>Ga0302250_1000109_pt1 | contig 123436 bp, 167 predicted proteins | sample AAG_RA_Asp_MG_FD_193536 | JGI IMG/M metagenome (GOLD analysis project Ga0302250, IMG submission 193536) | Enriched activated sludge microbial communities from anaerobic digester in WTTP, New Holstein, Wisconsin, United States - AAG_RA_Asp | ecosystem: Engineered > Bioreactor > Anaerobic >... | reverse complement strand
AGTTTTACATTATTGCATTTAATTACATTATAATTAATTGTTGTTGTAGCATTTGTATATAATTCAATTCCACCGCTTCCGCATGTGTAATCGGCAGTACTCCCTGCATCCAAGATTGTTCCGTTATAATTTCCTTGGCCTACATACATTTTATAATCACCAAAATTCAAAGTACCTGTATAACCTACCATTGTAAGGCTTTGAAATTGCCCTGTCGCTGGAAAATCAGCAACCAACGTACATGGGTTACTGTAAGTTGAGTTGAATACAACGTTATCGCCTGCAACTGGTACCACTCCTTCTTCCCAATTTGTTGCTACCGTTGGATTATCATTTGTTGTTCCTTTCCATGTTCTCGTTGCCATATATTTTAATTATTTTTTCGAGTTATAATAACAACATTTAAATATGTTGCATCATTATTACTTGCAATATTTAAACCAATTATATCATTCTCATTAATTACCGTTGTAGTCCAACCAGATATTGTTGCATAATTTGCTGTAGCATTAGTTAGACTTGGCTTATTACCACTTCCAACTGCGCTTACTCCATTAATTAATACATCAATTGAAGCTGTACATCCACTATTTGTTTGATTATTACCAACAATTTTCCAAGCTATTATATTATAATTGCCGTCTGCCATCGTTTTTGCCATTGTGTTTGTTGGGATATAAGTATAACAGCCATCAAATGTCACAGTAATTTTATTAAAGTTGTTATTAGTGATATAATCATATACAGCTTTAGTTGTTGGTATTTCATAATTTGTTGAAGCACTTAATATAGTATCAGTTATAGCTGTTATAGTATTAGTTTTAAGTGAAATGTTACCATTTACTGTTAAATCAGAATTAATTATTAATGGACCTGTCATGGTATCACCTGTTCGCGATACTCTATCCCATCCAATCGGTAAAATATCATTTACGGTTGTCCCAGATGCATATAAAATTACATCGGCAGTGTTCAATGCTAATTCACCTAATAATAAGTCGCCAGCCGATGGAACTTTACCTGGAACATTACTTCTTTTAATTAAGAAAGTGGTTTTTCTTTCTGCCATATATATGACGTTTTAAACTCCTATATAGGATTATTTATTTTACGATTATATAACCGCTTATAAATAAATATGCCTAAACTTACATTTGGATATATTTATTTATTCATTTATTTAAACAATATTTTTAAAATTAATAAGTACCGCCATCTAAAATATCAAATTCAGCCAATACTCTTACACCATTAATACTACCAGCAGTACCAGTATCGGTAATATCCGTACTTCTAATTACAATATCATTTAATTGTGTAATCCAACCTCTATTTGCATATCCTGTTGATTGTCCAGCATATTCTGTTACATCTGGAATTTCATTTACTGTTAATCCTGTAAGGTTTTTCATCCTTACAATTTCTAAATTTATATCACCAGTTAAACCATCACCATCTTGAATTGTCCAACCTGCTTGAATTGAGGTTGAAGAAGTACTTCCAGTTGGATTCCAATTTAATGTAATATTTTTATCTTCAACATACAATTGTGATGTAAAGGCTGATACAGATTGACCCCAAATAGTTAAATTACCATATACAACTAAATCATTGACAACATCAATATTATTAACATTTAATTTATTAAGATTATCATCATATTCAAATGTAGAATTAGTCGTTAAAATTCCAGAATTTGTAGTATAAACAACTTTATTTGTATTTAAACTTGTAATATTTAAATCACCATTAACTGTTAAACCTGTAAATGAATTAATATATGCTGTTAAATTTGGTTTATCATTTTGTGAAATAGTAAGTATATTATTATTATATGTAAATGCGGTTACATACGTATCAATACCTTTAATATCTGAAATATTAGCTAATACAAAACCATCAGTACTACCAGAAAGAAATTTACCAACTAATCCATTACCAGTTTGATTTTCATATTTTGTAATTCTATGTCTAATATTTAAATCATAAAGATTAGAACCTACTTCCCAAAATGTACTTCCAGAATCAGATTTAGTCCAACCAGAAATTGCAGAAGAGGTAACTCCTGAAAAATACATGATACCTTCAGCTGTATTAACAAAAGGTTCGCCAGCAAATAAATTACTCGGTAATGAGTCGTTAATTACATCAGTATTCTTTAATACATGTCTAGCGTATATTAATCCAGAACCACCTGTAAATAATAAATTTCTTAAATCTAATGTATATGCAGATAATTGGTCATTTCTATTAAAATACAATATCGTATCATCCAATGTAACTGCGGTTGTATAATAATCATGTTTTGCAACTCCAGATAATTGGCTACCATCCCCGTAATAAATTTCGGCGGTAACATTACCTTCAATAGATATATCATGATTAAAACTAATGATATTAGTACCCATTGTAATAGTAGTATTACCACTATAACTTTTCACTTGGTTTGTGTATAAAGCAGTAGAAGCCGTTAATGTTGTTGAACCACTTGTAATACTTAACGGCTCTAATATAAAAGTTTTGTTAATATTTGAATTACTATTATTACAAGTCATGGTTATATCAAATTACCTAGTAACTGAAATTTTGCAGTCTTATTTATATCCCTATGGATTTTGATATGTAATGTCTGACCAGCCATTGCAACAAATGGCACATGTACTGGTTCATTATCAAGTAATAAATCTACTGAAGTAACATTATTTATTAAATTAAGTCTTAAAAATCGGTAATTAAAATCTATTTTAGTTGAAAATGTTGGTTCTGACATTGGTTTTGCGATAACAGTAAATGTTACAGTTTTATTATCTTCATTTGAATTAATAACGATTTTTGGGGAATTATTTAATGATTCGGTAACTTCAGTAAATAGCATTGTTCTATCTATTGCTGGAACGACTTCAAATTCTTTTTCATCCATGATATATCCTTTAAGCAAGACCTCAAATAATTGAACATAAAATTTACGATTTTCAAAATCATCAATATTACTTTCATCGCCAATATTTTCTAAGTGTAATGGCATTGGATGTTCATTAGGATTAATATAATGCTGTCTAGACCTAAAAATTTGTTGCATTTTGGTGTTGAAATTATTGACTTCTCTCATTTTATTTGAAAATATTCTTACTTCATATGTAATATCTACCGAAACTGGTTGTGGAATTTTATACACATCAATACCTTTTCTTACGCCATCCCAACGCGGAACTTTAATATAAGTAAATGTAGGACGACCTGGTATATTCCATAATCCTTGTTGATTACTTCCTTCTTGAACATCTGGTTTTCTTACAATTGTAATGAATGGAACACTTAAATCTTTAAATTCACCAGTAAATTCCCATGTTCTTGCCAATTCAGCCCATCTTTGAATTGTAAGGAAAATAACTGGAATGGTTTCACCATTAACAGAAAAATTAACTTCTTTTTTAATGAAATCTATAAAACTAGCGTCCATATCTTCATACATAACTCCCCTAGGCAAATAACTAGCTTTGTAGTTAATCGCGTCCAACATCTCTTGTCGCCTTTCCACTCCTACTTTTTGCGGATAAAGCTTTATATTTTTTCTAAACCCTTTTGGTGCGCCCATATTATAACACTTTTAGTACATATTTTAAAGACCGCGAAATTCTGATTTATCAACTGGTGCACATAAAATTCTTCTATATGCTCCTTTATAACCAAGAATTGTGTTTGAATTATTATAATTCTTTATTCCGTCATTAACAACACTAAAATATCTCATTTCAGATTCTGTAACTTGATATCCTATATAATCGCCATAAGTAATATCAACACCAAGTTCTTCTAAATGTTTTTGATAAATAGTTAGCGTTAATTGTCCGTCTTGCAAATATCTTAAACTTCCATCAGAATTATAGGTTTTATTCTCTGGTTCCATAAGATTAACCAAACACTTAATTTCAACTGGTGGTAGATAACGAATTCCATCCTTAACAGTTTCTCCATAAATGCTATCAGTTTCAGTACTAATCCTATCTACTCTGAATAAGATTACAGTCATATTCAAATCACCTTCAAGATATTCGCGACCCATTTCAATTTCTAAATCAAAATCTTCACCAGAAAAGAATTTATCTGCTCTATTAATTGGTACTTTATTTTGACCCATAATTCGTTTTTTAAATAAATATCTAAAAAACAATATTAAACCAAAATAAATTAATATTTTCAATAATTTAGATAATAATTAATTTTAATTTAATATTTGCTAAAAAATTATTCATATATATTTTTCAAGTTCTTTATTTATTTTATTAATTTGCTCGTTAATATATTCTCTAAGATAATAATCTTCATATTCATTGGAGTTATTTTCTTTAACTTTTTCTAGCCATTCCTCCAATGCTTTTTTTTCGTTTTCTAAACTTTCTTTACTCATAATAAACCAATTCATATTTCATTATTGTTTAAAACCAATTAGTAAAAAATGAACTTTGATATAAATATATCAATAATTTAGATAAAAAATAAAGTTGATTTTTTGATATAAATAACTATATTTAATATTATGATTAAATTGGATGATATTAAGGATAAATCAGCTCTTGAGTTATTAAAAAGTTATAAGGGTAAGAATCCTTATATTTTATTAATGCAAAAGGAATTTAACAAAAATGGTAAATTACGCTTAACTGAAACCCAATCAAAATATATCATTGATAATTTCAATAAAGAACCAATTAAAATAAATCGAATTATAGAAATTTCTGAATTTCTAGGAGAAGAACTAAAAAGAAAAGAAAATTTATCTTTTACGCCAAAACGTATATTAATTCAATATATACTCGCAGAAACAGAAAAAAGTTTACATATTTATGGAAAGGTAAAACAAAATCAAGAAAAATCTAAAATGTATTGGGTCCCAAAAACTCAACTAATTGATGACCCTTATCTAGAACCTATCAATATTGATGTTGATTTTCAAAAATATATTGACCTTGATACTTTGCATAGAAACCCATATAATCATCAAAAAGAAGGTATTAAATTTTTATTATCAAGAAATGGATGTATTTTGGCTGACGATATGGGGTTAGGAAAAAGTTACCAAGCAATTATTGCTGCATTAGAATCTGGTGTAGAAAAAATATTAATTGTTTGCCCTTCTAGTGTTAAAATAAATTGGGAACGAGAAATTAACATGTTTACAGACCATACTTCAATTATTTCTGGTAGTAAATGGAAACCAAATAAATTTACAATTATTAATTATGATATTTTAAAGAACTTTCATTCTTTAAACAAAAGGAGAGGCAAAAAGGAAAAACCAACTGACCTTGTAATTGAATTTAAACAAGAAATTGCTAATCATAAATTTGATTTATGTATTATTGATGAAGCACATTACCTTAAAAACCCAAAATCGATTAGAGGCAAAATAATGTCCGATTTATGTATTAATCATGGAATAAATAAAGTATGGCTATTAACTGGAACACCAATTGCCAATCGTCCTATGGACTATTTTAACCTTTTAAAGATAATTAAAGCACCTATAGCTGATAATTGGGTATTTTTTGCTAAAAGATATTGTGCTGGAAAAAAGTTCTTTAAACAGCTTCAAAATGGTCAAAGAAAGCAAATATGGTTAACTGATGGTGCAAGTAATTTAGATGAGCTTTCAAATAAAACAAAAAATATCATCCTAAGAAGAAAAAAAGAAGATGTTTTGGATATGCCAGAAAAAACCATTATACCAGTACTTCAAGAATTAAGCAAAAAAGCTTGGGAACGATATAATGAGTTATGGGATGAATATATTGATAAAAAAAGGGAAGAAGCAGAAAAAAATGGAATAGAATTTACGGATGGGACATTACAACGTGATTTAATTGAATTAATTCTTCTAAGACAATTCATTGCAATGGAAGCTATTCCTTATACAATAGAATTAGCAGAAAATGCAATAGAACAAAATCAAAAAGTAATTATATTTACTAATTTTACTGATGAATTACTTGAATTGCAAGAACATTTTGGTAATGAATGCGTTGTACATTACGGAGCATTATCCACAAAAGAAAAACAAAATGCTGTCGATAATTTTATGACCAACCCAAAAATTAAGGTTTTTATTGGTAATATTAAATCTGCTGGCGTAGGTATAAATCTAACAGTATCAAATATTGTGATATTTAATTCATTTGATTGGGTACCAGGAAATAATGAGCAAGCCGAAGACCGTGCTTATCGTATCGGACAAAATAATAACGTAACCGTTTATTATCAATTATTTAAAGATACTATTTCTTTAAGAATGTGGAACATTTTACAAAATAAAAAAGAAATTATTTCTACTATAATGGGTGATACTCCTATAAAAGAAATATCAGAAGAAGAAAGAATGATATTAAATTACATAGAACAATTAAAAAAAGACGAAAATGAAAAAGGTTAAGGTTTTTTACATCGAATATTGCCCATATTGCAAAAAACTTATGGAAAAACTTGATGAATTAAAAATTCCATACGAAAAAGTTAATGTTAATACTGAAAAAGGTGGAAAAGATTTTCTAAAATTATATAAATTAACTAAAAGTGAAAACATCCCAGTTATAATTGTTGGTAATCAAGTTCTAGTACCTGAAATTTCTTTTTATGATATTAATACTGCTATAAAAATAATCGTAGAATTGTATAATAGCTAATATTCAGTAAAATTAGCAATAAGAATATCACTTTTTTATTATTTAGTTAAATATTTATAATAAAAACTATTATGGGTCCAACATCAGAAGAACGTGAACGTTTATATAGACAAGTTATAATTCATATGATAATGTTCCACAATCATATATTCTATTAATTCCTCTTTCTAACATTATTTCATGTTCTGTTTTATTTTTGGTATCAAATCCTTCCTTTTTTAATCTTTCTTTTCTAAAATTAAATCTATGTTTCCTCATATTATCAACAATATACCAATAATTTGGTTTATTAGTATGTGTTAATTTAAAACCTAATTTTTCATATAAATTCCCATCGGACCATCTCTTGTCAGCATAACTAACAATTTTTTCTGGCATAAATTTAATTATAAAATAATTTAATAATTTATTTGCCCCACCAATTACTGAAAATCCTAATTTAGAGGCAAACCTAGATAGTTCATACCCATCATAATTCTGGCCAATACCTAATCTTGGTTTATTAAATAACATTACAGATACTAATTCATCTTTATAGAATAAACCTATTCTTATTTTTGAATTAGTGTAACCTTGTAAATGATTTTCATCCATGAAATTTTTAGCTTGTTCAGGTGATATTTCTTTAATCTCACATTTTCTAGCATATATCTTATTTTCAGTTAATCCTAATATGTGTTTCAATCTTGATTTAACGATATCTTTTTTGAATAACCATTCATCTTCAAAAATATGAATCAATCTAATATTTTGTTTTTCACATTGAATAGTTTTATTAAGATGATAATTTTTATCTTTAAATAATTCTGAATGCCAATAAAGCCCATTAAATTCAATGGCGATGTTATGAGATGGGATAAAAATATCCAATTCATTTGGTGGGATAATTGATTTTGAATTTTCGATTATTGTAATATTGAGGGATTTAATAAAATCTTTTAACTCAATTTCAGCTTTTGAAATAATACAACTACATTTATTACAATTTTGACCTGATAATATATGTGCTGGCATAATCTCAAAAATACCGTGTTCTTTACATATAATTTTCACTTTAGTTCTAGAATTAATATAATCAAATAAAGAATAATCATATTTATCCCCATGAATTTTTATTAATTCATTAACAAAAACAAAATTTTTCTTTTTTTGGCTATCTATAACGCATAATTTACAATCACAACCTCTAAGATGTGATTCAGGTTCTTGTTGGAAAATACCATGTATTGGGCAAATAATAACCACTTTTTCCTTAGAACTTTTATATTTTACTAAAGAATAATCATATTTTTCACCATGAATTTCTTTTGCTTTCTTAATAAATTCATATTGTGACATAGATAAGTTTTTATACCCACATAATTTACAACCTTTACCTAATAAATGGTCTTTAGGCTTTTGTTTAAAGGTACCATGTATTGGACACGTAATTATAACTGGTGTATAATTATTAATATATTCAACTAAAGAATAATCATATTTTTCACCATGAATTTCTTTTGCTTTCTTAATAAACTCTTTAACATCTAATTTTAAATTTTTCGAACATTTTTGACACCCCCTACCTGATAAATGATTATCTGGGGTTTGCTCAAAAATACCATGTATTGGGCATATAATTTTTATTTTTTCTTTACAATTTTTATAATCAACTAAGGAATAATCATATTTATTTCCGTGAACAGAAATTGCTTTATCTAAAAATTCAAATTGTTTTCTCTTTTTCATTTTCCAAATCCTTAATTATTAAATAACGAATTCTTTCAGATAATATGTAATCATTATCAATACAATGTTTTTTAAATGCTTTACGTAAATCATTATCTAATAAAACATTTATTCTAACTGGCTTTTTATTAAATTTACTCATATACTCATAAATATTTAATTAAATACAAAAATACAACTTTTTTTCTATTTAGTCAAATATTTATAATAAAAAGATTTATATGTCGCCAACATCAGAAGAACGTGAACGTTTATATAGACAAGTAAGAACAGAACTCGGTGCTCCTATTCGTAAAGTAGAACTAACCGATGAAATGTTATGTACATTACTCGAAATTTGTATTGAAGACTACGCTCAATTTGTACAAGATTGGTTAATTGAGCATCAATGGCCATCATTATTAGGTCAAAATATCGATACTATTGATATTGCATTTGCATTAAGTACTAGGTCGTTAGATTTCATGACACAATATACTTATGCATATTCAAAACAAGTAGGTCTTCAAGCTAGAGGTCCATGGGAATTAAAGAAAGATTATATTGAAATCGTTCCAGGTCAACAAGTTTATACCATTCCAGCTGGAAGAGAAATTAATCAAATTCTTTGGATTACACCAGGTTCTATGGACTTGGCTTTATTTTCTCAAATAGGTGGAATAGATTATGGTTTTGGTGGTGGATATGCTCAGATGGGTGGTGGATATGGTACCACTGCTGGTGGTTTAGGTGGTTATGGTGGCGGTGCTATGGGCGGATATTATATTGCCCCAGCGTTTGATGTTTTATTAACCGCATCAGATTATAATCTTAAAAATAGACTTTTAAGAAGTGAATTAATGTATAAAATAACTGCTGGTCCTAATGGAACAAGATTATTGCATTTAATGAGTACACCTGGTTCAAGACTTTCTTTTGGTCATGGAGCGGCTACAGGTATTAATGGTATCGGAGCTAGCGGAATTGGTCTTGCAGGATGTCATGTATGGTATTATTATTATGATACAGGTGCTGACCCTGACAGATGTAGAGCTGAAAATAAAGATATTATCAAACTCCCAAATGAAGTTCCTTTAGATAAATTATCATATGAAGATTTTAATGAACCCACTAAAATTCTAATTCGTCAGTTATTGGTAGCAAAAGCTAAAATTACTCTTGGACGCGTTAGAGGTAAATATAGCGGCTCTTTAAATATTCCAGATGCAAGTGTTACTATGGATTATGAAAGTTTATTAAGTGAAGGCAATGAAGAGTGGAAAGCTATTTTAGAAAGATTATCTGAAAGATTAAAACGAATGTCTTCCACATCAATGATTGAACGTCAAGCAAATGAATCAGAAAACTTGAACAAACATTTAAAATATAGACCTTTAGGATTTTATGTATATTAATTAAAAAAGGGCTTTCGAGCCCTTTTTTATTCATCATCACCATCAATATCATCATTATCAGATTCACTATCATCATATCTGTCAGCATGTACAATAGCTTTTGTTTTTTCTTTTCTATACTTTTTTTCCCATTCTATAATATATCTTTTATAATCTTCCAATGACATTCCAGATTTTTCAGCCATTTTTTGATATTGATATTCTTCCCATTCTTTATATGCTTCTTCTATTGTAATATCACTACCTAAACTTGAATAAAATAAAGCTCTTTCTTCGGCAATACTTTTATATTTGAATATATCATTTAAATTACATATTTTTTCATCCCATTTTAATGATTTTAATATATATTCTTTAGATGTTTCATCAAAATCCAAATCAACTTTAAGATTTTCAATAATCCACAAATAAGCAGCATTCATATCATTATCAAATAATGCTGAAAAAGCATCAAAATCTTCTACTTCTAAACGTTTTAATTTATTTTCAAGTTCAAACATTTCATATTCTAATCCATTGATTTTAGCTTTTTCTAGCCTTTCTAAATAATCAGCTTTAATTGATTTCCATTTATCTAAATCTATATTATTTGGAACTTTATTTATCGAAATCCAAAACCTTATTTCTTTATCTTCCATTTTCATTAAATCATATTCGTAATCATCTTGGTCTTCTGGATTGTAAGGCATGCCAGAAACAAGTTCAGTTTCTTTTCTAGTAAAAATACTTCTTTCTTCCAATATAACTTTTTTGGTTGATTTATCAATTTTAGTATCAATAAGAATATTTTCTCTAATATCAGGATGAAAAACGACCAATAATGGCTTAATTCGTTTGTTAAATTTGTCAATATATTTGGCAACATTATATTTGTCAGTGGTTAAATCTGGGTCATTTTCAATTTGCTCATTAGGAATTAAAATACAATTAAATTCAACTTCTATTTCACCAGTTTCTTTATTTTTAATTGTTTTAATATCGGCATGTGATTTTTTATTCCCAGTATTAACATAATATATCGTATCACCTAAATTAACATTAATATTATCTTTAATAATCAATTCCATATGAGCTTGACGAGGCATTGGATTACCAGCTTTATTTAGTTTTTTACATTTCATTTTATATTCATCAATGCTTTGTTTAATACGACCTTTAGATGCTATCTTCATAATTGGGATTTGGAAATTAAAAATCTTATCAATATATTCGTAATAGTATTCAATAAAATCATATCCCCTACCTTCAAGTAACATCCTAATACCGTTATCTATGAATTCTTCAATATAAAGTTCCATTTTTTTAGATTTTACGGTATTTCCTACAAGTTTTATTTCACCATCAATAAGGTCGGCATAATTTTTACGAGAAAAATTAATTGTCGCTTCACCTATTTCATCAATATCAAGACCCATACGCCCAATCATATATTTGTCATTAAATTCTGCTACAACGGCTTTAATACCTTTATAGAGTTTACCTTTTTCAGTGAACCTATGGTTTCCAGTTGAAACATACTCAACTGAATCGATATTTTCTGGAATTGCGAAGTTAAAACCATCAGTATTTTTTAAATTCACCCCACCAATTCCACCAATAAATGTTCCGTCTTCGGTTGAAATATCATAGACAAATTTATTTTTATTATGAATTATTTCGTTATTCCAAACTTCATTGGATTTCATTTTTGTTTTATTCGTAAAGTTTGAATTATTTCTATTTCTATTTTTTAGTTTAAGTGAAATGAAGTTTTTATCTTTTCGTAATTTTAATTTTTTATCTATATTTAAACAATCCATTAAATATGAAATTCCAGCCATTGCCACTTGCGATTTCATTCCGATATCCGATGCACTTTCTAAATCATCACCATATCCGTCAGATGAAAAAACACCATTCAAAAACGCTAATTTGGCTTTTTTTGATGAATTTAAAATAAAATATGGAATTCTTTTTTCCCTATAAGATGTATAAAAATTATCGGCAAAAAATTTAACTATCATTTTATCATTGGAAACTAAATTGTAAACTTTTGATGATTTTAAATGGTCTTTAATTTTAACAGATATATTAAACCTACTTTCAATAATTTTTTTTAATCTTTCTAGTTTTTCTAAATTTTGACCAGATATTTTAAAATCGTATCTTTTTCCTTTATTTATGTTAATCTTTCCAGTTTTTTTGGATTTATAATATTGTTTTCTATTACCGTAGACACTAGAGCCGTCACCCAAAAAATAACCAAATAAAAAATATAAATCTTCGTCATAAATCCCTTCTTTGTTTAAATGTTCAATTTCACTAACATCAATTAAATCATTTCGTTTAAGTGATGATGGTTTAATTTGTTTTCCATTTTGAAATAGTGAATGGTCTTCTGTTACACATACCATTCTATTTTTTGTTGAAATTCTGTGAATGGGTTTATTTGATTCGTGTTTATAAACATAGTTTATCTCTTTCCAACCGTTAACTGTTAAAACTTGATATGGTTTTTCTTCTAAATCTCTAAGTTTATATTTATCAAAATTATTTGAATTTTCGTTAAAAATGTCACATATCGGAATAATATCAATCATCCCATTATTTTTCCATTTTACATATATTGGGGTATCATAAGTAACCGAATCACCAACTAAAGGACGAAAACCATGTTTTTCTTTAAAGTGACTTATAAGTAAACGTAAATATTGACGACCCCTACAAGTAGTTTCTTCAGCACAATTAATATCACCCCACGGAAAAATATATGAAGCACCGAAGGACCCAAAAAATGAGTTAGCTAAGATTTTAATAGGTAATTGTTTTTTATCGGCATCTTTTGCTAATTTATCATGTTTAGATATTGCTTTAAGGCATTTATTTCTTAATTCAGGAGTTAACTCATCTTTAGCTTCATATTCAAGCATATTTTTTTCAATTTCTTTTACCCTATTTTCATGAACATTTTTAAGGTCTTTGTATTTATCACGGGTTATAGCTATATAAAGTAACATACCTTTCATAACCCCACTAATATCAAGTTCAGGAAAAATATCCCAAGTTAATTCAATATTAGGATAAAGAGCAGCATAGTCAAATTTAACAAATCCTTTTGTATAACCAATAACCAAAAGTCTTGAAAGTCCACCAGTAAAATCTCTTTTTTCTTCATAATCAGGAATACCCAAACCTTGTTCATATGACCATGCACACATTAAAAGCTTCCATAACGAAGCAGTACCCATTGTACAAATTTTACTATAACTGGTCGGAACAATTTTAGAAAGCAAAAATGATGCCTGATTAAATGAGAAATCTACATGCTGCGTTTCCCAAAGGTCATCTAAAAGATAGCGTTTAACTATGTATTTACCTTCTACTATTTGATACCCTTCTTTTAGAGGATGTTTATCAGTTATTTTATACCAATCTCCGTTAATATCATTAAAAGCGTATTTGTTTTCTTTATCTGACCATGTATGAAAAATATTATCACCTTTAATATAAACTCGGTTAGGTTTATTAATCTTTGAATATTTTGTAATATACTTTAAGTCAGCTTTTTTAATATTTGAATTAATAGCTTGAGCTCTGCGTACAGCATGATAAATATCAATAATATTATATCCATACATTAAAGTTTGTTCATAATATTCAGTTTCAGAACCGTATTTTACTGTTGATTTTTTTCTTTGTATTTTATATTCTGGGTTTAGTGTAATCGCGATATTTTCTATATTAACTCCTAATTGATGACACCTTTCTATAAAAAAATCAAAGTCAAAATTTTCAGAATTATAGCCAGAAATTATATCTGGTTTTAATTCATCTACAATAGCAAAAAAGGTTTCAATTGCAAGTAATTCTTTATTTTTAATTTCTTCTTCGGTTTCACCATCTACTTCTAAAACTATTTCATGACCACGGTTATCTCGAATACCTATAGCGAATATTCTATTAATTTTAGGATTAAGACCCGTGGTTTCAAGGTCAAATTGAAGTCTATGAAGGTCATCATAATCTTCCATTCCTTTAAATAATCGTTTACCAGTTTGAATCATAAACTGTTCAACAATTGATAGCGTAATAAAATTTTTTTTATGTTGCTCTGAAAAAATGTCTACACCGCCTCTTTTGAAGAAGTTAATTAATTCACCATAAGTGCAATTTCCTTCAATTAATAAAGTAAAACCATTAGCCATTCTTTCTGGAATAAAGCCTTCATCGTTCGATATTTTAAGTTTTTTAGCTTTAATACCAGCATCACTCATGGCTTTTCTAATAGTCTCTTTGTTTCCTTTGAATAAACTTAACATTCCCTCTGGTTTAGCCCAAAGAAATGGTTTATACTTAACTTTTTCAATTATTTTTCCTTTTTCAGGGTTATTAATTATTAAATTAACATATTGACTTCCATAAGAACCTTCAACTGCTACAATGTATTTTTGTTGGTCTTTACCTTCTAAAAAGGATTCAATTTGTTCAATCGGAACTTCTTTTTTCATTTTTAATACTTTAATATTTTATTATTCGATATAATCTAAAAATCCAAATATTAGTTAATATGGATGTAGATTACTAATCTTACAAATATACAATATTAAAGTAAAAAAGTCAAAAAAAAAAGGTGTAAAAAGTTACACCTTAATTGAGCCATCTAAAATATGAATTATTAACTCTTCTCGAATTGGAACTATTAAAGTTCCTGAACCATCAAGAAATACTATTTCAAATAATCCGCGATATGAACCAGGTCTATTTGTATCCCTTTCTGTGAATTGATATGTAATATAATATTCCTCTTCTTCATTGCAAGAATTAGGTTTTAGCGCGCAGCCAGCAGGTTCCCTACAAATTTTCTTATAACCAGTATCAATATCAGTCATTGAAAAAAATATATCTGAATTTTGGATTAGCTCATGAAAGTTTCTAAAATCATATCGCCCATCCTGAATCAGTTCCATTTTTAACAATGGTAATGTTGCATTTTTATTAATAAAAAAGTTCATATCTTTTTATTTATAAATATCCAAAAATTAGCAATCTTCCCAATCTGAATAACCGTTTTCTTTCAAATATAAATAAGCTTTAGTGATAATACTATCTCTTATTGAGGTATAATCTAATCCTGCTTCAAACATTATAATTGAATCAATTTGTTTTTGTAAAACTTGAGGTTTATCAAAATTTGAAGGGTTAAATCTAATTTCTTGATTAGCCCATAATTCCATACGTGCTATTAAGATATTAGGATTTACAACATCAATAAATAAACTACTAATTCGTAAATAATTTCCATTTGTGTTTTTTAGTGCCATAATTCTTTTTTATTTATTATTATTCATTAAAAATTATAATTTAACATTATTCTACCCCACGCACCCCCATTTTTATTTGTTTTTATATATAAATAGTCTCCATCCCACCTAATAGCACCGATTTCTCCTGAAGTATCACCGCTATTTGATGGAACTCCACCAGGAGTAGTTAGATTAATATAACCAACATACATGGTATTTGGTGATGACCCAGTAATTTGTGAACCACCGAGAATCGCACTATTATTAGCTTCACTTGTTAAATAATTATAATAACCACCAACAAAAGAATAATTTCCACCTGCAAAATTATTCCTACCAATTACATGTGAAGTATCACCAGATGCTATTGACATATAACCTTCGGCATGTGAATATTGACCTATTGCAGTGGTAAACATACCTTCACTGTGTGAAGCAAGTCCTTGTGCTGTAGTTGTAATACCTTCAGCATGGGAATGATTACCAATAGCAGATGTATTAAAATTTTCGCTATGTGAATAATCACCAATCGTTCTTGAATTATAACCTTCAGCATGTGAATTAGTACCTACAGATGTTGTAGTATAACCTTCAGCATGTGAATAATTTCCTTTAGCCGTTGTATAACTACCTTCAGCATGAGATGAACTACCTGATGCTGTTGTTCTATAACCTTCAGCATGTGAATAATCACCTTGAGCTGTTGTTTTATAGCCTTCAGCATGAGATGAAACACCAAATGTTATTGTTTGTTCACCTTCAGCATGTGAATTAGTACCTACAGATGTTGTAGTATAACCTTCAGCATGTGAATAATTTCCTTGAGCTGTTGTATAACTACCTTCAGTATGTGAATAACTACCATTTGCTATTGTATAAGTACCTTCAGTATGTGAATAATCACCTTGAGCTGTTGTTTTATAGCCTTCACTATGAGATGACTTACCATAAGATAATGTTATTTCGCCTTCAGAATGTGAGAAATCACCTACAGTTGTTGTATTATAACCTTCGCCATGAGAAGCATTTCCATTAACAGTTGTGGCAGAACCTTCGGCATGTGAAGCCATTCCATTAGCTAATGTTCCATATCCTTGTGCGATAGAATAATTTGCAATAGCATCTAATCCACTATCATTCTTAGCCTTAATGGAATAATTACCAGATGAACCAGAAGTCCAATATAAATCATCACTATTTAAATCAATAGTTATTACAACATTATCATTACGATACAACATTAAAGTATCTGCAATTACAGTACCTCCAGTAACAAATGTATCACTACTAATTCCAGTAATTACAGCTGGATAAGTAGTTCCATCGGTTAATTTAATAGTTATGGTATCATTTGCATATGTTAAACCAGAAATTGACCTACCTTTCAAGAAAATGAAGTTATTGTCAACATCTTCCCAACTTAATACACTATTTTTAGTATTATCTGGATTAGGGTATGTAAATGGACTTGATAATGTCCTTAAAATTAATTTATCATTTGCCATACTATTATTTATTAATAAATATTAGATTCCAAAGTATTCAGATTCAAATTCAAAATTATTTTTAATTTCACACCAACTCAATGGTTCATCATAAAATCTGAATTTATTTATTCCACCTATAAAAGTCCCTGCAAAATATGTTTCTAACAATAACCCCAAATCTTTCATATCTTGACCATCAAATGTCATTGATTCAAGCAATCCTTGAGTTCCACCACCAATACTTATATTAAAAGGCACTCCTTCTTGTTTTTCATTATATTCATTTAATCTTTTGGGTATAATCTCTTTACAATTTCTAACAACATATTTCAGACGACCATTAATATAAAACATCAATTTTCCATTTCGCGGTGCTTTCCATAATAATTCACAATCATTAAGTCTTGTATCCGCAACCCATTTTACTGCCACATGGGTCCATCTATCATTTTGAACCATTCCGCTAGCACTATACGATTCCTCAACTGTTATTCCGCTTTTTACTGTTGTTATGCCAGATGTAGTAGCAGTTATACAACTAAACCTTAATGCTCTATATCCAATACTACCATCTTCTTTAATTCTTAAACCAAAAGCATTATTTTCTAAATCAGCTTTCCAATCTAATTCCATTAATGGTCTCGAATCACCACTATATTTACAAGTGGTTGTACCACCAGAATGATAATTTCCATTACAAGTGCAATTTTTTCCAGCAGTAGCTCGACTAAAAATAGTAAATTTATTTCTTTTATCAACTAATTCCATTGTGGTTGCTGTTAAGGTAATACTATCACCAGTAAAATTACAAATAGTATAACCTTTCCTTTGAATATACGGGTCACTTTGTCGTAAACCTGAATTTCCACAGCCACAATTACAATTATTATTTGAGTTTTGTGCTCGACTATAAATCAAAAATTTATTCGTAATATCAAAAATCGTTAATGGTGGTGGGTCTAATGGATAACCAGATGTTGTTCTAATTTCATATTCTTTTGGAATAGTACACCAATAAGTACAACCAGAAGTACAAGCAGAAGTAGAACCCGAATTCAATCCTTCAAAAACACTCCAAAATTTATTTTCTGCTCTAGTACCTAAATAAAAGAAAAATCCTGTATTACCAGTATAAACATCATTTAAAACTGTACCTGTATAACCAGAACAATTATTGTTTTTATTTAACCAAAATTCAACAGTCCAACCTTTAGCAAATCGATTTGGTAATGTTTGATAACTATTATCATCAATTTTATAAAATCCTTGATAAAATCCACCACATAATTGGGCATAATGACCAAGTGTTGATGAACTTAAAATATTGATAGGATAAATAAATTGTCCAGTATAGCCACTAACAGGATGTAAAATAAGTGATGTTTCACCAGATAATATTTCCATTGTAATACCAGTTAAAATACTTGTTAATCCAGTATTTGCAATATCAACTGGGTCTTTTTCATATTTAATTAATCCATTATCTAAACCAGTTAACCCGATATTGTTTAGTGTTAAACCAGTATTTACAGCTTTATTCCAAGTAGATAAACTATAAATTGTGCTAGTTGAAGTAATTCCTGATGGAGCAATATTTGGATTACTAAAATCAAATTCGGCTATTAAACTATCTCCAGATATTATTCCATCTAATATTTTGACTGAAAATTCATCACTAGCTAAATAAAAATCATAAAATTCGCTATTGCTAAGTTTAGCGTCTATTTTATTAAAAAAATAATTCCGTATATTTCCTGGTCCTCCCATAAATAATTAATTTTAAACTGCTACCATTCAATTAAAGCTGTTCGCTTCCATCCTGTATTTACCTTTATGTATAAATAATTATCATCCCATGCAATACAACCAACATCTCCATTATCATCTTTACTATCAGTTGGTGTATAGTTTTGCATTAATCTTAGTTGACTAAATCCATTATCCCCATTAATAATTATTCCAGTATTAAATGATACATCGCCAGTGGTTGTTGAACTGATTATAATATTACTATTATCTAGTTTACCTTTTTCAATTATAAATCCACCCCCAATAGCGGATGCATGACTTCCATTATAATTTAATATTATGTTATTATCTTCAGCTAAAATAACCTCGGTTGCAAATACTGAAGTACTACCACAAACATGTAAATCACCAAACAATGTCATATTTTGGCCGAAAATAGTATCACTAGTATCTGCTGTTATTGAATTTCCACCTAATATTACTGACCTTTGTGCGGTATCAATAATTAAATTATTATATCCCCCAATAATTGCTGAAGATGCTGCTCCACTTTGAATATTATTATTTTGTCCACCTAAAATAGCACTATAATTACCAGATGCTTTAGATATATTACCTTTAATTGAATATGAATGAATAAATGATGCTACCCCTTCAGCAATTAATCCACCTTTATCATCACTATAACCACCTATATGAGAACCAAATCCATTACCGACTGTTTGATATCCTTCAGCATGTGAATAAGTTCCATTAGCTAATGTTTCGTATCCTTCAGCATGTGAATTATTACCAATTGCTGTAGTAGAACTACCTTCTGCATGTGAATTAATACCAATCGCTTTAGTAGAAACACCTTCGGCGTGTGATGATAGACCTGATGCTATTGTGGAATTACCCTCACTATGGCTATAATTTCCATAAGAAGTTGTTTTATATCCTTCGGCGTGTGATGATAGACCTGATGCTATTGTGGTATCACCCTCGCTATGACTAAAATTTGCATAAGAAGTTGTTTTATATCCTTCGGCGTGTGAATAATTTCCAATTCCTTTATTTGTACTACCTTCTACATGTACCCCACTACCCATGCCTGAATTATACAAACCCTCTACATGCGAAACATCACCAATAGCACTATTATAACCTCCTTCTACGTGTGATGCTAAGCCTGTTGCAAGATTTATACCACCTTCAGCATGTGAATACGCCCCAGAAGCTGTATTCCCAGAACCTTCGCTAACACTTAATTTTCCAGATGAACTACTATTACTATATTTTAAAACCACAGCATATGTTCCAGAACCACCACTCCAAAATGTTGTCCCTGAAGTAACAGCAGAAATAGGACTCCAATCCGCCATACCTTCAGCATCGGCACAAGTCAAAACATATCCAACTTGTGGGTTGTTAGTTACAATAAGTCTTTCAGTTCTGGTAATTCCGCTTACATCAACCCATATAGTTCTACCTGTATAATCTAAACTTCCTGCTGTATAATAAGTTACATATTCAGACCTACAACGACCAGTAAATACACCAGGTGCAGTTTCAGTTATTGCCGTAACTTGTAATGGATATGAAATTCCAGTATAATTTAAATAAACAGTATTTCCATCAATAACTGTTGAATCAAATCCAACATAAATAGGACCTAGATTTTGAGTAACACCACTATTTAAATTTGTTATAGCAGAGATATAAGGTTCAGCTAATTCCATCCAAACTGCACCGAAAGTAAAATTAGTTGTACCTGTATTACCTGAAAAAACAGAAGTAACTTCATAAATAGTATATTCATGTTCATTAGTAGTATCAGGACCGTTAGTTAGTGCACTAAAAGGTAAGCCGAATTTAGTTGAACCTGATAGTTGGGTCTCAGTTCTTTCATATTGCTTAACTTGCCTATTATCAGAAATATCGACTTTTGTAATAAATCCATTCATAATTATGTTTTTCTATAAATATTATGAAATTAGAATATATTTATAAAGAAATGGTTATATATGAGAACATTTAAAAAAAAAGACATAAAGAAAATAAATGTTGATGAATTAATTGATAGTGATGGCAGCATTATTGATGGTGATAAATCACATGAAACCACATCACAAATAAAAACAGCTCCAGCTCAAACAACAGATAAGTTTGTTCAAACTGCTCGTCAAAAATTTAGATATCCATATGGTTATACGGGAACGCCTTATAGTCATGGGGATAGGTATCCTATAATGCAAGAAGAAGATGAAAATATTGATGAAGCTCAATTAAAAATGGAAAAAATGGTTGAAGATATTATTTCTAAAAAATTATCTAATAAGGAAATAATTCCAAAACAAGATATTTCTGATATAAATAAAAATAAAATTCCAGATTTAGATGAATTATCATCGAAATTTAATAAAAAAAATATTTCATCGGCAATTGAAACATTAATTAATGGTGTTAAAAGAGAAAGTTTAAGTGGTGAAGAAAAAGCTATTATTTTAAATTATATAATTGAAAACATTGGAACAAAAGATATTGAACAAAATTATAAAGTTATTTTAAAATCTAAATTATAATGCCAAACAAAGATTTACAAAAAACATATCATTATTGTCCTATCTTGGATAAAAAACTTAGTTATGAAAACATGAAAAAAATAAAAAGTTTTTTCGATAACTATGAAGGAGATGGCACTGATGAAAAATATGTGAATTATGGCGGTAAAAAAATGCATGAATGGTTAAATAAAACATTGGAAAATTTATCTAAATCAGTTTATTATCCTAAAAAAAGTAGGATGGATGCTGGCGAAGAAAATCAATTTAAAAAACCACACACAAAGGATAGAGATAATTCAAATCCAACCGAAATAAAATTACCAAATGTAATTAAAGGTTCAAAGCATAAATATATTATGGCTAATAAAACTGTTTATGAATCAATAGAAGATGAATTAAAAGCTATAAGATATTTAATTGAATATATGAATAAAGATAAAAAAATAATTAAATAAAATGGGACAAAGTAAACTAGAACAAGTTGCTATACAGCAACGTAATGTATTAATTCCGATTAATACATATAATGATACGGCTGCTGCTAATAATTACACAGCCACTCATACAAGGGCATTATCTGATACAATAACCCCAGAAGCTGGGCGTGGTACTAATAATTATTTAGATACAAGTAATTATAATGCTGGTACACAAACTGATATTGCTGGTAATCCAGCTGAAGCTGGTAGTGGTAGACTTGCTGCTTTTGCTAATAATGCTTCAACTTGGGGGTATACACCAGATTCAACATATCAAGCACCAGATACATCATTAAATGTTGGTCAAGTAGTTATTAGTTAAAAAAAAATATGATTAGCCTTTACAATATATTTGAATCAATTATATTAGAGGAAACAAAATTGTTATCCGAAGGTATAACTATTCAAGATATACAAAAAGCGATTGATTCGAATCTTAGATATAAGGTTTGGTATCAAGGTGAAAAAGAAACTACTCCTAGTATGAGGTTAGTTGATTTTTACGCTTTTGGTACATCTCTTAAGGATAATGATGTTGTAAGGGTTTTTCAACCTTTTGGGTTTACAACAACTCAAAACGGAAAATGGAAACTTTTAAGAATAGATAGAATAACAAGAATGGAACCAACAGGATTTAGACTTAGTAAAAAATCAATTGATAAATACAGTCCTGATATACCACCATTTAATCAATATGGTGATGGTTCCATGAAAAATGTGAAACACATAAGAAAAGTAGAATAATATGGAAACACCAAAACTAATTGATACTAACCAATTAAAAAACATATTAGGTAGTGCAAAAGCCATAATGGAAAAAGTTGAATCTGGGGATTATAAAAGTGGTAATATTGACCCAAGAGCAATAACCGAAGAAACCGTTTCAGAACTTATTTCTGAACGACATATTACAAAACCTATTGCAAATGACCCTACACAATTTTATAAAAACTTGGAAAATTCTAAATTACCAAGCGCAATTAAAGAATCAATGATAAAAAATCCAATCCATGCAGGTGATTTTCCGAGTTATGCTTTTTCATTAGAAGATGTAATGGATTTTGAAAAAGATGAAAAAAAAGTTCCTTTACCAAAATCTCAGGTTAAAAAAAATACATTAACGGAATCTAGACAGCAAGAAAAAATAATCGGGCTTACAGAAAGTCAAGTTAGAGAAATTGTAAATGATGAAATGATTAAATTTTTAAGCAAATTTTTTATAAAAACTTTAGCCGAAGACACTAAAAAGAAGGTGATTGAAACTTTAATAAAAGAAGGGAGATTAAAAAAATCAAAATAAAATTATAAAAAAATGCCAGCTTTTAGCTGGCTTTTTTATTTACATTTAATGATAATAGATTATAATTACAATTAGATTATAATATAAAATATATTAAACGTGTTTCAATGAAAAAAATTAGAATTTTAGTTGTTCCTAGTGACCGAACTGGTGTGTCATATTATAGGAGTACAAATCCACACATTTATTTGGAAAAAACATTCCCAGAAGAATTCAAAATTGATATTGAATATAATCCAAAAATTGAAGATGAAAATTGGTTATCTCAATACGATATTATTCATTTCCATAGAACATTTGGACCTTATGAGAAAATTGAGGACACCATGAATAGATTAAGAAAGTTAAATATTGTTGGTGTTATGGATTTGGATGATTATTGGTCACCTGGTCAACATCACCCAGCATATCTTATAATTAAAAAAAATAATCTACCTGAAAAAATAGTCCGCAATATGAAATATGCGGATTATGTTACAACAACGACTCCAATATTCCAAAAAGAAATGTTAAATTTTAATAAAAATGTTGTTGTCTTCCCAAATGCAATTGATTTAACAGAAAAACAATATATTCCTAACCCAGAACCTAGCAATAGAATAAGGATTGGCTGGCTTGGCGGGTCATCACATTTAAGAGATTTAGAAATTCTTAAAGGTGTTGTTGGAAAATTAAAAACTGATGGTTTATTAGATAAGGTTCAATTTGTTTTGTGTGGATATGATTTACGCGGAACTATTACATTTATTGATGAAAAAACTGGAAAAGAAGAACAACGCAAAATTACTCCAACTGAAAGTGTATGGTTCAAATACGAACAGATTTTTACCGAAAATTTTACAACTATCAGTCCAGAATATAAAAATTTTCTATTGAAATTTAGGAAAGAAGAATATCCAAATGTAGAAAATGAACCATATAGAAGAGTTTGGACTAAACCAATTACTTCATATGCTACAAATTACAATCTTTTTGATATTTCTCTAGCTCCTCTCGAAGAAAACATTTTTAATAAAGTTAAAAGTCAATTAAAAGTAATTGAAGCTGGATTTCATAAAAAAGCATTAATTGCACAAGATTTTGGACCATATCAAATTGATTGCGTTAATGTTTTTGAAAAGGGTGGCGAAATTAATCCTAATGGGAATGCAATATTGATTCCTTCTGTTAAAAATCATAAGGAATGGTATAGAAGTATAAAACGACTTATTGAAAATCCAGAATTGATTTCTCAAATAGCAAATAATTTATATGAAACTGTTAAAGATAGATATTCTATGGATATTGTTACTAAACAAAGGGCAGAATGGTATAAAAAAATTGTCAAAAAATAGTTGAAAAAAGTATTTTTTTAAAGTATATTTGTAAAACAGAAAAATAAATCATTAACAAAAAAAAATTAAATAATGGGATTAACACAAGAAAAAATAGTAAAAAACACTAAAACGTATTATGCAACACTTGAAAAATACGGTTTTTTTAATGACAAATTAGTTGAAATTTTAGGAGAATCTTTTATTAAAGCTCCTGCCTCTACAAGAGAAGACCTTCACAATGCATTTGAAGGTGGGTTAATTGACCATCTTTTAAAAGTAGCTAAGTACGCTGTTTATATTAATAAAATACTTCCTGAAGAATTACAGGTTCCAGAAAAGTCTTTACTTAAAATATCCCTACTTCACCAAATTGGCAAAGCAAAATTATACTTACCTAAAGATTCTGATTGGCATAAAAAACAAGGAATTCTCTATGACTTTAACAATGAATTAATTTCAATGAGAGTTGGTGAACGTTCTGTGCGTTATATTATGTTAGCAGGAATCGAATTAAATGATGAGGAATATCAAGCTATTTTGAATTACGATAAAGATGAAGAAGATAAACAAGCTAAATGGCACACAACAACGCTTGGTATAATTTTAAGACAAGCGAATGAACTAGCAATAATTGAAGAAAAAAATAAAATTTAATGGAAAACGACATTTTAAAAATTCAAGAAGAAATAATGAATGAAATAGCAAAAGGAAAGGATATTAATGAAGTTATTTCTAAGTATAATAAAATCTTTGAAGAAGAGTATATTAAACAAGGTAAATTTAATAAAATCAAATTAAAATTTGAAAATACTTCAAATAATCCCGACCCAGAATATGCTAAATCTTCTGACTCTGGATTTGACCTTAGAGCTTTCATTGAAAATCCGATTACTTTAAATCCATTTGAAAGAGCTACTATTCCAACAGGATTATTTTTTGAAATTCCAGAAGGGTATGAAATTCAAATAAGACCTAGAAGTGGATTAGCTTCTAAAAATGGGGTTACAGTTTTAAATACACCAGGAACGATAGATAGTGGATACAGAGGAGAAGTTAAAGTTATTCTCATTAATTTAGGTAATGAAACGTTTACAATTCAAAATGGTGATAGAATTGCTCAAGCAGTTTTTACAAATGTTGCAAACAGTATTTTAACTGAATTAACAAAGATTGATAAAGTTTCTAAAGATACCGATAGAGGTTCTGATGGATTTGGTTCTACTGGTAAAAGATGAAAAATATGAAATATGATTTTGATGACATTCTAATACAGCCAAAAATTACAAGTAGTATTAATACTAGAACTATTGAGATAAATCCATTATATTCTAATGGATTTTTACCGTTAATAACAGCTCCAATGGATACAGTTATTAATGCTAAAAATGCTAAGAAATTCACAGAATTAGGAATTATTCCATGTTTTCCAAGAGGTGAAGAAGAAACATATATAAGTGATAATTTTTATTTTTATTCATATGGTTTAAACGAGTTTAATGAATGTTTAAAAAATGAAAAATTATCACCAAATGGAAAATATCTTATCGATATAGCCAATGGACATATGCTTAAATTATTAGAAGTTGTTTTAAAAACAAAAGAAAAATACCCGAATATGACTTTAATGGTCGGAAATATCGCCAACCCTGAAACATATAAACTTTTATCTAATGCTGGTGCTGATTTTATTCGTATTGGTATTGGAAATGGTAACGGATGTTTAACTACTGAACATACAGGTGTTGGTTATCCAATGGCTTCGTTAATTAAAGAATGTTATGATATTTCTCGTACTATTGAAAGACCAGCGAAAATTGTTGCTGATGGTGGAATGAAAAAATACTCAGATATTATTAAATCATTAGCTTTAGGTGCTGATTACGTAATGATAGGTTCAATATTTAATAAATCTTTGGAATCGGCTGGTTTTAATTACCTTTGGAATAAAATTAAAGTTTCACAAAATACAGCCGAATGGCTTTATAAACACAAATTTCCTATATATAAAAAATTCAGAGGAATGAGTACTAAAGCTGTTCAAAAGAAATGGGGTGCGAGAGAAATAAAAACATCTGAAGGTGTTATAAGATTTAGAAAAGTTGAATATACTTTAGATAAATGGACTGAAAATTTTATTCATTATCTTAAAACTGCAATGAGTTATACAAATGCTAAAACATTATCGGAGTTTATTGGTAAACCAGAAATAAACATTGTTAGTGAAAATGCTTACAGAAGATTTAATAAATAATTAAGTTTTAATATTTACATTTGCCTTTAAATTATTAGAATTAAGTATGATAATTTAAAGGTTTTTTTATTTATGATTTCAGTATTTTATTGTACCAGACAGTCAAATCCAAAACACAAACAGCATATCATTGATACTGCTGGGATTAAAGACATAGAAGTAATCGAATATGTCAATAACGGAGAAGGTCTTACTAATCCATATAATAAAGCTCTAAAAGAAGCTAAATATGATATTATTGTGTTTCTTCATGATGATTTATTAATAGTGACGCAAAATTGGGGAAGACGATTAATAAATCATTTTAAGAGAAATCCAGATTATGGTATTTTAGGCGTAGCTGGTTCGAAATTATTACCAGCATCTGGACAATGGTGGGAAAAGAGAAATGAAATGTATGGTCAAGTTTTTCATACTCACGAAGGTAAAACATGGCTATCTAAATATAGTGAGCATTTAGGTAATAAAATTACTCAAACTGTTATTGTTGATGGTGTATTTTTATCAGTTCATAGACAAAGGATAAAAGTCGGGTTTAATCTAGAAATCAAAGGATTTCATTTTTATGATGTAGATTTTTGCTTCAAAAATCACTTAGAAGGCGTTAAAATTGGTGTTCATTATGATATAAGAATTAACCATATGTCAATTGGAATAACTAATCAAGAATGGGAAGAAAATAGAAAATATTTTGTAGAAACCAACAAGGATAAATTACCAATAAAATTACATGAAGATTTCAAAGAAAGAAAACTTAAATTATTAGTAGGTTGTCTTCAATTTAATGGTTTAACTGGTTCAGAAATTTCAACTTTAGAAACTGTTAAAGGGTTAGCAAAAGCTGGATGTGATGTTAGTGTAATTTCTTCAAGTGTAAGTGATAAATTTAAAGCTATATGTAAGCCATTAGGAATTAAGACTTATACACTGAGTGAACCACCAGGTTTTAAGCGAGGTGATGGTAAATGGGGGTTTAATACGCCAAATGGATTTGAACCTTCAAAAGTGGATATGCTTTATAAAATAGAGGACGTAAGATTTGATGTTATTCATACAAATCATACTCCAATCACTGAATATTTGCTTAAATTATATCCTGATGGTATTTTTGTTAATATTGTTAGGTCTGAAGTAATTGATTTGGAAAACCCAATTATTGATGATAGAATTAAACGATATATTGCTATACGTCCATCAATTAAACAGTATATGATTGATAATTTTGGAATACCAGAAGATAAGATTGATATTATCTATAATGCTTTTGATATGAATAGATTCAAGAAAAAAACATTACCTAGTGGAACAAATAGAAAAGTTACTTTATTTGTTGGGACTATGGATTATTTAAGACGTAAAGCGATAGAAGATTTAGTAATTAAATGTCAAGAATCAAATAAAGAATTATGGTTAGTTGGAAAAGATACTGATGGATATGGTAATGCATTAAGTAGAGCTAATGAACACGTAAAATATTTTCCTCCTACAGAAAAGATAGAAGAATTTTATTATAAATGTGATGAAACAGCTGGTATTTTTTTAGGTAGAACAACTATTGAAGGATTTCTATGTGGTAAACCTGCAATCATTTATATCGTAGATAAATTAGGTGAAATAATTAGTTCTGAATTTCATCCAGTACCAGAAGACCTATCAATTTTTGATTTAGATAGTCATATTAAAAAAACAATTGATACTTATATATTAGCATATAATACTTTATAATTTATTTTTATGGTAGCTAAACCAATGAAAGGTGGTACTGGTAAAAATGATAGAAAATTAACTTTTACTATTAAAAATAAAAAAAATAAAAACAAAAAATGTTGATATGTCTAAAAAAGATGGCTATATTAGAAATAAATGGAGCCGATTTGCTAATAAAAAGGAGGCAGGACCAATTGAATTAAAAGAAATATTAAATACTGTCACGCCTTTAACACCTAATGATTCTACTTATGATATATGTATTGTTATTACTACCTTCAACAGGGAAATAATGTTAAAAAAATTGCTGGATGATATTATTAAAAATTCTTCAGACCTTAAGATTATTATTGGAATATTTGACGATTGCAGTGATAACATATTGGATTTAACAGAATATGAAAATAGATTGAATATTGTTTATAATAGATACTCAAAAAATCATGGTAAAAAACAATATTGGAAATTGATTTCTGATACTATGAATTTTTGCAAAAATATAAATTCAAAATATTTTATCTATTTACCAGATGATGTTAGACTTATAGATGATTTCTTTAACAAAGCAATAACAAAATTTAATAATATCAATGATAATAAGAAAATATGCCTAAATCTATTAATAGCAAATTCAACTAAAACCACAAAATTTGCTAGTTGGACTGGATTTGAGATTGTGGAACTAGAAGATGTGTATAAAACTCAATTTAATGATTTGTGTTTTATAGCTGAAAGAAATTTTTTTGAAGCACTAGAATTTAGGATTGATGCCATAAATCCAAATTTATGGGAAAGAAATAAAAATGCTAGCTCTGGTGTTGGGAATAATATTTCAAAACGATTACATAACATGGGGTATTCGATGTTTCACGTAAAAAAAACATTGGTAATACATGGTGAACATGATTCTCAAATGAATTATAGTTTTAGAAAAGTTCAAAAAATAATCGCTATGAATAAAATTGCTGTTTGTATACCGATATATAAACGACATGAAATTAGCGATTTTGTTTTAGGTCATTATAATCAATTAAGAAATGAACTGAAAGATAAAATCGAAGTCATATTATTATGCTGTGGTTCCGAAGGAGAAGAATCAAAAAAAATAGCTGAAAAAAATGGGTTTATTTATTATGAATATCCAAACACCCCTTTATCCCAAAAACAAAATTTTTTATATCAAAAAGCCAAACTTTTTAATCCAGATGCATGTATTAAAATTGATTCTGATAGTATATTATCAGTGGAGTTTTTCTACCATTATGATTATTTAATTAATAATGATTATGATTATGGTGGGATAACTGATATCTATTTTTTAACTAAAAAATATCTCTGCTATTGGGCTGGTTATGAAACTGGTAGAGTGGGTGAACCGACTGGCGTTGGTAGATTTATGTCAAAAAAATTACTGGGTTTACTAGATTGGAAACCATGGGGTTCTTTAGAAATCAATAGTCGATTGGATAAAAATTTAACAAAGAATATTCAATCAATTCAGAATTTTAATTTAAAAGAATTAAATGTGTCGTGTTTTGACGTCAACGGAGTTTGTATTGATTTAAAATCTGATTTTGGAATATCAGATATCAATAGTTTTAAGTTTTCAAATATAATTGATATTGAAAACAATGAAATCTATGGATTAGATTTTACTAAAATAAGAAATTATTTAATTGATTATAATCCTAAAATATGATAAGTGTTATTTTAAATGTTTATAAACGACCAGAAATGCTTGAAAAACAAATAAATTCTGTTTTAAAGCAAACAGTAACAATAAAACCTGAAAATATTCATGTATGGTATAATACCCCAGATGATGTAGAAATTGAACAATTTTCACCAGAAAATAAAAAAATTAAAACATATAAATGCAATTGGAATACCAAATTTTGGGGACGTTTTACAATTATTCCAATACTTACAACTGAATATGTTGCAGTTTTTGATGATGATATACTCCCACAACCAAACTGGTTTAAAAATTGTTTAGATACTATTAACAAACCAGAAACTTGCGGAATATTGGGTGGTAGCGGGATTTTGATAAATCAAAATGGTGATTACTTTCCTCATGTCAAAGTAGGTTGGAATGGCGTTCAAAGCGATAAGACAATTGAAGTAGATTTAGTAGGTCATGCTTGGTTTTTTAAACAAGAATGGGGAAAATATTTATGGTATGAAAAATTCCCTACATTTGATAACGGTGAAGATATTATGTTTTCATATCTAGCTCAAAAATATGGAAATATCAAGACTTTTGTTCCACCACACCCAGCTACAAGAAAAGATATTTGGTGTACAGAACCTACAATTGCTCGTTCTGTTGGTAGTGATAATAATGCATCTTGGCGAAAAGGAAATCACTTAAATTTAAGAAGTGAAATTTGCCAATATTGCAAACGTAACGGATGGAAAACAATAAATGGAATTCACGGTTAATGAAGACAAAAGCTTTGTTGAAGATATTAAGATTATTTTCGAAGCATTGCGAAGAGGTGAACATTTTACATTCTCCAAATATGCGGATGGCGAATTTGCAATATTAAAAAATCAACCTATCACAAATTGTGATAATTGGACTTTTAATCCTGAAAGGGATTCTAAAGAACAACAAGAGTTATTGAAATCTTTTACTTATAATGAGGAAGGATATTTTGTTGGCATATCATGCCCTTGTTGCGTCAGCTGGGATGATGTTAAATGGATGCGAGATACCGTTAAAGTCGCACCAACCAATTTAACATGGGTCAATATTTTCGTTAACGGAAATTACAATTTCTTTAAGGATAATTTTATCCCAGAATTCCAAAACCATGACATTATTTTATTTGCCAATGCGGATGCCAAGGTTGAGAATTTACCATTTGAGATTGAAGCTTTTGTACCAATAACAAATACAGCTTTGAAAGATAATTTTTATTTACTCGATAATTTTCCAATTGAAGACTATGAAGGTAAATTATTTCTATTCTGTGCTGGTCCACTCGGTAATATGCTAGCGGCTAAATTCTGGTCTTTAAATAAAAAGAATACTTATATTGATATAGGTTCAACTCTTAACACTTGGTTAGTAGGAAATAATCGAGGATATTTAAGGGGAGCACCAACAATTAAAAAAATTTGCATATGGTAAATGAATTTGTTATACCTGATTTAGAATATTCAAAAAGAGAATTAACAGTTGTTAATTTATTCAAATTGTTTGGTAATAAAATTAATTCTTTTTTAAATATTGGTTTTCGCAATTGGTTGGACCCAAGAACTCAGTGGTGGATTAAAATTTGTAAGGCAAATAATATTGATTGGAAAATTGTGGAAATTTTCCAGCAAAATGTTATTGATTCTATTGCTAATGGATGTAACCCCAATAAAATAATTCTTGGGAATATAAGAAATATTGATGTATTATCAGAAGCCGAGTGCATCTTTTTCTGGCATGGTTCAGAACATATTGAAAAAGATGAATTCATTCAATTATCGCCAAAATTAGAGGCTAAATACGCGATTTTAGTTTTTGGTACTCCATTTGGCGAACAACCACAAGATGAAATATATGGTAATGAGCATGAAAAGCATTTATCAGCATGGAATTATGATGATTGGAAAATTTTAAGTTACACGGTTGAGTTTGTCTTTGATAATGAATTATATCCACATATAACAGCTTTTAAAATATTAAAAAAATGAATAATTTTAAAGTAATAGATTTTAAATTTGCCAAGGCAAATGATAGTTACGATTTGAAATATATGCAATCTGGAGCTTGGTCTAGGATTTATGAATATAAATTTGTTACCGACTTCATAAATAGTCGCAAACTAAAAGATTTTAGTATTCCCAAAATTCATAACTCTTCATGGGGTTATGAAGGAGTTCATGTAATTTTTAGAGATGAACTGGATAAAATTGGTGAATGCCTACATTCGGATATTTGTAAGTCTGAATTCAGGGAAACCTATGAATATAACATCACAACTGAAAAAAAAGAATTTGAAAATAAATTCGATTTCGTTGTCAATATCTCAACAATTGAACATCTAAAAACCAAAGAAGAACGTCTATTAGCTATAGAGAACTTATTCAAACAAGTTAAAATTGGTGGATATTTTGTTTTAACATTTGATTATCCGAGAGTGAGTATTGAAGAAATTGAAAATTTTCTTGGGATTAAATTAGTTGAAGATGATGTTAAGCTTAGACTTAATGGAGAAAACTCAAAATACCCAAACGAGATATATAAAAATTTGAATATTGTTTATTTAACACTGCAAAAAAATGGATAATGATTTTGTAAAAAATTATTGGGAATCCAGATATAAAGCTGGTGGTGATTCTGGTCTTGGTAGTCATGACCCAGAATCAGTTAAATTCAAATCTGATTACATAAACAGATTGATTACAATTAACAATTTTAAAACTATCGTAGAGCTCGGATGTGGCGATGGTAATGAATTACAAAAATTGGTTAGCTATGAAAAATATACTGGATACGATATTAGTGAAACGATTATTGGTGTTTGCTCGAATAAATTTAAAAGTGATAAATCAAAAGAATTTGTGACAGACATAAACGAGATTAAGAAAAACAAATATGATTTAGCACTCAGTTTAGACGTTATTTATCATTTAGTAGAAGATAGTGTTTTTAAAGAACATATGGATACCTTATTCTCAGTATCAAAAAATGTTTGTTTATATACAACAAATTCGGGTAGTCTTGCCAGTGCTGTTCCACACATAAAGCATAGAGATGTTGAGGAATTTGTCAAAGAAAATTATCCAAAATTTGAATTGGTTGATAAAAAGCCGTTCACTAAGTATAATGTAATGTTTTTATTATTTAACGAAAAATGATTTTATTAGTATATGGTACAAGACCAGAATATATTAAAATTAAACCCTTAATACTTGAAATGGAACAAAGAGGAATAAAGTACAAAACTTTATTCACTGGACAACATGTAGATATCGCACCTAAAAATGCAGATTTTATTTTAACAATGAAATCTGGGCAAAACCGATTAGATTCAATAATTGAATCGTGCATGAATTTACCAGATAAATGGTTTGAAGGTATTGAATATATTTTAGTTCAAGGTGACACCACATCTGTTGTTGCTCTTGCTTTAGCAGCTTTTAATAGAAAGATTAAGGTAATTCATCTTGAAGCTGGACTTAGAACTTATGATAAAAATAATCCATATCCAGAAGAAACTAATAGAAGAATTGTTTCAAGCATTGCCGATATTCATTTTTGTCCAACCCGATTAAGCTACGATAATTTAATTGCTGAAAAAGTTGAAGGGAAAAAATATATTGTAGGGAATACATCACTGGATAATCTTATTCAATATAAATCCGAATGTGAATATGGAAATACAATATTAGTTACTTTGCATAGACGTGAAAATCATGATAATATGGCTAAATGGTTTACTGAAATTAATGAAATAGCGAAAACATTTAAAAATTTAGATTTTGTCATTCCATTACATCCAAATCCAAATGTTCAAAAGCATAGACATTTATTAACACACGTAAGAATTATTAATTCATTGAGTCACGAAGATTTAATAAAATTATTAGTTAAATCCAGAATGGTAATAACTGATAGTGGTGGAATACAAGAAGAATGTAGTTTTTTTAACAAAAAATGTTTGGTTTGTAGAAAAGTAACAGAAAGACCTGAATCAGTAGGATTAACTAGTTTTATGGTTCCAGAACCATCTGATTTAAGCATTGTATTTTTATCACATATTAATAACTATAAAGTTAATATTAATTCACCATTCGGTGACGGAACATCATCAATAAAAATTTGTAATATTTTACAAAATGAACTGGTTTAAAAGGGCTATATTTCACATATCAATTGCTTTATCTAAGGTTGAGAAAAATGCTTTAGGTCAAATCGGTAATAACCTTAGTGATGATACAAATGCGGTTCAAAGACACATGCAAGGTACATTAGCAGATGACCTTTTACAGGGGCGTTTAACTGAAGAAGTAACGTTACTGAGAGCTAGATTATATAAAGTAATTGAAGCGACTCAAGAGCTTAGAAATAATATTAAACCGATTTTAAATGAAAATGGTGAGATTATCAATTACGATATCTCGGTTAAGTCATCTAAAAAGCCTTTATATAGAAAAATTAAGGGGGACCCATTTGATGATTATAAAGTTTTAATGGAAATTAATAATAGACCAATTACTGCAAGCGTTTTAGAATCACTTGAAAGAATAGGTAATTATGGAATTATTAATGAGTTTTCTATCATTATTAATCGCGAAATTCACCCAAGACTAGAGATAGAAAAATATACTAAAAAACTTTTAATTAGAAAAATATCAGAATCTAAAAGATTACTAGAATTTTACATTCCAAAATATTATGATGAATATGATAAAAAGACAGTTTTTTTAATTAGTTCAATTCGTAAAGCTCAAAGTGCTCCAAAAAATTCAGACTTACTTGATATTAAATCGGTAGGGTTTGTCACAAACGGTGATGCGGGAGTAAAAGATTTTCTTGAATTTCAATATATGATAACAGAATTTGATAAAATTGTTGAATATGATGGGAATTACATAATAAAATTTTTTGCTACACCTATGGTCGAAGGAGAAAATATCTTTGAAAAATACCGAAGCCATAAACTAGATGAAAAATATAAAAATAAAGAGTTTAAAGGAAAATTGTAAAATGGGAAGAAGAAAAAATAATGAAAATTACGAATTTACTGTTTCTGATACAGTAAATAATATTGTAGGGCAAAAACTTAAATTCAAAGCTAAAAATGAAGCACAAAAAGAATTTGTGAAACTTATAACTGACAAAGAAATTGTAATTTGCAGCGGTCCAGCTGGTACAGGAAAAAGTTATGTATCTATTGCTAGGGCAATAGAATTATTACAATCAAAAGAAAATAATTTTGAAAAAATTATCATTTTCAAACCAGCAGTGGAAGTAGAAGAAAAACATGGTTTTTTACCAGGTGATATTATGGAAAAAATCATGCCTTATGCTGAATCTAGTCTTGGAATTATAGAAAAACTTATTGGCAAAGCAGCTAGAGACCGTATGATTATGGATGGAATTATTGAAATAAAAGCATTAGCATATATTCGAGGTGCTAATATTGACAATGCTATTGTTATTATGGAAGAAGCCCAGAATATGTCACCAAATCAAATGAAAACTTTATTAACTAGAATTGGTATAAATAGTAAATTTATCATTTCTGGTGATATGGACCAATCTGATAGATATACCAATATCAAACAATCTGGTTTATACGATGCAATGAATAGATTAAGGAGCATTGAAGAAATTGGTTTTTTTGAATTTACCGCTAATGATATCGTAAGAAATCCAATTATATCGAAGATATTAAATCTTTATGACTCTTCTAGAAACGATAAAAATAAAAATACAATCTCTTCACCAGTAAATAAAGAACGTGTAATTTTAAATGAATCTACGGAGCAAAAAAATAAAAAAATTACCAATAAAAAAATGTGGTGGGAGTATATTCCTAAATATATTCGTTGGTAAATATTTACATTTGAAAAATATTTTTTATTTTTAATTTTATGAAAATAGGTATTGATATTAACGAAGTTTTACGTGATTTCATAGGTCAATTTGACTATGTATATAGTAAGTACAAAATTCCAGAAAATGCTGATGTTGAACAAACACCAGTAGATTCATTTGACTTACTTAAACATTTTCCATTTGCTGGTGGTATTGATGAAATGAATAAATTTATGTATGAGGAAGCCGCTCTTGAAATATTCGGTCATGCCGATGAATTATATGATAATTTGATTAATAGACTGAATTTGTATAACATGGAAATAATTGATGATGAAGAACATGAATTGTGGCTAGTAAGTAAAGAAGCGGTTAATAGTATTCCAGCTACTTATTTTTTCTTATCTAAAACTGGTTGCCGAATATCAAATATTAGATTTAAAACCAAATATGAAGAATTATGGAATGATGTTGATGTTTTAATAACAGCTAATCCATTATTAATTGAAAATAAACCATCAAATAAAGTAGTAATTAAAATAAAATCAGTATATAATCAAAACGTTAAATGCGATTATGAATTTGACTCATTATTTGATTTTATGGATGATAATGAAATTTTGAATAAAATTAATAACATTAAATAAATTATAAGTAATCATGAGTTTACTTAAAATAGGGAATGAAGTTTATATAATAGATTTTGAAGCTATCGATAAATTAATTGGCGGTGAGCCTGAATTTAAAGAAGACTTTCAAGAAGAATCTGAAACTGTTTTTTATTACCAGATTGAAGCTAAAAAAGAAAAATTAGTTCAAAAACAAGAAACAATTAAAAAATTTAAAAAAGGTAAAGAAATTGATTTAACTAAATATGAATTAGTTAAAACTTTAATTGATATTCTTATATCTAACAATGATGAAGTTGATGATGCATTAGGTTTTGAAAGAGCCATAGGAAATATGCCTATATCTTTTAAACTTGCATTTAATACTTTGAAATATTATAGAATACTTAAAAAAATTGATATATAATTAAAAATAAAAAAAGTTTTAAAATGACTGAAGAACAAATTCAAAAAGCAAAGGAACTAGCTCATACGGCGATTGATAAAATCATGAATAAAGATTTTACAATCTATTTTTTTACTTTGGATACTAAAGGAAATCCAACAGCAGGTATAGCTAACATTTATGAGCATGTGAAAATTTTAAATGAATTAGGTTATAATGCCTGTATTTTACATGAAAAGAATGATTATCATGGGGTAGAAAGTTGGTTAGGAGCCGAATACGCTAAATTACCGCATAAATCCATAGAAAATAAAGATTTAAATATCAGTGCTTCAGATTTCATAGTAATACCAGAAATCTTTAGTAATGTTATGCAACAAACAAGTAAATTCCCATGTAAACGTATAGTTTTATGCCAATCATATGATTATATTCTTGAATTAATGAATATTGGTATGAGTTGGGTATTCTATGGAATAGAAGATGTTATTACAACATCCCCAAAAATTAGTTCATATGTAAAATCATTATTCCCTAATCTAAGAACATGGGAAATTCCTGTGGCTATTCCAACATATTTCAAAGACAATGGTAAGCCAAAAAAACCTATGATTGCTATTCATACCAGAGACCAAAAAGATGCTCTAAAGATAGTTAAAAGTTTCTATTTGCAAAATCCAATATATAAATGGATAACTTTTAAAGATATGAGAGGAATGCCAAGGGAAGCTTTTGCTGATACTTTAAGTGAATGTTGTTTATCAGTTTGGGTTGACCAAATTTCAAGTTTTGGTACATTTCCATTAGAATCAATGAGATGTAATGTTCCAGTAATTGGTACTATTCCGAATATGATACCAGAATGGATGGAAAATGTTGAAGGAGATAAGATAGATATAAAAAACAATGGTGTTTGGACTAACAATATTCTTCATATTCCTAATTTAGTTGCTGAATTCATTAAATTGTGGTTAGAAGATAATGTCCCACAGGAGCTTTTTGATGAAATGGAAAAAACTAATAAACTTTATACTGAAGATGAAGAAAGAGCTAAAATTAAAGAAGTATATACACATTTCTTTAATACCAGAATAGCTGAAATTGAAGCTAAACTAGTAAACATAACTAGTAAAATGAATAATGAAGAACAAAAATCAAATTAAAATGAAATCAGATATCACAGTAATATTACCAATACATGAAATAAATGAAATTAACGAAAAATACTTCACTAATGCCATAAATAGCATTAATGCTCAAATAGTTAAACCAGATGAGGTGTTAATTATTGCTAAATCCGATGAAACATTATTAAAATTTTTAAGTGATTTTAATTATGGTGAAATCGGTAATAATGTAAGAATAATCGAAAATACTGGGAATTCAGATGTCTGCAGTCAAATTAATTTAGGCGTTAGCCAAGTTAAGACTGAATGGTTTAGTTTCTTAGAATTTGACGATGAATACTCAAGAATATGGTTTAAAAACGTTGTTGAGTATAGGAATCATTACAATTTCGATGTTTATATGCCAATAATTGTTGATGTTAACAAAGAAGGTAAATTCATGGGCTTCATGAATGAAGCCGTATGGGCTCACGAATTTTGTGATGAAATGGGCGTATTAGATAACGATGCACTATTAAGATATCAAAATTTTAATATTGATGGAATTGTTATGCGTAAATCTACCTTTGAAGAAAATGGTGGAATGAAAACAAATATTAAATTGTATTTCATATATGAATTCTTATTAAGATTAACTCAAAAATCAGTTCCTATTATGGTAATCCCAAAACTTGGCTATAAACACGTAAATCAAAGAAATAACTCATTGTTTGATATGTATGCTAAAGAAATGGATGCAAAAGAATCTCAATTCTGGCTAGAAACAGCTAAACATGAGTATTTTTATAATTATGAAAGAGAAATAACATATCAGAAATAATAAATAAGATGGCTAAAGGTAGAGGTCGTAAACGAACTAGTGATTTATATTTCGGTCCCTTAGAAGAAAATGCCGTGTTTAGGTTCTTAGAATCTGACGACCAAGCTGAACGTAATCAAATTTATAATACGTTTTTGAAAGAGCCGTTAAATAAGATGATTGAATCAATCATCAGACGCTATAAACTATATAGAAAGAGTGTATCATTTGAGGAATTACATGCTGATACACTCTCATTTTTGATGACAAAAGCAAATAAATTTGAGGAAGGGAAAGGAAAAAAGGCTTATTCTTACTATGGTACAATATGTAAAAACTATATTTTGGGGCTTTTAATCAAAGATGATAAGAAACTTAAACAACTTACATCTTTCGAAGACATATATCTTAATGATGATGATGAAGATTCTGAAAAGAATTTTGATTTGGTTGATAGTGAAAGTACTACAGAATCAATGTATAACCTATCATCATTAATTCAACGAATTTCAAATGAAATAAAAAATGAACTAAAAAAGGATGAAGTTCATGAACATAAAATCATGAATGAAAATGAACGTAAACTAGGGTTTGCTTTAGTCGATATTCTAGATAATTGGGAAAGCATTTTTAAGGATATGGAAGGTGGTAAAAAATATAATAAAATATCTATATTAGCTAGTATCCGTGAAAATACAAACCTTACCACTAAAGATATAAGATGTGCCTTAAAACGCTATAAAAAATTATATGAATCGATTAAAAACGAATTTTTAGAAAATGGTATTTTGTAGAAATTAAGGCTGCTGCATATTTATATATATAGAGCGGAATTAGTGATGATTGATGATATAAATTAGTATAACAAATATAATAAATATTAAAGCCGTGCCTAGACGTAAGAAAACCAAACTAAAATTAAACGATATTGATAGTTTAACTTATTTAATGCAAGAAACATATAATGATGCTTGCAATCAACAAATTGATGCTCAAAGAGCTATTAATGAAATGGTACATGCAGCACAACCTGAAGATGTTGCTGACATTACAAGTATTGCCAGAGAAAAGGCTAATTTGTTAAAAATAAAAGATTCTGCCATTAAAATCAAATTGGAATTAAGTAAACTTAAATCCGAAATTATTAAACAAAATGGTATTCCAGAAGAATCTTCCACAAATACTAATTCAGTAACCCTTGAAGATTTTAAAACACTAAGGGATAAATTAAAAAATTGGTCGGATAATGATAACGAAGAATATGATGTTTAATATAAATGGAAATTCAAAAACAAAAATCCGAAGTATTTGCACAAGTGGCTGCACTAAAAGTATTGGTAGATGATACCCATAACCAACACATTAAATATAAGTCGCAGGCTAATCAATTGTGGCAAAGTCTTCAAACTATTAAAAAGGACCCAATTAACTTTTTACTTGATTTAATTAAAGAATTAGCTGGATATGAAGCCATCAGAGATTCAGTTTCAGATGCATTAATTAATAGTTTAGGTGATTTAGAAGATAAAATTAAATTTGCAATTAAACTTAACTTAAAAGAATTAACTAGTTGTGGAGTTAATCCTTCTATTCCAAATGAACTTAAATATAATGGCAGTGGTTATCAATTTAATGTAAATAAAATCGATTATTGTAATATATTTAAACTAGACCCAGCATCTGAATACGGTAATTTTATTTATAGTGATATTACTCCACAAATAAACAGTACTGATGCTAATACTTTTTTATTTTATACAATACAAAATAGTGGCGTTGAACAATATTGGGGTCATCAAGTCGGATTTGTGAATGATATAGTTGCTGTAAAATTTGATGAACAATACGGCACAGAAACAAATATAATTACTATTAAAGCTAGTGATTATTATAGCAATAATAAAAAATTATCCGACTGGAATAATGATTATGTTGATAGTATTAAATTATTTCCAGATGCTCAATTTTTTGCTAAAATGATAGATAACATATTTAATATATTCAGTAATATCATAGAAAAAACTACAGTTCAATCTGAAATGGAAGAAAAATTAAATAACATTATTGATAAACTTTTAGAAACAGAACCAGATGATATTATTGATGATAGTTTTTTCACGTTTACAAATGTAGAATTACTTGATATTAGTGAAAAAGCTAAAATGAAAACTTTAGGTATATCTAAATTAGAAACATGTGATACATATGCTACAAAAATTAATACAACAATCTTAAATGATTCAGTTAACACGATAATTACTGCTAATTCTATTGAAAGTAAAACAATTGCTATTAATAAATCGATTAATGATATCGCGGATGAAGCATCAAAAAATAGTGACCCAAAAGATAGATATAATGTGAAATTAAATTTTTTTGTTAAATTAATAAAGGCGCTTGTTAAGAGTATAATTGGAATGATATTCTCACCTAAATTAATCTTACTTTTTATGGTTAATTTTAGAATAGTTCAAGGAACAAATGCCACATTTAATGGAATTGATGAATTGATTAAAAACTTAAAAGTTTTAATCAAAGAAGTTATTGATATAGTTAAAGCTTTAGTTATTAAAATATTACTTGAAAAAGTTTTGAAAGAAATTAAAAATCTTCAATCTCAAGTTAAGGATAAAATTCAATCAGAATTAATTAGTAATAAAAAGAAATTAACTATGAGTTTACTTGGTGTTCCGCAAGATATCATAAGAACGATTAATAAATTTTAGATATGGGAACTTTTGATAAAAATGATTATAAAAAAATAGCTAGTATTGGAGCGGTATTAGCAATTATTATTGCCGCGTTTAAGCTTAAATTTAAACCACAGCCACCCGTTCCTCCACAACTTTTATATACTGGTGCATCTATGAGGCAAGGTCTTAGTGCGTCACAAACAGCATCATATATTATAAGTAGACAACGAGAAGCTGGTGCACCAGTTGGAGTACTTGATGATGGTAGTGAAAATATTGCCGAAAAAATGGAAAAGATAAGAGTTGAGGAAATATTTAATGCATTAATAACACAAGCTAAAATTGATGTGGTAATTCCACCTGGAATACCCGTTACGGCAGCTGGTGGTGGTATTGGTACTGTAGTCGTTCAAGGTGCTACTACAAATTTTGCAAGTGGACAAGGAGTTTTATATTAAAAAAATGTGAATTATGAGTAAATTTTCTGAAATGACAAGCAATCAAATTTTAATGGAAATTAAAAATATGATGCAAGAGCATGAAGCCATTAAACAAAGAATGCTTAAAGATTATGATGAAATGGTACGCATTGAAAAATTATTTCAAGAGGCTAATAAAGAATTAAAAAACAGATTAAACGGAAATAGGGATGAGTAGTAGTATTTTAAAAAAACATGCTTTTAACCTTAAAAGCATTTATGATAATTCAGCAAAATTAGATGTAATATCAATAGGTAGAGTTGAAGCTATTGATGACGAGAGTGATGCTGGTAGAATTATTGTCAGTATTAAGGGTATTGATGATAAAAAAACTGATGAAGAAAAAAAGCTAACTATGGCTTTTCCATTATTACCAAAACATCTTCAAGTAACTCCTAAAGTCGGTGAAGCTGTATTCGTCCTAAAATTAAATCTTAAAGATACTAATTATATTGACAGATATTATATTGGTCCTATTATATCTCAACCACAAAAACTTAAAATGGACCCGTTTTTCTTTACAGCGAAATCTGCATTAGCAACTGGGTCAGTTGAAGTAGAAGAGGCTCCAAGTTTTAAACCAGAAGCTCGTGGCGTATTTCCAGATAAATCTTATATTTCTATACAAGGTCGAGATAATTCAGATATTATTTTTAAAAACGGAGAGGTATTAATTAGAGCTGGTCAACATAAATCTAAAAATATACTAGAGTTTAATAATGAGAATATTGGTTATTTTCAACTTAAATTTGATGTACCATTGAATTTAACCAAAGAAACTACGCAAGGAAAAAAATATACTGTTGCAAACATTGTTGCAGATAAAATTCATTTAATTACACACGGAGGAACAAAAAATTTCAAACTTACTGACCCGTCAGATTTAATAACAATCGATGAAATGTCTAGAATTGCAAATGAAGCCCACCCACTTCCTTATGGAGATGTCATTGTAAAATTTATGGAAGCTTCTATTAAATTTATGATAAATCATTTTCATCCTTATTCAGGTTTAAAAGCAAGTGCTCCACAACCTATTTATAATGATTTAGCTAATTTTGATTTATCAAGTGTTAACTCTAAAAACATTAAATTAGACTAATCATCATGATATTTATATAAAAATTAATATTATGGTTGTTAGAACTTACTTTGATAAAAATAATACAATTATTCGTAATAATACAACAAATACGGGTAGAAGCCCTATTGCTGAATTATTTTATGGTGGTAATGTATATGATTTAGAATATTCTAGATTTATTTTTCATTTTGATGAAACAAGATTAAGAAGTCTATATACAGGTGGTACTTTTCCAGATTTAAATAAAATGAAGCACACACTTAGAATGACAAATACAAGTTGTTTTGATTTAGGATTATTAAATGGTGAAACATGTGATGGTAAAGAAAGGGCATGCTCTTTTGATTTAATCCTATTTCCATTGGATGAACATTTTGATGAAGGTAATGGTTATGATTATAACTCATGTACGTATCTAGCAGGTGATGCTTCAATAAGTAATACCCCTTCTAATTGGGTTTATGCAAGAACAGGTGTAAGTTGGCCTAGTGGAAGTGGTGCATATAGTGGAAACACTAGTGCCGTAACAATCGGTTCACAACATTTTGAAAGAGGTAATGAAAATATTGAAATTGATATTACAAATTATGTAAATGCTATTATTTCTGGTGAAACAAATTATGGTTTGGCTCTTGCTTATTCATATGCACTAGAAAATACTCCAACCCAAGAATTACAATATGTTGGATTCTTCACTAGACACACTCAAACTTTTTATGAACCATTTATTGAAACAACTTATACTGAGGTAATTAGAGATGATAGATATCGTTTTTATATGAATAAAAACAATAAATTATATCTATATGTTAATGCTGGTGGATTACCGACTAATTTAGATTCTAATCCAACTGTTACTATTTATGATAATAATGATGTTGTTTTTAGTACATATACACCTACAGATGTAACTCACGTAACAACTGGTGTTTATTCTATTGATATTAATGTTCCAATTAATGCAAATTATGGGAATTGTACAATGTTTAGAGATGTTTGGTCTTCATTAAGTATTAATGGGGTAAATTTATCTGATGTTGAACTTGAATTTGTTATAAACAGAAATGGGTATTATAATATTGGGACAAATGAAGAAATACCTAAAGTTTATGGATTTAATATTACTGGTATCAAACGTGATGAGAAAATTGTTAGGGGTGATATTCGCAAAGTCATTGTTTCAGCTAGAATTCCGTTTACAATTAACCAACGCGATATTTTAGATACACTTAGATATAGATTATACATAAAGGAAGGACCTGCGGAATATACAGTAATCGATTATCAACCTGTAGAAATGGCATTTGACCAGAATTATTTTTTATTAGATACATCTAGTTTACTACCAAATACTTATTGGTTAGACATCGAACTCTCAACTAACAGAGAAGTTAGAACAATAAAAGATATTGTTAATTTTGATATAATTAATCAAGTAGAATTAAGAAATAATTATTAGTTATGAAGGAATTAATTAAAAAAATATTGCGAGAATATTATAATAATTTCGATGAATATGATGACTTTAATTTAATTGATTTTAATGAAGGACCATCATTTGATTATAATTCATTACCAAATATTATAACACTTTATTGTATATTAGAACTTGATTCTCCAGATGATATAAAAAATATTAATAAAATTGAACCAGGTTCACATTATTCAATGGATAAAAATAATTTAATAAAAACTAGAAATTTTCGAAAAGGAAAATATTATGTTATTTTAACAGTTAAAGCAGATAAAAAATTAATTGATATAAAAAAAACATTAAAAAATAATATCGAATACCCAATGGAAAAAGAAATTACTTTAAAAAATAAAGGTAAAGGTACTAAAGTTATTTCAATAGAACCAATTAAAATTAATAACTAATAAAGTTTTTATTTACATTTTTTTATAATTTATTATATTTATTATTGTATGATTAACATTAGTGTTAGTCTTGAGTCAAATTTGGGCTTTAAGTGATTGCGGTCACAAAAAGATTAGCATGTTAATAATAACAATTTATTAAAAGTTAATTAAAATGAACTTAACTAATTCAAATGGTATGCCTACTGCCAACATCGCAATCAATAAAAGTAGGATTAAATGTTATGGGAAAAATTCAACCCCAACTTATTATCTCCAAAAAGGACAAGAATTTCAATTAGAATTATTTAATCCAACTAATAGCAATATATTAGCTGTTATTAGTTTAAATGGTAATAAAATTTCACAAGGTGGTTTAGTACTTAGACCAGGTGAACGTGTATTTCTTGACCGTTATTTGGATGTTCCAAAAAAATTTAAATTTGAAACTTATGAGGTATCTAATACTGATGAAGTTCGTAAAGCTATTGAAGATAATGGCGACTTAAAAGTTGAATTTTATCGTGAACAAGTTATTATTCCAAATCTAAGTTATTCAGCAAATATTTGGTTTGTGACTACGTTAGATACTAATCCTTTTAATTATGATGGTCATCCAATTATTATATCTACTACTGATGGAGAGTGTAGTAATATATCAACTACAATAAATTCACCAAACACAGCTTATAATTCCATACTATCAACATCATCAAATTTAGGATTTTACAACAATGACATTTCAACGAACAAAACATCTTATAGTAAAATAATTAAAAGAAAGATTGAAACAGGTCGTGTAGAAGAAGGGTCATATTCTGCCCAAGAAATGAAAACTGTTCATAAGAATTGGGGGATATTACCATTCTGGACAGTTTCAGCAAAACTTCTCCCTATTTCGCAGAAAATTAATACCGTTAATGATATTCAAATTAAAAGGTATTGTACTGCTTGTGGCTCCAAGTTACACAAAAAAGATAAATACTGTTCTAACTGTGGTAATAGAGCCTAATTAATCAAAAAAATGTTAATCATACAAAAAAAAAAATAAAAAGGGAAAAATTTGTTTTTTCCCTTTTTTTTAATTATATTTGTAAATAAATTATTTTTTTAAAATGAGTAAGACAATAATCTATAGAATCAATAAAGATGGGTATGTAATTAAATTCTCTGAAATTGATGACATTAATAGAATGTATGTGATTATTTGGAGTATAATATATGAGTTATATAATGATTTATTCATAAATGAGATTGAACGTCCAGAATGGATGTCGGATGACTATCCTATGAATTTTTCTGACTTACAAATAACTGGTGATATGAAGCCGTTTTGGGATATGATTCATAATGAAGAAGTATTATTTGACCATCGAATAGTTTTCGCCTCAACTTTCGATAGGGTTATTATTATGAAAGAAGATTTTAGTAAAGTAATTTTAGCCTATGAAAATTTTATTAAACATATGACTTCAAAATTATTAAAAAAGTTTTTTGAGGAATATGATTTCAGCGGTTTACGAGAATTTTCAGATACACTTAAAAAACTAAAGGAAGATGAAAATTGTATTGGTGTAACTATGTGTAGTTCACTTATCTCATCTTTTTGGGAAAATTATTCTGAGGATGGTAAATTTACACCGTATAATATCTTCAAACAAAAAAATCATTCAAATTTGTTTGATAATTTAAATAAAAAAAATAAATAAAAAGCTAAATAAACTTAATATAAATCAATTTGTTACACTTAACCATTAGTTGAATAAATGTTACCATTTAACCTATAAAAATGAATAATATTATGTTTTATAGCATAAACATAAAAAAAAACTCGATTTTTATCGAGTTTTTTTTTATGTATTTGCCATATTTTTCCCTAATAATCCTTCTCGGTCCATTCTAATTTTAATGTCTCGTAACCATTGTTTTTTCATATCGTAATCTAACTTATTGTAAATACTAGTTAATGATGATGATAGTTCAATCATTTCTTTGAATGTTAGTTTATCCCAAATATCTTTATATTTATTATATAATTGTTTAATGTTATGTATCTGTCCTTGTATTTCGATTTTTGAAGTAATCATTGAATCTGAATCTGGATTATAATTTCCAAATTCATTAGCTTTTGAAATTTTATTTTTAATATGTTCATTATGCATTGTGTCGTCAATCCAATGTGTTAATTCATGATGAATGCTACCTTTAATTTTTTCTTCAGTAAACTCAGTTTTAAACATTTTTTTTTGTTCATCTGGAAGATAATTAATTGCATCTATTAAATTACCATTATTATTGAAAATAACATTTAAAGCATTTTTATTAATCGAAATACTAATTATTTTTTTAAAAGGATTATAATAATTTATTCCATGATTAATTAATATTTCACATCTATTTTTAGAATCTGCTTCAACACATTCTTTAGATTTTAAAATACTGGTATTTGTTTTATCAGACTTAAACATAGTTGTTCTTGCAACTCCAGTATTTTGAATTTCTTCGATGTCGTTTTTAAAATACATGTTATAAATTAAATCAACATCATCATCAATATCGGTTAATTTTTCAGTAACCAATCTTTCGTATAATTTTTGTTTAATAAACTGTTTCATACTTATAAATATTCATTTAAAATAAAAAGGCTATCTTTCGACAGCCTTTTTATAATATATTTAGAATTAATACTAACGTAATTCGTTAATATTAAATGTTGGGATTCCGTCAACTCTAATATGTCCATAGAAGCGGTTGTTTACGACTTTTTTAGCATAACGAGTCATAATACCTTTAACTGGAGCAAAGTTAAACGGATTGTACATTGTTGGAGTTAATTGTAGAGGTACATATGGTGCGTAGATATAACCAGTGTCAAGTAATGATTTACCTTTATGTCCAATAATCATAGAGTATGGAGGTGCATAAGGGTCACGATATACTTGATAACGTCCACTTAATGAACCGATTCTTTCAATACCCATATTATATTGGTCTTGTTCTGGTGAAGCATCTGATGCGTGGAAGTATTCAAGGTCATCGAATATTGCACTGATTTCAGAACTTACTACAATAAAGTTAGCACCGCCACGAAGCGTTGATTTATGAATTTGAGCTGAGATTTGGTTAATTCTTGTAATAAGAGTTTGGTTCCATTCTTTTTGAGTATAAGGATTAGCAGCATTACTTGCTTTTCTCCAACCAGCATAATCCCAACGGAATTGACATGCAGCTGCTTTACGAAGGTCACGAAGAATTTCACGGTCAATTTCAGATGCTATTTGTTCTGATAACATAGCTGTAAGTTCAGCTTCAGCATCAATGTTATGGAATGCAGCAACGTCTTGTGCTAATTCTGGTGACCAAGTTGCACGTAATTTTCTTTCTTCAACAGAAACAACAACTTCATCAAGTTTGAAAGAAACTTCACCAAGTTCAGTTTCAAGTTCAAGAGATGCATAACGAGCCCAAGAAGCTTGGAATGTCATACTATTTGCAGTGAACCCTGAACAACCAATATAACCATCGTAAGTTTCTCTTGACGAAATGGCTGGGTGTGTAAGGTCAAGTTCAACATAAAGATTGCCACCAGCATCACAAATATCACCATATTGAACGATGCCTTTACCATATTTTTGAGTAACTAATCTGAAAGGAATTTCAGCATTAGCAGCAATTATAACTTTTCCATCTGGGTCAGAAATATTAGAACCTGAATTATTAACAATTTTTAGTGATGCTAAGAATGCTTCAGTATCCATTTCATTTCCATCTGGACCAGTCAATCTACCTTTATTTACTTCTGAGAAACCTGAAATTTGTAAAATAACATTTCTAACGGTTCCATCAGTAGCTGCTACAAATGTAGTAGTTGCAGAGAAATTACCATTAGGAAGAATACGACCTGGGATTACTTCGTTACCGCTAGTGTAAACAATAGTAATTTCACCTTTTGAATTATCGAATAAACCATCATTGTAATATAAATCATAAAGATTTCTAGTTTTGAAAGTTGTTGCTGTACAGCCAGTAGTACCGATACATGATGGAAGATGGTCTGTAGCCATACTTGTATGAGCAGAGTAACGAGGGTTATCTTGCCATGGGTCTCCTGCTTGTCCAGTAGCTTTATCAATTCTATTAGAAGTTTGAGGTACAAAATAGAACAATTTACCAATTGGCATGTTCAATGCTTGTACTGATACAATATCGTTTGCTAAAAGTTTTGAGAAAACTCTACGAACGATAGGGAATACTACAGTTTCAAATGAACCGCTAGAACCAGCGTCTGTAGTTTCAGTTAACAATGCTTTAGCTTGATTTTCATATAGCATAGCAATGTTTTCTTTTATATGACCTTTAAGTCCGTCAAGAAATCCTAAAGCTTCCCATCTTTCTTGGGTTTGTTGACGAATAGCTTTAAGGTGATTAATACCAATATTACCAACTTGTCCTGATGTTAATAAGTGTGACATAATTTTCAATTTAATTATCTATTTTCGACTCTTTTTATTAAGTCTTTTATTCTTTTTGTTGATTCATCAACATATGCTGTTGTTTCAGTCAACTGATTACTTGCACCGCTTGTTTTTGATTTTTCAATTTTATTTTCTATGGATTCAGTAATCGATTTTTTATTAGCTAACTCACTAATTATGGTTTTGTAAAGTGCTTTTGATTCTTTTAATGTTTTTACTTCATCAAATCGTTGCATAATCATCTTCTTTTCTTCCTTAGAGGTTGAATGTTCAGTGATTATTTTAACCATATAAGTTAAGTTAGTATTGTAAACTACTGATTCAGCTAACATTTTCTTAAACTGACTAAGGGCATTTTTGATTTCCTTGTTTTCAGTTTGAAGTTTTTTAGCTACATTTAACAGTTCGTTAAACTTTTGTTTGGAAACAGATTCATCAGCTCTACCGATAGGAGCGGTATGATACTCTTTCTTTCCTTCAGGTCTAATACGATTCGCATGTAAATCAGCTAATGCACGAGATTTATTTTCTTCAATTTCTTCATCTTCTGAATTTTCATCTTCTTCGCTTTCCATTACATGTTCAGCGTGGCCATCTTTTCCGTCATTTGGATTATCTTCATCAAATCCACCTTTTAAATTATCACCAGATGTTTTGGAATCAACAGGAGCTTTTTGACCATCAATTTTACCTTTATTAGGAGTAGTGGTTTCTTTAGCTTCTGTATCATGGCCTTGACCTCTTACGATGTCTTCATCCAATGTAATTTCATAAACAGGTTCTACGCTTTCATCTTCGATATCAGTTTCTGGTTCATCTTCATCATCCATTTCTGGTTCATCTTCAATTTCAATTTCTAAATCATCTTCAGTATCCATTTCTGGTTCATCAAGAGTATCGTCTTCTCTTCTTACTTTGCCATCATTAACCTTAACGATATATTCATTACCGCTATCTGGGTCTTTGACGTTAACTTCTTTGTCTGATACTACCTCGATTTCATCGTCAGCTGAAAGTTTTTTGAAAACTTTAATTACTTCTTCATCTGATGCTGCTGTTAAATCTAACTCATCATAATCCATTTCTGCTTCTGTTTCTTCTTCATCATCACTTACTGGAAGTGTAGCAGGATTGTCTTTTTCAATTTCTTCTTCACTGTCTAGTTCTCCAGTTTCAATTTTTTCAGTGTCATTATCATCAGCATCATTAGACGTAATGTCTTCTTCTTCGTAACCCTGTTCGTTTATTACATGTTCTTTTATAAGTTCTTCAATTTCTTCCTTCATTGTAGAACGAAGTATTTCTTTTGTGTTTTTCTTTAAAGCTTCTTGAATCACATTAATATCAAGTAAAGCTTCTTCCACGATTGATTTTTTTTCTTTATCTGCCATTGTCAAATAGTTCAATAAAAGATTATTCTTTGTTAATAAATATATGCTTAAAATGAAAAAATTAATTATCTGATAAAAAATGTTTTACATTTTAAGCTTATTTTTACATTTTTTTTATTAAATCTTATTTAAATGCTAAAAAAACGCGGATTGTATCATGATAAAAATTTATTTAATTTATCAATTAAAATAGGCTTTTTATTTATTTTGCTTTCAGAAAATCCCCTCATATCTTCTTTTTTATTAAAAATCCATGAACCTGGTGTACTTGGACTTGTAACAATATCCCAACAAATTAATTCAAAATCATCTTGTACGATATGTTTACCTGCAACTTCTTCTAATGAACCAACACCTCTAGATGAAACACCTACCATGATTCCTTTTCTAAGAAGATTTGCAATTTGGTCACCTTGACAAGAAATAATTCCTTGATTGATGAAACCTGGAGACATTATAATTTCTAATTTACCTAACAATGTTTTACCTTCCCACCATGTTTCTAAAATATTGTGTGAAATTCTATCGTTAGATATAATTGAAGTTTCTGGATGGTCACTATTATGTGTCCAAGATATTTTCCCATTATATCGCATTAACCAGGTACCATTTGGTACAGTTACACAATACACATTTTCATTAAAAGGTACTAATTCTGTTTTTATATATCTAGTATCCATATAAATTCCTTTAGATGTTCTTTCATGAATTAAATGTAATGGTTTACTATTTTCACCTAAAATAATTCGCCCTTCAATTTCTCGGTCAACAGGAGAAATAACATTCATCGTAGCACCATTCCCCAATTTTAACATTATCTCAAAAACATCTTCAGCTAATTTATTTGATGTTGTGAAATATTCTTTTAACAAACTATTTTTCCTATTTTTCCTATTTTTACCATCCCCAATTAATAACCAATCAAGTAAAATATTTAATAAATTTTTAGACCATTCTTTAGCGTAACTTGGAATGTGCTTTTCGTGAGAATTTCCTAACTCAAATAAATATTCATATAGTTTATCATCATAAATATTAAATTGCCTATTACCAGATATAGAATATTTAAAAGGAAGTTTATTAAGAAGATTAATAATTTTTTCTTTTGTTTCTTCTTTTTTTTGCGTAATACAAACTAAATTCTTTTTTTTACCACCTTTACTTCCGCTACAATGTCCTTCGCTCAAAAATATTCCTAAAAATGCAGCCCAATGTTCTGTTTTAATTTTTATATCTGAGTTGGGAATGTTAAAATACTCAGGTTCCTTTCCAATCCAATTGGCGGAATGTTTAATATATGAATGACTAATTTTTGAATCATTATTTATTAATTTATTATATAACTCTTCACCTGTTAAAATATATGGTTTATTATTTCTATCCCATAAAACAATTTTATGTTTTTTAGTAACCATTATATCAAAACTACTATTATTGTATATATGAATCATATCATCATTATACATTTTTTTAGTAGTATTAGTAATTTTTTGAAATTCTAATTGGTCTGAATTAATATTCAATGTTAATATTTCTTCTCCAATAATTGTTTCTTCAATTCGTTTCCAGCCATTTTTAGTAAATATTTCGGTTCCAATTGGAACGCATTCACCTATTGCACGTTTTTCACGAATTAATTGCTGATATTTTTCTACTTCTCTCTTAAGAATAGCTTCTGGATAAATACGCCCATTTCTATTTTCAACACCATATTTTTGTAGAACTGCATAAACTATTAACGGTTCAATCATTATACCCTTACCTTCACCCAATTTTTGCATTTCATTTAAGAATGGTTTATTCCTAATATCATTAGGAGAAATATAACCTGCGTCTTGTTCAATCATAATTCCAAACCCAGTTTGACCTGGTTTTAATATTTTTAACTCATCACTATACATATTACCATTTTCATAATAAATATATGTATATAAATAAAAAACCCCTAACCAAATTGATTAGGGGTTAAATTTATTATAATATTTTATCATCACTCTTTCTTTCTATGAAATTTAAAATACTTATTATCATTTAAATTTTTATTAACTACAACATTTAAAATATTCATTAAAGCTTCATTTAATTCATCTGACATTAGAGCATATTCACTATTTTGATATAATACAATTTCACAATTCATATAACTTCGTTTTCCAAATATAATTCCAGATTGACGCATATCAAAATCCACAATAGTTCTATTTAAATTAAAGATAGAATGATTACCATAATTATATATATTTTGTTTAATTTGTTTATGAATATTTTGTATAATTCTGTTGTAATTAAAATTATCATCAACTATAGGGTCTGCCCATCCAGATATATTAATGTATACTGATTTTGGCTTTTTATTGTCCGTTGTACCAAATACAACATTTAAATTCGGAATTACATCTACTTTAAATTCTTTACCACGTTTCATATAAAAAATCCTGATATCATAAATATAATATGAAATCAGGATTTGTCAATAGGATGTTTTTATAAAAATCTTAAGATAAAATATCTTTTAAAAAAATTAATACAACCATTATAGCTTGAACAACCACCCATATCATTAAAGCTTGGGTCCTAAATGTTTTGAGTTTATCGATATCTTTTAGTGTTTCATCTAATAATTTCGGTGATGTAATCTCATCCATTTTCAGTTTCCAATACCTTAATTCTTTTAATTCATTCGTTGATATGACTTGTTGTAATGAACTTTTCCAACTTTTAAGGTCATTAACTGAATCTTTAATACTTTCAAATTTTGTAAGTTTTTCCTCAATATTATTCAATTTATCAGTAGTGACTTCCTGATTTTTAGCTATTGTATCTAGCCTATGAACAATTAGTTCCCAGTTTGCTTGTTCCATCATAACTCTATTCACTCAAATCATTAGCTAAATTTATTAATTTTATAGCACTTTCCGAAAATGTTTCTTGGTTAAATTCCAAATTTAATAATTTATCTTTAACAGTTAACAATTTTTCTTTAGTTTCTATATCTGCATTTTTAAGATTTTCGTCAATTAATTTAATACACGTATTTTTAATATTCTTAAAAAAAATTGTTTGATTTTCACTATCCGATTCAATAATAACCTTAACTAAAGATTTTTCATTTTCAGTTAGGTCAGAATATTTTTCATTAAATCTTCTAATAGCTATATCACATAAGACTTTAGTAGGTACTATGTTTTCAGAAATCGGTTCTTTTGATTTTGGTATGATAATATATTCTGCAATTTGTTTTTTACGATTAAATGTAGCATTAATGTTAGTATTTTTATGTGTAACTAAATATGAAATATTTTCATGAAGTTTTTCTAATTTTTCATCATATTTTTCATCTAACATTTTTTTAAATTCACCTAATAGCTTAACTAATTTTTTATTAGCTTCAATAATTTGTTTCGGAGAAAAACTTTTTAGTAAGGAAATGTTTTCATTTACATAATCTATCGCCATATTTAAATCTGGCTCAACTTTAGATTCTAAATTTTTATAAACTAAATATTGAGTCTTTAAAATTTTATCTTCTTTTAATGCCTTAATATAAGACTGAAAAATTTTTTTATTTTTATCAGACTTTTTTAAAATTCCTTCAATTAGAACTTCATTGAAAGCATTTTTTATTTTACCGAAATTTTGCATAACTAAATCTTTTCTAATAAATATAATATTTCTATAGAAAGTTAATCACTTCCTTTAAGTAATTCATCAATATCACCAATAATATTATTAATACCTTCATTAATTTTTATACTTTTATCATAAATCTTAGTAATTTCATCCTTTAAATGGTCTTCTTTATTTAATGAACCTGTTAATTTATCAAGAAAATTTTCTTGATATTTTTTTTGACGATATTCTAATTTTTTACTTAAAATGTGTTTTTTTTCAGTTAATATTTTTCCCGCTCTTTTAATAGTTTCTTTAGTCGGTGTTGCTTCTTCAGGTGAAACTGCTTCTTCAGAACCTAAATCTAATCCAGCTTCAGGTTCTTCATCACCAGCAGCTTCTTCACCTTCCTCACCGCCGAATTCTAGTTCTTTTTCACCAGCTCCGCCTATTTCAGAACCTAATCCGCCACCTAATCCGCCACCAAATCCACCACCAAATCCACTACCCCCACTTTTTTTACTAGTACTACCAATATCACCTTCTTCAGTATCAGTATATGGGTCATAGTTAGGGTCACCATAAATTTTATCAACTTTATCAAAAATACCCGTATGCTTAATAATCTTAGCGGTTTTTTCAAGCTCAGCTGCAGCTGCTCTTTCCATTCTTTGTTCAAGTAAATCTTGTTTAATTTCTTCATCAGACCATCCAAGAATATCACGTTTAGCTCTTGTCATTGACATAGCAGCAAAACCATTACCAGAATCTCTTACAGCTTCATTATATAATGTAATTTTAGATTGCAAATATTCAATTTTAAGCATTTCAGCTTGAGTAGATGGATTATTTAATGTAATGATAAAATTATCTAATTCATCTGTAAATCCTAGAATATATAAATGAATAATAGCAATTTTATTTAATTCCATAATTAATGCCTGTTGAATACGATTAATGGTTCTGGAAAATCTAATATCCTGTAAAGCTAAATTTTTACCGTCTCCATAAGCATCTTCATAATTTAAAAATGCTTTAGGAACACGTAAAGCAGTAAATAATTTCCTTTGCAAATATTGAATATCAGCAATCTCAGAAAGATTACTTGCACCTGGTAAGGTATCAATTGGGGTTGCAGCGTTTTCATCACGAACTGGAATAAATAAGTCTTGGTCTTGTGCTAATTGATTATAACGTAAATCCATCTGTCCTGTTTGTGGGTCTATAACTGGTTTACGTTTAAAACGATTAGCAATCTCATTTATATAAGGTTCAACATCCTTATCATCAATATTACCAACAAAAACTTTATAAATTCTACGCTCAGGTGCTCTAGTTACGCGATATATCAACATAGCATCTTCAGAAAGCAATAATTGTTTCCAAATTCTCCTAGCTTTCTCTAATAACGAAGTACCATACGGAAGCTTTCTATCATCACCTAATAATCTAAAATGAGCTATTTGCCATGAGTTAAATACTATATTTTTAGTTTTCCAATGAAATTTAACTCTATTATAATTACTTTGATTATCATTAGTTAAGACATCTCTACTTGCGTTCATTGAATTTAAAATATCACCTTCTCTCCTCTCCATCTCAAAATTAGGCATCTGTCTACAACCAATAATACCGTTTTTATCATCAGTATTTAAGTAAACAAAATTATCGCCATATTTACATAAATTACGAGCCCACATCGGTAAATTTGTGTGAATATCTAATCTATTAAAAAATAAATCTTCTAACACACGTTTTACACGTTTACTTTCAGAATAAATGTTAAGAATTTTACCTTTATTATTTACGGTCGTAGATTCTTCCATAAAAATATCCAATGCAGCTCCGATTTCAGGATAAAATTCCATAGATTCAAAATCCGCATACGAACCAATTCTCGTAACTTCATAATGAATTGATTGTTGAAACATTTCTCCATCAACCTTACGCCATAATTGCCCTAAATATTTTGCCTGCTGAGCTTGTAATTTAGCTGTTTCATATTCTGCTTTATCTTTGGTTTTAAGTAAAATCTCATTCCCAATATTATATTTATTACTACTATCCAGTGGTCTATTTTTATCATAACCATCAGGTCCAAATAATCTTGTTAATCCTTGAAATATTGTTAGTTTTTGAGCCATATAGTGATTTTTTTAGTTTATTATAATCATTTTTTTAAAAATATAAAGTTTATTTAACGTAATCACATTCCATGTACGCGTTGTGGTTATCGTTAATTATTTTATATACATAACCAGTTTTATTGTCATAACCTTGAGAATTTGGAATAGCGGTACATGATTCACCTTTGATTTTCCCTTTTGATTTAATTACCTTTTGATTGGCATCCATAGGCGACCACCTATAAACCATTTTAGGATTTACTTTCCTAATAAACACATTTTTATTTTTTAATCCCATAAATTTGTTTTTAAATAAATATTAACGCATACCACTAAATAGCCACAAAAATTCACCTTTAGGGTCTTGCATATTTTTAGCTATACTTGGAGTAAAATTTGGTAGTCCAGTACTCTCTTTAGTACCTTTTGGCACAAATCCACTTTTTTCTTTTTCATTTAAAGAGCTACTAGAAACCCAACTTTTTAACATGGCTTTTGTTTGATTTTCCAATTTTTCCAATTTCTTAAAATTTTGTTCCAATACCCATAAACACATTGCCAATGACATCAATAAATCATCATGACATCCATGCATATGGTCTGGTTTCCCATTCTTATAAACAAATGTTCTCATTTCAGAGGTCATTCTAACTGACCTAACTTTAATGGTATTTGTTCTAATAGCATATTCAAGATTTGCAATCATAGGTAAACGAACCGATTGCGCATTGAAGCCAGGTATTTTACCATTCTTAGTGTATTGATTCAAATCTCTACGATTTTTAAGCACGTTGCTACGTGGTTCATCATAATGCAAACGCTTATAACCAACTTCTAATAACTTTAAAATAGTTGAAACCCCTACACCAATAACGTCAACCACAGTATAAGCATTATATAAATTCCCATACTCTTCAACTATCTGTGCTAACAAATCTGGCGGGACCTTTCCTTTGTATTCCATCACTTGTTCCATTGTTGTGAAATCCACTATAACAATAGTTGAACTATCTTCACCATCACCACGGGCAACATCAACACCCATGATATATTGATGACCTTCAATCGGTTGTTCCCAAATCCAAAATTCCTTATTTTTACCACTAACCCATTTTGGGTCCATACAATTATTTTTTTCCTGAAATTCAATAAATTCTTCATCAATTACATTACCACCAGAACCTACAAATGAAACATCAAGCTCTTGAGCAATCATTCGCTTGTCATTATTCATACCACGACACATTTCTTCATACCAACTTGATGTTGGTTTCCATCCTTCATCAATTCGTTTCCTAAAAGATTCAAGTGTAAAAGTTTTTTCTTCTTCGCGAATAATATCATCACCATTCGGGCTTGATTTTAACCATACTAAATCTTTGTTATATCTTAAATCTTCATACCAATGCATTTCAACGATGTGAAAATCGTTGGTTTTATTTCTGGCACCATCAAATGTTTTCCAATATAATTCATCATATCCATTTGGTGTGGAAATTAAAGTAGCTTTACCACCAGTACCAAGTGCTGTAAGGGCTGCACCAAATACTTCAGCACCATTATCAATAAATGCTGCCTCGTCCATTATAAGGAATGTAGGTGTATAACCACGAAGAGCATCTTTAGATGTAGCAAGAGCTTTAACTTGCGAACCATTAGGTAAAACTAAATGCTTTTTAGAATTAGTTAAAAAAATTTCTTTACTCTCTTTTTCTACAGTTCCATAATAATTTGAACCCCAAACCCACCTTGGTAATTGAGATAAAAAATCTTTAATTTTAGCTAAAAATTCTTGTGCCATGTCTTGTTTATTGGCAAGAATTAATATTTTTTCGGGATTATCTGGGTCAGCCCAAGCCACTTTAACGGCGGCAAATGCTGCCGTAGTCGTTGACACACCAGCCTGTCTAGGCTTTGCAACGATAGAAAATCTGTGGTTCATGTAACTTTCAATTATTTCACGTTGTCTGGGAAATAATTTAAATGGTACAAAACCTTCTTGAGTTTTATCAAATGTTTTTAAATAATTTTCAATAATATATATTGGATTAACCAGACCCTTTGCAAATTCTTCTAATATTTCATTATTAGTCAACATATTTAGTTTTATAATAAATATGCTGATTATATAAAATATTATTTTTTGTACGGTTATAGCTATATTAAGCCATAATTTAGCTATTATTTCAAGTATTTCAGTCTAAGAGTATTTAAATATTCATTGTGCTTCTAGTAATCATTAAAAAATTAAATAAAATTAATTGATTATTATAAAAAAAAAATGCCTTGGATATTCAAGGCATTTTTAAAATCCTATTTGGTTCCAATAGTCTTCTAAATCATCAGTATTGTCAATAATATTAGAGCTTCGTTCGGATTCTTGTCGTCTTTCATCCATAACCCTATTAAATTCTTCTTTTTGTAAATCGATTTTAATTTTGGTTAACATTTTATTAACAATATCCTTACCAAGCTTTGTTCCAGCCATAATTTCACGCATATCACTATTGAATTTTTCTACTGGTAATGAACACAAATCAGCGTATAAATAGTGTTTAAGATGAAAATCTTCAGGTGGTATTAGTTTAGTTAATTTACTCCATAATGCAGGTCCTAATCGCATATCCCATGTTTCAGCTTTTAAATAATCAGCTTTACCTAAAACATAATTTCTTATTTTAGGATTTTTCGGTAAACCATGAGCAGCTAATAATTCCATCACTCCTTTAACTAATTCATGTATTAATACAGGAAATATCATCGCCTGTGCTTTGATTTTAGGTATTCCATCTTCGTTAGTAGGGAGTTCAAGTTTCACAATACCACCAGTTATAGCTGGACTGTTATCAATATTATCTACAATATAATACATATAATCAGCAGCTGACATGATTTTTCCATATTTTGTTGGTAGTGTAGGGTCAATTTTAGTTAAATCTTCATCAACCATATGAAACATATGATTTGTCTTCATGGCCGCACCTTGATTCATCGCATTTATAAATCTTCTTTTATAAACTTCAGAATTAGCTTTTGCAATATCTTCATGAGAATCAAAATCAACTTCATCAACTCTAATAGGAATGGCATTTAATTTAGTACCTTCCATATTTATATTTGGCGTCAATTCTGCTTCGATTTCAACCATGTCTTCTGGTATATTATATTCATCGCGAATCATTTTAATAGCCAATTCTTCCAACTCTTTTTTGTTTTTCTCTTCAATTTTCATGCATTCTTTAATCATTGGATACATTTCTTGCATGATTTTAACGTTATCAATATCATTCGTATTAAAATAACGTTTTACTTCACGAATAACTTCACCGAATCTTTCACCTATAATTTTTTCTTCAAAATGCAGTTCATCACTTTCAGGAAAAATTGGATGGTCACCTAAAGAATGTTTACGTTCTCTTAAATCCCTTTCTAATTTAGGTAACATTCTTTCTGAATGAGCTTCATCATAGCGTACACGACTCTCATTGAGGGCTTTATCAGTTTTTGTTTTACTGAGTATGTCCTGAATAAGTTTTTTATATTTTTCTTCTTTTTCCATTTTATGCTATTTTTAAACGTTTTTATTTAATTTTATGATATAATTTGCTAATGCGGCTTTAGTCATTCTAGGATTTTTATTTTCATTTAAATTGTTTATGTTACCTGAATTAATTGATTCTTCTTTTACTGACTCTGTTTGATTTGAATTTGAAGTAGAAATATTTTTAATGTCATTTATTAACATTCCTAACTTATCATTAGGTACGCCAATTAAGTCAGCGAATCTAACAATAGATTCATACTTTTCAACAGGTGTACTGATTTTAGATAATGCAGATTTAATATTTCCATTATCTGCTATTTTTTGAAATAAATCATCAACATCCTTTTGAAATTTATGAGTAATTCCATTTTGATTATTATTAGTTGTACTAGTCGGTGAATTAATATCTTCACCTATTTCTTTTTTTGGTGACAAATTAGTTTGTTTATTTAAAATAAAACTTTTAAACCAATCATAACCATAAGTCAAATTATGGTCAAAACGATAAACAGCTATATCAATTTTACCATTAGGATATTTTCCCCATACATACATCCATTTAATACCATTAACTATAAAAGGAGTTTCTCCTTCCATATCTTTATAATATTCAACAATCATAAGGGTATTATTATTAATTTCTTTTTCTTCATTAACTTTAGACGTTTCTGAATTCCCAATAACATATAATTTATCATCAGGTTTCATATTATTTTTAACTACTTGCATATCCTTAATATCGGTTATATAAATTTCCGATTCATTAATTTTATTTTTAGATTTTTTCATGTTCCTGAACTTTTGTTAGAATTAATCTTATATCCCTTTCATAAAGTTTATCTTCAACATCTTCAAGTGTATCTCCAAACTTAAAAAATATTCTAGACTCTGGATATTCATCATAATCATCTATGTTTTCCCAAGCCAATGCAATTACTCCATCCACTGCATCCCAAACACTAAAAGTATCACTCTTCTGAATAATATCAAATTTTATTTCAGAAGTTAATAAACCTACCGCTTTAATGAATTGTTGGCTCGGCGGTTCTGGTTTACCTGATGCGGGGTATTCATCCCATGCTTCACCATCCACTCCTTCGGTAGAATTTGAAAAAAGGAATTCATATATAAATTCACCTTTCCAATTCTTACCTATTTCATTAATAAAAATTAAATATAATTTTTTTTTATCCATTTTTTCTAGCTTTTGGGTTTGGTGATTCACCTGGTTCTGGTCTCCAAATTCTTTCACGTCTTGGTCTTGGATTTTTTACTGGTTCATCAGTCCTAGGTTTTTTTATAGTTTCTTCATCTGGTTTTTGAGGATTTGTGGTTATATTGCCTAATATTTCTTCAATCATATTATCAATATTAAACGTTTCATTAATTCTATTCATAATAATATTATTTAATTCATCTTCAAATATACCACTTTTTTTAGAATTTTTCAACTTTTCATTATTTTTTTTATATGATTCTTCAGTCGGCGACCAATCTTCACTATTTTCAGTATTTTCATCATTTTCTTCATCAGATGATTTTACAGGTTCTTTTTTATTTTTTTTGTTATCTGTTGGTTTTGATTTATCGTCATTTTCATTATCATCTTTATTATTGTTTGTATCGACACTTACATTATTATCATCTTTACCAGCAGTTTTAACTTTCTTAATAATTTTTTTCTGGTCTTCTTCATCCATAATACCGCTATGTGTTGCAGAAATTATAGAATTAATTACAAATTTTTCTAATTCAAAATCTGGATTACCTTGTTCTTTATTATATTTTCTTAAGGAAGTACCTAATTTTCCTGTTAATTGCTGAATGAACTTTTTAGGGTCATCTTCTTCTGAAACTTCAACTCCAGCATCGAATGGTTTATCATTAAATGGCTTATCCGAATCATCAGCCATTTCATTGTCTGATTTATTATCAAATGATTTGCTATTATTATCAGTATTGTTAAAATCAGAACCACCTTTAGAATCAGAAAATGCTGGCTCTTGAGGTGGTTCTGATGTTGGGTCTTTTATTTTAAGTTTATATTTAACTTCGTCTATTTCAGTTTCGCTTACAGTTTTTTTTTTTCGTCTAAAGCACCAGCTTCAGGACTTCTTCCATAATATTGTTGTTCTCTAGATGCACGTTCATAATCCTCATCACCATATTCTTCATCATCATAGCCTTCTTTAACTGAATTATAACAAGTTTCGCAAGATAAAATTTCATCAACAAGATAATTAGCTTCTTCTTCAGTTAAATCAAATTTTTTTTGAAGTTTATCTTTTATTTTTGACTTTTGAGCATCATTAAGCTTTATTGTATCATCAAAATCATCTGTATCAGATTCTTTTTTATGTTTTGTATAGTCAGCTTTGTCAACTATTTTATCTGAATCGTCTTCTTCAACATATTCATTTTCTAACATTTCGTTGGTTTCTTCTTCAGTTTTAAAACCATAAGAAAATGCGCCTTCTTTCATCAATACATTATTATCGTAATCATGTTCAATACCATAAGCTTCATCTAAACTCATTAATTTAAGTTTTAAATGTTTAACAGCTTTGGCATATGATTCAAAGACATAATCATTTTTATTTTTAAGCCCACCAATATATTGAAAATCTTTTACAGTTAAATTATTTTTATCTTCTGCAATTTTAATGTAATATTTATAATTTTCTCTAACAATACCATAATTTTTACCATCTGCACCTTTATGATAAATTTCTAATACAGAATTAGAAACATTTTCGTTAATAACGGGATTAATTTTCCCCATTAATTCATGTATTCTATTTAATTTATCTTGCCCTTTAAGACTTATAGGATTAATCATATCTTTTTTCATTACAATTTCTTTTAAAATAAAATTATTTGTCTATAAATATGTAGTAATTTTAATAAATTACATTATTTAGATTTTAGTCGGAGGTGGAGTAGGCAGTTCTTTTCCCACATTAATTAAGTAATAACTATCATTTCCTTCTAAAAATGCACTACCACCTAATTGAGGCATATCTTCAGTTCCAGCATATGATACACCTGTTGTCGTATTAATTGGTGAGCCCAAAACATAAACATCATTACCTGAAATACTTTTCACTAAAATTGTAATAAGAAGCCCTGCATTCATGTAAACGTATGTCCCATTAATTACAGCACTAGTATTAGCAGTAGCCAAAACTTGAAAATAAGTATATTTACTAAAATCAGCATCAGCGGCTGAATGTATTATTGTTGGAACTTCGTTATGAAGTGACATAAATTTCTATTTAATTAAATTGTTATTTATTAATAAATATCATATAGAATTTAAAATATCATAAGCTTGGTCTTTAATTTTCATAAATTTATTAATATAACCACTTCTTCTTAATACTTTAAAAACAATATTTTCATATGAAAATTCACCTTCTTTTTCAAGACCCGCTTTACGCATTTTTTTTATTTTTTCCCATAATTTTTCAGATTCATTCACAACTCTTTCATACTTACCTTCATGATACATTTCAATAATATCATCAATTTTGGTCATTAATTCAGATGCTTTTTTCTTGATTAAAATTTTATCAAATCTTGGCTTCAATTTATTTGGTTTTATAACCCATTTATTATATTCTAGCGAATAAACACCAGTAGATGTATGCGGTTCATTTATATCTTGAGCATAAATTTCAACCTCAAAACCGTAAATTGTTATATTATGAGTATCATTCCATATTTTTCTTTTTGAATCTAAAAAATCTTTAACCAGTTCTTCATTTTCATTAATGTCCTGAAAATTAAAAATAATATGTAAATCAATATCTGAGTATTCTGACCAATTATAATTTGCTAAACTTCCAGTTAACGTTACATCTATAACTTCAACCCATGGAATATCTAAAAATTCAACAAAATCATCAGCAATTTTCAATAATTGTTTTCTAATTTTAGGGTCAATTTTATCTTCAGATTTCCATATTTTCGAGTTTAATGTATTTCGCATTACAAAAGAACTTAAATCTACTTCTTCTGGTTTTACTATTTCGGAAACACCTCTAAGCTCTTCAATTATGATGTTTTTTAATGATGCCATACTAAATTACTTTTAATATAAATATTCAGACGATAAATAAAAAAAGCCCTGATTCAACACCAAGGGCTTATTTTTTTTATAAAATTATGAAGATTAAACAGCAATTGGCATCTTAATGGTTGGATATGATTGGTAATCTAATATTTTTATGTCTTCATATTTATAATTAAAAATACTATTTACTTCAGGATTTAACCATATTTTAGGAAGAGGGTATTTGTGTGGGTCTCTAGTTAATTGTTCTCTAAGCTGTTCAATATGATTAGAATAAATATGGCAATCACCTAACATACCAATTAATTCTAATGGTATCATATTAACTTGTTGTCCAACCATATGTAATAATAAAGCATATGATGCTATATTAAACGGGATTCCTAATCCAACATCACAACTTCTTTGGTTCCAAGATAATGATATTCCGCGAGTTGGAATATTATTAGTAGTTAACTTAATATCAATAGAATCATCAGATTCACTAAAACTATTCATATATCGCTTAATATATATTCCCATACGCTCTTCTCTCGTCAATTCTCTTGTCCAAAACTGAAATCCATAATGACACGGCATAAGTCTCATTTCATCTAAATCACTTACATTCCATGCATTCACCATAATTCTACGGCAATCTGGAAATTTAATTAAACGGTCAATTATATATTGTATTTGATTAATACCTTTAAAATATACTTTTTCACCATCTATGTTTTTCATATAACCACCCCAATCAACCCATTGTTTTCCATAAATAGGACCTAGATTACCATCTTCATCTGCCCATTCATCCCAAATAGTTACACCATTATCATTAAGATATTTGATATTAGTATCACCTTTTAAAAACCATAATAATTCATGAATTACTGATTTAACATGAATTTTTTTTGTAGTTAGAAGTGGAAATCCTTCACGCATATCAAATCTAATCATTCTCCCAAAAACTGATTTGGTGCCCACATTCGTTCTATCTATTTTATCTATTCCGTTATTAATGATATCTTTTAATAACTCATGATATGTTAAATCAACATTATTCATTTTAAAAACCTTTCATTTAATTTTTTTTTATTAGTTTATTCCATATGTAAAGTATCTTATCATTACATTTCTAATTCGTTCAAAATTTGTTGGATTATACATTATAGGCGTAAACATCAAATTATAAACGCCTAAAGCATATGGTGGATTATTTTCTCTTCCATTAATAATCATAACATCAAGATTTTTTTTGAAAGTTTTTTCAAATTTAGGTATATTCCGTTCATCCTCTTGAATACAACATCTCATTTTTGCTGTTACGGTATAAAATGTATTACCTTTATATTCTAATACTGGCATTAATGCTATTGGTAAGTTATAATCTACGATTATTTTCATTAATGGTAATAACAAATTTAAATCATCTTCAGATTTTTCAGATTCTATTAAATTCATAACATGATTATGAAAAAGTAATGCTGCCCTAAGAAAATAATCATTACCATCATAAACCATTTCATATGGGTTATTCTTAATAAAATCCTTTGCTAATTTATCGAGTAAATTAAAATCATAAAAAGGATTTGAAGGTTTAATAAAATTTAAATCTCCTCTAAATTTAAAATTTTTAGTGATATTACTCATTGTTAGTTTTTTCTTTAATCTCTTTTAATTTATTAATGAATAATTCTATATTTTCAAGTTCTTTAATATCGATAGAATTTTTCTTTCCATAAGAATTTATTAAAACTGTCATAGCGGTTATAAGATTTTTTTCAGCTATTAATATTTCTTTTGTTTTAAATTCATTTATTTCTTTTAACAAGTCAGCAATGTCAATTAACCTAAGTTTTTCAAATTTATAGACATTTTTGATACGTTTATTAAATTCTTGCCCCTGACTTTCTGCTAGTTCAAAACGAGCATAATCAGTAGGTTTAACATTATGAAAAACATATTGTTCACCTCTTTTAAATGTTATAATTAAATCATTTGTATTTTTGTCCCAGCTAGAAGCTAGAATATTGGATGATTCATATAATACATCCACTTTATTTCCATTGTCATTACGTTTAATTAACATACTTTTAAATTATTTTTTATTATTTATTATGCGTTTTATATGAGATGACGTTTTCTAAATTAAAAATTTTTCCAGTACTACTTAGAGTATTATTAACATTTGTTTCATCTAATACTACTATTAAGTAATTTCCAGTTATAACTAATCCAGCATCATCAAACTTTAAAACTTGGGTAGCATTAGGGGTCGAAGGATTTTTACTGATTTCTTTATCTTTTTCAATTCTAATTTTAACCTCAACCATAGAATATTTCGGAACTTTATTATCAAACATTTACTTTTTTAATTTTTAAAATAACTTATAGATACTTAAATTTACGTTTTTTTTTGTAAAAAATCAACAATAATTTTGTTTTTATCAAAAAAAAGATGTATTTTTGTCTGAAAATAATAAATATTACTTTATGAAAATGAAAAAAGATATATTACCGAACTTTAAAAGTATTGTTAATGAGGCGTTTATTATCGCAAATAATTTTAATTCGAGTTATTTGAAACCAGAGCATATTATTTTGGCTATTCTTGAAAATGGTAATAATATCGTTATTCAAATATTTAAGTCATTAGGTGTTGATATTGATGAGCTTATTGAAACAATAACTCAAGACCTAAATAGTAAACATTTAAATATTAATAATGTTGAAATTAAATATAAAGGCAAAATTCCTCCAAGTGAAGATACAAAAATGGCATTTGATTTTGCTGACAATGAAGCAGAAAGACTTGGAGATAATAATATTAGAGATTATCATTTTATCCTTGGAGTATTATTGTTACCTAAAAATCATATAACTACAATATTAAATGAAAACAATATTAACTATATTAATTTTTATGCAGAATTAGGAAATTTTAGAGTTAAAGATGCTTATCTAAATGATTATGATGAAAATAATAGCTATAAGAATGATAATCAAAAGGAGTCAAAATCAAATAATAAAGATACGCCTGTATTAGATAACTTTTGCAGAGATATAACTAAACTTGCAAAAGAAAAGGCTCTAGACCCGATAGTTGGACGAGAAAAAGAAATTAAACGAGTTTCTCAAATTCTTTCAAGAAGAAAGAAAAATAACCCAGTTTTGATAGGTGAACCAGGTGTAGGTAAAACTGCAATCATCGAAGGTCTTGCTCAATTAATACTTGAAGGTAAAGCACCAAGAATCTTGCTTAACAAAAGAATATTAGCACTAGACTTGGCATCTGTTGTCGCAGGAACTAAATACAGAGGACAGTTTGAAGAACGTATGAAAGCAATGCTTAATGAACTTCAAAGTCACCCAGAAATTATTATTTTTATTGATGAGTTACATACTATTGTTGGTGCTGGTAATTCATCTGGTTCATTGGATGCTTCAAATATATTTAAACCAGCTTTGGCACGTGGTGAACTTCAATGCATCGGTGCAACTACTCTTGACGAATATCGCGAAAACATTGAAAAAGACGGAGCACTTGTTAGAAGATTTCAGCAAGTTTTAGTTGAAGAACCAACATTAGATGAAACTGAAATCATCTTACATAATATTAAATCGCATTATGAAGACCATCATAAAGTTCGATATACTGATGAGGCAATTCATGAATGTGTAAAACTCGCCGACCGTTATATCACTGATAGGTCAATGCCAGACAAAGCTATCGATGTGATGGATGAAGCTGGCGCATCAACAAATGTTTCGTTTGATGTTCCAGAAAATATTAAAGAATTAGAACGTCAAAAAGAAGCTATTATTGCAGAAAAACTTGAAGTAGTTCAAAAACAATTATATGAAAAAGCAGCTAAACTTCGCGATAAAGAAAAAAAATTAGAAAATGAATTGGCTGAAGCAAAAAAAGAATGGTTAAATAGTTTAGATAAAAAACGTACTGTTATTGATGTTGGAGTTATTGCTGATGTGATTTCAACAATGACTGGTATTCCAATAAGTAAGATTTCCATAAAAGAAAACAAACATTTACTTGATATGGAAAAAGAACTTAATGGAATTGTTATCGGTCAAGATGAAGTTGTAACTAAAATTTCAAAAGCAATTAAACGAAACAGGCTTGGGATTAAAGATAAAAATAAACCTATAGGTTCATTCATATTTTTAGGTTCAACTGGTGTAGGTAAAACCTATATGGCGAAAGTACTAGCTGAATATATTTTTGGCGATGCTGATGCCATGGTAAGAATTGATATGTCTGAATATATGGAAAAACATACTGTATCAAAACTTATTGGGGCTCCTCCAGGTTATGTCGGGTATGAACAAGGTGGTCAACTCACCGAAAGAATTAGAAGAAAACCATATTCAGTAATACTTTTTGATGAAATAGAAAAGGCGCATCCTGATGTATTTAACGTTCTTCTTCAGTTACTTGATGAAGGTCATTTGACTGATGGGCTCGGTCGTAAAGTTAATTTCAAGAATACATTAATTATTATGACATCAAACGTAGGTGTTAAAGAATCATTGGATTTTGGAAGAGGAATTGGTTTTGGTATAAAAAATATTGATAAAACACAAGAAAGAATTAATGACATCATCGAAAAAACTTTAAAGAAAACATTCAGACCTGAATTTTTGAATCGACTTGATGATATTATTATATTTAAAACTTTAACTAAGGAAGATATAACTAAAATTATTGAACTCGAACTTAAAAAACTCAATACTAGAATTAATGAAATGGGGTATGATATGATTGTTGATAAAACTGCAATAGATTATCTCTGTGATGTTGGATATAATGATGAGTATGGTGCCAGACCGTTAGCTAGAGCAATTCAAAAACATATTGAGGATAATATATGTGAAGAAATTCTTAACGGAAATATCAAAGAAGGTGATTGTATTAATATTAGTTATAATAAAGATACAGATAAGATGATTTTAATTGGTAAAAAGCTAAAAAAATGAAATAATAAAATAGAATAAATTTTAAACATAAAACGCTTATCTATTTTTATATAAGCGTTTTTTATATATATAAACATAATTTATTTTCAGATATTTAATTATATAAGTTAAAATTACATTAAATGTATATATTTGAAAATTAAATAATTACTCGAATAAGAGATAAAAAGTTTAAAAAAAATTTGGTAATTAGAATTTTTTTTTGTAACTTTGAATTATCAAACCATAAAAAATGCCAAAAAATGGAACAATTAGAAAAATTAATTAAAAAATTAAAAAACAGATTTTTAATTTTTAAAATTATGATTGTTATTGTTTTTAGTTTAATAATTTATCATACACTTCATGTAGAATTTCTATTAAAAAAAGAGAGAATAGAAAAAAATGAGAAGATAGATAGTCTATTTAAAATTGTGGACTCTATAAATGTAAAAATAAATAAAGTAGTTACTGCTATTACTCCATATCGTGATTTTTTAAACGCTATAAGTTATTTAGAATCAACTAACAACTATTTTGTATTTAACAAATATGGATATATTGGAAAATATCAGTTTGGAATAACGGCATTGGTGAGCACTGGTGTGTGCAGTAATATTGATGATGCTAAAGCTTTTAGAGACAAATTTATTAATATGCCAGAAAATATGAGAGTTTTACATTGGTCTGAAATTGAGCAAGAAAGTGCTATGATAAAGCTAATAGAAATTAACAAAAAAAAACTCAAATCTTACATTAAAAAATATAAAGGTAAGATTGTTAATGGGATATTTATTACAGAGTCAGGTATTTTAGCAGCTGCTCATCTGGGTGGATGTAATAATGTTAAAAAATATTTTGACGAAAAATATAATTTTAAAGATAAAAATGATACATCAATTGAAACGTATTTAAAAAAGTTTTCTAAATTCAAAATTTAATTTTTAAGACTTTTTCGAAGTTATTTTAGATATATTTTCATTTATAATTTCATTGAAAATGTTTATAAATGATTCTGAAGTACTTTTTTTAAGCTTATCTTCAGATGCTTTTAATCCAGCTTCTTTATTTGTATAATAATCTACAAATTCTTCGATGTGGTCCATAGCAATTTCAATTGCTATATTTTTATCTTTAGTGTGTTCCATTTCAATTTTAATTCCAGCTTCAAGTTCTTTTTTTATAACATCAACAGAAACACCATGTTTTTTAGCTAAATCTTCTATTGTAAGTTTATCGGATTTACCACCTTTTATTTTATTATAAAGTTTGTTCGTTTTAATTATATCAGTTTTCATTCTATTAGTCATATTATACCTAAAATTATTATTTTTATTATAAATATTTATGAAATGAACTAATTATTGATTTTTTAATTTTGATAGCCAATATACTCATGTGACCCACAAACTCTTTTATTATCGGCATAATAATTTTTAAAAACATTCAAATGCTTAATATCGGTTCTTAATTTCTTATTTTTTGAAGTTGCTTTCCATAAAGGAGAATTTTCTCTATAATGAATCATTCTTGGATGGGCTGTTCTCGAAAAATACCTTTTACCTTCATCTAAATGAATTTGAGCAATAGCATCCGAGAATTTTACACCAATTCCCATGCCTTGATAATCTGGTAATACAACTGTTCTATGCCCACGCCAAGCATTTTTTACATAACCATTAGGCATTGCAATTGATGCTCCAAAGGCTACAATTTGTTCATTCCAAATACCAATAAAACATCTTGAAGATTTATGTAAATCACCTCTTAAATAATGATGGTCCTTAAACATTGCCCAGATATCCCTTGATGCTGGATATATTTTGAGATAGATATCTGGGCGTTTGAAAAATTTCCAGAATATACTTCCCCAGAATTCGTGTTAATAACCCAATCAGGTTCAAGCCATTCTAAAATATCTTCATGGCAAGTTGCTAATATAATATTCTTAATGTTATTTCTTTTAATATATTTTGATAAAGATACTGAAACAGCTTTAGCTACATTTCGGTCAACAACTGATGTGAATTCATCAATTACAGCCCCATCTTTTATTTTACGCGCCAGTTCAGCTCTAAATTTTTCTCCATTTGATAGTACATGATATGGTTTATACCAACTCGGTATAGAATTTAAACCTACAGCCCCTAATTTATCTATAGCATCAGCTGGTGTACTAAAATGTGAAACTATTGATTTCTTCGGGTCCCATTCAAATTTTTCTTCATTTCCGAATGTTTTTAATAACGTAGATTTGCCAGACCCACTTGCTCCATAAATAACGCCAATATTAAATATTTGTGGAATTTTCTTTGGGGTTCCCCAAGGAAAAAATCGCGCAGTACCGTTAAATTCACAATCAAAAGCTTTGGCAGCAAATTTAGTGAATTCATCTATATTTGTAATAACTTCTAATGGCTTGTTTTCTTTAGTTAATTTTTCTAATATTTCCATTCAACAAATATACTATAAATTAACTATAATGTCAATTAAAAAAACAAAAATATATAAAAAGGAATAGCTCGAATGGCAAACCATTCAAGCTTTATAACCTATTTATGTATATTTAAAATTACTTGTTATTGCTTCCGAGTAAACTTTTAAGCTTTTCTGCTAATATTTTATCTACTCTTTCAGCAATAAGTGCATCCTGTTTTTTTGCTTGTTCAGCAATCCATTCTTTTTTCTTTTCAGCAATAGCTTCAGTTACGATGTTTTCAATTATATCTACCAAAGCACTTTCATTGATTCTTACAACCTTAGATTGTTGTTTAGTTTCTTTTTTTTCCATTTTAAATAGTTATTTAAAAAAGTAATAATAGTTATAGTCTGTATTTATAAATATATCTTAATATAGAAAAAAAAAATAACGCTAAAAAAAAAATTAAGTATTTTAAGATTAACATAGACTATCAGCACAAGATGTGCTTGCATAAGCATCTGGTTTTACTTTAAATTCATAACCCATGCCTTGAATGCATCCTATAGCTTGTTTTAAAGCTACATTTGATTTATATTTTGGGTTTGTATTAATATCTGCATGTATTTCAAGTGGAATTCTATACAAATCTAATATAGGACATATTTCATATGCAACTTCAATTGATTTATATACTTCTTTAAGCATACGTTCAGTTATGCTAGGTTTTCTCTTATCATATTCAGTTGTTACCATAATTTTACCACCTTTACCTTCACTAACCAAAACAATAACAGTAGCGTAATTATATCCATTACCTCTTTTTTGAGAATCGGTTCCAATAGCTACTTTTAATTTGTTACCTTTTTTAATTTCTTCTGTAATCAACTTTTCTAAGTATTCTATTATAGGTTCGTTAATTGGACCGTGATTTACTCTTTTCCATTTCATATAACTTCATTTTTAAGTATTATTATAAAAAAAAAAGCCTCTAAAATAAATATTAGAGGCTTTTATTTAATTTTTATTAGCTATTATATTAAGTTCCTATTATAACATTAGGTAATAGCTCTTTAAGTCTTTTATAATTAGCCTCTCCAATGTCATTAAAATCAATTGAGATTCTAAATAATCGCCCACCTTTACTAGGGTCTAATTCTGCTATTTCTTCTGGAATATATTTAATCGGATTTCCTTTTAAATTAATAAAATCCAATTTTTTAAGTTTTCCTATTTCTTTAGGAATTTTCGTCAATTTATTATAAGACAATGAAAGTAATTCAAGATTACTTAATTCACCAATAGACGGATGAAGTTCATGTAATCCTACTTTAATAAGTAATAACTGGTCTACTTTTTTGAATTTAGAAATGTCTGGTAATTTAGGGACTTCTCTTCCATTTATTTTAAGTATAGGAATATTCTCATCAAGACAATCAAACAAAGCTTCTGTATAACCAAATGAAATTAAATAATCTAAATAAAAATTATCATTAATATCACCTTTAAACATTCTACTTAAATTACCCAATTCATAATGAAAATATTCTCTAATACCCTCATTAGTTGAAAAAACTGATTCATACAAATTAACATTTTCACCATTGCTTTGGTCTTTAATTTGTTTACTTTCAAAGTGAATTTGATAACATTCATTCGATTCTCCATCAAATACTTTATTGTTTACTATAATATATATAGTGCTGTTTTTACCATCAGGTCTTTTATATCCAGCTGTATATCTTTCAAACATGCCATTATTTGGTTTAGAAGTACACCAACCTGCAAATTTATCGAATACAACATTAGCATCTCTTGTTAATGGAATAAACACTGTCCATTTCCTATCTCTATAAGGAATTTCTGCTTCTCCAATTGATACAAAATGATTCATCGCCCTCTCCAAATTTGATGGTATTCTTTCAATAAAAGGGTCGATAGCATCAAACAATTGTGACAATGATTTATAATGATTAATATCTGCAGGGTCGTATTTTAAAGCCTTCCATTCATTAATAGTACCATTTTCGTGATATGCTTTCCATTTACGATACTCATTTTTTAATGCCCAATCATTAAACTTTTTCTTTCGTTTGTTCGCTTCAAATAATTGAAGATAAATCTTTGCATTATCTAAATCTTCATCAGCAAATTGTATTGCTGATTTAATTTCATCATCTTTAATCATTCTTACAAAAGTATTCAACATCCAATGCAAAAACATTTTGTTTTCAGTTGGGTCGCTAAATATCATTGATTTAAATAAACGAATAGATATTGTAACTTTAATTGAACTCCTTTTTCGTTCTTTATTAGGTAAGTAAACCCATTTAATTGCTAATATTTCATCATTATGGTTTTTAATCGGAAAAAGCTTAACTTCTTCATTATTCTTATTATTTTCTATAATTGTTTCAAATTCTTCATCAGTAAACACTTCAAATTTTTTAGCTAAAAAAATTAGACGATTTTGTGATTTATTTTTGTTATCGTACATAATTAGATTTATTTCTACAAAAATACGATATTTTTTAATAAAGGTCAATTTTTTAGCAAAATTTTTCAATCCATTCTTTATTTTCAATATCAATAAGAGATGATTTATACATAGAAATCTCAATCGGTAAGTCTTTTTCTCTATTTAATATGTCCAAAAAAACTTTATTAGGATTTTCACCACCAGTTATTCTATATTGAATTTCTTCAGCAATATTTGCATATTCATTTTTAAATAAAGAAAATAATGATTTATATATCTCCCATTTTTCTTCATCTAATTCATTTTTTATTATGTTAGTGGATACAAATTTATTGTATATTTTATCGAGAAAATTAGAACGATAAACAATTTGAGGATTAGAATTAATTTTCATACCCCACCCTATTTTAAGAGATGTTATTTTTCCATAAATATCTAATCAGATAACAATTTTTCAACCGCTTTGAGGACAATTTCAGTAGGTGTAGTAGAAAAATTTTCGTAATCAACTTTACCATTAATATTAGTACCTATTCTGGTAATATTACTTTGAAATTCATGATAATGCGGAGTACAATCACTAACCATTAATGTATGAGTACCAAGAGCCCATGCCGCCCAAGATAAACCAGAACTTACACCCATATGAAATACTGCATGTTTTATGTCATACAATCTTTCACCAATTGGTGCATCCCCCGTCTTATCAATGATATTCTGTAATTGTGTTGGTTCTTTAGATATAACAACTACTTTATATCCTTTACTGTTTAAATAATCTACAATAGGCTGCCAAGAATTCCCCCAAGATTTTTTAGGTGAACTACCAAACTCACTTAATGTTACATATTTAGGTCCAAAATTCTCAAATCGCGAATTACGAATTGTTATTTTAGGCTTAATTTCAATGAATGGAAGTCCAAGAATTTCACTAGCTATTTTTTGTAGCGGATTGTTATTAGATGTTATTGGAGAATATTTTATATTTTCTTTATCATTAGCTCCAATATAAAATTGAGTATAAACGTTCTTTATTTCCGTATTTGGTTTGACGAATAAAATTTCTGGGTATTCATCCTCAAATAAATCATTCCAAAACGTTGAACAAATCATTGTACAATAATATTTTTTTCTAAATTCCTCGACATACGGCATCCAAGCAATGTTATCCCCAAGAGCATACGCGTCTAATTTAACAAAAACAGTTTTAAATGTTGGGTCAAATTCATTTAAATAAACTAATTCACCATTTTCATTAAAAACTTGAATAATCCATTCTGTGAACCATTGTCTTTGTCCGATTATTGTCTCATTCGTTTTACAATTACCAATAAAAGTTGCACCAGTTTTTTTATCTATAAATCTTACACTAAAATTTTTAATCGTGTCACCAAATATTGTTAATTTTGGATTATGCCCTTGAACTGGTAATGTCGGTACATAACTTACTTTAAAATTAATTCCATGCATAAAACAAATAAACTTTTTTAATTAAAAAATGAAAAAAAAATATTTTAAAACTTTCATTATATTTTGTTACATTGAAACTGGTTTTGATAATAAATAATCATCAGTGATTTTATCGTTAAACCAATCTGAAATGATTTGTTCTAAAAATTCATCACTTAAATCCCCAAATTTGTATTTTAAACGTTCCTTTAATGCTTTAGGAGAAAGAGTGGTTCCATCAATATTATTATGTATTAATCCACCAGTTGTATAGTCATTTTTATCAGGAAAAATGGCAATAATCGGTTCATAATAATTTCTAAGATAATTAACAATAGTTTTAACTATTCTGTTTTGAATGGTTTCATTTTCAATTATTATATTTAATTGTTTTTCTGTTATCATTATCTTCTTTTTCATATAACCATTTTGATATAAATATCAAATAAATGATGCAAAAAAAAAATTATAAATGAGGATGCTGTTGCAAATAAAGAGTATATCTTGCTATTTCATATACTTCTTCCCATTTATTTTCTTTAAAAAATTCATAAATAAGTGTTAATGCTTCATCATCTAAAAATCCATATATCTCATCGAGATATTTAATAATTTCAAATTCAAGATTAATAATTTCTTTTGGAATATTTTTACCGCTTATATTACCACAGATATAATTTTTATGGTAATTACACCATATTTGAAAATTAGATAACGTATTATTTTTCGTATAATGAACATAACAAGACTCACAGATATTAATAAATACCATATTTTTTAAACGTTCATCCATATGCACAAATATACTACTTTTTTAAAAAATATACAAATTATTCTTTATTTTATTAATAAAAATATTTATACTTGTTACTATAAAAAGCCAATGTTTAAATAGTTATCTATATATCTTATTAAAATATAAATTTATTAATGGATGAAGAATTAAAATTGATGATGTTAAAATTTCTACAACGTCATTTTCCTATAACTAAATTAAAAAAAGATGGTAGTAGACGATTTAAGCGTGGAATCTACATTTCTAGCGGTTTTACTGGTAAAGAAGATAAAAAATATTATATAAATGATAATAATGATTTAAAACTTCTTTATTATGAGCTATTCGATATTTTAGAAAATGTATTTGGTACTAATGCTAATAATATAAATCCTGTTATTTTAAAACATCTGGGTCTTTCATAATTATATCATCAAATTCTTCCCTAGTCAATATAATGTTATTATCATTTTCATATTTTTTCTTAACTAAATCCCTTAATTCAATCTTTTCATCAATGACACGAAGCTTTAAAACATTTAAAAATATAACTAACATCCAAATTATCATTAATAAAAAATTATGATAAATAAAGGCGTTACATGCAAGAACAATAAATCCAAAAATAATTATTAAATGAGCATAAAACTTATTTCGTTTCATTTGTTTATATGTTGGAACAACTATTTTTTTATTCATAACTCTTCCTCAACATTTAAAAAATTTAACATTTTATATCCAATACTTTCAATTAATTCTCTTTTCAAAAGTTTTTCTTTCCATTCACTCGGAATTCCTTCTTCGCCATATAAAATACCAGCTAATCCACCAGCAATTCCTGCTGTAGTATCAGTATCTTCTCCTAGATTTACTGCTTTAAGTACACAATCTCTATAATTAGAAGTATTTAATAAACACCATATAGCCGCTTCTAATGTGTGAATTACAAATCCACCAGCATAGATATTATCCATAGGCAAATCTTTAAAATTTGGACTTAAAAGACGGTTAAAAATCTTAATATAATCTTCATCAAAAACATCTTTATTAGAATCAATGAAATTTTTATAAACCGATGCCGTCTGAAGCCACATGCGTTCAACAGGTATTTTATCAATTAAATGACCTTTATGTATTAACTGAATTGCAAATTCCACTAAAATATGACAAGCCATTGATGAAATAAAATGACCGTGTGTTAATTTAGCAACTTTTGAAACGAAATTAAACCTTTCCATATGGGTTCTAAACATCCTATTTTCTTTATTTTCTAGATAAATATACCAAGCCAATGGCATTATTCTCATAAGAGCACCATTACCATTAGAACCCATATCCAAAATACCGCAATCTTCAGGCTTCATTTTATTCTTTTTACGATATAATAAATTTTTAATGCCTAAAGAACTGGTATGGCCAACGTCAAAAACTTCACTGCCTGCAACCATATAATTATTATATCTCCAATTAACAAATTTGTCTGCCAATTTTTCTAAATCAAACCCTTCTGCTATTGCTTCAGCCGTACAAAGTGTTAGTGACGTATCATCTGACCATGTTCCAACAGGTTGATTATGCGAACCATTACCAACCATGTCAACACAAGGACTTATTTTCATCTCATTCCTAGATTTAAACTCATAAGGAACTCCTAAAGCGTCTCCTATCGCTATTCCTAATAGCATTTTTTTCATAACTCCAAATTTAAGTATAAATACTAACAAATATTTTAAATCATCTCTTCCTCAATATACATTCAGAAATATACATTAAATCTAATGTTTTAACTAATGTTAATTTATCTTTTCTATTTTTTCTTGAATATAAATGGTATTTAATCGGAATGATAGTTTCTTTCTTAACAAGTTTTGATTCGATTAATTTTATTAGCTTTTCTCTGGATACAATTACCCAATATTCTTCCAATTCAAATGCAAAAAAATCAGCCTCACCATATAGCCAACCTTTATCACCATTAACATTAACCAATTCAACCCAATGGACATTTTCATTCGGACCATCATCACTCCTTAAAACCTTTTTTAAACTCTTAACATCCACTTTATATTTTATAGTTAAATCAAAGTGTTTATTAATATCATCCGATTCGCTAGAAAATTCAACATTATTGAATAATTTAGCAAAGCGTTTTTCTACTTTTTTTTCCTTCACTTAAAAATCCCATATTTATATTTTTTCAAATAGTAATTCACTAAAATATGTATAATTATAACCTCTTATTGATTCATAAACTTGTTCAATTTGAATCATAATTTGATTATTTGAAACCTTATAAACTTTTATTGGTCTTGAAGAACCACCTATCTGGATAATAGACCAATTTTTATGGTACACATAAAACATGTAAGGGTGTTGATAATCATAATTTAATATAAATTTCCCGTAATATGGCGTTGATTGAGGCGGCTTGAATTCCCAAACAGTTGTATCCTTTTTAATTAACTCAATTTCATATATAAAGCCAGAATATCTTAAACAAGATGTAGTTCTATTTGGTCCAAAATGGGCACAACTATACCACACAGCTAAATCCAAATTACGAAAATACATTCTTCCGTCTATGAGTTTCCATCTTCCATAAATAAGAAGAGGATTTTGATTCGTTGTATCAATCGTTGTTTGATTGAAATCTTCCAGTTCATTCTTCTTGCAACTGAATAATCCTATTAAAAGGACTGCTAAAATTAAAAAAAAGTTTTTCATAATTCCTAAATTTTCTACAAAGATAATAAAAAAATCCCGAATTGCCAAATAATTCGGGATTTTTTTTATTATTTTTTTTAATTATATTTTTATATCCAAATTATTTTCCTTAAAATATTTATCAATCTCTTTTTCATTATACCCATCAACCATGTCTTTAATCATATTTATTAAATCCTCTAATGCTGTTTTTTTCCACCATATATCATTATTAATACGGTTAGCGTTAATTTCAAGTTTATTACCCCAATTATCAAATTCTTCATCTGATAAAGTTTCGGTTTTATTTTCTATTTTACTGGATAATTGATATGAATTTGCTTCGATTTTCTCTATTTCTTTATATATTAAATCTAATTTAGCTATGACTTCTTTGTTTTTAATGATTTCATTGATAGAATAACTGGTAATTAAATTATAATACCTATCCATCTTATTAAAGACATTTTTTTTATATTCAACTAGTTTATCATATTCAGCGGTTAATTCTTCCTTACTAACAGAGTTTTTCATATCTGGAGTTTCTTCTGTTACTGATTGAAGCAATTTCAATTGACTTTCAGATATTTTAATTCTTTTTCTCATTTAATAAAATGTTTATTAATAAATATTAATTATTTTTTAAAAAAACTGGTTATACATGTTATTTATACATTATTGCAGTATTTATTTATAGAATTTTATATACATTTAATTTTAGATTATATTTGATATTTATTAATAAAAAAGAAATATGAGACGATTTGATAAAATAAAACACATAGAAGCAGCGAATAAGAGACTTGAGGAATCTTTTCTTATTCAAAAAGGTTATATTAATGAAAATTTATTAACAGAAGCAGATGAAATTTTAGACTTTTTTAATTTCATTGAAAATGACCCTAGACTTAACACTATAGCTACTGTTAATTATACATCTACATTAGATGTATATTTAGCAAAACCAAAAACCAATCCAATGTTAGGAAAATTTCTAAAATTCACAAAATATGAATTTAGATTTGGACAAACATACGATAGAGCTGTTGAATTAAAAAATCCTGAATGGATTATACAACAAAGAAAAGGTGAATTCGAAAAGGTTCAAGGTTATAAAGTTCTTGAATTTGATAAATCTGGGAATCTAGTATTACCCATTATTCCAACTAAAGTAATATCATCGGTAATAAAAGTATTAGACGAGAATGGGAACATAAAAGAAGAAATTAGCATGGCTCAAATTAAAGAAAAATATGGAGAATTTTTTAGACCAAGTTTTTTCGAACCAAAGGCAAATAGTGGTTCTGGTATTGACTTTAGACTATTAAAAGTAGATAATATTAGTAAAATTGCAGCTGGTGGTAAAGTATGGATTAACCCACATTTTAAATATAAAGAATACCTAACATCTAGTTCTATTTAACCATCACTCTAACTAATTCATCGTGGGTGTATTTTTTTGATAGTCGAATAATAGAATCTTTAATTGTGATTTCTTTATTGTTTAATAAATCATGAAGTTCTTTTTCTTCAATTAATAATAATGGTCTATATATTTGCCAAACAACCATTTTAGTCGGAATAAGTTTAAAATTCTTTTTCAAGTAATTTTTAGCATATTCTTTATCTCTATTAGTGTTATTACGAAAATTAATAATATCAACAATTTCTATTTCCATTGTGTTGTTTTCATAATAAATTCCAATAGGTCTTATTTTAGCCACACATTCACACTTAGAAATATTATAAATATCGCTATTATCGCTTTCAGGTATTTTAAGAGTTATAATACCTAAAGTCATATGTTTTTTATTTTTCATTTTATGTAAACGATAAAATAAAAAACTAACACAAAATATGATTAATAACATAAAAAAAATATATAATATCATAATTTACCTTTTTTAGTTTCTTCAATTAATCTAACAATAATACCTTCCAATTTTACTTTAATTTCTAAGGGTATATCTGGTGAAATTAAATACTGAGACCTAAAATCATGTAAACTAAATAAAGGATTATTACTATTTTTCTTTTCTTTAATCGAATGGTCTATTGAAATTAACATATCTTTATCATTTTCATTCAATTCTTCAATATTATCCGAACTTTCAGCTAATTGTTCATATAAATCTTTAATTTTAATATCAACAGTGCCTGATTTCATTCCTTTAAGTTTCATTGAAATTTTTTGGTCATCAGTCATCGATACTATAATATTTCTACCTTTAATAATTTCTTTTGATTCACGAGTAACAGTTTTATCTAAATTAGTCGCCATATTATAATAGTTTTAAATGTCCAGTGATTTTATCAATATCATCAGACCAATAAGGTCCAATTCCAATACAAGTGTTAGTTGGAACCCCATTAAATTCTGTTAAACCAGCATCAGTAATAAGAACACATGGAATTTTTTGTGATTTTGCTTTATCATATAAGTCAAGCAATTCATTCTCATTTTCACAGCCAAGAACAATCTTTGTAAAGCCTTCATTAATCCATTTATCCCATGGACTATCTTTCCTAAATTCTAATAAACGCCGACATATTTTAACACCAACATGTTCACCTCTTTCGGTTATTTTCATAGCATCAAGTAATAATGCCGTAGAGGCATGTGCTATTTGTGCTGCTAATTTACCTTTACGAACTTTCAGGTCATTTCTCCAAACAATAACTTGTTTTACTTTTTTAATCATTCTAATTATGCTTTTGAGTTTTGATATTTATTTCTTGAAATTATTTTTAAATCTTATTACTAGTTAGTTAATTGTTTAGGTATGCCATCAATTGCTAATTTAAAATTTGTATACCGTAAATCTTCAGTCACTTCTAATCCAAACCAATCAGGTTTTACAAATAATCGACAATCAATTTCGTTATCAAATTCAACTTCAATAGTATATAATCCATCTAACTTATTTTTATAAAAATCAAGGTATGCATGTATTTTATTTTCTTCTAAAATTATTTCATACCTTTTTTTATGGATAGATATATCTTTACATAAAGGCCAAAGTTGATTAAATTGTGTTTTAAATAATTCAATTTCATATTCTTCACGAATCATTGAACTTTTACCTTTAATTGTTTGAAAGTATTGTTCACCGATATAACTGTTATTTGAAGAAAAATATAAACACTGTCTTAAACGGAAAATATAATCACCATGAATATCTTGTATATAACCTTGTACAATTTCAATATGTGGTATATTTGGTAATTTAGGGATATTTTTATAATCTACTAACCATTTTCTTTCAATTTCTCTGTTTTTCATAACTCAATTAATTATTTTCTAATATTTTATTTAATTTTTCTATAATTTTAATTCTTGCACGATGATAATAAGCCTTAGATGTTCCATCCGAAATGCTAAGTAATTCACTAATTTCTTTATGAGTTAAATTTTCAAAGACTTTTAAATTAAATACAGTTCTTAATTTAGTTGGTAATGATTGGACTATAGTAATAATATCTTCTATGTTTACGTTATAATATTTTTCATTTATTTCGGGTACATCTTCAGGAATGTTAGTTAATTCTAAGTCATCGATAAACATGAATTGTTTTTTAATTCTTAATTCATCAAAAATCATATTTCTTACAACTCTTTTTGCCCATCCTTCAAAATTACCTTTTCCATCGTATTTGGAAATATTATTAAATATTTTTATAAAACCATTTTGAAGGTAATCTTCTGCAGTCTCTCTATTATGAGCATATATCATGCATATTCTTAAAATAGGATTGTAGAGTAATTTAAACAATTGTTCTTGGCTTTTTCTTTTATTTAATTTACAGCCATTTATGACAGTTAAATCTATTTCACTCATTATATTAATTTTATTAGATAAAAATAATTATTTCAGCAAAGATACAAAAAAAAATTCAAATAAACAAAATTTTTTTCAAAAAAAATTGCATCTTGCTTAAAAAAGTAATATATTTGTCTTGAATTTTTAATTATTCATTATTATAATTATAACATCGCAATTAATTAGAAGATATATGGGAATTAAAGAAGAAATTTTAGCTGACAGATTAACGGCAATGAAAGCAAAAGACACTCTCGGAAAAACCGTTTTAAGCACACTCTTAGGAGAATTGGACAGAATAAATAAAAACCCTAGCGATGACGAAATTATAAAGGTTATTAAAAAAATGATGGAAAATAATCTTCTTACTAATTGTTCAAATGAAAATGAATACTTAAAAAAATACTTACCACATATTATGAATGAAGAAGAAATAAAAGAAGTAATTAAATCATATATAGAAAAAAATGACTTAAAAGACCAAAAATCCATAGGTTTAATAATGAAATATCTGAAAGATAATTACAATAATCAATACGATGGAACAATTGCATCTAAAGTTGTTAAGGAAATTTTAAATAAATAATAAAAAAACTAAATTATATTAAATGGAAACAAATATTGTCCCTAAAAGTTTTTTTGAAGGAGTAGAAAATCCTCAATTTAAAGAAAATTACGATTATTGTTTGGTTACACCAATAAATGATAACTTTGAAATAACTTACTTTAATATACCAGAAAAAAATCTAATATTGTTACATGAGAGCACTGGTAAAATACATGTAAATAAAGCAACATCTGTTTTATTTTGTTTAACACCACAATCAGAATTAATGATACCTAAATTAGATTGCCTCGTAGCAGTTTCCAGAAAATAAATTAAATAAACTTTAACTAAATTATAATGTTTTATGTACAAAGGAAAACTAGAAAAAATCGATAAAATTAAAAATCAAGAATTACAAAATAATACCGCTGCTAGTAATACTTTTGAGGGAATGTTTATTAGATTACCAGAAGAAGGCGAATCATTTATGCTCGTAAATAAAGAATTAGAAATAATAATTAAAACCTCAAAAGTTCAAAATATTATTGAAATTGATTGGGATTATTACATTTTCATAACTCTTAATTCAAAATATAAACTAACTTACGAATTAATTTAAAGTAAATTTAGAATCATAAAATAATTTAAGTATTATTATTGGTTTTTGGTGATTATAAAAAATTTTAATGATAAATATCGTAAGAAGTTTTTAAAAAGCTATACCAAATTTAATTTAATCTTAATAATTAAAATGAAAATGATGCTAGATATATAACGTCATAGCATAAGATTATATATTTTCCTGTATCATTCACAATAAAAACTATTTTTTATACAAAATAATTTCAATTAAAGTTTTAAATGTTGCATGTAATACAGCTTGCAATAATCATAATCCTATGATACTTATTATCCGCATAATTTTATATTTAGTAATTCTCTTATTTGTATTAACAAATATATGATAAATTAATTAAAAAATCAAGTTAATTGATATTTTTAATTATTCTTCTTTTTTGTATTTGCTTTTTTAAATTTTTTTTTATATCTTTGTATCGAAGAAAAATTAAATTATAGAATAATAAAGATATGAAAGAATTTAGTCATTACATTGTTTTAGCTGAAAAAGAAAATCCAAATGTAGATAAATTTCTAGATATTTATCGAAAAGATAAATATAAAGCTAGGGTTATATTATACAACGGGTCAATTAATCCATTTGAATTAATAAAAAAAAAAGTTGTTGTTTTTTTTAGCACTAATGGTGATTTTGAAATTGCTTGGTATTTTAAAAAATGGGGTATAAATAAAAATAACATTATTTATAACAGAGAAAAAAAAAATATTTTCTATTTATAAAACTAGTAATGAATTTTTCTGTAAATCTAATGGCAAAATTAAACCATTAACATTAAATGATATATATTCGCAAGATAACAATAAAAATGTTATTAATTTTTTAATAAAAATCTTTCCACCATTAGAAATAATGGTAAAACATAAACTTTTATTAAACAAATCATTTAATTATATAAGTAAACACAAATTAACATCTCTTAAAAAAATGCTTCAATTTACCTATAAAGTTACATATCCATTAGCAAAAAAAATACATGAAAATATAACCTATCGTCACACTTTCAAAAAAATTTCTAATGAATATACTGATTATGTAACAAATATACATAAATTTAATTTTGATTTTTTTGAAATAGATAATACTAATATTCTATATGATTCGTTATCAATGGCCAAAACTTTGAATAATAAGATAAATTTATCTTGGAGCATTAAAAGATTAAAGAAAGAACATGACAAAATGTCAAAAATTATTACCGATATCACTTATTCTGAACTAAATATGCCATTAAATAACCACATTATTTATAAAAAATTTGCCGAATTTAGTGGCTATAAACTTTTAGAGAGTAGTAAAGAGTTAGTATATGAAGGTATGAAAAGAAAACATTGCGTTGGAACATATGTTAATAGGGTTAATTCACATTTAAGTGGAATATATTCCATTAATGAATATACTCTTGAATTAAATAAAGTATATGACGATGAAACTTCAAGATATATTATAAAACTTAATCAATTTAGAGGATTCAATAATAAGCTAGCACCTGAAAAATTAATAATTGAGGTCGAACATAAAATCAATGAATTTAATCGTATGATAAAAGAAAATGATACCTTAATAACTTCTAATGATGTTTTTTTAGAAAACATATTTTAATAACTATCTAAAATTAAACGGATATGGTAAAATTAGCATTTATTGAAGCAAAAAGATTAGTGGAATATTTTATTAATAATGAAGATGATTTAACTCCAGAACAATTACAAAGTGTAACACATTTCATTCAAGCATTGAATGATAGGTGTGGATGTTTGGCATTTATGCTTGCTTCAATTTTCAATAAAGCTCTAGAAAGTTGTGCTGATACATATACACAAAATATTAAACATGATTGGGGTACAGAATTTGGGAAACTTATAGACCAATTTTTAGAAATAACTAAATTAATGTTTAAAAATTTCGAAAAAAAACTTGTTTTTTAAAAATAAATTACATATATTTGTAAAAAAATTAAACTTTTAAACCATGGAAGAAAAATTATCCCTCATTAAATTGTCAACAAAATCTTGGCATTTTAAATTAAATCAATACGTTTATGGTAGTAAAATTATTAATACTAATATTAAAAATCTTTGCCTATATTTTTGGATGCTTGTTTTAGCAATTATAATAGTGCCATTTGTTGCTACTATTAAAATTCTTTTCTTAAAACCCATTATATTTATAATTAATAAAAATAATGAAAATTTTGAAAAAAATGTTTATAAATGGATTAATAATCTAACCCCAGCACAATTTGCTGATGTGTTTATTTTTCATGGTTATGATATTAATCTAAATGAGTTTAATCTAACAATTAATAATCATCCTAATTTAACAAAAATTACTCCAAAAAAATTTATATTTTTATGTTATAATAAATATGAGATTTTTGAGAAATGGATTAATGACCACCTTAAAATTAATATTTATACTTATGAAGGAATAGAAGAATTTAATAATAGTTATCAAAATTTTATATACGAGAGAGAAAAAAGTATTAATAAAATTTATAACGTTGAATATGAAAAAATCTCTTTAAAAGAGAAAAAACGTGAAAAAAGAAAAGAAAAAGAAGAAGAAATTATAAATATACTTACTAAACCTTTTAATTGGTTTTTTGAAACAATTAAAAAAGCTTTTACTTTTAATACCACTACAAAAATTGTTAAGACCTCAAAACATATAATAGGTGCTATAATTACAATCGGAATAACCATATTATTTTTCTACTTAGTTCAATATATTGTGTATCTTATAATGATTATCGCTAGTTTAAATATATTAGATGAACTACTAAAATTTTTACTAGCAATACTATTTGTTTCAGCTTTATTATTAGTAGCTATATATTTTATTGTATGTGGTATTGATAATTATAAATACAATAATAAACATTATCTAATAATTGATTCCATTATATGGATAGCTACCTATTTAGTCTATCAACCAGCTAAAATATTAATATATTATCCATTATATTTTATTATAGTGATATTAGTCTGGAAAACTATATGCATATCCATCATATGGAATAGTCTAAAGTCCTTCTGGAATGGTATTATTAGCGTAAGCGGTATATTTGGCGAATATTTTGGTCGTTCAAAAGGGGATTATTGCCCAGGTATCGAATGGGAAGATGAAAAAAATTGTTAAACCTTTAAAAAAAATAAAAAAATGTACACTTATCTTATATCAATAGTAACAATTTTCATTATAATCTTAATTATTAAAAAAGAAAAAGCATTTTCTAATGTAGTTATAAGCGCACTATTTTGCATAATTGGTGCAATTATAGTGTCTTCAGTTGTGAACCTTATAAGAATTTCAGATTTAAAAAGACAAAACGTCCGATATGAGTCTTATACCCTAAAAGATTTTAAAATTAACCCAGATTCTGCATATGTATTACCTGATACTATCATTAACAAAGATTCTATCAAAATATCCAAATCTTATATTAATAATTACAAAATAACCATTAATATTGATAGAGATTTGGTTAAAAAAATAAAAATTAAAACTAATGATACCACTACAAAATTTTTTCTTGATTCCACAAATAAAATTTATATAAAATATAATGACAGAACAGTATTACTCGATAGCAATATCATAATTATACCCAATAAAAAGGATAAATATATCATTAACGAATATATTGAAAAATATATAGGGGATAATTGGACATCATCTATCTCATTACCTTTTATAAGAATTTTTTATGTGCTATCTATACCAGAAAAAGATGTTGCTAAATTGTTAACTGTAAAAAAATAAAACAATTATGGAACCATCACTAATAAATATAAGTATTAAAAAAGAAATTATCCATTGGAAAAGAATGAGAGAATTATTTAAGGATATGGTTGGTATCGGTGGAATGCTTATAGCATATCCTTTATTAGTTATTACCATTAGTATTTGCCATTATGCCTTTGCAATAATGCACGTATCATTCGAATTTATACTTTTCATATTTAATAGAAAACAATTTAAAGAAAATATGAATAAAATTTATGAAGAACTCCAAAATAAAAAATTAAATCCATCAGCAACATAAAACTATGACCACAATAGATAAAATAAAATTAGAAGAAATTGAATGCTCCAAAGAAAATCTCATGGATAAATTATGGCTTATAGAAAATATACCTTGGATAAATCATTCTAAGAAAATGGCTAAACTTATTCCAAATAAACCCATTAGCTTATATGTTATAAAAAATTATGGGTCAAATATTATGAAAATTAAAACCATCCATTTTAATAATATCATTATATCAATATCACATGGATTCTTTGAGAATTTTTATTCATTCAAGTTTAGATTAAATGATGAAACTGTTTATCAGTCTAACGACCATAGTGAATTATCATTTTCCAAAGATGATGCCAAAAAAATAATAATCGAAAAAAAAGAAATGAAAATAAAACAACTTAAACATCAATTAAATTTAGAAATAGAAAGTTTAGAAAAAATAAAAAAAATGTAATATGGAAAAAAATATTATTCAATTAACAATTAAATGTGATAATCCAAATTGTGATTATATGAATGATTCAGTTAATTTTAATAATTTAGAAGATTTTCTTAATAAATCATGCCCAAAATGCGGAGAAAATCTTTTAACAGAAAAAAATCTTAATTTAAGTAAAATACTTATATTTGTTTTAAATGAATTGGAAGAAATGTTAGTCGAATTAAAAAAAAATATAGAAGAAGATAATACACCATATTTTGAGGATAACTCAATATTTAATATATCAGAAGAAGAATTAATAGAATTAGAGAAAATACTTAAACGTCCTAATGGAAAAGAAATTATTAAAAAATTGATGATTAATTTTTTAAATTTTGAAAGATAATTATTAAAATAATAAAAATGTCCATATTCGCGAGACATAAAATCGCGAACAAAATAATAATAAATAAAATAATTAAAAAAAAAACTATGAAAAGAGTATTTGGAATTTTTATCGTGATGAGCTACTCGACCGTTGGCGGTAATGCTAAAAGACAACAAACGCATGCCTTTAGATAATAAAACTATCTTTGCAAAGAATATGACAGAAAATAAAATGGATAAATTAGGAACATTAAAACTTAATAAGATACACCAAGGCGATTGTATCGAACTTTTAAAAAAAATACCCGACAATTCAATAGACTTGATTTTTGCAGACCCCCCTTATAACCTGCAATTAAATGGCGAATTATTTAGACCAAATCAAACTAAAGTTGATGCTGTTAACGATTCGTGGGATAAATTTGAATCAAAGGAAGAGTATGATAAATTCACAACCTTATGGATGAAGGAATGCCACAGAGTTTTAAAAAATTCAGGTAGCTTTTGGGTAATTGGAACTTATCACAACATATTTAGAGTTGGTGCAATACTGCAGAATATAGGTTTTTGGATGCTTAACGATATAATTTGGATAAAGACTAACCCAATGCCTAACTTTAAAGGAACAAGGTTTAACAATGCACACGAAACATTAATTTGGGCAACAAAATCAAAATCTTCTAACTATACCTTTCATTATCACTCAATGAAAGTGATGAATGATGATTTACAAATGAGAAGTGATTGGTTAATACCTATTTGTCAAGGTGAAGAAAGAATAAAAGTAAATGGACAAAAAGCCCATTCTACACAAAAACCTGCTGAACTTCTATACAGAATAATTATTTCAACTTCTAATCCGGGCGACATTGTTTTAGACCCTTTTTCTGGCAGTGGAACAACTGCTGCGGTTGCCAAAAGACTCGGTAGAAAATTCATTGCCTTTGACCGTGAAGAATTCTACGTGAAAATAGGTACTGAACGTGTCGAAAAAATTAAACCTATTGAAAAGCCTTTACTTGAATATAAAATTGAAAAAAGAAAGCCAAAGGTGCCTTTTGGAAATTTAATTGAAAAAGGTTTCGTAAAAATCGGTGAATACTTGTATTCTAAAGATGGTAAATTCTCTGCACAAGTTTTAGCGGATTCTTCATTAGAAGGTAATGGAATTGTAGGCTCTATTCATAAAGTAAGCGCTTCTTTTTTAAGGAAAGAAAATCATAATGGTTGGACATTTTGGTATGTAAAGAGAAACAATACTTTAATAAGTATTGACCAATTAAGGCATGACTACGAAAATAAGTATTTAAAAAGTTCCGACAAATATAATGAGTTGGAATTTGAAAGAAATAGCGCAGTTAATGAACCAGAAGAAAGTTTTTTAATATATGGCAATAATGAATTATAATCTGTTTAAACAGATTTTCAATGAAACTATTTTTGAGAAATCAAAAGCAGATTTATTAGAGAAAATTTCAAATTCTCCAAGCAGATATATTGGTTTGTTTAGGCCCACTAAACCAAAAGCTAAGATTCTTCAAAATCTCCTTCAATCCCATGAAATCCGTTTTGGCGATGCATTTGAACATGTATTTGAAGAATATTTAAAAATAAAAGGGTGTACTATCCTTCCGAAAAGATTTACTAACGTCAACGGAGATATTTTAAATATTGACCAATGTTTTAAAAAAGGAAATAAAATTTACTTCATTGAACAAAAACTTTTAAAAATGTAGGTTGGTAATTTTAAAATTGAATATTTATATATAAATAAAAAATATGAACAAAGATATGAAATTACGAAAAATTATTACTACCACTATTAGAGAGTTTCTAAATGAACAGGTGAGTAGTAATAAAGAATTTATAGCATACCACTCAACCAATTCAAAAATTGATAACTTTGACTTTGATAAGATTGAGTTAAAACCAAATTCATCAACAAGAATTGATGGTATGTTTTTCAGTAATATACCACAAACATCTTGGGGAGATTATGTGTATAAGGTGAAAATAATTTCACAAAATCCAGCATTTTTTGATTTAAGTAAAAGCAGATTTGATAGTTTAGGAATACAAGAAGCGTTTGATGCTTTATTGCGGGGTGATACTTCATATATAATTGAGGATTTGGTTGAATATGGTGGTATGGAACAAGAAGATGCTGAAAATTTGGTTGAAGAATGGAAAGATTTAGATTTAATTGTAATTACAAACCAAGTTTATGGAAAACACGATACTGAATATATTGTACCAGAGCCATATTATAATGGAAAATCCGCTAAAATTATTAATTTAGGGATGGAAAATTTTTGAAAGTTTTTGAAACAAAATGCTAATTAGAACAAATAATGTAGTATTGGTTATAACTAGTTTATATGTATGATAAAATCATACAAATACATAATAATAAAGAATTTTAAGCTGTTTTTTATTTTTAAAAATTATACATAAGTAAAAATTATGAACTTAATTAAGGGAAATTATATTTTTTTTTAAATTTATAGTAATTTTAAATATATTTATTGGTATATGAGAGAATTAATTAAAAAGTTATTAAGAGAGAATTTAAACAAGCAATCGTATAGAGATTGGATGAATAATATGCCAATAAAGAGCAAATATCAACGATGGTCTCTTGAACATTCTGATAAAGCTAATAAATATTGGGCGTTATATTCCCATTTATATGATAAGATATTTGCCCCTTTACGTACATCAGATGAGCTTAAAATAGTTCAGCTAATAATTCCATCTCAGTTGGAAAACAAAGAGGCTTTAGAAGCGTTTAAAATGTTTTCCATGTATAAGGAAGATGTATTAAATGGATTGATTCAGGAGGTAGCGTCATTAAAATCTAATATTATTTAAGAAGAGGTTTCTAATATATTTTATTAAGAACCAAATATGTGACATTAAGTTATCGTAATAATTGGAATAGATTTTCATTTTCTGAAAACAAAACAAAATTTTTATATTTTATTGAGACTGGTGAGAAGTTGTAAGTTTAGATTTATTGTATAGCATCTAATTTTTATTCTATTTTATTTGTAAACAAAGAATTTTTATTTAACAAAATTTGATAAAGATTTTACATTCCTTACAATTAACTTCAAGTCTTTAATTTCACCATCGCTGTATTTACCAACAAAAAATTTTGTTAAATCAATAACAAATTCGTATCTAATCTAGTTTAGTTCCATATTAATCAGTTTAATTTTACATTCATACAATAATGTGTATATGTAATTTTTTTATAACAATACAAATAAGTTTTGAAATTTTCAAATAAAAAAACTAAATATACACCCTGCCGTTAGTGGTAATATTACGATAACATTTGAATTAAGTATTTAGTGGTTCATCAAAAATTACATTCCAATTATCTAATGGTTGCCACTCACCATTCTTAGTCATTATTTCTAAATCTGATGATGGTACGTTTTTGAACGTAATATATTCATCACCTTTATTATTTAGTATTTTGGGGGATAATTGATAATCATCAGTTAATTTAGTTCTCAAAATACACATTTTACTAAGACCAGCTTTTGATTTGGCATAATACTTTGTATAATTCAAATCATTTGTAAAACTAATTGATGGCCGTTCTTCACCTGTTTTATTGGGCTTCATATAACCATCTCTTTGAATATTCAACGCCTGTCCTTTGCCTGTTCCGTGATAAATATAAGTATTGTTATTTACCATTTTATCTAGTTTTTCTTTGATAGTAGTTCTTATAAAATTTCTTAATTTCATTTGTTTTTTATTTTATATATAAATATTAAAAAGATTTAAATTTTTATTAAATAAACCGTTTCTAGATTTCAAAACATTCACGTTTAACTCAAAACTTTACTCCTGCTCTATAATTTATTTTTTTATTTTGACATATCTTTTTAATAAAAGAATTCATTACCTTTATTTACAAATTCTTATGATAAGGTTCAGAAACAGAGATTTTACCATCAGTGATACAAAGAAATTGTCCAGACGTCCCAATTGTATCAATCAACACTATTTTGTTGTTAATACTAATTAGTTGCTTTTGAATAGTATGCCCGACAACCTGAATAAAATCATCCAAACAATCAGCATACAAACTTCGTGGTCTTACCCAAATTGGCGATTGTTCAATATCATCCCCATAAGGGCTATTATTTATACCACTTGTAAATCTAAAAGCTAAAGGTTTGTATTTAAATAAATCGTTTATAAATAAGTCTAACGATTCTTTGCCCGTATATCCTGTATTTTTCAGCCAAGTTTTGGTTATACCTGCGTGTGTAAAAATATAATTATCATGAATTAAACACATTTGCATTAAATTATCATTCAATGCTTTATCCAACATTTCTGATATATCTATTTTATGCAATGGTTGAAAACCACTATAAGTTTCATTTATAATTCTTAAATAATGATAATCATGGTTCCCGAAAAGCAAAACAACTTTATCCATATTAGCTTTTTTATACTCAACCAAATCTTCAAAATTTGATTTCTGTTGTTCAGGCGAAATGTCTTCGTGAGTATCAAAATAGTCGCCAACAAATATTACTTTATCAAATTCAATATTAGAAATTATTTGTTTCCAATCTGTTCTACCGTGAATATCACCAATTGCTATTAACTTCATTTTTAATTTTGTTTATTATTTAAATTTACATTTATATATGAAAAGCAAATTTCGATGCGAAATATTTTGCAACAAAATTATTCACAATGCATTGTTTAATTAATATATTTTTTTTATAATTTAAAAAAATTTTTTAATGCTGGGATTTTAGATACTTCCTCTCTAAAATTTTCTTTAGTGATTTTTTCTTTTTTAATATATCTCACATAATAATAAAAAGAATTAAATTTAGAACTAAAAGGTGTAATAATAAAAATGAGCACTAAGTAATTAATAATTTTCATTTTAATTTATTTTTAATATTAACAATGTTTTATTATAAGATATTCATACAATACAGCAGAAAAAGATGTATTTCTATGATTTTATTATATATATAACAATAAATATATTGCATTAAAACGACTATATATTTGCAAACGTTATATACAAATGTTAAATTGATAGTTCTAATTTAATTCAATAAATAAAGCAAAAATAATTTTTTAAAATAATTAATTTTTTAACTCAAATATATCAATTATTTCAATAATATTCAGATTATTTGTTGCCAAAATATAATCACCCCACTCCAATCCTTCATTTTTCTTATTTTCAAAATTATATGAAATAACACAATCATTACCATTAATCACCATCAATTTTCTAATATCACTTCTATTTTTATCTATAAAAGTATTAGATGAATACCAACCATTTGAATTTAATATTAATGGTTTTTTCGTGTGTATTTTACATTTATAAATATATGGTCTACCACCTTCTCTAAGTACTAAATCTTCCGCATATTCCTTTGCTGTTGAACCATATATACCTGGTTCTATGTATTGTGTGAAATATATACCAAGTTCGCTTTGTTTCCAATTTTTACCCATGTTATCCAAAGTGAACTTTTTAAAGTATTTATTAGTTCCATGATACCAATATTCTGGTAGTTCGTGCTTTTGGTCATTTGCATTTTCATTTAAATATTCTTGTATTCTAGTCTTAATAAGTTCTCTAAAATCTTTCATTACTTTATTTTACATATAAATATTTTAATTTAAAAATTCTGATATAAAATTCTTTTTGTTTTTGTTTCTGACTCTAATTGAGCTTTCTCTGAAATTCACTGCAACTTTATATGACAAAGTGTATATGTAATGTGAGGTTCGATGGTTAATTCAAAATTTCCACTTTTAATTAGCATTTGTAGTTAGATGAAATTCATTATTTAAAATCTCACACTACATATACAAATAACCGTTGTGTGTGATATTTTAAACTGCCACCGAATTATTAGTTATTGTGAAATTTATCACACTTTCTATACCATTTTCATCTTCAAAAAAAACTTTACCGAATGTGCGTTTATTTTTAGTTTCTATTTCCGAAACTTTGGTATCAAATCGTAAGTTTAAATCTAATTTTTCTTGTAAAATTTCTTTTAATCTATCCTTTGAATCAAATAAACAATCTGTAATGAAAGATTTTACAATAATTCTCACTAACATTCTTCTATAATTTTTGTCTTTTAATTTTACCATAATTTTAAATTTTAAGTTGTATTTTATTTATATTCTATTTTTTTATTATTTAAAAAATCTGATAAATTCATAAAATTAGCTTTTTTGTAAACTGACTATCATTAGCTTTATATTATTTATATCTGATTAAAATAGCATCTTTCTTTAATTTAAGATAATTTCACTTTAACAAATATACCATAAATTAACTAAAAAGTCAAATTAAAAAAAAAATGAATGCAATTCTAGGTTTATTATACATATAAACTACTTATATGTATTTTTTTTTTAACATCACTTACCGTCTGCGAATCAATGGTCACACCAAAACTGTGAAAATAAAAATCGCCCAATCCACCACTATTAATTATAAGTTTATAGTTAAAATTAGAATGAATTAACACAACTTGCGTTCCATCATCTATTTAAATATTATCACTTTTGGTACCTATGAGGTCGAGAAAATACCACATACTTTCTATATTATCCATACCATTTATTGTATAATCAATGATTCTACTATTATTCTCACCAAACTCAAACATTTCCTTTATAGAGTTTGGTATTTCATAAATTGATGTTATTATTGCTTATCTGAATTTTATTTGGGTTTCAAGTTAAATTCCTAAACTAAAAAAAACGAATATGAAAATAATTTTGTACAATATAACCATCTTTTACTTTAACAAAAAATGTTATTTCATAGTTCGGTGTTAAATTTTTTGAAGAATAATGATTATATAATAAATCATGTATTCTTTTTAAATCATAATCTATTACAATATCACCTTCCACATACATTTCATGTCCACATGAGCAAGTTGTATTAAACCCATTATCTCGTAATATTTTTACGATTTCTCTTATAGGTTCTTCAATATTTTCTTCATACCAATTCATTATTTAAAAAAATTTAATTTAATTATACATGACAAATTATAATCCCCACACTCTTTAAGACGTACCCATTTGTACATATAGCAATTCTTCTACCTTTACCTTGTTCATTAATACCCTTAATATGTTATAAAACAATTTCATTGATTGTTTTACACTTACCACACCCCATCTGTACATTACAGTTTTCATTTTATATTTTTTCCAATTATAGTTGCAACCATATATTTTAGCATCTGGTGTATTTAATTTATTTCCGTATGCTACTAATATATTTGATAATTCACTTATATCGTTAGGCGTTCCTTTTTCATCAACCCATTGGTGAATGAATAATAACATATCATGTTTGTTATTTTCCATATATATTTAACATCAGTTACATAAACACATCCCTTACGTTCGATTTATATGATTTTATCATATATATATATATATATATATATATATATATAAACTAGTTAGCACCAATACTACAGAAGTGCTTCAATTATAATATTAATCCCATTAAAACATTATTTCCTTGATTTAATAATTCTTTAAATCCAAACTTTTTATAAAAATCCACTAAATCCATAGTTCCTAATCCCTTAAATCCCATTGGTGAAGCGTTTAGGTAAAATTGCTTATAACCTTTCTTTTTCATTAATTCCATACCACGTTTCATTAATTCTGAACCAATACCAGAATTTTTATAATTATCATCAACTTCAATATATTCTATTTTTACAATTTCACTATCAGGATATATTTCATTGAAAGTATCTTCATCAAAAACATCTTCAAATTCATAATGGTAAGCATCATATAAAATTTCCATTGATAACAAACCTACTTTCTTATTATTAATATATGCTGTTATTGTGGTTCTATCTTCATCAACAGATTTCTTGAATGTGATATTATTCACATTTTCATTGACAAATTGTTTAAAGTTTTTCACTTTGTCTATCATTTGTCGCATTTCTTTGCTCATCGTTCTATCTTTATATATAAATATTAGAAAATTAAAATTCAGACTAATTTAACCGTACTGGTACTAACACCGTATATAAGAAATGGCACATAAATATTCGTGCTCAATTTAAACATTCTACAAGTGCCACTTTTCATATACGCATTACCTTATAAAACATTTAATGAATCATTCGTAATATCATCCATTACTAAACAAGATTCATTATTAGTTTCGTGATAAATTAAAAATCCTTTTGGAAATTCAAATATCGTTGTTAATAATCTCATATTTTCCCCACAATGAGAACATTTTAATTAACCTCTATATATGTGTTCGTATTCAAAACCAATACTTCTTTGTTCTTTATCCGTTCCTATATATTTCATTTCAATAAAATGTTCTTCTCTACATTCCAAACATCTTACCCTGACCAAAGGATTTTTAAATTCTATCATAAAATAAATGTATTATAAGAACAAATATAAGGAATTATTTTTAATATTTCAAGTAAATATTGTTTATTAATATTAATTTCTTTTCTTTTAATTAAATTTAATTGATAACTGCTTATATTTAGAACCGTTAGAAGTAATAAAACAATTAAATTATTTTACTCTTCATTTTATTCACTTTTTTATCAACATTTAATTTGTGTTTTTTACTATTAATATGTCTTTTTAAGTTAAATTTTTTAATAACCACACCACAACTTAAACATTTTATTTCATTATTTTTCATTGTTCATCATTTTTATGAATAGGTAAACTACCTTCTTTAATTCTTTTCCAAAGAGTTCTGACGGATACTCCCCTTATTTTTGCATCTTGTGATAATTTTACTCGCATAATATATATATATATTAAGCAAATATTGTTCCAAATTTCTCAATATGACATAATTTCTCTTTGTTTTTTATTAACTTTATAGACAATAAAAATTAAATCCATTTTATTGAACTTTTATCATTAACCCATCTTTAAAATTCTTGTTTATCAACTAAACAAATTTTTTCTTCTTCACCTAACATATTTTCTGTCGGAATATTAGTGTCTAGTACGTTTAACAAACACCTAACTTCGTAATGTTCACCAATGAATCCGTTTTCATCATCATAATCTTTACTTTTAACATCTAATACTTCCTTAAGATTAGGTGTTTTTAATTTAATAAAATCAATTTTTTTTTCCATATTATTTAATTTTTTTTATTTACCTCGCTCTTTTGGATAAGGATAAATTTTATTTCTTTCTTCAAATAACTTACGAAGTTGTTTTGTCTCTTTTTTATCTTTGCCAAGAACATAAGCATATTTATGTTTTGATGGCATTAATATTTTTTTAGATACCGTTTGTTTATATTTTGAATAATCCCTTAATTGTTTTTCAATTTCAGATGGTACTTTATCCCAATTCATCCCTGTATTATGGCTCCAATCTTTTCGCCACTCAATACCAAGTTCTTCTGCAAACTTTTTATATGCCGTTTTTTGTCTAAAATATCTATCACTTACAATCTTTCCAGTATATGGGTTTATATATCTTATTGTTGCCCCCGCATTTTGCCCCATATAATAAAAATTACAAGCTTGATATATTGTTCCAAGTTCTTTTGCTGTTGGGTCTGAATAAGCAGTAAATAATCTATATTGAGTATTGTCCACCATCCATCTTATGCACCACATTAAAAATGAACTCGCCAAATTTTTAGGACTCCAAGATATACAAGCACCTCTACTTATTAACCTCTCAAGTTCTTTGGTGTTTTCTCCGAGAATTTTTGAAAATGCATTTGGCATATTAAATAATATTACACCAGCAATAATATTTTTATGGTAACAAGCAAACCAATGTGTTGTATATTGAGATAAATTACCCAACCATTCATGCCTTTTAATAAATTGTTTTAATTTTTGTTGTTCTTTTTTATCTGTAATATTTTTAAATGAAAAATCAGAGACTCTTAATGTTTCAACATATTCTTTTGTAAGACCACATTCAGCTAAATCTTCTTCAAGATTTTTTAACCTAATGTCATATTGCCAACAATGGTCTTTATCATATGTGTTTAATCTTTCTTCTATCATTTTTAATTTTCCAAATTAATTATCGAAACTACACATAAAAAATAAATACTATTTCCGTACTTTTATTACACGCACGTTATCAAAAAGTATGAATTATAAATGGATTTGACCAAAACTTTTGACCATCTAAATCAAGTAAAAATTCTCCTCTATTTGAATCCCATTTTACAATTTTATGGACACCATATTCTTTTTTCACATAATAAACTTCTTTACCAACTAAAGAAGTATGGTTATCAACACCTAAACGTGATAAATTATCACGATATTCATCGGGTGTAAAGTTTTCAAAATTTGTAGTTTCTATATCCATTTCTACTATTCTTAAAGTATTTAATTTTTGCGTCTTCAATTTAAAAAAAAATATACATTAACAAATATACTATAAATTATTTAAAAAAACCAATTTTTTTACTATGATTTTATCATACAAATACAACATAAAAAGATGTATTTGTATAATATGCCATTCAGGTTTTCCACCACTACATTCTTGTAGGTCGCAACTATAAGCCTCAAATCCTAATTCTCGGAAAGCTCTACAAACTTCTTGGCTCTCCTCACAAGCTATTAATATTTTCATTTCAATTTAAGTTTTTCGTTAATAATCCGCAGCCAGCTTATAACAGCGGTTTTGTGCTATTTGCCCCATAAACATTTGTGGTAAACTTGAAGCCTTGTGCAAGGGGCAAACAGACACAAAGCCGCAAAACGTTATGTACAAGTGCTACATTGGTACTTCTAATTAAGTTCAGTGAAGAAAACAAAAAGAATTTTCCCAACGCACTTTTAAATATTAAGATTTTTAGTTTTATCTGTTATTTTGAATAGATTCAAAGTACGTCCTTCTTTTTTCTTATTTAGATTAATCTTTTCTAAAAATCCATTTTCAACTAAATTATTGAAAAATTTTTCACCTTCATCATAAAAAGAAGATGTACCAAATAAGTTACTCCCACCAAAATTATTCAATGACCTTTTCCCAATTCTATTAATTAATTCTTTATTATCTAATCTATGATTTGCCCAATCTGATAATACTTTTAATAGGTACTTTTTTGTTAATCCCTTACCTTTATATTCTTTTTTTGGAAAGAAACTATGAATATACAAAATTGGTTCATTTGGTAAATCATATTGTTCAGAATATGCCTCATAAGCATCAGTAGGATATTCTTTATTTCCAAAAGTACCCATTCCAATAACATCAATACCTTTAAACGGTTGTGGTATCTCATTATATATGTTTTCATTCAAATACTCTCGTATTGTGGTTGCAATAAATTTTCTCAAATCTTTCATTTGTTTTCCTTTATGTTTATATATAAATATTAAGAATTAAAATTTCCACCCTAAAATTCTTTTTGTTTTTGTCTGTGGTTCTAATTGAGTTTTATCTTAACTTTACCGCACCTGTACATAACGGTCGAGTGTATGTGCCGTAAGGGATTGCGGAGCAGTTTTCTGTCCACCGACACGAATGTTTGAGCGGGCTACAACGTTTGAATACCCACTGAAACCCTTATGGCATATACACTTTGTTAGCGTTTCGTTGTTCATTTTTCTCGTTAATTTTCTTTCATTTTTGCTGCATTGTCTTCCTGTCCGTGCGTTAGGAACAGACACACTCTTTGCCAAGTTTTGGCTTACGGGTCGGCTGGTGCGACTTGGCAATGTGTGTGGCCGTGAAGCGTTGGCTTTATGTTTATTTTGTTATAAAGCATTAAGTTGAGAAGCAATGAGTTTTACAATTTTGGCATTTACAGCATTTCCTAAAGCTTTGAAAGCTGCATTGTCGTTTTCGGGCAGTTTTAAACCTGTTAAAGATTGAAGTTTCAATCCTTCCTTTCTTGTAATATATCTATTTTCCCAACCAATAATAGGTATTTGCGTGTTTGTACAAACTAAAGAAGGGAAAAAATCAGGCTTTTTTATTCTAATGCCCGATGCTCTGAATTGCAAGAGATAATTATTGATTTTTCGTTCGCTGTCTCCAACATTCCATTCTAACTTTTGCCAACTTTGATAAGGCAACTTTGAAATTTTTTTGACGGCTTCATTTATGTACTTTTCGTTGTCTTTATAAAATTGCCTATTCTGCCTAATATATCTTTTTTTCCAATCAGGGAACTCATTCGCAACTCTTGCGTAGCTAGGTAGATTTGCTAATTGTTCTTCCTTTGTCATTCCTTTTAATGAAATTCCAAAATTTCCTTTGTATTTGCCCAATTCTGATGGGGAAAGTATATGAGGATATTGTTCTTCGTATGGATAATCTGCTCCAAATTCCATTCCCCAAATAGGGAAACCTGGTATTTTAACTTCTTTGGGCAAAGCATCAATTAAGTCTTGCCAAAGTTTTAAACAATCTTGATTTGATTTAGGGAGTTGTTTTGCATTAACTGGATTTTGTTCAATGAAATTTTCAAGTTCAACAATGTTTTTTTTGAATTTATCTACATTATCAAAACTAAAATGCTTGAGTGAATTTGCTCCTAATGAACCTACGATAAATATTCTCGGTCTATGCTGAGGAATGCCGAATTCGTGTGGAGAATAATCTCTATAGTCAACTTGATATCCTAGTCTATCGAACTCAACTTTCATTGCTTTCCAAGTTTCTTCGTTATTGTGCTTAGTAATGAATTGAACATTCTCTAAAATGAAATATTTTGGTTTTCTAGCTTCAAGAATTTTAACAATTTCGTCAAACAATGTACCCCTATCATCCTTTCGTCCAAGTTGTTTGCCTGCTTTTGAAAATGGCTGACAAGGGAAACCTGCACATAAGATGTCGTGGTCAGGAATTAGGTCAATGTTGTCTTTTACAATTTTTCTAATGTCTCCGTGAATGTTAATGTCTTTGCCCCAATTCTTTTTATAAGTCTCTCTTAATACAGGGTCGAGTTCACTTGCAAATACACACTCGTGTCCAAGCTCGTGCAATGCTTTATGAAATCCTCCAAGTCCTGCGAATAAATCTATAAATCTCATTCTATCTTTTCTGTTCTAAATTAGGTTGTTTATAATCATTTAATTAACTTTATTCTGTTATTTAACGTTATGCGTCATTGCCAGATGGACTTCACAACCTTTATAAACTGTTCAAGAGTCATTGCTTGTATTACTTCACCTTCAACCATAGGCGCACTAGGTCCATCTTGCGACCAAGTGTCTGCATAGCAATCAGAATTATTTTGGAATAACTCTTTTAAAAAATCGTCCGAAGGCAACGAAGGCATAACAGCAAATAAATCCAATACTTGCTGATGTGCTTGATTTTCGGTTATTACTTCGTTTTTAAGGTCGCTGAATATTAAATCAATTTTCTTTTTCATTGTCGTACTGTATTTATTTGCATTCCATTATATCACATTAAGTTCATTCCTACGTTTAATAACTCTTTCTCTTTCGATAGACAGTATTCTTTCAACTATATCACCTTTTGAGTTTTTATTATCCAATCTCCATTATATATCACAAATATATGATATTTTTATCAAAAAAGCAAGTTTTATTGCAAAATTAATGAAATTATACACAACGCATTCTTAATTAATATAATTTTTTTTTATAATTTTAAAAATTTTTTAATATTAACAATATTTTAGTGTAATATTTTCATACAAACACGCCTAATTGTGTTATATTTATATGATTTTATCATATTTATATATAAAACTTGAATCTTATCAATTGGTTTCAATAAAAGTTAATAAAAGTTAATAAAATATAATGACATATTTACACAATTTAAGATATGTGTTATAATATTTATATAATATAAATTATGAAACTTAAATTATCAAAAATACAGAAAGAAGAAATAAACATTGTAATAAAATTACCAGTTGTGAAGTCTTTAACTAAAAAAGTTAAAATTAAGTCAATAACAAAATTGTCGCCAAGAATTATTCTTTAATTATGGAATAAGTTTGTACTCAAAGATTGACAATGTAACTGATTTACGACAATAAGATTTTATTCCTAATTCTATTATATCATGATATTAAACTTGATTAACGCATTCTAAAAATAGTTCCCAAGGAACATTATTAATATTTTTTTTTTGTTTACGCATTTCATTACGTTCCTGATATGTTAAAATTCTACCATATTTAAGTATGATGAAAATTAATTAAAAATTAAGAGAAATAATGTCATATTAAGAATTTTGGTACAATATTTGCTCAATATGGGTTATGCGAGTAAAACTATCACAATATGCTAAAATGACGGGTGTATCCGTCAGAACCCTTTGGAGAAGAATTAAAGAAGGCAGTTTGCCTATTGTCAGGTCTGAAACAGGCAGAGTATTTGTTGAACTTGACGAAGTAAAACCACACGAACTTAAAGTTTGTGTTTATGCAGATGAAGTAATAAACCAAGCAGAGAAACATGTAAACGATAGTTTTATATGAAGAGCGTAAAACCCACTGATGCCGATAGGCTCGGTGGGATGTAAGCGACCATTAGCCTTGTGAAAGGATGTATTGACGAATAGTTTCAGGAGATGCCTCACCTATTGAACAAACGAAATAGCCATCGCTCCAAAGTAAACACTGATGCCAATAATACTGACGAAGTGTAGAATGATGTAATAACCATAATTGACGAGTAGATTCTTGTTTTAACCTACGGACAATTTGAGAAATAGACAAACGAGGTATGTAACGAACTTAGGGTAAAAACTTTTACAAAATAATTTGTTTATTGCAACATTTTTTGTATATTTGCAGTATGAAACAAAGAAGATTATCACACAAAGAAAAAACAGAATTATTTACCAAGTACGAAACTGGTAAGTATACAGGTTCGGATTTAGCTGAATATTATAATATTAGTTCTGTAGCCGTTAATGCCTTATTGAGAAGGTATGGATATAAAGCTAAATCGCAGTCAGAGTTGCAAAGGAAATATAATATTGATGAAACATTTTTTGATGTAATTGATACAGAAGAAAAGGCATATTTTTTAGGTTTTCTTTATGCTGATGGCTATAACAATACTGATAGAAATTCAGTTACTTTATCTTTAAAAGAAGACGATAAAGAAATATTGGAAATACTGAATAATATTTTACAACCAAATAAGCCCTTACAGTATGTTAAAATTAAAAGTAAAAACTCTACCAATCAATACCGATTAGTGATTGCAAATAAGCATATTAGTCAAAAATTAGTTGAATTAGGTTGTGATAAAGCTAAAACATATTCGTTGAAATTTCCTTCTGAAGAACAAGTCCCAAAACATTTAATAAGGCACTTTGTTCGTGGGTATTTTGATGGAGATGGTTGGGTTGGTGAAAAAGCAATATGTATCGTTTCTACATTAAATTTTTGTAATTCGTTATCTGAAATACTAAAAGAAAAGTTTGGTATAAACTGTTACATAAGGGCAAGACATCCTGAAAGGAATAACAGTATCCGTATGTTAGAATTGAATAGAAAATCTGCAAGAACGTTTTTAAAATGGATTTACAAAGATTCTAATATTCACTTACAAAGAAAATACGATAGATATTTAAAACAGATAGAATATGAAAATTCATTATCAGAAGTTCGTATCTGTAGTGTAGATGGCTGTAATAAAAAGCATAGTGGTAATGGTTATTGTAGAAATCATTATTATGAATTTTGTGGAGGTAAAGAAAAAAGAAAACTTAGATATGAAAAGCATGGCAAATAATATCAATGCAAGCAAAAATATCCTAAAAGAAGGTTTAAAAAACCTCTCGGCAGGGACGGTCGAGTACACTGATGGAGACTCAAATAAGACTTCTGTAAAGAAGCATGAGTCTGTGAAGTCAGAAGCCCAACCCATCGCCTATGGCGTGGGTGGGTAGTTCACTTTAATATTACCATTATTAAATATCACAATCTCATCCATTATACTATATACAGCATTAGCATCTTCAATAATGACACTATCATACCATAGAAATAATGATGAAAATATTGATTATATTATAATTGACAATAAGGAACCATTCGGAAGTAAAGACATATTTGATGATATATTTCTTATCATAATACATAGTTTCTAACCAACCAACCCAACCACATGCCTTTTTCCATATGTCTTCTTTTATGAAAAATAATGAATTTATTTTAATAATTTTAATTTTTTAATGGATTTCTGTGGATTGAAAATAACACACTGTACCCCATCTATTAAACCATCATAACCCTCATCTTCATACTCTTCTCTTAACGATATTTGATTATCTATATACTCTTTAAATAATTCATCTATATTGTTTTTAATAAAATAACTTGTTAATGTATCAGAATCACCATCTCCATATAATTTAATTAATTCATCCTTTTTAATTTTTAACTTATTTAACCAATATTTGGGGTTTTCTTTAATATAATCTAATATGTTTTCTCTATATGAATTAATTATCGTTTCCAAATACTCATCAAATGTCCCATAAGTCCCAAGTACCTCCCTCGTTTTAACTTCATAAAAATTACCATCAAATTCAACTTCATATATGTATCTGCCATATCTCTTAGCTAAATTTATATCCGATGCTACATAAAAACCATCCCCATAAAACATTTCTGGCGAATTATGATTGATTTTAATGGTATTTATAGATAATTTCGGAGAATTACTACCATGATACCATATATCTAAGTTTGTGCGTTTATTCTTAATGTTTTCATTCAAATATTTTCTTATTGCACTAGAAATAAATTTATGTAATTTTATTTTTTCTTCCATTATTTCTTTTATTTATAAATATCTGAAATTAAATTATACACCATTAATAATATAAAAAAAATTCACCCAAAAATTCCCAGAAATTTTTTTTTACAAAAAGCCATATCTCATAAAATAGGGTCGTGTTTTATAAAAAAAACTCCCAGAAATTTTTTTTACAAAAAGCCATATCCCATAAAATAGGGTCGTGTTTTATAAAAAATTATAAGAATTTTTTATATAGAAAATAAACACCCCCCCCCCTAAATTTACCTAAAAAATTCCCAGAAATTTTTTACGTAGAAATCAGACCCCACAAAAATAGGGTCAAACATGGGGTATTATAAGAGGGGTTACGGGGGTAGCCCCCTGTATATTCTTTAGTAGGGTCCCCCCCCTGTATGGTATAGGGGGGGAGGGGTTAATATGTATTATGTTATATTTTTTTCCGTATTAATACAAATATACAAAAAATTTCCCAAATTATCAAATAATTTTGTAAATTTTTTAGTTTTATTAGTTATTGACAATACAAAGATAATACATTTTTTTTAAACTACCAAAAAAAAAAGGACTTTTTTAAGTCCCTTTTTAATTTCATTTATTTTTTCTTTTACTTTTTCTTTAGTGCGGTTAAAATTCCAGTGTTTCACCGTTTAATTTCATGTTGTTAATACTGCTAACTTTGTACTGTGTAAATTTGCTAATTTTCAGAAGTTTGCGAAGTTCGTTTTTTGCAATGGTCATTGGTTTGCTTTTTACAGTTGGATAAACACCCTCTTTAATAACAGTTTTTTTAACTCTAAAGCCCCAAATGTAAATTTCACCTGTTTCATTGTGGACCTTTAAACCTGTACAAATGTTCGTATAAGCGTCAATTTGTCCATAACTGCGATTTTCATTTGGTTTAATTAATTCATTAATTAATTCAGTACGTGCTTTTTCTAATGTAATAAGGTCGGTTGCAGTTTTAACGGTTGTTAAATCGAGGTTTTCTAACGTCTCAATATCTGACTGTTTGGTTCTTTCGTAGTTTACTCCTACATTAATAAGGTTATTTGATATTTCACCGTAACGGTTTTCATAACCGTTTATGGAAACGAAACTTACACCAGTCGGACTTTTGCGAACCGTTTCTTTTAAGTCATTAATAACTTGTTTTGCTTTTTCACTAATGATAATTTTAATTTCCATATAACTTTTTTTTTTATTAGTTATTGACAATACAAAGATAATACATTTTTTTTAAACTACCAAATTTTTTGAGAATTATTTAAAAAAAAAAGGACTATTTTTTTATAGTCCTTTTTTCATGTTTTCATTGAGAGTAATTTAAAATTCTTTATTAATAACTTTTAAATATTCCATTGCTTCGGTCTTGCTTGCCATTGCATAAACTTTCATTTTTTTACCCTTATAAGGTCTTAAGGTTTTATAATTAATTATTTCTCCATTTTCATTTACTATATAATAATAGTTACACTTTTTACCATAAGGCGAAGTGTATTTACCTGATTTTAATTTAAACTTTGCCATAATATTTTAATTTTATTGGTTTGATTATACAAAGATAATAAAAAAAAAAGTTATCCACCAAATTTTCGGATAACTTTTTTTATATTTTTTTTTTTTATCCTTTTTTACAGTATTTTATTGCTTCATTTATATTGTTAAATTCTGCTATACAAGAGCCTATATTTTTATGTGAAATTTGATAGGTCCTCCATAATTTATTAAAACGTATTGTATAGCCGTTTACATAAATACCTTCATATTTAAAGTTTTTCCAACCAAGAATCCAGTATTTATAAAAAGCAGGACCAACTGATACATTCCAAGCAATTAAATCAACAATTAATATTAAAGTATTTAGTATTAAAAAAGCTGTTTTTGCCTGTGATATTGGATTCCCAAATAATAAATGTAATTCAAAGCGTAAAATTATAGCAAATAATAAAATTTGGAATAGGAAAAAAATGTTAATACTGTTATTAAGACGTTTTTTAATAAAAATCATTGTTGCTTTCATAATGTTTTAGTTTTATTGATTATTAACAATGCAAAGATAATACATTTTTTTTAAACTACCAAATTTTTTTATAATTATTTTTTCTGTTCAATTATTTTTTTGCTGATAATAGCGTTAATATGAAAAACACATTGTTTTTTTGATTTTCCATCGATTTTATTCTCAACAACATATTCGACTATTACCAACCCAGCTTTAATTAGCTTTTTATTATACCCTTTAAACCATTCCTTTAATTCTTTTAAACTATTGCATCCTGTTTTAAATTCATCAACAAATAGTGCAAAGTCTAAACTATCTAATTCTAATGTTGGTCTGTCCTTTCTTTTTGAATGATTTTTCAATAATTTTTCTTTAAAGAGTGATAAATCAACACCATCTAACCCACAATTATACGTACCCATCCCATCGATTGGGTTCTCGTATCTGTATACTTTTGATAACATATTTTATTGATTTTATTGGTTTAACGATACAAAGATAATACATTTTTTTTAAACTACCAAATTTTTTGATAACTTTTTTTCACTATTTTGTAAGAAATTTTTTTTCCAATATAAGCCAAAAAAAAAAGGGGGTGAACACCCCTTCTTTTATAGCTTTTTTTTTAACTTCAATTAGATTTTTTATTTTCTATAAAAGTAACAAATTTGTTTTTGTGGTTAATTCAGTATTAAGAGCAACAAAATTGACTAACTGATTAATAAATTTTCGTCTTTGTGCGGTTGTGTACTTTGCAAATGATTCGTCTGTAATGATTTCACACAAACTTTCGATTGATTCAACAAGGTCAATTTGTGCAGACGACATTGAAACCGCAACAACATTGTTCTGCTCATTTTCTTCTATTTTATCTGTTTTAGCAGAATTATTTGAGGTTTCATCATACCATCTGAAACCTATTTTTCTTCTGTAAGTATTTTCAGCTTTAGTTTTCATAATATTTTTGTTTTATTGGTTATTGACAATACAAAGATAATACAAATATTTTAATTCTCCAAATTTTTTTAACATTTTTTTCACTATTTTGTGAGAATTTTTTTTTTCAATATAAGCCATAAAAAAAAGGGAGAAAATGGCTTAATAGCTTTTATCTCCTTTTTTTTGGTTTTCTTTTTGGTTTTTCATTCAATTTCTGGCAGCAATTCTGGTCTTTGCTGTTTAATTTCATCGATATTAGCTAATCTAATTTCATTTACACTACAATTCCCAAACATATCCGTTCGGTATTCATCTTCACTATGAATTTGTAGAATAACACCAATTTCATCAGGTTCTTCATTATGAGATTCTTTAATCACAATATCACCAAGTCTAAATTTGGTTGAATGAACTGATTCGTAATCGAAATAAGCGAATTTTTTTTCATCTTTTACTTTCATAGCTTTAATATTTTATTGGTTTAACGATACAAAGATAAAACAAATATTTTAATTTTCCAAATTTTTTAACATTTTTTTTCAAAAAAAAAATAAAGCCAAGATTTGTTATCTCAGCTTTACTTTGTTACAGGGCAGATTTCTATTTAATCATCATCATCACCTTCGGTTATGTAAGGCTCGTTTTCAACATCATTAACATATTTCCCTTCAAAAAACGAATCATCTTCAAAAGATACAACAACGTAACCACCTTTTACTGAAGTATCCCTTCTTAAAAAAACTCCAGTTGCAAAAACTGTCTCTCCGTTTTTAATAAATTTCTTTGCCATAGCTTTAATGTTTTATTGGTTTAACGATACAAAGATAATACAAATATTTTAATTTACCAAATTTTTTGATAACTTTTTTTCATTTAATGATATTTTTTTCTCTCTAAATAGCGGTAATATTCACGTGCGGTCAATATTACCGCTTCTCTTTTGTCTTTTCCATTTGATAATGCCTTACAATATTCTATATTACTATATTTTAATGCTCTAATATGATAGATTTCAAATTGAAGCAATGCGATTTTTCTTTTTTTCATTGTTTGTATTTTAACCAGTTTTTTTAATTCACCTTTCATTTCTTTTAAACTAAATGATGGTTTCAAAGCATTAATAATGGCATTTTCAATTATAGGACCTGTTATTTTTTCTATTTTCTTAATATGTTCTTTTAGTTCTATTTTGTTTTTATCCTTATATTCTTTATAGAATGAATGAATATTTTTTACTTCTTTAGGCAAAAGTTCACGTTTAGCTTTTATTTTTTTAATTTCTTCTTTAATTTTTTCTTCTTTTTTATAAATGGTTTTTCTTAAATCAACTACATCATGTTTAAGTTGAGCTATTTCATATTCAATAGAATAAATTCTTTCATTAATGATTTTACTAAATATATTGTTTAAATTTTTCATGTTAAAGGTTCTTTTATAAATGCCTTAGTAAATTTAATTTTACAAAGATACAACATTTTTCTTTTCAAAACAACAATTTTTTTTAAAAAAAATCATGTGTCTGTTAATTTTTTTTCATAAAAAATTTGGTAAATTGAAAAATTATTCTTACCTTTGTACTCTCTCAATTAATTAATGATGGGTCGAGTTTAAAAGAAAACTATTGAACAAAACAATTTTCAAAATTGTTTTATCTTTGTGGTTAATTTTATTCTATAAAAATGTAAGCAATTTTCGGTTTATGGAAAGCGTTAATTTTTTATTAGGTTCCATTTTAATGTAAAATTCACTAAATAATATATTTTTTAATCATTTAATTGATTCAATAAATTTATTATTTGTGTCACTAAAAATAATACTAATTAAAAAAATTGTAGTTTAATGTTAATTAAATTATATTATTTATCCATACAATAACATTTTAATTTAATTAATTGCACTGCAAAGATAATATTTTTTTTTAATTCACTTAATTATATCCGTATAAAATCATAAGAATATTTTATTAACCCATTATAAGCGTTTTAAACAATTATTTTTATTTAATGATATTAGATAAACAAAAGAATATTATATCCTCTCTATTAAAGTCTAATGAGTTTTTAGAGGTACAAATGTGCATAGGTGTTTAAATGAATAATTAATAGTTAAAACTCCCTATATTCCATTAATATTAATAATCATCATAACCGTTATTATTACAGTAAAATTGAATAACTTAAATATAAGTGTATATAGGGCTTGTATAGTCATAAACAATTGGTATGCCTTTATTTGTCCACTTAACATTTCCAGAATCTACTTCATTAACATCTCCGTTATAAATTTCGGACATTACATTATATGCCCAATTAAGTGCATCAGATTGATTTGTGGTATATGGATAGAGTTTAAACAAATTTTCTTTAAATTTTCCAATGAAAACAATTAATTTTTAGTTTTACCATATCCATAAACTTCGATATGAGAAATTTCTTTAAATTTTCTTTTGCTAACAAATTTTCCATTTTTTACCAAACCAATTTGTTCGATATATACTGGAAAAATTACACTAAGTTTGGTAAAATGTTTATCAAAGAGAACTTTAGGAAATTTGTACCCGTTTACAAAATGATATTTACCATCAGGTACAGGTATATGACGATATACCTCACCAACTCTAAAATGAGTTGATAAAACATTTTTACTCGATGGAATTGAATTACATATTACTAACATAACTTTGATATTTTATTGGTTATTAACGATACAAAGATAATAAAAAAAAAGTTACCCACCAAATTTTTGAGTAACTTTTTTTCAATATCTTATAATTTTTTTTCAATTTTTAACTTGGTTGTATAAAGTCCATATTAACTACGCCGATTTTCGTTAAATGGTTTTCATTAAACCATTCAACAAAGCTATTAATATTTATTTCTTCGTACTCCTTATTATATTTTTCCCAACCACTAAAAATTTCATCACTTGTAATTTGGCTTGGTTTTTGAATGAAAACAGTTCCAATAATTTCTTCAGACTTGTGGTCGTGTAATTGATACGCATTGATTGTTGAGGTTTCTTTGTTTGCTAAAACAGCGTTTTCTTCTTCTTCTTCTGACAAATTAACTGTAAATGCTTCATTGGTTGTTTCATCGATAATATCAAATATCATTTCATCAGCACTATCTTTTAGCCAATTTGCAATAATTTTTGCTGCACCCAAAGGTGTTTTTCCAGTTACAGAATCGAATTGGATTGATACTTTAAATGTTTTTTCCATAGCTTTAATATTTTATTGGTTATTAACGATACAAAGATAAAACAAATATTTTAATTCTCCAAATTTTTTGATAACTTTTTTTAAAAAAAAAATAAAACCCCTATAATAAATAGGGGTTTTTATTGTTGTCAATCACCAATAAACGAGTTATGGAGCTTGCATGATGCGAACGAAGTCGTATATTACCCCACGCCGTAAGTGCGGATAAGAATGTGAGAATATACCTATACGTTGCCCCTTGCGTTTGAATGCGTAATCAATGATTAACAATAAGATGGCATAAGTCTTGCCTGCACGCATGCCACCCTGTACAATATGGATGCGTGTGTCAGGCTTACGTAGCTGCCTGCTAATCTTCTTCAGCGCTGTTGTTATTGCTAACATCGGGGATTTCTATCGTTTTGGGCAAGACCTTATCATCGAACTTATGATTGATAGTCTCTGCCTTGCCGTACCTTTGTGGGAACAGACGCTCCAACGTCCACGCTGCTGCTTGCCACGCCTTGTCTTCAATTATCTTGCGCTCACAAATATCACGGATTTTGTCATAACCCACTTCTTCAGCTTTTTTTACCGCTTCGAAAAATTCGACCTTAGAATTATACCAATTGATGAACGTCTGGTAGTCAATACCAGCTATCTTGCACGCCCTGACCCGTCCTTGTCCATCGGCTAAGGCTGTTAATATCTTATCAATTGTGTGTTTGTTATATTTCATGGATTATAAGGTTTATTTCGTGCGAGGGGAGGATTCGAACCTCCAATCTTCGGATTATGAGCCCGATGTGTTACCGTTACACCACCTCACAGGTTATATCGTTTAATCAAGTTCATTACATACTCCACCACGCATCCCAAGCAATGCTTCAGATGTTCTCGGTGCTCAGCGTAATAGTGAGCGTCAAGCATACGAAACTCATCAGCATTGACCTCGAACAACTTGCTATTTTTCAATTTACGTAGCAATATCAAAAATTCATCGTCCATAATTTCACAAATATAACACTTTTTTTTACATATTTATCATTTTTTTTAAAGCCACCCCCCCCTGTTTTTGATATATGAACATATAATCAGCGTCCTGCATAGCTTTCCTAAAAGCCGCATCAGACAAGGTCTCTACAAGCCACGTGGCAGTAGGCGGATAAATTGGAAACTTTTTGTTTTGAAAATGTTCCTTTGATAGTCAATTAGTTAGAAACTTTAATATTAAAAAAAATCCGCTATAATACTACAGCAATGGGCATTCGGAAACTTTTACTCTATTTCTATATATAAAAAAAAAATATACTAAATATTATACATATAATAGGGAAATTTAAAAAGTTTCCCATTTTTTACCTATTCTTACAGCCACAAGGCTTATATAAGGATTTTTACGTTTTTTAAAAGAATTCTTTTATTCCTAACACGTTGATATAAAGCAAGTTACTCGGAAACATTTTATTTTACAAAAGTTTCCAGCAGCCGAAAAAAGTTTCCCAAAAGTTTCCAAAAGCTATTAAACATGCTTTATTTAGACTAATTCTAAACAATTATTGCTATAAAACATAGAATTATTTTCAAAAACATGACAAAAATCATGGTTTTGGGGTAAAAATGGTTATACCTTTGTATTATCAATTAAAAAAATTACAATTATGGAAGATTTTAAATTTACAACAATAAAACCGCTTTTTTCAAATGCAGACACAATGGATTGGTTTATCAATGAACATTTTTATGAAGTGTTTGCTGAAGATGCAATTTATCTCAAATATGATGATGGTTATGCAGAAGTGATTGATAGTGAAGGACAAAAATGGGGATTACACGCAAGTAGTGATGATGATTTGGTTAGTCACAGAATTAGATTTGAAGCACTAACGAAGTATTGGTACTAACACATGACAAAAGTCATAGTTTTTGGGCAAAAATCACTGTATCTTTACATCATTAACCAATAAAACTTGCATTATGAAAAACGAAAGTTCAAAACAAGCACCGAAGAAGGCATTACGCAAAACCGATGTTAGGCGATGTATTGATGAATATATTGGGAAGCACTTTAGATTTTTAGAGAATTACATAGACGGTGGATATGAAGAGTATGTGCGAGATAACTTAAAGAAAATCACACATATAAACGTTTTTGGGGTAGAAAAAATTAGAACAGAATACAAGAAGATTCACAGCCCGTATCTTTTAGAACAGCGTGTTTTAGAAGATTGTGAAAAAACATTGGAGTATGTTAGGTTATATTGCGCCTAACGTATTGTGTATGGTTAGTGCCTTTGATAAGCACTTACTTAGGCATTAAACATGCTTTATTTAGACTAATTCTAAACAATTATTGCTATAAAACATAGAATTATTTTCAAAAACATGACAAAAATCATGGTTTTGGGGTAAAAATGGTTATACCTTTACATCGTTAAACCAATTAAATTAAATGTATATGAAAAGAATTAACGAAAGAAACATTGGCGACCATAAATTAGATGGTGGTGCTAAAATACGCAAAAAATCAAATAAAATAACTTACGATGAGAAAAAATTGGCGAAACAAGTGTTAGCAAAAGTTATTGATGCAATGGAATACGACAAAGAAATGAGTAATGGGAAAGGTCATTTGAATAGTGAAGCAATATTTACTGATGGTGGTAGAATTACATTATCAATGACCAGAGAGCAATTCGAAATATTAACTGATTTTATTTGCAAACTATGAGAATAAACCATTAAAATTAACGGTCGAACGATTTAGTCGAAAAGGCACTCCAATAAGTGCCTTTTTTCTTATTTTAATTTAGACTAATTCTAAGCTATTATTGCTATAAAACATAGAATTATTTTCAGAAACATGATAAAAGTCATGGTTTTAAGCAAAATCAAGCTGTATCTTTACAACATATTAATCAAAAAAAAACTTACGTTATGAAAACTTATGCAGTAACTTACAGTGGCAATTCAACAAGATTTAAAAATTTTTACGTAGAAGTAAATGCTAATTCAGAAAGAGAAGCAGTTGAAAATGTTTTTAGTCAATATATGGACGAAAACTATTTTCCACAAAATGATGGAAGCATACTTGATTGTGATGGTAATTTATTAGCATATGCTGATGACGTTGTTATAGAATACGACGGTGGCTGTTTTATGGCCGAAGCTATAAAGTGAAATTTTACAAATATAATAGGATATGACATTTCTCAAAACGCATTAGTATGAAAACAAACGAAGGTTTACCATTAGTAAAGTTTATGATGCTATTAAGTAGTATGGCTCCGCTTTTTCTGCTTGTTGGCATTCGTGGTATGGATGGTGTTGTTGAAGACAATCACCTTTGGATTGCCGTATTGTTACTATTGATAATTCCTTTTGTTGTAATCAAGTTGAGAATTCATTTTGCCCGTAAAAGCAATGATGTTTTTGTTTTGGATGTTTCAGAAACCAAGAACAATAAGGAATACCTTTTTACATACCTTTTCACTGTTTTGCTACCACTTTACAGCGTTTCCATTAATGATAATCGTGAATTTGGAGCAATGTTTTTCGCTATCTGTTTTGTCATATTCGTGTTATGGAATATGAATTTGCATTTCGTAAATATTCTGTTTACTGCCCAAGGATACAGAGTTTACACGATTGAGAGTTTTGACTCAGCTATTCTGTTAACGACACGTTCAACAATTCCAAAAAATCTGAACGAAATAAAAGTACACAGACTTAGCAACTCAGTATTCATTGAACTAAAGAAATATAACTATGCCAATTGAAGATTACAGAAATATTGAATTTGGAATTGAACGTCCTGATTTTGATGGTGGTGAACTAAGGTTTGAACTTGTTGAACAATAATGTTTAATTATGACGGTAGAAGAATATTTTGAAAGCTGGTGGCCAAAAGAATTGCCCACAGAAGGTTTTAACAAGACCGCAATGTTAGATTTTGCATTTTTGTACCACAGCCATAAGTTAAGTGTAATGGAACCACCTATTGTTAAGCAGCGCAGAAAACTTTTGCTTGAATTTATCAACTGGAGAAACGATAAAGATAAAACTGGTTTGCATATTGATGCGAAAGAGGTTGATGAGTTTTTAAAAATTAAGAAAATGTAAATTTTAAAACATGACAAAAGTCATAGTTTTTCGGTAAAAATGGTTATACCTTTACATCGTTCAACCAATTAAATGATAAGAAAATGAAAGAACTTGAAAACATAATCGAAAAGCACTACAACAAAGTAGGTTTCTCAGAAATATACCCAGAAGCAAAAACAGTTGTTAACGGATGGTTTGGAAAAGTTGAAAATTGTATTGCTTACATTGAATTACTCGGATTACAAAACACAACCGCAATAATGAGTGATTTGAAAGATTCTGGCTTAAAAATGAAGATATACGGACTTGATATTTACATAATAAAATGAGAATAATAAATGGTTATACCTTTTAAATTAAGTGTATATGAAAGGCTACAAGGTTTTAACAGCAGATATGAAAAGTCCATTTGATAATAAGACTGAATGGACATTAGGTAAAATAACAAGTATTGCTAAAGACAAAAAGTTAAGAATTATAGGATATGGACTACACTTATACAAATCATTAAAAAATGTTTCAATTGGCAAATTTGGGTGTAGGGTATTTGAAGCTGAAATAGTTGGTGAATATATCGAAGACAAAAATAAATTTTGTGCATATGAAATCAAACTTATAAAAGAACTTAACCCAGAAGAAGTTACCGATTCTAAATGGGTATACGAATATTGCATAACTGTAAAAGATGACCCAAAAGTAAGAAAAAATATAACATGTTCCGAATATGCATATCTATATTGCCAATATATCAAAGATGACCCAAAAGTAAGAAAGTATATAACTGATTCGTTTTGGGCATACGAATATTGCATAACTGTAAAAGATGACCCAAAAGTAAGAAAGTATATAACTAATGGTGCTATATTGTCGTTTTAATGCAATATAGGGGAGGGAAATAAAAATGAATTTAGAAGAAAAAGCAATAAAAATTATACATACGGTTGCAAATGCTACCGACAAACCATTATTTGCTGGTAATTCAGGTGGGAAAGATAGTGCCGTAGTTGATTATTTACTGCAAAAATCGGGTATTAGATATACTTCAATATATGCAAATACAACTATTGACCCGATTGGAACAATAAAGCACATAAGAGAAAACTATCCGCATACGGTAATAATGCAACCAAAAGAAACATTTTATCAATTAGTTGAACGCAAAGGACTACCAACACGATTAAACCGCTATTGTTGTGAATTTTTGAAAGAATACGTTTCTGTTGGTAAAATTATGTTCGAGGGTGTTCGTAGTTCTGAAAGCAAGAACCGACAAAACAGAGATTATGTACAATGTGATAATAGAAAATGGCAAAAAGGAGCGCAACACATTTATCCTATATATGACTGGACTGATGAAGATGTTTATAGCTTTATTGATAAGCATAACATAAAACTTGCACCACATTACCAATATTCTAATAGGCTTGGTTGTGTTGGTTGCCCATTGGTGAGCAGAAAAGGTGCAAGAGAAAAAGAATTTGCACTTTATCCAAAATATTATGAAGCTATTAAACGAGCAATTACAAAAGGAATGAGTAAAAATCCACAATGGAAACTAACTTGTGCCACAGATGGAAACGGAGAACTTGCAATGCAATGGTGGTTAAGCGGTAAAACAATGAACGAGTTTTTCCCAAACGGTTTTGAAAAAACCAAAGTGGGGTGGCAAAAAAAAATAAAAAATATTGCACCTAACAAAATCAATTTGAGTATATTTTTAATATTTATCTAAATAAAGTTGGTTATAAAACAGCAAAAAAAATCGAAAAACATGACAAAAGTCATGGTTTTAAGCAAAATCAAGCTGTATCTTTACATCATTAATCAATAAAACTTGCATTATGAAAAACGGTAGAATTAACGAAAGAAACATTGGCAACCATAAGTTAGATGGTGGTGCTAAAAGGGCTAAAGTAGTTATTGAGCCTGAATTAACAGAAGAAGAATACAAAGTAAAAGAGGCTGTAAGGCTTTGCAAAATGCTTTTAAATGATGGTGTAAAAGTTTACGAAACTGTACCTGAACTTGTACAACATTGGATTGATAATGGAATTGCAGAATTAAAAGAATTTGAAAATACTTGCATCACTGCAAGAAAATTTAAGCCTTTTGAAACAAGAGCAATTTTGATTGAAGAAAGAAGAAGTGATGTTGAATTAGTTTTAGGCTTAATGACTTCACTATATAAACTATGAGAAATATGAGTAACGAAATTACAGGCAACGTTACTCGGCTTTGTGCAGGTGGGGCATCAAGGCACGGAAGTTTCAACCCACCATTAAACTTTAATAGAATTACAAATGATGAATTTAACAGATAACCCCCACTTGCACAAAACCGATGTTAGCCGCAGTACTTTATTTTGGGCTGATTGTTTTGATGTTTTTCCTTCAATACCCTATAAAAGTATTGATATGATTTGTTGTGATTTGCCCTATGGTACAACTCAAAACAAATATGATATAATACTTCCTTTTGATAAACTTTGGGAGCAGTATGAAAGAATTATCAAAGACAATGGAGCAATAGTTTTATTTGGACAAGGGTTGTTTTTTGTGGACTTAATAAACTCAAACAGAAAATTGTTTAGATATGACTTAGTTTGGGATAAGCAGTTAATTAGTGGTTTTTTAAATGCTAATCGTATGCCTTTGAGAGTTCACGAAAACATAGCAGTTTTTTACAAACAATTACCAACTTACAACCCACAATACACTAAAGGCAAACCTTTACATTCAAAAGGAAAATCATATCTAAACAAAGAACACAAGAACGAAAACTATGGTAAATTTGAAATGACTGATGATAGCCGTGCAGGGAGTACACAAAAATACCCAAAAAGTATTATATCATTTCAAAAGCCACACCCAAGCAAAGCACAACATAGAACTGAAAAATCTATTGATATGCTTGAATGGTTGATTAAAACTTATACAAATGAAGGAGATATTGTATTAGATAACACAATGGGCTCAGGTACTACTGGACTTGCTTGTCTAAAAACAAATCGGCAGTTTATAGGCATTGAAAAGGAAAAACAATATTACGATATCGCTGTTCGGAGGCTGTCAGAGTATTGCGGCTAACGTTGGCAATATGAAAAGTTGGCTTTGCAATCACTTTCAATTTACCACAGCAGTTAATAGCCAATTTTTTATATTGCGCGTTATAAGCTGGTGCGGTATTATAGCACAGAACTTGAATTGAAAGATGAAACCCTTTTCTTTATGTATGGTGGGGGGGAATAAATTTGAAAAATTAAAAACAAAATAAAATGAGAAAAATATTTTTAATGCAATCAAGACAATCAGGAAAAAAAATGAAAAACATGACAAAAGTCATAGTTTTTGGGTAAAAATGGTTATACCTTTACATCGTTAAACCAATTAAATGATAAGAAAATGAAAACAACAGTACACATATCAGATTTCAAAGACTTTGAAGGGTTACAAGAGAGTTGTTATTATTATAGCAGCTATATAACTGAAAAGGGTAACACTATAATTACATTTGAAAATGTAAATCCTTTTGATAAACTGCAATATTTTAAAGGATATTACAGCGCAGCTTTGAGAATGGCAAAAGAAAATGGTTTTGACACTGTAAGAGTTCAATTTTTATTAGACACATTAAAAAACACTGGTTTAGAACTTATTAATATAATGGGCGCTAAATTATGCTACCCTGAAAATCATATTAGAAGGCAGTTATGAGAATAATACTTGCAATGTTTACAGATAGGCTTGAGGTTTACGGAAGCCTTAAACCTTTTTTTGAGCAATATCCGCAATATACTGAACTCAAAGATAAATGGGTAGTTTTTTCAACTGCGATTGCTTGTTATAAAGAAAACAGAAATTACATAGGAACCGAAAAACTTTTACAATAAGATTATTTTGATAATTCTTTGAGCTTTTCCAATATATCTTTCCAATATTCGGTTCGTTCTTTGTCGTGAACGTCAAATTTAATAAATAATTCAGCCTGTTTTATAGCCTTTGGCAAATTTTCAACTTCAATACGTTTGCCTTCATTATCTATAATATACTGTACCATAGCTTTAATATTTTATTGGTTATTAATGATACAAAGATAAAACAAATATTTTAATTTACCAAATTTTTTGAGAAATTTTTTTTATTCATAGTTATTTTTTTTTCAAATAAAAAAGGGGACCCGATAGTATCGGACCCCCAGTTGTCAATTAACCATAAAACATAAAGCATGAACGTAAAGCAATATTTAAATTTCTATTTTATTTTTTCTTAACGTTAATGTTGAATAAAATACAACTAAAGGTGTATCAATAAATTCAATAAATATAATTCCATGTTCCTTATCATGCCTTCCAATGATTTGTACTTTCTCTCTATTTTTTGAAAAACCATCAACCATAATAAGATTTTTTTTGCCAGTTCTACCAAAAATTCTTGATATATCCAATTTTTTAAGACAGTAGTCTATTTTTTCAAAACGTTCATCTGTTTTCATATGCTTTAATGTTTTGTTTTGACAATACAAAGATAATACAAATATTTTAATTCTCCAAATTTTTTAACAAGTTTTTTCCACTATTTTGTGATAAATTTAATTAAATTGTATATGAAATAAAAAAACCTCGCCATAGCGAGGTACAAAAACACCTAAGTTATTTGTTTATTGAAACCATATAGGACTTTAACCTATCCTTTCGGGCCTTCTGCATGGTTTCACAATATTTTTACATTTACCATTGTTTTATATTTTTCAATTTAACGATACAAAGATAATACATTTTTTTTAATTTTCCAAATTTTTTGATAAGTTTTTTCACTATTTTGTGAGAAATTTAATTATAAATAAAAAAAAGCCCCACCTTAGAAAGGCGGAGCTTTTAATGGTTCATCGGGAATATCCACAATTGGCATTAACTGACGGCAAATATACCCCCGAGTTGTTAAATAATAGTAAAGGGGGTTAAGCATATATTCGGGCTTAGCTCGAATTATAAATGGACCGACAATAGCCACATGAGTAATATAATGGCATTTATCCCAAAAAACTTGTGCCGAAGATAAAACCCCATTTTCGACCAGTCGGTACACCGACTTATAGGAGTTTTTTTTCATTTTTTTCAATGAACCAATTATACTAAATTAAGAGAAACTAAATTAAACGAATCTAAATAAATCATATTTATTTTTATTTTAACGCCACGTTGGGCGTTATAAAGTTCCAGACCTTGCAAGTAACATATATTTTATTTTTTATTAATTTGACAATACAAAGATAATACATTTTTTTTAATTTTCCAAATTTTTAAATAACTTTTTTATACCAAAGTTCTTAACTTTAATGTTTATTCACTTTCAACAGTATAAAAATTAATAATTTCAGTATCAACAATTTCAGCATCATCATGGTTTGAAGTGAAGTTATAATCCATTTCTTGAATTACATTTGAAATTTTAACATTTTCTTCTGCGTTGATAATCAGTCTTACTGTTACATCAACATAAACTTTACGTGCTATATTTTTTTGTTTTTTATTAATTTAACGATACAAAGATAATACATTTTTTTTAATTTTCCAAATTTTTAAATAACTTTTTTTAATAATTTGTAAAATTTTTTTTATTCATAATAAGTGTATCCCCTATATTATACTGTTCACAACCAACTAAAGCCCTATTACTATGTTTTGCAATTCGTTTAGCCTTTTGATTTATAGGACTTAGATAAACAAAACAATTATTATAAAATTTAGCAGGTGTTTTTTCAGTAATAACAAACTTGGCAGATTGACAACTACACAACATCATAACCATCATAACCAATATAACAAATTTCATTCTCATTTTATACACAATTTTATTAATATTCTTTTTCCAATACGTTCAAATAGTCGAGTGCTAAGTCGTCTTTTTCCAAATCTTGCTCTTTTAGCACGGCAAAGTAAGCACCAGCTCCTCCGCCGTTTGAATAACTTATTTTGCTAAACAATGAAATTTTATTATATGTAGTGGGAGTGTAATTGCGATTAAACAACCATTCTTCATAGTATATTATAAGGTCGCCATTTTCTGTTGGTGTTAAATATGGTTTATTATTTTTGTCATATTTCATAGAAAATCTTGTGGCTTTTTCTTTGTCTCTTTTAGTACATACCTCTATATTGGTATATTCATTACCTAAATAAGAAAAAATTTCAGGTTGATTATTAAAGACGAAATAAAAATCATTTATTTCTTCACGATAGCAAATTAGCCAGCCAATGAAAAAGTCATTTGTTATTTTTTTAATTTTTATTTTCTTTTCCATATTCTATAAATTTTAATGTTTGACTTTACAAAGTTAATACATTTTTTTCAATTCTCCAAATTTTAATGATTAATATTTTCGAGAATTTTTTTATACTCTATTAATAAATTCTCATATAATGCTTCATCAAAATTTTTAAGATTATTCAATAAAATACCTATTCCAGAATCTTTCGGTGTAACCTTTTTGGTTTTTATGAGAAACATTTTTGCTCTAATTTGTCTCTCCATTGCTATTAAATAACGTTCACTTGCCATATTTTATTGCTTTAATAATGTATTCAAACATATAACTTGGATATGCCGAACTGTTTGACTGAAAATAAGTTTTAACACCATTTTCATTAATGATTAGAAAATTTGCTCTTGTCATAACTTTAATTTTTTATTGGTTATTGATAATGCAAAGATAATATATTTTTTTTAAACTACCAAATTTTTTTCTCACAAAATTGTGAGAAATTTAAAAAAAAAGTTATTAAAAAATTTGGTAAATTGAAAAATTATTCTTACCTTTGTATTGTCAATTAATTAATGACGGGCTGACTTAAAAAACTAAGTTAGGAGAGTATACTCCAACCTACATAAATTTTATATATCTAAATTTCTATATATGTATTTTTTTATATATGTAAATTATAAGAAAATTCTAAAACTGAATTAAGACCTAAAAAAGATATTCAACAATAAAAAAAAATAAAAAATAATTGTCAAAAAATTTGGTAAATTAAATTTTTTTTAGTAACTTTGTAACGTTATTTGTTCATATTAATAGAATATGAACCAATACGTGCTGCCTAAAAGTGTAGTACAAAAAAATATATATAGATTGCTATGTACATGGATGCTTTAATTTGTTTTAAAGTGTTCATGTATGTAGTTATCTCCATATATCCATAATTCTGGATACATGGTTAATGGGATATCTACATATTTGCATATGTTAATATGCGAATGAATATTTTTTTATCTTTTTCCTATATTACCATTTTTTTGGTGATTATCAGACTAAAATAACTATACTATTTTTATAGGTACATTTAACTAAGGGTTTTTTAACCTTTTATTAAAATTCCTATTCCAAAAAAAAATCACTTTTTATGCTTTTTAACATGTTTTTAAATTTGCTTTTTTAAAAAAATTTTAGTATATTAGAATGAGAATTTATGGAGAACATAGACTTTTTTATTACCTTTTTTAACTTCCTCATTATCAATACTTCCAAAATTACCCATTTTTTACCACAATTTCCCACATAAGACACAAATGTGTATTTATACATAAGGGGGACATATTTTTCTGAATGAGTAATATTAAGATTTGATTTTAGTATTATAATATTATGTATATTCAATTATTTTTTGTATGGTGGTATGGTGGACACAAATGTGTACATAATAGTTCATATAGGGTGGTATGGGGTAAAAATAATGTATATAGGTATATGTTAAAATAGTATTATATATGTTATGATATTATTATGTACACATTTGTGTACATAAGGTATTATGATAGGTTTAAGTATTTCATAAGTGTTATAAAATCGTTTTTAAGTGTAATATTATCTGGATAGAAATAGAATGTTGTATCGCAGATAATAATAGTTTGTGATTGTGATATTTTTGGTAGAATCTTTTTTTTGATAATATCATCAATATCTTTTTGTAATATTGAATGATTAAGTTGTAATTGGTTATTCATAATATTATATTTATTTTATTGTTTTTTTTT
>Ga0302250_1000108_pt1 | contig 124012 bp, 96 predicted proteins | sample AAG_RA_Asp_MG_FD_193536 | JGI IMG/M metagenome (GOLD analysis project Ga0302250, IMG submission 193536) | Enriched activated sludge microbial communities from anaerobic digester in WTTP, New Holstein, Wisconsin, United States - AAG_RA_Asp | ecosystem: Engineered > Bioreactor > Anaerobic >... | reverse complement strand
TCAGCAGTTCTTATTATACATCTTACAATACCGTCGCTCCGGCATTTAACTTCAACGCCATATCAAGCACATCATTGAGCAATTATGCCCCTATTTACAGCACTTCTGTCAGCCTGGCGCCCAGTGTCATAGCTAATTTTAGCGCGTTTTCCAGCGCTTTGAGCTCGAGCTTCACGTTCGGGCAGACAATGTCCGCTTTCGGCATCGGCGGCGGTTTCTTCGGCGGCACGGCGAACGTGGGTAGTAACCCGATTTCCTTGCAAGATTTCAGTTCTAATCCCGGCAGTTACAACTCGGGTGTTCAGGCGCAGGTATTCACTACCTTTGGCGGCAATAATTATGCCCAGGTCCAGCCGATTATAGGCGCGGCAATGAACGGCGGGATAACTCATATTGACCTTAATCCGGGTAATGAATACGGCGCCACCAGCTTAGAGATAAACGGCAGCAGCGCCTTGATCGCCACTCCTTACTTTATCAGCAATAGTGTGAGCGCTGCCCAGGGCAATGCCGATACTTTTGCCGCTTATTGTCAGATAACCGCCGCCCATGAGACGACAGAAGCCGAAAAAGGCGAGACTCATTATACCGGTCTGGCCGCTGAAGCGCAAAAAGCATCTGAATTAGTCCAGGATGGAAAGATATCACCAGAAGCTCTTGATTCTTGGTATGCCGAATTATATAAGGGCCGTGAAGATGAGATTAATAAAGGTGAATCCTTTACCTTGAGACAAATGATAGTTGGAGATGACGGTACTGGTTGTGCTTACCATTTAATCAACGGATTTACGTCTTATCAACAAGCACAATCTGGAGAGGAGAGTTTCACAGAACTACTAGAAGATAGCCGGGAGTCTCTTGATAATGCGGTAAAGGCAGACCCCGAAAAGGCGACCGAATTATTTTTATTACTGTTTGAGAAGAATATAATTTCAGAGCCGGATGATTATCTGGCGCTGTGTTTCACAATGTCGGGCTCTTATAATTATATACTTAATGATATGAATATCGAGGAAGAAAACGATATGAAAGGCGTCCTCTTTGCAAAAAGCTATTTTTGGCTTAAGAAAGCTGTAACCATGATTGAAGTCAATGAATGGGATACAACAAAAGATTCAGAGATGTCCTGGTTGGTGGCAGATATATATTCAACTATGGCCATATATCAGTATGGGGCCGGAGATGAGGTTGGGAAAACACATCCAAATTATAGTGATTATATAGCAACAGGGGATTATTATTTATCCGAGGCAGAAAAGATATGTCCTTCCAACCCTTCTGTGTATACAGTCCAAATGGATCATTGGGGAACAGATGGTGATTGGGATAAGGTTCAGGAGGGATTGAATGCCATTATAGAAAACCCGAATTTATCCGCGACCGATAAGCAAAATATAATTATAGAGCATGGAGAAAAACTTTTTGCTCACAACAGCGATGATAATTTTGATGGGCAGAAGTGGTGTGCGCTTTATGAGCAGCTTGCTGCAAAAGATGGCAGGTTCGGAGCCGGAGCCGGGGGAGACAAGAAAGGGCCCAATGGTGATGTGGGCCGTAAGAGGGAAATGGTATCAGAAGCAGAAAAGAATCCAACTATAAAGCTAAATGAAAATAGTGACGCAACAACAAATGTCAGATTTTTTAATGGGGAAATCGGCGACTTTAACATATCTGATTGGACAGGACAAGCCATTATACAGGAGAGTAGCGTTGAGTCTGCCACGGTAACCAAGAATGAGAGTGTAGAATTCTTTAATAATGAATACCTTAGGGCCGTTTATGCAGCGGAAAACCGGGATGTGAAGTTTAATGATAATGATTGGATCGGAAATATTTTTGCTGAGCGCAATGATAACGTGGAGATCAACAGGAACGAGAGGATTGATTACATTAGCGCCATTGAGAACAGGCACGTTGTTATCAGCGAGAACGTCTCTATCGGCGATATTTTTGCCGAGCGCAACGATAACGTGGAGATCAGCAGGAACGAGAGGATTGATTACATCAGCGCCATCGAGAACAAGAACGTTTTTATCACGGAGAACGATTCTATAGGCAATATCCTGGCTGAACGTAACGATAACGTAACGATCAGCAGGAACGAGAGGATTGATTACATCAGCGCCATTGAGAACAGGAACGTTGTTATCAGCGAGAACGTTTCTATCGGCGATATTTTTGCCGAGCGCAACGATAACGTGGAGATCAGCAGGAACGAGAAGATTGATTACATCAGCGCCATCGAGAACAAGAACGTTTTTATCACGGAGAACGATTCTATAGGCAATATCCTGGCTGAACGTAACGATAACGTAACGATCAGCAAGAACGGCATAATTGACTATCTCAGCGCCATTGGGAACAAGAATGTCGTTATCACGGAGAACGGTTTTATCGGCAATATTGTCGCAACAAATAACGGGACGGTGAGGATCAGCGATAACGGCTGGATCGGCAGTATCACCGCCGCTTACAATGGCCTGTTGTTCATATTCAATAACGAGTATATCGGTCAGGTCTTGGCGGAGTATAACGGTGAAGTTTATATTTTCGGCAATCAGATCGGCAGCTTGACCGCGGATAACAACGGCAGCATCAGCATTTTTAATAATACGATCGGCACCCTGAACTTGTTCGACAATGGGGCGGAAACGGTCTACAACAACAGTATCGGGGCGAATCTTAGCGCCTCCGGACTGAGCGTGGATATCACGACGCAAGGGAATATCCTGCCTGAGGGAGTAAACGATGGTTTTATCCAGCGTATAATAGATACTTTATTGATAGGGGTTTTAAACCTTTCGACTTGGGGAGAACAGACCGGCGGGAGCGTGCATGCGTCGGCTAACGGCGCTGCGACAGGCGCAATAACATCCGGCGCGCAGGGAAATAGCGCGGCCGTGAACGCTGTAATGGAGGCATTAGGGTTTACAATTAAAGATACCGCTGTCGTCATCGGTGAATACGTGAACAGAGGGTCAGTGACGGCACAAGAGGGCGCAGTAAGCGCGACCGGCAAACGCGGAGAAGGCGGAGATATTTCATACGGCGGCTCCGCGCGTGAAGGTTTTGCGGCGTTAGGGCGAGAGATAACCGGTGGAGCGAAAACTGCCTGGGAGAAGGCGGGTGAGACGGTCAAAGAGATTTCCGGGAGTAAATTCAGCCCGGTAGAGGTCAAGGACGAACAGGCACAAGAGAACACCAATCCGCTGATGCGCGCGCAGGAAGTGATCAACGCGCAGAATAAAATGGCGGAAGCGTTCGATAGATTACAGGAAGTCAGCGCAACGGCGAAATCCGCCGTTGATTTGCCGTATAATCCCGCGGACGTAGTAAGCGGCGGCGCAGGCAGCGCAGGCGCCGGCGGCAGCGGGAATCCTTCCATAAAAGGATCAAATACCATAATAAATCGATACCCCGGATTGACCGGCGGTATTTTAAATTCCAATATACCGGTAAGCGACTGGGCAGAAGGTTCTTTAAGCGGCCGCGGCCCGCCTGCAGGGGCACTTTCGCTCTTTTCTTCCGTCATATCTGCAAGTAAAGCAGTTCTCTCCATCCCCGATTCAAGTAATCCCAACAGCAGCGCAATCAACAACATAATAGATTCATTAAACGGCATTGTCGGTAAATTAACCGCCGATGTATCCAGCGGAACTGCTTTGTCAATAATAAACGGCGATTTCCGTGGCCAAGGGCCGGAAGCTTCTCCCTGCATAGAAGCTCCGGCCCTTATTGTATCTTCGGCCGCTTCGGATTTACCAAACACAAACAACGCACAATCCACACAAACAAAAGGAGGCGAATCATGGGTATCCAGCATATTGTCATCTCAAACGACGGGATCACGTTTCTTAGCTGCGGCGATGGGTTTGGCAGGACACGACTCTTCTACATCCTTGGGGAACAGGTTAGGGGATACTTCCACGGCGGGTGGAAAGATCTCTGCGGTGCCCCTGCCGACACAGTCAGGGAGATGGTCCGCAGCGGCAGAGACAACTGTCCGACCTTCCACGTCAACCAGCTCGGCGGTCTTCTCGGATGAGCGTCTGTCGGTTAAAAGCAGCGACAGCGCTCCCGGGGCCGCTGAGGCCCTGGCAGGGATGGAATCCTGGAACGGTATTTTGTTGAACGGCAACAGGAGTTACAGCGAGTATATCGGGGCAAACAGCCGCAACACCGAGGATATCAAGTCTTCTACGCGGGAGCAGTCCTGGACGTATGTAAAGGGGACGTCGTTCGCGGTTCAGGCTCCTTCCAACAGCGGGAGGTATTCAATAGGCGTTTATGGGAGAGGTTCGCAGGCGGCCAAGGAAGCGAACAACGGCGCCGGTTCTGTATTCAGCTCTATTGTTAGCGAAACGGTTAAAAACGGGGAAAACACACTCTCCCGGGATTACATAATTGCGGATACGGATAACGACGGCAGTGGTGATACCCGGGTAATTACCGCGGGAAGCGTTTATAACGCCGCCGGGCGGGAAGTTTATCGCGCCGATTACATCGGCAAGAGTTTTACCCTGGCAAAGTTCGAGGGGGATGCGTTAACCGTCAGGGAGAGCATTACCTTTAACCCGGATAACAGCCTGGGGACATACAGCAGGGAGAGCGGATTCACGGCAATAAGCGGAATAAAGGCCGAGATCGCCTCCGATACCTGGCAGATAGATTATAACAAATCCGAGAGCATCCATGAGGTGCTCAACGCCACAGATAAACCCGGGGAATATATAAGCACGATAACGGTTCTGGGCGCCGGGGAAGAGGAAGTAACGATAGCCGGGACAAAAGATTACAGTATCACCGGAGACGGGGGTTGGAAGTCGGATACAGCCGGCAGCATAGTCAGCCATGGGGAAACGCTGGGAAGTTATCAGCGTATGGCGGATTATGATGCCGGCGGGGTATTAAGGGATTATTCCGGCAGATTTGATTTCAATGAGGCAGGCGCTGCGGCAGGATACCAGGACCAGTCTTTCGGCGCGGGGCTGGATGTGAATGACGAAGGCGTCTTGAGCGGATTGACGATAAAGTATCAGATGGACGGTTCCAACGGCGACAAGCTCGCCGATTACAGTTACCGGATACGCGATATAAATTATCTTGGCAGTAACAGTGGGTCAGCGGCCGCCGATGAAGGGTTTTACACCCTTGCCGCCTTCGGCCAGATGTTCGAAGAATGCTTTGAAGTGGATATGTTCAATATGGAAACAGTGTATGATTTCGCGCGAGAGAACGGCGTGCAGTCATATACCTATGACTTTTCGTATGACGGCAGAATAGGGGGCAAGGAAGAGGGTGCGGGGGAAGAAAGGGCGTTGTCCGAGCGAATGAGCGGAAGCTGGCAGTTGCTTGAGTCAAGCGTGATGCGCGGGGGCTACGCCTGGAGCGAAAAGGGGGAATACGCGGAGCAATATACGGATTCCGCGAGTGTGGAGAAAAATACCGGCCTGGCGGCCGCCAAGGCATACACTTTTGAACAGCATTATGTGGATGCCAAGGGGCTGACCTTGCCTGCTGGAACAGTGGAGAGCGGATACGGGCTGATGCGTATGGATGGCGGTGTTTTCAGCATGGCAGTGGTCAAGGGGGAAGCCGTTGCCGCAGACGGCGTCCGCCGGTCGGTATATTATGGTGTGGCGATAGGGGAAGCGCGGGGGGAGAACGGGTCTGACGCGGGTTCGGCGTCAGGCCTGGGTATAGGCGGGAGTGTTTTGGGGAATTACCTGGAGGAATACTATACTCCGGAGACTATGCAGGGGGCTGGGGCGTTCGATATAGAGGTAAATCTGGTGTTGTTTGCCGGGTCTAACGGCGCGATATTCGGGTTCAACAAGGATTATATGCTGACCGGGGGTCAGGTATCCTCTCCGGAATACGAAATGAGCGGAATGCCGTATGGCTGGTACGCCTGGCATTGTGAAGGCGCGATATCGCCTGTTCTGCAAAACCCCAATCATCAGGTGCCTGCTTCACTGATGGCGGATGAGTCCTTGGCGGCGCAATACGCGTCGCAGGCGTATCCGGTCAGCAATTATGTCTATTATCCTGTTGGCAGCGTAAACGGGCAGGTGGTGGGTGTGTATATGACATACCAGGATAGCGAAAACAACTACCTGCTCGGGCAGGCGGTTGTGCCGACCGGCGACGGCAGGAGCTATATTTACAATATCTATACTGCTAATCCTGGTTATTACGGCGACAATGCGGCCTGGCAGGCGGCAAACCAGTATATAGTCGAGAACCTGGAGAATAACGGTTCGTCGATGTTCGGCGTGCAGACCATGGCATTCACGCGCGCCGGAGATCCCGCCAATCCGTCTCAGTACATACCGTTAAGCAGGGTACGCGAATACAATGGCAGCGATTGTTCGATGTATCCGCAGGACAAGTCTTTTGCCAAAGCAATGGGATTCAGCTACAGCGAAAATCTCGCGCAGATGCCGCGGGAAATAGAGACTTTTTGGATGAGCAATTCCCTGGTCTCGGAGCAGGAATTGTCTTGCAACCAGTGGGTGATGAATCCGCTGCGGAATATGGTGCAGGCGGGTTCCCTGACTGCCCTGGGGAATTATGTATTTGGCGGGGAGATGGAATACGGCTGTTGCTGGGAAGGGGTGCTTACGCTGGTGGACAGGGGGATTGACGGAGATGTTTACTCCAACAACAGAGGTAATTATTACAAGGCCATAGGGATAGGCGGGTTCATGATAACCACCGTTCCCGTGGTGAATGTGGAAGGGCTTGGATGGCAGGAATACATAAGCGACGCGAATAACAATATTTTCGTGCAGTACGCGCCGGCGTCCGGCGGGGGATCCGCGATATACGCTTATTATGACCAATCGACAGGGCGTGCGGTTACCGACAGCGCGGATTCCTTTATGCGTTTTTATCAGGTAGATGGTGTGGGGGTGGTGCCGGTGACCGTTGGATTGACTGGCGAGGGGTGGGTGCCGTTGGGGAGCGCGCAGGCGGAGGGGGAGCAGGTATGGGTTACGCCGGTCCAGGGAGGCGAAAACATTTATGAACGCCTGGAATACGACGCGCTGGCGCAAACGCCCTGGGCCGGGACAGGGGAGTATTACAGGCAGGACGGGCAAGAGACCTGGGTAAAGACCACTGCCCCTGCCGCGGCGGTGACGCTGGAAGAGCGGGTTTTCGACTGCACTAAATATACTGCTCTTTCAACAAAGAGCGAAGCAGGCGGCAGTCATATAGTGAGAAATGACGGAATAATCGATTGGATAGAAAGTGGCTGTGAATATTGGAGTAATCTAATATTTGGAGGAGACTCGGAAGAAAAGGGTTCAAAAGGACCCGCGCCGACCGGCCTGAGTAAATACTCGCCTGAAAACGTGCACGTGTTAATGATAGTCGGAGATACGGCGGCTGATCCCATCAGTCAGAAAGAATTCTTTACCAATGAAACGGCAGCAATCCGGTTTATCTCACAATACGAACATTATGACTATCAGGGAGCGGTATATCTCCAATTGTTGACCGAGATAGGCGTCCCCGGGGAGAATATCGTTGTGTTATCGAATGATCGTGTCGCCGGCTTGCCGTTGGCCTCGATACCGGAGGAGTATACCGAGCCGGTTACAGAGGAGAATTTCAATGCCGCAGTGCAGACAATGATGGAAAATGTGGATGAAAACGATTTATTTGTGTTTGTATATTTAGGACACGGTACAGATTACGATGACGGTAACGGTGTGCAGTATTTTATCACGGCTTCCGAAGATGCGATAATACCAGGAGAAACGCTCGCGCAATTATGCGACATAGTCGATTCCGAGAATACTTTGGTGATACTGGAAAATTGCTTCAGCGGTAATCTAATTACCGATCTGTCTGCTTGTGAAAGAAGCGATTCTCTGCTTGTCTTGACGGCTTCAGGGGCGGGGGAGACATCGACTACACAAGGAGGGCTTGCTTCCTATAGTTGTGAGCAAAACGGTGACAGTCTCGAATGCAGCATCAAAATGGGTGAATTCCACACATACAGCATAGATCTGTTGGAAGCACTGTTGTCGAATGAAGCGGACAGGGATGGCGACGGGATAACGAGTCTTGAAGAAGCGCATACGATAACCGCCCCGGAAATGACAGCGCGATTCACCGATCATCCGCAGATATGGGATGGAAATGAAAGCTGCCAGATAGCCATAGACCTGTCGCGGATAGACGGATCTTCTTCCATCGGCGCTAACGCGGACAACGACTGCGCTGCCCTGGCGTACGCGTATCTTGCCGCCGGAAATTCCGGGAAGGAGATTTCCGAAAAGGAATTCTTTGGGCTGGCGGACAATTTCAAGGCGGCTTCCGGTATGAATGAAGACGGCGTGAGCATAGAACAGATGTTGAAAGGGTTCTACAGCTTGGGTATGAATTACAAGTATGAAGAAGTAGGTAGTCTGAAAGGGCTTGAAGCCGGCGCCGTGGTCCTGACGGAAGAAGACGGGATGCTTCACGCGATGGTTCTTGCCGACAACTCCGGCCCGCGGGTAACAGTTTATACCTGCGAAGAAGGCTGGAACAACGGAGGCGTCGAGCTGGAGAATATCGATCCTGAGGATCTGACAATCAAAGGCGCGTTGATCCCCGCCGGGGCGGATGCTTCGGGGTTGGACAGAAGCATGGAGATCACGATATCGGTATCCAGTCCGGGGTCGATATTTTACGACAACGACAGTTCATATTTATATAGCGAGACTTATTTCGACGCCAAAGGCGAGGTAACCGGGACTACCAGCCATACTGAGGACAACGAGGCGTATTTCAGCGGCAGCGTCAGGGCGCTCTCCCACGACGGCTGGACTCAATCTGAGATCGCGGAGTTCATTGACGGCGCGCAGGGGGTGAGGACTGCCGGTAAGGCCGCGCTGCCTACGGCAGAGCAGCAGAAAGCGCTGGAGACTGCCGCGCAGACCGTTGTGGCGCCTGCCTACCTGGAACTGACCGGAAATACCTTCGACCTTGATCTGAATAAGGTGCAAATAGTTGCCGGCACGCCGCTTGAAGAGTTCACCGCCTGCGTGTATGGAGGCTATCTTTGGCTTAACAACGCAGTATTCGATGATGACGGCGCGCTTCCAGCCGGTGTTTTATACCACGAACAGGCGGAGTCGGATATCCTCTCTGGCATCGTAAATCCTACCGAGGAAGACCATAAACAAGCTCACCTCAAAGCAGTGCAGGCGGAAGAAGATTTTGAAGGATATCTTGTAAATATAAATACAGATTATTATATGAATAAAGGTATTTGTTTGTTCGGCGCGGAAGAGCCGGGCAAGCCTTCTCCGATCACGGGCGATGATACTGCGGACAACGCGGCTTCAGAACAATATGTAAATAAAGGGATATCCGAATATCAAAGACGAGGTGACTATATGAGCGCAATCCCGTTTTTTGATAAGGCTATAGAAGAGGATCCGAGCAATATAAAGGCCTATCAATGGCGCGGCATGGCATATTGGGAATTGGGGCATTATGATCAGGCTCTTGCTGATTTTGAAGAATGGGTGGATTTGGCTCCGAACGACGCCGAGGGGTACTATTTCTGCGCATTAGGTTATAAATATACGTGTGCTCCCGATGAGGCGCTTGTGTATTTTCAGAAGGCATTAGACAATGGGGCGAATAATCCCGCGGAGATAAATTTACAGATGGGGTATTCGTACAGGATGAAATTCGATTTTGAAACGGCAGAAGAATATTTCGATGAATCAATCAGGATTAGCCGATCATCTCCGGACAGTGAAGAGCAGCAGGTGGAAGAGCGGGCGGAAACAGCTTTGGACGCGGTAGTTAATGATTATGTATACAAGGGAGGTATGTTGGGAGGTGATAATAATACCTGCCAGTACGGTGATTTTGTTGTGCCCACTGATCCAACAATAGTTGCATTATCTAATGAACTTGATTTTATCCCTTGGGATCCGGATGACCGTGGATTCATCTATAAAGGTGATGGAAGTTGTTATGCTCTTTGGTATGAATATGATGATAATGTATATGGTCAGGATTGGTGGCAGCCGCCGGAAGTTACAATAGCGCTTGGTCAGGGAGATTGTGAAGATATGGCGTTTCTTTTTTGTTCACTCGCTGTTAATAAGGGTTATGAAGCGGTAGTGGTGCACGAGCCCGATCATTGTTATATGCAGTATTATTATAATGAGAATTATTACATTTATGACAACGCCATGGAAAATTACGGACTGAGGAGTAATTTTGAAGACGAGTACTATTTTGGTGCTTTAATGGGGAACAATGAGATAGGACAGGAGAAATATACGGGCGATTGGTATCCAATTGTTACTGCCGAGAGCGGGTTTTCCCATCAGGGATTGAGTTATGAGGAGATGTCGGGGATAGTTGCTCAGGAGGCGGCCTCGGGTAACATCCGCCTGCTGGGCAGTGAAGCGGTGAAAGAAGGGGGGGGGAGCGAAACCGAGACCCTTGCCGAGGTAGTTAATAACATTCTGAATCCGTATTACGAAGCGGCATACGGCAAATCATTCGATTTGGGCCTTACGGATGCGCGGGTGCTGACCGGTGAAGGCGTTGAAGCGGACATATTCGTGTTCGAAGGGTATTTGTATTTCAATCATACACTTTTTGACGACCCGGCGGCCTTAAGCGCGGGATTACTGCACGAGCAGTATGAAAAAGACCTTTTGGATACAGGAGTTACTTTAGACAAAGCCCACCTCAAAGCAACGCAGGCGGAAGAAGATTTCGAAAAATATCTTGCGAATATAAATACGGGCGATTCGGCAGGCAGCGGCGACTTTTACACCGATTCCGCCGCCGCAGTCGCTCTTAACGGTAAAAATACGGTTGCCGCGGTTTCGTATGAGGGGTATTCTCCCGAGGAGACAGCGGAAGCGATTACCATTATCAAAGCGCATCCGGAGGCTCAAGCCGATATATCGAGGGACGAGATTACGACTTTAATGAACGAGATCACAACCACCGTGCCCCAGATTGCTTTCGAATGGAGCCCGGTCGACATTGTCGGTAAGCAAGTCGATCCGGACATATTCAAGGGGACGAAATTCGAAGATTTGACCGCGGTTTACGATTCTGAGACCGTGACCTGGTACACAACCACGAAAGACGCCTCGGTATTGCTGCATGAGTTGTACGATAATATGTTCGTACAATTAGAGTATGACTGGCAGACGGCTCATGAGTGGGCGACCATTGTAGAAGATGCTTTTAACAAAAGCGCGGAACTTCCCACCATCAATAGTTTTCGGGAATTGGTGGATTTGAAGTTGCCGGCAGGCGCCGACAGTGCGATATACCATTTAGGCGACAGCAGGGTATTTCACATAGAATACAACAGCGTTGATGAGAAAAACTCGGCTATGGAACGCATGGTATTTTTTGTAGAACAAACGCCTGGCCAGGTGTTATCGGATTCCGAGTTAAGCCGGCAGCACTATTCAGGGGCCGCTTCGGATTTCAGAATGAGCGATGTGGCTGATTTTTATAATAACGCTGGGGCGGACGTGCTTAATTCAAAAGAAGCCGCTCTGCGAGATGAATTAATGGAGTTGGGATTGCTGAGTAAGGACGAATCCGGAAAATATGTGGGCGCATCAGATATCGCAATTATCAGCACTTCCCAGAATCTTGAAGGGTATTTTAAGGAGCATTACGGATTTGATATGGGACCGTTAAGAGAAGGCTGCATCGCTCATGAGTTGAATCATGCGTTATATTTTACCGATTCAAATTACAAGGAACGGGTGGCTGAGCAATGGAATGGCGTCCCGGCAAACGAACAGGGCGCGATTAAGCTTTTCTTGCAGGGCTGTTGCGACATCAATGTTAGTAATCAGGACGTATTGCTAAGAGAATATGCCGCTTATTTTCGTGATCCATTTGTCGACGCCGCTGGTGTAAAATCACAAATAGATAGAATTGGTAACGGCGAAACCTTTGCTTCTAATCATAAGTCATTGCAGAGCAGTTTAAAGACTGAATTAAGCGCAGGGCGTCTGAGTAATCAATTTTTATCCGAAAACAGCAAGAGCTTGTTAGCTTTAGAGAAGAACACAATTTTCACCGGTAACACAGGTTCCGGTAATACTGACGGGAGCGTGGTGAAACATGCGGATGCGGGAGCTTCTAATACTAATCCGCATTTCGGAGTTGAGTACACTCGGGATTGGCTGGAGAAGGGTCACCAGTTGTTTGATTTTAAGCCGTTTAATGAGATCGAGCTCCCGGATGAGGAAGCATTGCCTGAAATCTCGGATTTTGATCCTTCCGGATATCTTGGTTTGAACGGCGCCTTGTTTACGTATGGCAACTGCAAGGATGAAAATATACAGAAAGGATTTGATATCCTCAAGAATACGGAATGGGCCGAGTCGGAAGAAGGGCGGAAAATAATTCCGATTATAGACAGTTTTGTGAAAGACGGAAGAGTGGCGACTGCGGACTTGCCCGGCAATGTGAAGTCGTATTCTCCTTATGTTTCAATGGGTGATTTTGAACCGGGATATATCAATACCTGGCCGCAGCCGGTTGACCCGACATATCTAGCCTACGTATATGTTAATTCCGATCTGACCCCTGAAGAAATAGCCGGCAGACTTGCTTATGTCGGATCCGAGCGTTTGTATGTTACCAGCGGCAGAACTACCGACGGAAGTGTTACTTGGAACGTTGGCACTTATGAGAAAACGATCAGCAATGCCTATGAAAACGCATATAACGTTGATTCCGAGTTGAATATTAACGGGTATAATCCCACGCAAGCGCAGATATTGGATACGCATGAGTTTCCGAGCGATAAATATTTGGAACAGGCATATAAGCTGGTTACGAATAGTCAATGGGCGCAAACCGAAGTCGGCAGGAACGTGGTGCCTTTACTCGAGAAAAGTCACGACGAAGGAAAAATAACTTTCGGCGGAACAACGGAAATGGGAGGAGCCGGGGATTGCGACGGGGATGGGAATATCCGGCTTAGCGGGACTGATATGTATTGGGCCGGGCAGATGGTGGGTACCTTGGCGCATGAAGGCACGCATTTATTGGGAAGCGAATATTTTTCCGGCGATTGGCGCACGAGGTGCAGCGAGAATGATCCCGACGTTGATTTGCAGGCGTATCGCGACTGCCAGACGCTATTTGATGAGAAGCCTTCTTTCCAGAGCGAGTATGACTGCGAGAAAGAATTCATCAGCTGGGCCGTTATGCCGTCGGATGAGCAAATCGTCTCGGCATACCGTCTTGCCGATTTCTTCGCCGGATTAGGCAGTGAATCAGGTTCCGGGACGCAAAATAAACTTTATGTTACTGCCGCGGGAACACAGCCGCAGACTATCACGGAAATAGGTACATTTCAACAGAAGGCTCCTTTTACCGCCGATAATGCAAATCCGGCAACAATTTCAATAGGGAAAACGATCTCGGAAAATCGCGGCCTTTGGAACTTGGTAGATATAGTTACTTCATCCGGGGCCGTTACCGATGTCAAGATCGACAGCCAGGAAAAAGGGTATCAGTTCAGTTTTAATAATCAGAATAACAAGGCCGCTCAATACCAGGTTCAATTATTTGAACGCAATACGGACGGGACATACGATGATAATTCCAAGGCGGTCAGCTCGCAGGTTTCAGCCAAGCCTGACGGTCAAGGGAACGTCCAGGGCACTGTTGATTTTCACAAAAGCGGAGAATATGCTCTAAAGATATCCCCCGTTAACAGCGACGGAAGCGCAAAAGGGCCCTACAGCGTAGTCGAATTTACCGCGAATCCTCTGCCTCCTTCAGAAGATTCAGGCGCAGGTGAGATCGAAATTAACAAAAATTTCTCTTTTACTTATAGATTCGATATCGGAAAGAGCGCTACCGAGAATGTGGACCGTTATGAGATATCCGTTTCCAACCCGGACGGCACCGGCACGGTAAAACTCACCGATATCTTAGCCCGGGATTCGCATTTTACCGCGTCAATTCCGGCTCCGATGGGCTTGGGATATACTTTTCAAGAAGATGTGATCAGCCAATTGGAAAATAATAATATGTTGGGTAAGGATGTCAAGGTGTCGGTGGCCGCGGTAGATGACCGGGGCAGAAGCAGTATTCCCGGAGAAGCGACTTTAAGTATGCCGTCGGCTTTGCGAACTATCACTCCCGCCGAAATCATGCAGGAAAAAGGAGAGTATTTCAAGGAAAACAGTGTTGCTTATACTACTTTGGCAGATGGGGTGAGCAGTTACGAGATGGTATACGGCCGTGTAAATCCGCAAGACCCGGTGGTTCAGCAATTCGCCGAATGGCTGGATTTCGACACCTCAAGCGGGTTAACTTACAAAGGGGAGGACGGTAAAACCTACAGATTTGTTATTCCCTATCAGGATAACATTAAGGGTGAATACGGTATGCAAAATCCGGCATATACCCTGGTTCAAAATAACGGTGACTGCGACGATTTGTCTGCCGCCTACGCGTCTATCTTAGACGCTAAAAATATTGAGGGGATGGAAACAATAGTGGGTGGGTATTCCGGTTATGATTTCGGCCATTGCCAGGCAGAGGCATATTATCAGGGTAAGTATTATATGATAGATAATTCCTTGTGGCAGGAAAGAACGTGGACGACCAACTACGACAGTTTTATCTGGGACGATAAGATCTATAGCGGCGATAAGGCGAAAGTCGAAAATTGGATGGGTGTTATAAAACCAGCCGCGGTTTCCCACGACGGCTGGACTCAATCTGAGATCGCGGAGTTCATTGACGGCGCGCAAGGGGTAAAGACTACCGGTAAGGCCGCTCTGCCTACGGCAGAGCAGCAGAAAACGCTGGAGACCGCCGCGCAGACCGTTGTGGCGCCGGTTTACGCCGAACTTACCGGCAATACCTTCGACCTTGACCTGACCAATGTAATGATAGTCACCGGCACGCCGCTGGAGGAATTCACTGCCTGCGTGTATGAAGGCTACCTTTGGCTTAACAACGCGGTATTCGATAATGACAGCGCGTTTCTGGCCGATGTTTTATACCACGAAGAGGTGGAGTCGGATATCCTCTCCGGCATCGTAAATCCTACCGAGGAAGACCATAAACAAGCCCACCTCAAAGCAGTGCAGGCGGAAGAAGGTTTCGAAGGATATCTTGTAAATATAAAGACAGGTGATTCGGCGGGCAGCGGGAGCGGAGAAGAGGCATCTTATCAAGAGTTAAACGATGTAATAAGACAAATTGAACAAATCTCCGAAGCAGACTTACGCATTTGTCCGCCGGACAGTAATACAAAATATTGGGGAATTTATCTGTTCAATTCCGATCAGTACGACAATGCCGAAATCAACAAACAAATAACCGGTTTGCTGGAAACAGTTGATTGTTTTTGGTCGGAAAGAACAGGTCCTTCTCCCATAGCCTACGAATATACAATTTTTCCGGAAATAAGCCGGGAAGAACTCCAATGTGAAATTCACCCTGTTGAAGGAACCGTAGTTATAGTCCAGGGAGAATGGGCCCTTACCAACGCAAAAGACGAGAATCCCAAATTATCAACATGGGGCATAGCTACCTGCCAGGGAGTCTTAGTATATAACCAGGATACACAAACAGGGGCTGCCGCTCATATCGATTTCAGTCATGAGGTTTCTTCCACTTTAGAAACATTGATTGAGGCCGTGGGGACAGGCGATAATATCAAGATTTGGCTGACGGATAATGTCGATTCAATGCAAGTGAGTGTGGTTGAACAAAGACAGGATTTAGAATACGAAGGTATATTACCGCGGGATTTTATATTCGATACCAGGAACGGGGAGGTAACCGAACTAAGTCAAGGCAAGTCGAGGGAACTTGCGGGAATGGAAGATTCTTTGACCGAAAGAAATGGAATTATCGACTTGCGGATCAACAATGGAATAACGCAATGTTTCAGACGGTATTATAAACCGGCGGATAATGGATGATTGCGGTAGAGATGATGTGTTTTACAGAAAGCGAAGTATGCGAAAGGAGATAACAAAGCAGTTTCGATAAACGCTGTTCTCGTGCGAACGATTTCTAAAACAAACGTTTTAAGGAGGTGAGAAAGATGCGCGATATGAGAGTGCAGTACATCGCGGTTTCCCGTGTCTCGGAGGCGGAGCAGATAATGTTCCTTTCCTGCCGCGACATATCGGGAAGGGCGAGGCTGTTTTACATCAACAAGGGTGAAGTGAGAACTAAAGTCCGCTCCGGATGGCGGGAGGCCGACCCTTTAACCGTCGGAATACTGCTAAAGATAGCGGGGAGTTCCATTTATAAACGCCCCACTTACAAGGTGGAGAACCTGTCGCAGGAACTGTGCGGATAGGCCGGGTTCCGGGGACACAATACTTAATTCGGCAACGGTTACGGAAACCAACAGAGTTTAACCAATCTTCCTTTCCCTCTCTTCCTTTTCCTCGATGGGGATGATGAAGGAGGGGAATGCGCTGTCTAAAGAGCTTATTTAACAGCGCGCTACGGTTTCCGGAAGAAGTTCTTATCCAGTGAAAGCATCGTTATCTCCACCACCGTAGGCCTGCCGTGCGGGCAGGTAAACGGGTCGGCGCATTTGAGCAGTTCCTCTGCCAGATACTCCGCTTCTTGGGCCTTCATATCGTATCCCGTCATAAGCGATTGTCTGCACGCCCTTCTTGCCAGCATATCGGTATCGTAAATCTTTGATTCTTCATCGCAGAGTATGTCGCGCACAGCCGCTTCGGGTTGCGCGAGCAGCGCCGGATGCGAATGGACCGCCACGGTCTCCTTGTCGAAAAGCGTGGTTGAGAAACCGATTTTCTCCAGTTTATCTTTCAATATCTCCCAGGCCAGTATCTCTTTTCTGTTGAGTCGTATCGTCAGCGGGGTTAGCAGGCTCTGTATTTCTACTTTTCCGGTTGCCATCTGGCGGGAAAGTTTCTCATAGGTGATCCTTTCTTGCGCGGCGTGCTGGTCTATCAGCAAGAGAGAGACCGTAGATTCGAATAACAGATATTTCTTTTTCAGCGAACCGATAAAGCGCGCGCTTTTGAGCGTGGACTTGAGGTCTGCGTTTTTCTCCGCAGCGATCTCCTCTTTGCGCAGGAGCATGGCGCTTTCCTCCTGCGAAAACACGTTCTGGCGTTCCATCGACGGCGGACGTCCCCCGGAAGGGAACGGGAATTCACTCCGCACCCGGTAGGGTTTCCCGCTTTCCGCGGTCCTGTCTTCTTTTTCTCCCGACACTCTCGGATGAGAAGTGTTTGCTCCGGGGGAATGCGGCGGTTCTCCGTTGAAATGGAAACTGGATATCTGTTGTCCGAATTGTCTGGCAGGCGAGCTGTTCATCAGCGCATGCTCACAGCAGTTTCTCAGCAGCAGAAAGATGTTGCGTTCGTCCTTGATCCTGATCTCGCGTTTGGCGGGGTGCACGTTAACGTCGATATTCTCCTGCGGCAGGCGCAGATGGACTGAAAAAATAGGGTTGACTCCGTCCGGCATAAGCAGGCGATAAGCCTGGTTGACGTGGAAGGAGATATCTTTCGAAGATACCGGCCTGCCGTTGACAAAAATAAACTGCATATCGCGCCGTTTCCGTTGAAGATTGATATTGCCCAGCACAAGGTGTATGTTCAGGCGTTCCTGCGGGAAGACTTTTTCCGTCTCGATGAGGTTCTTAGACTCGAGGTTCAGCGCCGTCGCCATCCTTTGCCTGTGGCTGTCGTGTTTCCCGAGATCCAGCAGCGGCTTCCCGTTGGATACGAGCTTGAATTCCTTGCCGGGGTAGAGCAGCGCGTAAGGCATAAAAACGTCGATTATTTCGTTAGTTTCCGTGATATCGCTCTTCAAGAACTTGCGCCGCGCCGGGGTGTTGAAAAAAAGTTCTCTTATCTCGAGTGTCGTGCCGTAGGAGACCCCGGCAGGCGCCGATTTGAGGCGTTTGTTTCCGCGCAGGTGTATCTCCCATCCGGCGTCGTTGTCTCTTGTCCGGCTTTGCAGGAGAACGTCCGAAACCGAGGCGATGCTGTAGAGGGCCTCTCCCCTGAATCCCAGAGACCCGACCATATAGATATCCTCGGCCTTGGCTATCTTGCTGGTGGAGTGCCGTTGGAAGACGTTGTCCATGTCTTGCGGCCCTATGCCGCATCCGTCGTCGCGCACGGAGATCAGTTCCTTTCCGGCGGATTTGATCTCGACTTCGACGCGCTCGGCGCCGGCATCCACTGAATTCTCCATTAATTCCTTGACCACGGAAGCCGGGCGTTCAATGACTTCCCCGGCCGCTATTTTACTGATTACTTCAGGAGGTAACTGGTGAACTTTTGCCATTTTTTTCCGCTATCCTTTTTAGCTGTTGAAGTTTGTTCAGCGCTTCCAGGGGCGTTAGGGAGTCTATGTCGGTTTCTTCAAGCGCCCTGCCTATTTCCTCGTAACGCCGCGCTTCTTTGTTTTCCTTTTCGAATATCGCCATCTGTCGTTCGGTTGACTTGCCGCCATGGCGTATGGTTTCCTGCAGGCTGCCGTGCAGCTCGAGCTTCGCCAGTATCGCCCCGGCGCGGGAGACTGCTTCTTTCGGGATGCCGGCGAGCTTTGCCACGTAGATGCCGTAGCTTTGGTCGCTGCCGCCGGGTATTATCTTGTGCAGGAATATGATGCGGTCGTCCCATTCTTTTACCGAGACGTTATAATTTTTCACACCAGGGTATTCCTCGGCCAGCGCGGTGAGTTCGTGGAAATGCGTGGCGAAAAGCGTCCTGACTTTTCGCTGCTGCAGGAATTCCGCCACTGCCCAGGCGAGGCTAAGCCCGTCGTAGGTGCTTGTGCCGCGTCCGATCTCGTCGAGAACTACCAGACTGCGCTCGGAAAGATTGTTCAATATCCCGGCGGCCTCGGTCATCTCCACCATGAATGTGCTCTGTCCTTTGCTGATCTCATCGTGCGCTCCGATGCGGGTGAATATTTTATCTACCATGCCGATGCGCGCCTCTGCCGCCGGCACCGCTCCTCCCGTCTGCGCCATAATAACCAGCAAGGCGGTCTGCCTTATATAAGTGGATTTACCGGCCATATTTGGACCGGTGAGTATTATGAGCTGGTTCTCGTCGCGGTCGAGCAGCGTGTCGTTGGGAATAAAGGCGTTGCCGGTGAGTTTTTCCACTACAGGGTGGCGTCCGTCTTTAATGTGAATCTCTTCTTCGGAGTTTACCTCCGGGATGATATATCCCGGAAGGGATGCGATAGCGGACATCGAATACAAGGCGTCGAGAGACGCGATGCCGGAGGCCGTTTCATGCAGGGCAGTCGCGTCTTTCAATACCTGGGAGCAGAGCCCGTTGACTATTTCGCGTTCTATCGCCGCGATCTTTCCTTGGGCAGTCAGGATCTTTTCCTCGAATTCCTTTAATTCTCCGGTGACAAAACGCTCGGCATTTGCAAGGGTCTGTTTTCGCGTGAAATGGGGCGGGGTATTCTTCAGATTAGCGCGCGTGACTTCGATATAATAACCGAACACATTGTTGAATCCTATCTTCAGGGAATTTATCCCGGTTTCTTTGGCCTGCTGCGCCTGGTAGGACTGCAGCCATTGTCTGCCGTTTTCCTGCAGATCGCGCAATTCGTCCAGCTCTCTGTGGTATCCCGGGCGTATGACTTTCCCCTCGGAGAGCGAAAGCGGCATCTCCGGGTTGATGGTTTGTTCAAGCAGTTCTCTTATGCGCGCGGCGTCTTTGAGCCGGAGTAATTCGTTGTCCTTGCCTGCTTGGGAGAGCAACGATTGCAGTGCCGGCACGCGGTTAAGCGCGTTGCGCAGGGCCAGCAGGTCTTTAGCTCCTCCTGAACCGCAGCTAAGCCGGGAAAGGTTTTTTTCTATATCGGGAGTGTTCTTGAGCGTCTTGCCCAGGTTATCTCTCAACATAGGATCGTTCTTCAGGATGCTCACCGCCTGCTGGCGTTTTTTGATTTCTTCCAGATCGCTCAACGGCCGGTAAAGCCACTCTTTAAACATGCGCCTGCCGAGCGGAGTGACGGTTCGGTCGAGCGTCTGGAAAAGCTCTTCCAGCTCCAGACCGTAACAGGCGGCGGGGGAGATGAATACGCTGCCGGTTTCGGAATACAGCGCAAGGCGGTCGATGTGCTTCAAAGAAGAACGGTGCACGCTTTTCAAATACTCGAGAAGCGCTCCTGCCGCGGATACCGCCGCGGAGATCTCCTCTATGCCGAAACCTTTCAGGTTGTTTGTCCCGAAATGCTCGGTTAAATTCTTTTCCGCGATCTCCGGGTTGAAATTCCAGTTTTCATAAGGGCTGAGGGAGAGGCCTTTATTTTTCAATAGCGGGTGCTCTAATAATTCTTTTACCTGCTGTTCGTCCTGCTGAGGGAAAAGGCATTCAAAGAGAGGTAGTTTCGCCATTACCGTCACCGCGGCTTCATTACCGGTAAAACGCGCCAGTTGGATCACCCCTGAAGACGCTTCAGAAAAAGCCAGGCCTACACCGTCTGTGCCAGGATATATACAACAGGTGAAACGCTGGTCGTTGCTGGTTTCGTCTATGAAAGTGCCTGCGGTGATGACCCGGATGACCTCGCGTTTCACCAGTCCTTTGGCAAGCGCCGGATCCTCAACCTGCTCGCATATAGCGACTTTAAAGCCTGCTTTAACCAGTTTGGCCACGTAATTATCCCCGGCATGATAAGGAACTCCGCACATCGGCATCCTGCCCGCCTTGCCGGCGTCTCGGGAAGTGAGGACTACCTCCAGTATAGGGCTGGCGGTTTTGGCGTCTTCCATGAACATCTCATAGAAATCGCCAAGGCGAAAAAAAAGAATGCAATCGGGATATTTTGCCTTGATTTCCCGGTATTGCTTGAGCATAGGGGTCAAATTTTCCATAGTCCACATTTTATACCTGTAATTCCGGGGACACAATACTTAATTCCGGGGACATAATATTTATTGTGTCCCCGGAATTAAAAGGAATTAAAAGGTTTGCCTTGTTTTCCACGCTGTGTTATCATAACGGCGCCGATAGAGATACGAATATTATTGTTCAACCCGTTTCTTATATCTTTCAACAGGTTATGAATGATCAACAAGGTCAACGCTGCGGCGTAGTCTGCATAGTCGGCAGGCCGAGTACCGGAAAATCCACACTGATGAATACTCTCTTGGGGGAGAAAGTGGCGATAGTCTCTCCGGTGCCGCAGACGACCCGTTACCAGGTGCGCGGCGTGCTCACCGAAAAACGCGGGCAGATCGTCTTTCTCGACACCCCGGGGATTTACCTTTCCCGCAACAAACTCGGCCGGCACATGCTTAGCGACATAGACAGCGCCATTGAAGGGGCCGACGTTATAATCCATCTGGTGGACGCCTGCGAGCGGCTCGGCCGCGAAGAAGGCATGATCATAGAGAAACTCAGCGGCAGGAAGACTCCGGTAATCCTGGCGATGAACAAGGTTGATCGCAAGGCCGCTTACATGGACGGCTACATCAAAGAATGGGAAAAGGCGCTCGGCAAGCCGGCGACGGAGACGGCGGATAGGTTCGTTCTTATGCCGGTATCCGGGATGACCGGTATCAATACCGACAAGCTGGTGGACGTCCTCTTCGGACTGCTGCCGGAAGCGCCGTTGCTTTACCCGCCGGAAGTTCTTACGGATTTTCCCCAGAAGCTGGCGATCGCCGATATCATTAGAGAGAAATTTTTCCTTCTTCTCAAAGATGAAATACCGCATTCCCTGGCGGTGTATGTGGAAGAGACGGCGCAGAGGCGGGGTAAAGTGATGTTCATCTCCGCGGTCGTGTTGGTGGAGAGGGATTCGCAGAAGTCAATAGTCATCGGCAAGGGCGGCAGCGTTTTGAAAAAAGCCGGGGAGACGGCCCGCGCCGAACTGGAGACTCTGCTGGACAAAAAAGTCTTCTTGCAGATGCACGTCAAGGTCCGCGCGGGATGGCAGGACGATCCGTATATATTAAAGGACCTCGGATATTGAGTATTACGGAAAGAGGCAGAGATGTTTGAAATCCTGAAAAAAGAAATCGACGGAGAACTCGTAAAATTCCTGAGAAGCGGGCGTTTCCGCAGTCTAAAAGCAGTATCACCTTCCCTTGAGCTGGCCATGCGCGAGTTCATCGGCAGGGACGGCAAGCGCATCCGTCCGATAATGCTCGTGATAGGCTATCTCGGCTATGCCGGAAAACCGGCGCCGGGGTTATATACCTCGGCTCTCTCCATCGAGCTGTTGCACGATTTCATGCTCATCCACGACGATATCATCGATAAATCAGACCTGCGGCGCGGTAAGCCGGCGATGCACGTCCTTCTGCGTAAAGGTATCAGAGGCGCCTCTAAGGTCAAATTCAGCGGGCAGGACCTGGCGATCGTTGCCGGCGACGTGGTTTACGCCATGGCCATTCACGCCTTCCTGGAGGTCCAGGTGGATATGAAATATAAAGAACAGGGCCTGCGTAAATTCGTTGACGCCGCGCTTTATACCGGCGCCGGGGAATTCATTGAACTGCTTCTGGGGGGAGAAGAACTCAGCCGTGTCAAACTCGCGGACATATACAAGATCTACGATTACAAGACCGCTTACTACACATTTTCCTGCCCGTTGTCCGTGGGCGCCATCCTGGCTAACGCCCCCGCGTCCGAAATAAAGAAACTTGACGAATACGGCATCTGCCTCGGCAGGGCCTTTCAGATAAAGGATGATATTATCGGTATGTTCTCGAACTCCGATGAAAGCGGAAAACCTTCCTTGAGCGACCTTCAGGAAGCCAAGAAGACGGTGTTGATGTATTACGCCTACCGCATGGGGAATTCCGGTCAGCGCGCCGAGATCAAGGCCGTGCTGGCAAAAAGACTGGTCACCGCCGCCGATCTGGAACGGATGCGCGGGATTATCGCCGGTTGCGGCGCACTGGAACGCGTCAAACAAGAAGTTTCTGCCTTGCGCGAAAAGGCCGTGAAGATAGGTAATTCACTGCGTATGCGCCAAACCTGCCGAACGGCCCTTGCCGATTACGCCGAACGTCTGCTCGCCTGTTGATTATTGTCTTGTCCCGTCGGGGCCCCGGTTTAGCTGCCGCAGAGAACTGCGGCATAAGTGCCTCCCTTCAATAGTCTAAAACGCCATGCATTTTTGAGGTATCGGGCTTACACCTTAGCTTATTGGATTGTCAAGTGTTCGATTGTGTGATGATGAAGCGCTCGACAAAAAAGACAAGGATACGGCCACAAGACCTTTAAATACTGTTGACGTATTCGGCGGTTAGGATAAAATAAGGTCATGTCGGAATACATGGCGGTTCTTTTGATTTCCCTTTCCCTGCCGCTGCTTCTTAGTTTCTGGCCTCCTTTAAAATTCTACCGTCGTTTTTCGGCGTTTACCGCCGCGATAGGCGCTACTTTGCTGGTTTTCGGCGGCTGGGACGTCCTGGCTGCCGCTCGCGGACATTGGTCTTTTCGTCAGGAGGCGGTGCGGCCGTTCCGTTTCCTCGGCCTCCCGCTGGAGGAAATACTTTTCTTTGTGGTCATACCGTTCTGCTGTCTTTTTACCTGGGAAACTCTCAAGTATCTGGAACGCAAATTCAGGAAGGCGTGATGCGGGAATATACCCTGCTCGCAATCATTTTTGCCGCGGCGATCCCGGTAATGGACAGGATCTTCCGGACCGGGCTGATGAAGAACCGCCTCTTTTACGTTTTCCTGGCGGTGATTTTTTTCTTTAAACTGCTGGTGAACGGGTATCTTACCTCGCGACTAATAGTTATCTATAACCCGGCGATGTTCTCCGGTATAAGGCTGGGGAGCATCCCGCTGGAGGATTTTCTCTTCGGGTTCAGTATGGTCGGCTTCTGCCTGATCGTCTGGGAAAAAGCGCAAAATCGGTGAATATGTCTGTAGTTTCCGGCACGGAAAAAGAGGATCTGCGGATCTGCCGTTCGCTCAACAAAAAGCACGGGTTGAATTATTATTACGCCGCCGCTTTTTTCCCGGCGGAATTGCGCCGTTCCGTCTATGCGCTTTACGCCTTTCTGCGCGTCCCCGATGAGATCGCGGACAATAACTGTTCCGGCGGCGAAGAGCGCATAAAGGCAGAGCTTGCCGCCTGGATGGGGAAATGGCGCGCCGCCTGCCGCGAGGATGTTTCGGATGAACCTGTCCTGCGTTCGGCGCTGAGCGTGTTTCGCAGACACAATATCCCCTATGGTTACAGCGAGGATTTCTTCCGCTCGATGTTCATGGATAGCGAGAAGCGGGAATACGCGAATTACGCAGAATTGCGCGAATATATGTACGGCTCGGCCTGCGTGGTGGGATTGATGCTTTGTTACATCATCGGTTTCAACGACCCGCGCGCGCTGGAATACGCCTCCTGTCTGGGAGAAGCGATGCAGCTGACCAATTTTCTGCGCGATATAGACGAGGATTACCGGCAGAGGGGAAGGATATACATGCCGCGCGACGAGTTGGCTGCCTGCGGGCTTTCGCGTGAAGACATCGCGCGCAGGCGTTTCTCGCCGGCATTCCGGGATTTTATGAAATTACAGGTAGAGCGTTCTGCGGGGCTTTACCGCCGCGCCCAGCCCGGGATCGCCATGCTGGACAAGCGGGGCAGGCTGGCAGTGCGAGTGGCTTCGGCTTTCTACAGCCGCATCCTGGTGAAGATAAAACAGATGGATTATAACATATTCCTGGGACGCGCCCGCAGCGGGACGGCCGAGAAAACGGTTCTGGCTTTAAGAACGCTTTTAAATCTGCCCGGAGGAAATATATGAAGAAGAAAGCCGCGGTCATCGGGGCCGGCATCGGCGGCCTGGCGTCAGCCTGCATCCTTGCCAAAGAAGGGTGGGATGTGAAAGTGTTCGACAATAACCGCAAAGCCGGCGGGCGCTGCAATATTATGGAGGCCCAGGGTTTTGTCTATGATATGGGGCCGTCCTGGTACCTTATGCCGGACATCTTCGAGAAATTTTTCGCGCTTCTCAATGAGCGTGTGGATGACCACCTGGAACTGGTGAAATTGAGCCCTTCTTACCGGGTCTTTTTTAAAGGAGGAAGGCAGGCGGATTTCTACTCCGACCTCGCGCGCGACGCGCAGACAGCGGATTCTCTGGAACCGGGAGCCGGGCAGAGGCTGCGCGAATACCTGAAGATGGCCGCTTACCAGTATAATATCGCCATGGGGAAGTTCGTCTGGCGCAATTACGACTCGCCGCTGGATTTTTTCAACTGGCGCATGCTCAGTCAGGGCGTCAAGCTTTCAGTTTTCAGCCGTATGCAGGATTATGTCGGCAGGTTCTTCAAGAGTCCGGAGATGCAGAAGGTCGCCCAGTACACGCTGGTGTTTTTGGGAAGTTCTCCGTATAACACCCCGGCATTCTACAATATCATGAGCCACGTTGACCTGGATATGGGTGTTTTCTATCCTCAGGGAGGGCTTTACAAGATCGTCGAGGCGTTGGAAAAAATAGCGGCCCGCTCCGGGGCGCAGTTCCATTATAACTCGGCCGTTTCGCGCATACTGACCTATGGCAGCCTGGCCGACGGCATCGAGCTGGCAGCCGGGGATAAGGTGCCCGCGGATGTCGTCATCTCCAACGCGGACATTTATCATACCGAGACGGATTTGATCAAAGAACAGCGTCTGCGCAGTTACAGCCGGCGTTACTGGCGGACGCGGGTCGTCGCTCCTTCCGGGCTTGTGCTTTATCTGGGAGTGAAAGACAAGATACCTTCGCTCGCTCATCACAACCTGTTGTTCAGCGCGGACTGGGGGAAGAACTTTTCCGACATCTTCGACGAGCCGCGCTGGCCGCGGGATCCTTCTTTCTACGTCTGCTGTCCCTCCAAGACCGACCCCGCCGTCGCGCCGCGCGGCAAGGAGAACCTGTTCGTTTTCGTGCCGATCCCTGCCGGGCTGGAATACGGGCCCGGGGAATTGTCCGCCTATACGGACAGGATACTGCACATGATGGAAAAAGAAATGAATATCCCGTCTCTGCGGTCAAGACTGCAGGTCAAACATCATTTTTGCGTGAAGGACTTCATTTCGCGTTACCACAGTTTCCGCGGCTCCGCGCTCGGGCTGGCGCACACTCTCGGACAGACCGCGATGTTCAGGCCGGCTAACAGGAGCAGGAAAATACGCAACCTGTTTTATGCCGGAGGCAACACCCTCCCCGGCATCGGCGTGCCGATGTGCCTGATCAGCGCCGACCTAGCCTGCAGAAGAATCCTCTCGGGAACATATAGAAGCATGGCCCAGCCTTAAAGGCGTTCGTTCTATACGCCATACTGAATACCGGCTTTTTTAAAAAGGATGTATGTTTGCTTCTGTATCCGGGCCGGGGAATAAATATACCTTAAGCTCAAAGGAAGTTTATGATAGAATCTGTGTTATGAAACGAGTAGTGATAGTCGGGGGAGGATTCGCCGGGCTGGCTGCTGCCGGGATATTGTCCCGCCGCGGCAAAAACCTGGAAACGGTGCTGGTGGACAGGAGACAGTGTTTTAATTTCTTGCCTCTGCTGCCGGACGTTCTGGGTAGAGGCATCCCGGCGGGACTGATGGCATATCCTTTTAAGGATATCTGTTCGAGATTAAAGGCGCGTTTCATTCAGGATATCGCCCAGGCGGTCTCACCCGACGGCAGAAGCCTGTACCTGGGAAGCGGGCTGAATATCGATTGCGATTATATCCTGCTTGCCTGCGGCACGGAAACCGATTTCCACGGGAATGTCTCCCTGTCCGAGTCAACTTATAAACTTGACAATGTTTCCGACGCCTTGAAACTCCGCCAGGCCATCGAAATCGGTTGTTATGATAATTACCTGGTTGCCGGGGGAGGTTATACCGGCATCGAGATCGCTTCCAATCTTTCGCTTTTTCTGCGCGAAAAACGGCGCAGGAGCCGGATAATCATCGTAGAAAAATCGCCGTCGATCCTGGGCCCGTTGCCGGAATGGATGAAGGTTTACGTTAAAGACGATCTCGCCGCCTGCGGGATAGAAGTGAAGACGGGGCTTTCCGTTACTGAGACGCGCGCCGGCAGGAGCGTGCTTTCCGACGGAAGTATTTTCGGCAAAAGCATCGTGGTTTGGGCGGCAGGGGTAAAGACGCCGGATTTTATAGACCGTATTCCCGCCCGGCGCACGCCGCAAGGCAGACTGAAGGTAGATGAGTGCCTGCGGATATCCCGGACGTGTTTTGCCGCCGGGGACAACGCCTGTTTATCCGCAGGACAGGGTTGTTTGCGTATGTCGGTGCAATTCGCCATCACCCAGGGCGAATCCTGCGCCAGGAATATCCTAAACGATATGGATTCGCTTCCGCCGAGGGAATACCGGCCTTTTGACCCGGGCTATATCATCCCGATGGCAAACGACCGGGCCTGCGGGATAATATTCGGCCTTCCGGTGCGGGGCATATTACCTGTGTTTATACATTATTTGCTTTGCGTCTGGCGGAACCGCGGGCTGAAAAACCGCATTCGTCTCGCCCTGCTCCTGCTCAAAAAAGCGGTAAGATAAAGAATATTAAGCAGCAAATATCCTTTATGTTCAAAATAAGCATTGAAAAATCCGGCTCCAATCCTTAAGATTGTTTCTTATAACCGGCTTGAAAAGCAGGGATTTCTGCGGCTTGATTAAGTATTGTGTTCCCGGAGTTAACGTTGAAAAATGACCTCATTCTGATCACCGGCGGTGCCGGGTATATCGGTTCGCATATGTTGAGCCTCTTGCTTGAGCAGGGAAGAGAAGCGGTGGTGTTCGACGATCTATCTACCGGCAGGAGGGAGCGCGTCCCGGAGGGCGTGGAATTCGTGCGGGGCGATCTGCGGTCCGCGCAGGATCTGGAGAATCTTTTTTCGCGCTTCCGCTTCGATGCCGTCTTGCATTTCGCGGCCTCGATCGTGGTTCCGGAGTCGGTGAGCGAGCCGTTGAAGTACTACGACAACAACGTCTGGGGATCTGTCAACCTGCTTCAACATTGCCTGAAGCACGGCGCGCGCAAATTCATTTTTTCTTCCTCGGCCGCGGTTTACGGACAACCGGAGATGGTGCCGGTGAACGAGGAAGCCCCTCTGCGGCCGGAGAACCCTTATGGAACTTCCAAGATGATGGTGGAGCAGATATTGCGTGACTGCGCCGCCGCCGGAAAGATGGATTATCTGGCTTTGCGTTACTTCAACGTCTCCGGAGCGCACCCAAGCGGCAGGATAGGGCAGCCGCTTGAAGAGGCGACGCATCTACTTCCCAACGCGCTGAAGGCGGCGGCGGGTGATATCCCGGCGTTGAACATCTTCGGGGATGACTATCCCACGCGCGACGGTACCTGTATCAGGGATTACATACACGTGATGGATTTGGCCCGGGCGCATTTACTGGCCTTGGAGGCGCTGGACAAGAGCGTGAAAAACGCCGCCTTAAACTTGGGCAGCGGCAGGGGGTACAGCGTTAAAGAAATGGTCTCGTCCGTCGAAGAAATCACCGGCAGTCCCATCCCGGTGAAAATAGCCGCGCGCAGGCCCGGGGACGCCGCGGAACTGGTGGCATCCTACGCTAAAGCCGAAGAACTCTTTGGCTGGAGGCCCCAGCTCGGCCTGGAACAAATAATCTCCTCGGCGTGGGAATGGCAGCAGAAGAACTCGAAGGGCGCTAAATGTAAGAAGGATAAGGAGTAATCTAAATGTATAACATCTGCGTGATAGGTGCCGGGTACGTAGGATTGGTGACGGCGGCGTGCTTAGCGGAGATCGGCAATAGAGTGCTCTGCGTGGACAACGACCGCGGGAAACTGGAAAGACTAAAGAAAGGCGGCGTTCCCATTTATGAACCCGGGCTGAATGAGTTGATAAGAAAGAACAGAAAGTCCGGCAGGTTAGGGTTTATTCACAGCATCAAAGAAGCCGCGCGCAAGTCGGATATTATTTTCATTTGCGTGGGCACGCCGGCCAACGCTGACGGCGGCGCGGACCTTTCGGCGGTGGAATATGCGGCGCAGGAGATCGCCGGGTCTATGAACGGCTACAAAGTGATCGTCGCTAAATCCACGGTCCCGGTACAGACCGGGGAACGTATCCGGCAGACCGTGGAAAGGTTAACGCGCGGCAAATACGAATTCGACGTGGTCTCCAACCCGGAATTCCTGCGTGAGGGGCAGGCCATTTCCGATACCATACATCCCGACCGCATTGTGATAGGGGTGGAAAGCGAGAAGGCCGGGAAGATAATGCGCAGGCTCTATGCCCCGATCGATGCCCCGGTTGTAGTGACCAATATCCCCACGGCGGAGATCATCAAGCACGCCTGCAACGGTTTTCTTTCCACCAAGATATCCTTTATAAACGCCGTGGCCAATCTTTGCGAGCTTGTCGGGGCTGATGTCAAGCAGGTGGCGCACGCCATGGGGCTCGACAAGCGCATCGGCGCCTCTTTTCTCGACGCCGGGGCCGGGTTCGGGGGGTATTGTTTTCCCAAAGACCTGGACGCCTTTATCCAGATCGCCCAGAAAAAAGGCTATAACTTTGAACTGTTGAAAGCAGTGCGCAGTATAAACAAGGAGCAGAAGAAAGTCGTCTTCAAGAAAGTAAAATCCGGGCTCGGTAAAATAAAAAACAAGACCATCGCCGTGCTGGGCTTAAGCTTCAAACCGAACACCGATGACATACGTAATTCCATCGCTCTTGAGCTCATAGTTACGCTGCAGCGCTCAGGCGCCAGGATCCGGGCTTATGATCCGCACGCGATGCCTAAAGCCGCGCGGGAATTAAAGGGGGTGAAGTTTTGCCGTGACGCCTACGCCGCCGCCACAGGAGCGGATTGTCTGCTGGTAGTTACTGAATGGGAGGAATTCCGGCGCCTTGACCCGGCCAAACTTAAAAAAGTGATGCGCAGCCGGTTTATCATAGACGGCAGGAACATTTTTAATCCGGAGACAATGGAGCGATTCGGATTCCTATATAAAGGAATAGGGCGCTAAAACAGAGCCGAGCGCACAGTACAAATTAATCAAACCACAGCAAATCAACAGCCCGCTGGAAATCAGCTTCTCGGGTTTGGAGATCAAGAAACTTAAAGATCCGGCGTCGTAACTATTTAAAATATAACGCATTATGAGAGGCCCGGTCAGTGGAGGCGGTAAGCCGGATGAAAGCCGGCCGTCCTTCTTGAAGCAATCTACCCGGCGCGCCGCGGTTTACTCCTTCGACAACCCTTCGTAGTGAAACTATTGAACTACTTAGACCCGTTCCCTTTACTGTAGAAATCGCCTGCCGGGTCCTTTTGATAGCTGTCCGCTATAACTTTAATTGCCGCAGCAAGTTACGCCTATGTCTTAAAAATAATGTTTGACAGCCCCGGAGGGCGGCAGTAAAATACTACAAAACCTCTTGAATTCCGGGGAGTATGCTGTTCAGTAAATTTTTGGGACAGCGCACGAAACCGCCAACGCTTCAGTGGCGAGACGGTCAACTTTCGATTTTCGGTTACAGTAACCAACAGAACCCAACTTGTCTTTCATCCCGAATGTACCCCAGGGTGCCGGGCTTGAGCAAAGTCGAAGGACCAGCCTGGGAAGTTTCATTCCTCAAGGAGCAACCATAATGAAAGAAATACGTATTCACGCAAGGGCGGGGCAGGGCGCCATTACCACGGCTTCGTTGCTGGGGTATGTTTATTTCCTGCAGGGGATGTATCCTTACGCCTTTCCGAATTTTGGGGCCGCGCGTATGGGAGCGCCGATGAACGCGTATGTGCGGGTGGATTCCAAACCCGTGCGCCTGCGCAGCCAAATTTACGAACCGGATTATCTGCTGGTGATTGATCCGACTCTGATGCGCGGGTTCAACTGTTTTTCCGGTCTGCAAGACGCCGGCATCGCCGTGATAAACGGCAAGGACGGCGAAGTGGAAATCCCGAAACTGTCGGCGCGCCAGAAGGCCTTGCTGGTCCCGGCGACGGATATAGCTATGAAGACTATCGGCAGGCCGCTGGCCAACACGGCCCTGCTTGGCGCGTTTGCCGCAGCCACCGGAGAGTTCAGCCAGGAGGCGCTGCTGGAGGCGATCAAGAAGAGATTCAGCGGTAAAGCGTTGGATGGGAATATAGCGTCGATAAAAGAGGGGTTTGAGTACGTGAAACATAAATATAACGAGGTAAAATAATGTTCGGTCCACTTATTTCCAAGCCCGGTTCCAGCAAAAATAATAAAACAGGTTCATGGCGGATCGAGAAAAGGCCGAAATACCTGCAGAAGAACTGCATCGCCTGCCGTATGTGCCTTTTGGTTTGTCCCGAAGCCTGCATAGAAGGAGAAGGGAAGAATACCTACAGATTCGACCCGGATTTCTGCAAGGGGTGCGGTCTTTGCGCCTCCGTTTGTCCTAAACAGGACATCGAAATGGTTAAAGAGGAAAACTAACCGCGTCATCCCTATACTGAAAAGGAATAGCTATGAAAGAGTTCGTTGAAGGTTCACACGCAGTAGCGGAGGTCGTCCGCCAATGCAAACCCGGCGTGATATCCGCCTATCCCATAACCCCGCAGACGCACATCGTAGAGGACTTGGCGCAGTTTGTTTCCGACGGAAAACTCGCGGCGCAGACCGTGAACGTGGAATCGGAACATTCCGCGGCCTCCGTGGTGCTGGGGGCGTCGGCTACCGGCGTGCGCTCTTACACCGCGACCAGTTCCCAGGGATTGTTTTATATGTTCGAAGTGCTTTTTAACATCGCCGGGATGAGATTACCGGTGGTGATGACCTGCGCGGCCAGGGCTATTTCGGCCCCCATTAATATCTGGAACGATCAGCAAGACGCGGTATCCCTGCGTGACAGCGGCTGGATACAACTGCACGCCGAAGATATTCAGGAAGCGGTGGACTTGCATCTTATAGCTTACAAACTTGCCGAGAATAAATCGATCATGCTCCCGGTTATGGTCTGCATGGACGGATTTGTCCTTACTCACGGGATCGAGACGGTCGATATCCCCGAGCAGGCGATGGTGGATAGTTTCCTGCCTCCATATATCGCTCCGTATAAGCTCGACCCGGCAGCCCCGGTGACCATGGGGCCGCTGGTGGATCCGGAATATTACACGGAGACGCGTTATGCCCTGCAGGAGACGCACAAGAAGGTTTTGGATATGCTCCCTCAAATAACCGCGGAGTTCGCCAAAACCTTCGGCCGAAAGTATAACGGATTGGTGGAAGGTTATCATCTCGAGGGCGCCGAAAAGGTGATCGTCGCCATCGGCTCCGTCTGCGGCACCATCAAAGAAGTCATAGACGAAGCCAGGGCGAAGGGCAAGAAGATAGGAATGTTGAAAGTATCCTGTCTGCGGCCGTTCCCGGCGCAGCAAATATACGACGCGCTCAAAGGCGCCTCCAAGGTCGCCGTGATAGACAGGGCGTTGTCTCTGGGGTCGACCGCTCCGCTGGCTTCGGAAGTCAAAGCGGCTTTCTTCGGTAAGAAAAAGGCCCCTTCTGTGATCAGCAGTTTCGTGGTCGGGCTCGGCGGCAGGGACATTACCAAAGACTCGATCAGGGAAGTGATAAAATTACTAAACGGCAGGGAAAGAAACGGCGAGTTCATAGACTTGAAGCCGGAACTTCTAAAGGAGAGTTATGAATAAGAACCTTTTTGTCTCGGGTCATACCGCCTGCGCGGGATGCGGCCAGTCTTTGGCGGCGAGACTTGTCATAGACGCCGGCGGGCCGAATACTATAGTAGTCAATAACACCGGCTGTCTGGAGGTGTTTTCCACGAAATACCCGGAGTCAGCCTGGGAGGTCCCGTTTATCCATTCTTTGTTCGAAAACTGCGCGGCAGTGGCTTCCGGGGTCGAATCCGCACTCAAGTTCCTGGGCAAGAAAGACGGTATCAACGTTATTGCCCAGGCCGGCGACGGCGGGACCGCCGATATCGGCCTGCAGGCTCTTTCGGGGATGCTGGAACGCGGCCACGATATTCTTTACGTTTGCTACGATAATGAAGCTTATATGAACACCGGTGTCCAGCGCAGCGGTCTGACGCCTTTCGATTCCAATACTACCACCAGCCCGGCCGGCAAGCAGTCTTTCGGCAATTTGCGGCCCAAGAAAGCCCTGCCTGAGATAGCCGTGGCGCACGGCATCCCGTATGTAGCGACAGCCTCGGTAGCGTTCCCGCAGGACATCCAGAGAAAGGTCAAGAAAGCCTTTTCAATAAAAGGCCCCAAATATATGCAGATACATGTCCCCTGCCCGCTTGGGTGGAGGCACGATTCGAGCCTTACCCTTACCGTGGCGAAAGCAGCCGTAGAAACCGGTCTTTATCCGCTGTTTGAGTATGAGAATGGACAACTCTCCGCCGTGCGTAAACTAGCACAGGCCAAACCTGTGGAAGAATACCTGAAAATGCAGGGAAGGTTTAAGCACCTCACAGGTGCCGCCGAGGAAATAAAGAAGATCCAGGAGATCGCTGACAATAATGTCAGGAAATACGGGCTCAGGGACCAGGTCTCCGGGAATTAGCGGAAGGGGGTAGGTCATGGGAAAGCAGGCAAGGGCGATAACGGAAATTCCACTTAAGGATATCGTCAAAGACCTGACGAAAGCTTACGCCGACGAATGGCTGGCGCATTATCTTTATTGGTATATGGCCCAGATAGTCTGTGGCAAGGCCTACGAGGATATGAAGGAATTGCTGAAGAAAATCGCCGCGGATGAGAAGGAACACGCTGAAGAACTGGCCGACCTGATCACGAAACTGGGCGGTGTCCCGATAGCCAATCCGATGGAACTTGAAAAAAACGCCAACGCGCCTTACATAATGCCTCCCAAGAACGGAGCGGATATCAACCGTATAATCCGCATCGTTACCGAGGCCGAGGCTTCCGCGATAGATGTTTACAACAAGATCGCCAAGAAGACGTTCGGTAAGGACCACGTAACCTATCAGGTGGTTGTGCATATACTCGCCGAGGAAATCGAACACGAAGAGATGTTTGAGAATCTTATGGAGCGTTAAGATTCGGGGGACACAATACTTAATTATTCCTAAAACCACACACAATTAAGTATTGTGTCCCCGGAATAACGAATGACCATGTGCCGGGGAAGCCGGAGCTTCGCCGGAAAAAACAGGGGCCTCTGGTTTTAGTTCCAAGGTTCCATTCAGGAGGAATGAAAAATGGCAAAGGTGACTATTGACGCTTCCGTGTGCGTGGGCTGCGGATTGTGCGAGCAATTGTGCCCGGAGGTATTCGAGGTCCAGGCTGACGGTGTCGCGCATAGCAAGGCGGATACCTGCAATACGCATAATATAAGCGAGATCGTCGAGCAGTGCCCGGTCAGCGCCATCAAAGTGGAGTAATCAGAACACCGAATAACAATTTAAAAGCCCCGCGTGCGAACGCGGGGCTTTTTCATAAAACCGCAAGAATCCCCGGCTTTCAAGCCGGGGGAGTTTCATTGCGGACGTTTTTTAGAGCTTTTTCGCCGCGGATTTCTTCTCCACCTCCCGCATGAATTGATCGAAGGCTTCGTTCTGTTTCTTGAAAAGCAGGCCGCGGGCGAACTCTTTTTTCTCCTGGGCGAATTTATTCTCGTCCACCGGCTTGAACGAATCCGGGGAGATGATATAAAAACCGGAGGAGGCCTTTATCACGCCGCTGTATTGTCCGGGCGAAAGTTTCTTCGCTTCCGTGTAAAAAGCGTCGGAGGCCCCGATGCCTTCGATATAACTGCCGAATTTAAAATCTCCGGTCTTGCCAGACTTAAGCGACAGGGATTTAGCCAACTGTTCGAGCGACACCGGTTCTTTGGCTGCCGCCGCGGCTTTGATCTTTGAGAGGCATTCCTCTATTCTTTTCTTCGCCTCCTGGGCGGACTTCTGCGACACCATCTTTTTCTTCACTTCGTCTTTGATCTCCTCAAACGGAGGGATATACGGCTCTTTTTTTTCTTTGATTTTGAGCAGAAAGATCCCGGTAGAGGTTTTGACCGGCGGCAGGAATTTACCGGCGGAGGAGTTGGCGAGGCGTTCCATCAATTCCTGCGACCAGCCTATTCCCGGGATAGGGCCGTTTTCGGCGAAGAGTCCGGTTTCCTTGGCCTCGAGTCCCATATTTTTGGCCTCATCCTTGAGATCGGCGGCTTTGACGAAACGCTGCAGGGTTTCGTGTATCTTATTCTCCGGCGCGTCCGCCCCGAGCATAACATATTCCAGGTTGTAGGTGAGCGGTTTCTTGAAAAGCAGGTTGTTGGCGGTGAAATAGGCTTTTATTTCTTCATCCGGCACGGAAAAATCGGCGGCTATCTCCGCGGGCAGGGCCGCTATGTATTTGACGCTTATTTCTTCGTTGGCCTTGTTGTAGGATTCTTTTATCTCGGTGTCCCCGACTTCAATTCCGGCGGTCACCTCTTGAAACAGCTTCTCTATGGCTATGTCCCCGCGCACCTGCTCTTCGAAAGCTCTGGCGGGGACGTGGAATACGTAGCGCAGAACCTGCCGGTATTGCTTTTCGTCGAATTCGCCCTTTTTATTCTGTAGAAAAGAATAACTCCGAATCGTTCTCACCACTTCCTTATCCGGGATTCTTATCCTGCGGCGGGATGCTTCTTCAAGCATGAGCAGACGCTGCCATGCTTGCCCTTCGAGGTTGAGATACTGTTGCATTTGCTGGAGTTTATCTCCGAGACGCATAGCGGCAGCCGTATTAACCGCCTGGAGAGCGGACTGGTATTCCCGGCTGGTAATCTTCCTGCCGTATATTCTGCCGGCGTAGTGGCTTTGGCCGGGGGATTTCTTTATGGAATCGAAAAATCCCCAGAGAACGAAACCAGGCAAAATAGCTATCAAAAGTATGATCCAGATGGTTTTTTTTGTTCTTTTGCTCCACATGATATTAACCTCCGCAGGGGGATTGTGCCGGGTTACTTAAGCGGTGACGAGATGGATGAGCGCAGCCGCGCACCAGCTGAAGACCGCTATATAGGCCGGGACATGTATGTATTTGCAAACTTCAGGATCGAAATAGGCTTCGGGGTGATTCCAGATGTCCTCTCCGCTGGAGAAGGCGGAGAAGTCGGCTATTTTGCGAAAAAGGAAGATATAGAGATAATAAAAGCAACAGGCTATGAACGTGAGCGTGAAGATATTGCGTATAATTATCGCCATATCGTTATCCTTTTATCCAATTATACTCTTTTCAAACCGGAGAGACAATAATTAATATTTGAAATGTCGGGAAGCAAAAATAAAAGCAAAGGCGGGAGCAGGAAAATGTCTCGGAATCTTGTCTTACCGAGCAATACTTCTTAGGATATATGGTCATTGCAGGCTTTTTTTACGGAGTGATCCGGCGGGGAACGGTTGCTTTGCCTTTTTGTTCCCCGCAAGGACGACCCGAGGCACGGGATCCAGCTTATGTTTTAATCAATTAGTTGCTTTACAAAAGGCTTTTCCATCTGTATAATTAAGAAACTATTCCGGAAGTGCTTCTAAAAAAGGAGCATAAAGGGGTATTTTTTGCGTTTTCCCCGTGGTTATTGTTGTGGCCGGTATGAGGATAAACTTATTCGTGGTTTGTCTAAGCATTACCACGGTTTGAAACCCGGGGAGCTTAATTCTTTCTACAGTAAAGGTGTTTCTTTCTGTTCTTTCCGGCTGCCCGGCGTTTGCCTGGGGGCTTCAGGGGAGTCCGGAAAGAATGACCGCATTTATCGGAGGTAGTATGGTTGTGAATAAAAAACAGAATAAGGTTTTAAAGCTCGGCTTGCCAAAAGGTAGCCTTCAGGAAGCGACTTTCAAAATGTTCCGAAAAGCCGGCTTTAATGTCACCCTGCCTTCGGAGCGTTCTTATTTTCCCTCTACAGGCGATCCGGAGATAGAAGCGATACTGCTTAGGGCCCAGGAGATGTCTCGTTACGTCCAGGAAGGCGTGCTTGACTGCGGCATAACCGGCGAGGATTGGATAATCGAGAACGGGTCCGACGTCGTCAGGATCACCGACCTGGCTTACGCCAAACAGAGTATGAGCAAGGTGCGTTGGGTGCTGGCGGTACCGGAATGCTCGGGGATCGATTCTGTAAAGCAGTTGAACAATAAACGTATCGCCACCGAGCTGGCCAACGCCACCAGAAAATATCTCAAGGAGCAGAAAGTTAACGCCGAGGTTGAATTCAGCTGGGGCGCCACCGAGGTGAAGGTGAATTCCGGGCTGGTGGACGCGATCGTGGATTTGACCGAGACCGGCAGAAGCCTTAAGGCCAATAAGCTAAAGATAATCGCTACTATCTGCGAGTCCACCACCCAGTTCATAGCTAATAGGAAAGCCTTCAAGGACTCCTGGAAGAACGATAAAATGCAACAGATAGCGATGCTTTTGAAGGGCGCGATAAACGCGGAGGAGAAGGTAGGCTTGAAGATGAACGTCCGCAGGAAGGACTTGAATAAAGTCATCTCTCTCCTCCCGGCTCTCAAGAGGCCGACCATCTCCGGTCTGGCGCAGGAAGAGTGGTGCGCCGTGGAGACTATTATCGACGAGAAGGTTGTGCGCATGTTGATACCCGGTTTAAAAAAAGCCGGCGCTGAAGGGATAATCGAATATCCTTTGAATAAAGTAATATATTAAGCGGAGGAGTCAAATGCCTTGCGGCAAAAAAAGAAAGAGAATCAAGATACGGACGCATAAGCGCAAGAAAATGCGCCGCCGTCTGCGTCACGTGAAGAAGAGAGACTGGAATTAGCGTAATCCGGGGACACAATACTTAATTGTGTGTGGTTTTGGGAATAATTAAGTATTGTGTCCCCGGAATTACGCCGTCACGCGCGAGTTCCGGGATAAAAATGGCCCTTCCGAAACCTTTCAGCATAAAGAGTTTTATCTCCCGGGGTTCAATACCCGCATTGTTGTTCTTTGTCCTCATCTGCGCCGGCGCCTGCCGGGCGGCGGAAAGCGCGAAAGCCTCTGCGTTGAGCCATTATATAACCGGATTGATTTACAACCGCCGCGGCGAGCAAAAAAATTCCATACGGGAATTCAAAAAGGCTCTCAAGGCCGACCCGCAAAACGTTTACATCCGCATGAAACTCGCCGTTTGTTACATGGGCGAGGAGGATTATCCCGGCGCCGTCGTGGAACTGCAGTCGGCGGCAAAGTTGCGCCCGGAGATGGCGGAACCTCACGCTTTGCTGTCGCTGGTCTATTATCTGCTGGAAGAGCCCGATAAAGCCATACAGGAATACGAAAGCGCCTTGCGTGCGGCGGCGGAAACCAAACCTGACGACGCCAGGATATCCGTCAGCCTGGGGCGGCTGTATCTTTACCGCGGTAAGCTGGAGCAGGCCGGGCAGGTGTTCCGCAGGATAGTAAATCTGTCGCCTTCTTCCTGGGAGGCGCATTTTTATCTCGGGGATATACGTTACCGTCTGGGAGACAAGAAAGGCGCCGAGGCCGAACTGGTCAAGACCATAGCTTTAAACGGGGATTGCCACCAGGCCCTTAATTATCTCGGATATATGTACCTTGAGGAAGGCCGCCACATCAGGGAAGCGGAGGCGATGATAAAAAAGGCCGTTTCCCTGGCTCCGGACAACGGCGCTTATGTCGACAGCCTGGGCTGGCTTTATTTCAAGAAGGGAATGATAAAGGAGGCGGGCAGGGAATTAAGAAAAGCCGCTGCACTGTTGAACGACCCGGTGATACTTGACCACCTTGGTGATTTCTATCTTAAGACTGGAGATAAAGATAAAGCCGCGCAGGAATGGCGGGAGTCTCTGCGGCTCGACCCCGAACAGGAAGAAGTGAGAGCGAAACTGGAAAAACTGTCCGGGCAGGCGGAGAAGAACGGAGAACCGGTCAAAAATGGGAAATGAAACTTTAGATATACGGCAACTTCAAGAAAAGGCAAGGCAGATCAGAAGAAGCATAATCCAGATGGTATCTGCCGCCGGCTCCGGGCATCCCGGGGGAAGTCTTTCTTCCGCGGATCTGGTTACCGCTCTTTATTTTTCCGTGCTGAGGCATAACCCGTCCGATCCCGCGTGGCCCGACAGAGACAGGTTCCATATGTCAAAAGGGCATTGCTGTCCGCTCTGGTTCTCGGTGTTGGCGGCGGACGGTTACATGCCGCAGTGCGAGCTATCCACTTTGCGTAAATTCGGTTCCATACTGCAGGGTCATCCGGACAGGCGCGCTCCGGGAGTAGAAATGTCCTCCGGGTCTCTCGGGCAGGGGCTTTCCGTGGGTGTGGGCATGTCGCTGGCGGCGCGGCTGGACGGCAGACAAAGCAGGATTTACGTGTTGATGGGAGACGGCGAGACACAGGAAGGCAATATCTGGGAAGCCGCGATGTCCGCCGCTCATTACAAATGCGATAATCTTTGCGGCATAGTCGATCATAACGGGCTGCAGGTAGACGGCAGGACATCGGATATAATGGGCCTTGAGCCGATAAAGGCCAAATGGGAGGCTTTCGGCTGGCACGCGATCGAAATAGACGGGCACGACATGGCGGCGATTCTCGGCGCCTATAAAGAAGCCGCCGGAGTAAAAGGAAGGCCGAGCGTGATTATCGCCCATACCATAAAAGGTAAAGGCGTTTCTTTCATGGAAAATAACGTGGAGTTCCACGGGCGCGCGCCCACTAAAGAAGAGACGGAACAGGCGTTGAAGGAATTGGCGTAGCCGTCGCGGAGAAAAATTCTATGGCTGAATTATTCTATCAAAGGGATGTTTACGGCAAGACTCTCGTGGAACTGGGCGGCAAGAATCCGGACATAGTGGTGCTGGACGCGGATCTTTCCAGCTCCACCAGGACCGGTCTGTTCGCCAAGGCGTTCCCGAAGAGGTTCTTCAATATGGGGGTGGCGGAGCAAAACCTGATGGGCGTCGCCGCCGGGCTGGCGGTATCCGGCAAAACGGTATTCGCTTCCACTTTCGCCATCTTCGCCACCGGCCGCGCCTGGGACCAGGTGCGCAACGGGATATGCTACAATCATTTGAATGTTAAGATAGTTGCCACTCACGCCGGATTGACGGTCGGGCCTGACGGGGCGAGCCATCAGGCGTTGGAAGATCTGGCTTTGGTGCGCGTGATACCTGGAATAAACGTGGTCGTTCCCTGCGACGGTCCGCAGACTAAAGCGGCGGTGCTGGCGGCAGCGGAGACCCCGGGGCCTTTTTACATACGCCTGGGCCGCGCGAAGGTCCCGACGATAGAGGGAACGGAGGATTTTCGCCTGGGCAAGGCGCAGGTGCTCCGGGAAGGCGGAGATGTCGCCATTATCGCCTGTGGTATGATGGTAGGTAACGCCTTGAAGGCCGCGGAAAAGCTGGCCGGCAAAGGCGTGCGGGCGCGCGTGATCAATATGCATACCTTGAGGCCTTTCGACGCGGAAGCGGTAAAAGAGGCGGCGGGGACGGTTCGCGGCGTAGTGGTCTGTGAAGAACATTCTATAGTCGGCGGGTTATGCTCGGCGGTCGCGGAAACCTTGCAGGAAGAAGGTTATTGCGGCAGGGTGGCCACTGTCGCTATAAAGGAAAGGTTCGGGCAGTCCGGCGATCCGGATGAGCTGATCAAAAGCTATAAACTTACCGCAGAAGACGTGGAAAGAGCGGCTTTGGAAAGCATCCGCGGTTGAGGCGCAAACCCATGTTTTTACGGAAGATACCCTCGGGGACCCGGGCGGTTTTCCCCTCATACGCCAAGATAAATCTTTATCTGGAGATCCTGCGCAGGCGCAGGGATGGGTATCACGATATCCGCACTCTTTTCGAGCGTATAGATTTGTGCGACGAGATTAGCGTCCGGCTTCGAGATGACGGCGTTATCAAGGTCTCCTGCGGTTATCCGGGGGTCCCGCAGGATGAAGGCAACCTGGCCTATCGGGCCGCCGATGAGTTATTTAAACTTTGCGGCGTTCGGGATAAGGCCGGGGCGGATATCAGCATACGCAAGAACATTCCACCCGGCGCGGGTTTGGGCGGCGGTTCGGGAAACGCGGCGGCGGTGATACTGGGGTTGAACCGTATGGCCGGTTTGAAGTTACCATTCAGCAAGTTATACGGGATAGCGTCCTCCATCGGTTCGGACACGGCCTTTTTTCTTCACGAATGTCCTTTCGGGCTTGGGACAGGCAGAGGAGAAAAAATCAAACCCTTGCACAGGCTGGACAAACTGTTTTTTTATCACGTTCTGGTCTTTCCTTCCATAAGCGCGCCTACTCCTTTGACTTACCGGGAGTGGGATAGAAAGCGCTCTCTCCGCAAGAAAGACGTATTGACAAAATCTTTAAATAATGTTAAAATAATAAATTCAGGTTATAGCCGGCATGTTTTTTCCGGCTATAATGGCGAGTTATTCAACGGCCTGGAAAGTGTTGCTGTTGATTTATATCCGGAAGTCAGGCGCGTAAAAGAATCTTTTGCGCGCCTTGGGATAGAAGCTAATGCCATGTCGGGCAGCGGTTCTTGCGTGTTCGCCGTGGTATCTTCACATCGTGAGGCTTCTAATTTGGCGCGTCTGATTAGCGGAATGAACCGCCGGTGGCGTGTTTGGACCGCAGGGACTGCGTTACCCCGGAAGCAACAGCATAAGGAGGTAGGCCGATGGAGATCACCGAAGTAAGAGTGTTCCTGAAAGACTCGCCCGACAAGAAGCTCAAGGCTTATGCCACGGTAACTTTTGATAACGCGTTCGTTGTCAGGAATATCAAGGTTATAGAGGGAAATAACGGTGTTTTCATCGCCATGCCGTCGCGTAAGCTTAAATTCGCCTGCCCGAAATGCGGTTTCAAGAATGAAATTCGCAGTAAATATTGCAACCAGTGCGGAGCGCAGCTGCCTTTTACCTCCGCTCCGGCGGAAACCGACGCGGCCGGCGGGGCTCAGTCGGAACATAAAGATATAGCCCATCCCATTACTCAATCCTTCAGGGAATATCTCCAGAAGAAGATATTGGATATCTATGAGCAGGAGAGGAGACGGGACGGCACAGGAATGCACGCGGATCAGGAATTCAGCGTTGAATAAACCCCGAAGCCGTCTTTAAATACACCTATCCCGGGGAAATCGCGTTTTTACGCATCACTGCGGAGGAACGGACCTACTGCCCGGTAGTGTAATGGTAGCACATCAGAATTTGGGTCTGAGCGTTGAGGTTCGAGTCCTCACCGGGCAATTTTTTCGCCGTAGGCGAAAAAATAGAGAATCGAAGTAGAAAGTAGAGAGTTGAAAAGACAGAGAACTTTCGATTCGGTCAAATTTCTATTTTCTAATTTCAAGGTTTTAGTGATTCTTAACTGAGATCTAAAATAGAACAGGAGTCCGGAGAGATTTTCAATTGCGTTCTATTGCTCTATTGTTCCATTGTTCAAGTAATTTGCTGGATTGTTTCGAGCGGTTAATTGGCAAGAAACTATATGGATAAAATAATAGCCTTAATTTTCTCGCCAGCTTTTCTTATCTTTATATTTGGGGTGTTGTTGCTTTGGAGAACAGAAGGGATCAAAACTCAAATTGAGAGACAGTCGCATTTTGTAAAAAAATGGGCTGATCGGTTCTTTGATACTTGTCATGAGTTTATGAATGGTATTGAACATATAATGGCATTGCTAAACCAGCTTAAATTACTCGATAATCCAAATGACGAAAGAGTCGTTCGATATAAACAAGAATATAGCGACTGCTTCCAGATAGTAACAGAATTAGAATTAAAAATTCGCAGAATGGTTTCTTTTGCTCCACGGTATGGAGAAACTGTTAAAAAGAAAGCTTTCGATATTCTCGCTATGCTTTCAAATATTTCTCGTCAAGGACAAGTTAATTTTGATAAATTATTTGTTTTGGTGGTTGAGTTTAATGCGGCAGCTAAATCAGCACATAATGAAATGTTAACTATAAAAGAATAGAGCAATTATGTCGCCCAAAACAGAAATATTAACAAAAATAAAACAGCATTCCAACGACCTGAAGAATTATGGGGTTAGAAAGGTCGGTCTTTTCGGGTCTTTTGCGCGTTCAGGGCAACACCCGAAGAGCGATATAGATATTCTCGTTGAATTCAATAAAGGCGATAAGACATTCGATAATTATATGGATCTTAAATTCTTCCTGGAAAAATTGTTTCATCGTAAAATAGATTTGGTAATTAAGGATGCTTTGAAAGCGCAAATTAAAAATAAAGTGCTTTCCGAAGTAAAATATGCGTAATTATAAATTATATCTTGATGATGTATCTGAAGCGATAAAACGAATTGAGCGGTATGCCAAAGAAGTGACTCTTGAAGAACTCAAAAGGGATACCCTTATTCTTGACGGTATTGTGCGTAATCTTGAAATAATCGGAGAAGCCGTTAAAAATATTCCGGGTGAGATTAAAGAAGAAAGCCCGGAAGTTGAATGGAAGAAAATCTCCGGCTTACGGGATATCCTGGCGCACGAGTATTTTGGTGTTGATGTTGAAGTGGTGTGGGATATCGTCCGGAATAAATTGCCGATTTTTAAGTATCAAATTAAACTGATTTCGCGTAACAAGAAACTGTAGGGTGTTATTAAGTATATCCTTCGTCTTTAACCCAGGATGACGAAATAAGGTTTTTTAACCCGGATCCGGAATAAATAATGAGATCACGCAAGACAGCCTGTATTATCCTCGCCGCCGGTAAGAGCACGCGCATGCGTTCGAGCCTGCCGAAAGTGCTGCATCCTCTCTGCGGCAGGCCGATGCTGAGATATGTTTTGGATCAGGCCGATGAATTCAAGACCGGACCATGCGTGGCCGTCTTGGGATACAAGCACGAGCAGGTCGCCGCCTGTCTGTCCGGCAATGTCCGTATCGCCGTGCAAAAAGAGATAAACGGCACGGCTTCCGCGGTGTCTCAGGCGCTTGGTCTGCTTAAGGACTTTAGCGGCGACGTCATCGTGCTTTACGGCGATATGCCCTTGCTTAAGGCGGACACATTGAAGAAGCTGGCCGCGGAACACCGCAGGAGCGGGGCCGCGGCCACGGTGCTGACCGCGCTGGTGGAGGACGCGGCCGAATACGGCAGGATCGTCAGGGACGAGTATTCCGCCATAAGCGGCATCGTGGAAGCGGCGGAGGCCGACGGTTACCAGAAAGAGATCAAGGAGATCAATACCGGGGTAGTCTGTTTCGACAAAGACTGCCTGGCCGCGAGCCTGAAAAAAGTAAAGCCGCGTAACCGCAAGAAAGAGTATTATCTCACCGATTGCATAGGGATATTGTATTCGATGGGCAAGGCGATCGGCGGGATGCGTGTCAAGGATAATCGCGAGGGAATGGGAGTCAATTCTCGAGTCGAGCTGGCGGCCGCGAACGTTATAATGCAGGCGCGCCTGAACGAGAGCTATATGAAGCAGGGCGTCAGCCTGACGGCGCCGGAGACGGTCTTCATCAATCACGGCACGAAGATAGGCGAAGATACCGTTATTTATCCCTTTACAGTCATAGAAAGGGATGTTAAAATCGGGAAAAACTGTTCGATAGGGCCGTTTGCGCATTTGCGTGAAGGGACCCGTTTGGCGGACAATGTCTGCGCCGGGAATTTTATAGAAATGGTGCGCGCCGACGTGGGAGAAAACGTTTTTGTGAAACATTTCTCCTATCTTGGCGATACGCGCGTCGGGCGCGGCGCCAATATCGGCGCCGGAACGGTGACCGCTAATTTTGACGGCGTCAACAAGCACAATACGGTGATAGGAGATAACGCCTTCATCGGTTCGGACACGGTGTTGATCGCCCCGGTCCGCGTAGGCAGGGGCGCGAAAACCGGCGCCGGTTCCGTAGTCACCAGGGGGCGCAGCGTCCCGGACGGAGGAGTGGTGGCGGGAGTGCCGGCGAGGGTTTTGAACAGGAGTAAGCGGCGGTAAATCGCGGCGCAGAGATCCCCGGTTTTCAAGCCAGGGAGCGTCATTCCAAGACCAAGTTTTTTTGCCATACGGAGGAATCGGAAAGAGATGAATAAACTCGCGGTATTCACCGGTAACGCTCATCCTGAACTGGCTAAGAGCATCTGCAATTACCTCAAGATAGATGTCTCGGATGCGATGGTAGGCAGATTCAGCGAGGGCGAGGTAAGGGTAAAGATAAACGACAATATCCGGGGCAAGGATGTTTTTATCGTTCAGCCGACTTGCCCTCCGGTGAATGAGAACCTGGTAGAGCTGCTGGTGATGATCGATGCCCTCAAGAGGGCATCCAGCCAGCGCATAACCGCGGTGATGCCTTATTTCGGTTACGCCAGGCAGGACAGGAAAGACCAGCCGCGCGTTCCCATCAGCGCCAAGCTCGTGGCTAATCTCTTGACAACCGCCGGGGCAAACAGGGTGCTGACAATGGACCTGCACGCCGGGCAGATACAGGGATTTTTCGATATCCCGGTGGACCATCTGTTCGCCGTGGGGGTTTTCATAGATTACATCCAGAGCCTGGGGTTACAGAATGTCGTGGTGGTATCTCCCGATGTCGGCAGCATAAAAATGGCGAGGTCGTATGCCAAGAGGCTGATGGCGTCGCTGGCAATTATAGACAAAAGGCGGGTATCGCCGGACAAGGCCGAGGTCGTGCATATATTGGGCGATGTGGAAGGAAAAGATGTTCTTATCGTAGACGATTTGGTAGCCACCGGCAGTTCGCTTTTCGAAGCGGTGGAGATATTGCATAAGCATAAAGCCAGGTCGATCAGGGCGGGTATTACCCACGGGGTGCTTTCCGGTCCGGCTATGGAGCGTCTGGATGCCTGCCGCTGGCTCGAGGAACTGGTTATCACAGACAGTATCCCCTCCGGAGGCAACAGGACGCATCCGCGGTTAAGAACGTTGTCGGTCGCGGCTCTGTTGGGAGAGGCGATAAGAAGGATACATAACGAGGAGTCGGTAAGCTCTCTGTTCGATTAGAGTTTCCCCCGAGCGTCCAGGCCGCCGATCAGCGGAAGCAGGTCAATGTCCGCCGGGCGGCAGCCGCGGCGGGCTTTACTCCGGTATTCAAGCACAAGGCAGTACTGCATAAGGAAGAGAGGTAGTGGTAATGGAAAAAATGTTTCTTAACGTCGAGGTCAGGGCCGAGACCGGCAGGAGCAAGGTCAAGGCGCTCCGCGATAAAGGTTTTATTCCGGCGGTCATTTACGGAGAAGGCAAGGAAGGGCGCTCCGTGCAGGTCTCTATGCGCCAGCTTTTCGACCTGGTGCATAAACACAGGCTGGAGAATGCGCTCGTGACTTTGAAGATAGAAGGCGAGGCGGAGAAACCCTGTCTTATAAAAGACATACAGCTGGATCCGCTGCACGGGGATATCATCCACGTCGATTTCAACTCTATTTCGATGGACAAAAAACTGCGTTTGAATGTGCCGATCATCGGCAACGGCGAACCTGCGGGTGTGAAGCAGGAAGGCGGGTCGCTGGAGCATATCCTCTGGGAAATAGAGGTGGAGTGTCTTCCTACCGATATCCCTGAAAAGATAGAAGTGGACATCAGCGGACTGAAACTCGGCGAATCCATACACGTCAAGGATCTGAATCTTCCGTCCGGGGTAAAGGCCCTGACCGAACCGGAAAGCGTGCTCTTTACGGTTGCGGCTCCGACGGTGCAGGCGGCGGAGGAAGAAGCGGCGGCGGAGGGTGAAGCGAAGGCCGAGCCGGAAGTCATAAAAGAGAAAAAAGAAGCGCCCGCGGAAGAATCCAAGGACAAAGAGAAGAAGTAAACCGATGAAATTCATCGTCGGCCTGGGGAATCCCGGGAAAGAATACGTGAATACCAGGCATAACCTGGGCAACTTTCTGGTGCAGGCGCTGGGATGCGAAGCCGGGCTGTCTTTCAGGCGGGACAGCGGCGTGTATTCATTTATCGCCCGCGGAACTTTCTGCGGAGAGGAAGTCGTCCTGGCCTTGCCGTACACGTATATGAACTTATCGGGGCGCGCGGTGAAGGCCATGGCCGCCAAATACGGCAAGGGCGGTTACGAACTTCTGGTCGTCTGCGATGATATGGATTTAGATTTCGGGACGCTTCGGATCAAGCGCGGCGGGTCCTCCGGAGGGCATAAGGGGATAGCTTCGATAATCGAATCCCTGGGGAATGGAAACTTCTGCCGTCTGCGGATGGGGATAGGCAGACCGGCCGCCGGGACGGACGCTGCCGTATACGTTCTTGAGAAATTCGGTCCGTTTGAAAAAGGCTCCCTGCCGGGAGTACTGGAGACGGCTATAGAGTGTTGCAAGACTTGGCTTACGGAAGGAACGGAGAAGGCGATGAATCGTTTCAACCCCCTCCGCCCGGAAATCCCGGGGTCTTAAGCCGGTTTTACTTCAGCCAGGCGGAGCGGGATAACAGTAAGAATAGAAAAGGAGCAAGACAGGATGAATAAGTATGAAGCTATGGTGATCATGAAGCCGGAACTTTCCGAAGACGAGAGGAAGGCCGTTCTGGCGCAGCTTACGGATACGATAACCGCAAACACGGGGACCGTGGCGCAGGCGGGAGTCTGGGCCGAGCGCAAGAAACTGCAGTTCTCCATCAAGAAGCACGCGGAGGGCGTTTATTATCTGATCGATTTCTCGGCTGCTCCCGAGGCTATAGAAAAGATACTCGGGGTGTATAAACTGAACGATAACGTGTTGAGGACGCTTATAACCGTGCATGAGAGCAAGTAATTGCTTTTCTAACCGGGCGGGGGAGGATGCGATATGGCTAATTTTAACCGGGTGTTTCTTATCGGCAATCTGACTAAGGATCCGGAGTTGCGTTATACCCCGCAGGGGACCGGAGTGGTTAACCTTCGCCTGGCGGTCAACCGCAGGTTCAAGGATAGGAACCAGGAATTAAAAGAAGAGACCTGTTTCGTGACGGCGGTAGTCTGGGATAAGCAGGCCGAGACCTGCAATCAGTATCTGCGCAAAGGCAGTCCGGTTTTCATCGAGGGGCGCCTGCAGTCGCGTTCCTGGGAAGACGCCAGCGGGCAAAAACGCAGCACGATAGAAGTGAGGGCCGAGCGGGTGCAATTCCTCGGCGGAGGCGGGGCCAGGGACGGAGCGGCGGCGCCGGCAGAGACGAATATGGAACATTCCACTGAAGCTGAATGGATGGGAGAAAGCGAGGAGAAGTTCAATGAAAGAGAAAATCAGGAAAACGCCTAACAGAAACAAGAGAAGAAAGGATTCCGGTTCTTCCGGCCGCAAGAGGATCTGCCGTTTCTGCGCCGACAAGATGGAAAACATAGATTACAAAGACATCAAGAGGCTCGAATTCTTCATGAGGGACAGAGGCAAGATTGTTGCCAGCCGTCTCTCGGGGAATTGCGCCAAGCATCAGAGGAGACTTGTGACCGCAATCAAAAGGGCGAGGTTCCTGGCCCTGTTACCTTATTCGAGGGCTTAAAATGAAAGTGATACTTACCGATAATATCGAGAAAGTCGGCAAACTGGGGGCCATGGTCAACGTGAAAGACGGGTTCGCCCGTAATTTTCTGTTCCCCAGGAAGCTGGCGGTTCCTTCCACTCCGGGAAATCTGAAGGCGCTGGAAGCGAAAATGAAGAAAAAGGCCAAAGAACTGGAGGCCTTGAAGAATGAAGCCGAGAAGACGCGCGCGCGCCTTGAGGCTCTCTCTTTGACCATGCCGGTGCTCACGCAGGAGGACGATAAACTGTACGCCGGTATCTCCTCCGTGGATATCCTGCAGGCCTTGAAAGACGAGGGCATTATCCTGCAGAAGAGCGACATACTGCTCGAGGAGCCTATCAGGGCCCTCGGGATTTACGAAGTTCCGGTCAAACTCCACCCTGAAGTTGAAGGTAAGGTCAAGGTATGGGTGGTCAAGAAGTGATTGAATGAAAGACGAATGATGAGGAATGAAGGACGAAAGTGCCGCGCTCCGTCCTTCGTCGCGGTTCGCGCGCCCCGCGTTTCATCCTTCGGCCCTCATCCCATTTTGTAAAATCATGCCTACGGAAAGTTCCATCGAGAAGCTCCCGCCGCAGAACCTGGACGCCGAAATGGCGGTCCTCGGCTCCATGCTTATGGATGAAGAAGCGATAGCGGTCGCCGCGGAGCACCTCGGTAAAGAATGTTTCTATAAAGACTCCCACCGCAAGATATTCGAGACCATACTGGATCTTTTCAACGTCAACAAGGCGGTTGATCTTATCACGCTGACAGACGAACTGCGCCGCAAGGGGATACTCGAGGAGACCGGCGGAGCCAGTTATCTGGCGTCTATGGTCAACGCGGTGCCGAGCGCGGCCAATATCCGTCATTACAGCGGGATAGTGCGCGATAAAAGCGTTCTGCGCGGGCTGATCAGCAGCGCCACGCGCATCATCTCATCCTGTTACGAGAACGAGGGGAACGTCCGCGAGGTGGTCGATAACGCCGAGAAACTCATCTTCGAAGTGAGCGACCGCCGCCACCGGGGAAGCGCCATCCACCTGAAAGAGATCATCAAGGACAGCATAGAGAATATCGATCGCCTCTACCAGAAGAAGGCGCATGTCACCGGTATCCCCACAGGTTTCCTGGATTTCGACACGATAACCTCCGGTATGCAGCCGTCCGATCTGGTGATCGTGGCTGCGCGCCCTTCCATGGGTAAGAGCGCTTTGGCTTTGTCTATGGCCGAATACGCCGGGGTATCCGCCAAGGTGCCCACCGCCATATTCAGCCTGGAAATGTCCAAAGAACAGCTCGTGCAAAGGATGCTTTGTTCTCACGCCAGAGTCGACGCCCATAAAGTCAGGACCGGATACCTTTCCGCGTCCGACTGGCCCAAACTTACCGCGGCCGCCGGACGGCTTTCCGAGGCGCCCATCTATATCGACGATACCCCGGGCATTTCGGTAATGGAACTGCGCGCCAAGGCGCGCAGGCTCAAGGCTCACCACGATATCCAGTTTATAATCCTGGATTACCTGCAGTTGATGCGCGGCAGCGGCAACGGTTCTGACGACAGCCGACAGCAGGAGATATCCGAGATATCGCGTTCTTTGAAGGCGCTGGCCAGAGAGCTGAACGTGCCGGTTATCGCCATCAGCCAGCTTTCGCGCGCCGTGGAGCGCCGCGACGACCACCGCCCGCAGTTATCGGATTTGAGGGAATCGGGAGCAATCGAGCAGGACGCGGACGTAGTGGTGCTTATTCTCAGGGAAGAATATTATAATCCCACCCCGGAAAATCAAGGTATCGCCGAAATCATAGTCGCCAAACAACGCAACGGCCCGGTCGGATCGGTCAAACTCTCCTTTATAAAAGAATATACCCGTTTCGAAAATTACGCCCGGGTAGAGTTCTAATTCCGGGGACACAATACTTAATTATGATAATTAAGTATTGTGTCCCCGGAAAGATTTTTCTATTGCTTTTTGAACGCGGTGTGTTATACTGAAACAAATTGTTGCGGCCGTGTATTTTGAGACGGTGATGCGGCCGGGATCAACGTGTATGCGGTATAAAATCCCACTTTGAATATGACGCATAAGAATGTATTCCGGGCAATACCTTTTGTTCTCGTCTTTTTCACGGCGGCCGCCGTATTCGCGCAGGATTCTCAGTCTGCCGGCAGCGGCGTTTCGCAGGCCGCTCCTTCTCCGGCCGCAGCGCTTCCCCCGGCAGAGAACTCTCCGACAATATCCCCGGATTCCAAGGTTACCGCGATAGAAGTCGCCGGCAACAAGACTATCAGCAGCAATACCATAATAGCCAAAATAAAGACGAAAGTCGGCGGCCTTTACCAGGAGAACGTTGTAAGCGACGATATCAAGAGGCTGTATCTGCTTGGTTTCTTTAGCGATATCAATACAGACGTCAAGCCTTATAACGGCGGGCTCAAGCTCGTGATAACAGTCAACGAGCGTCCGCTTATAGAAAAAATCTCTTTTTCAGGGGTGAAAACCCTTCGTATGAAAGAGGATAAGCTTAAAGGGATGATAAAGTCCAAAGAAGCGCAGTATCTCGACCATCCGACATTGACCGATGACAGCGCGACGCTGAGGGCGCTTTACGAGAAGCGCGGCTACAGTAGCGCTAAAGTCGAATATTCCGTTGATTTTAACAAGGAGAACGGCAAGGCGCTGGTCATTTTCAAGGTGGAAGAAGGCATCAGGACCAAGATACGGGACATTTTCGTCCGCGGCGCCAAGGCCTACAAAAAAGGCAAGATATTAAAGATAATGAAGACCAGGCGCGCCTGGCTTTTCAATTCCGGGATACTTAAGGAAGAAGTGATAAAGGAAGATATGGACCGGCTGCGCGATTTCTACAGGCGCAGCGGCTACGCGGATATGACGGTCTCCTACGAAGTGGTCCCGAACAAACACCGTAATACCCTGTCGGTCATAGTCACCATAAACGAGGGCAGGAAGTATTTCGTGGGTTCCGTGAAGGTAGAAGGGAACAAGGAGATCGCGCAGAAAGACATAATGGAGAGGATCAAGGTTTGCGCGCCGGGCAAGGTATTCAGCCAGGAGGGGATGCACGAAGATATCGCTTCCATCCAAGGTCTGTATTTTGACAAAGGCTACATCTTTGCCGGGGTGCTGGAGAGCACGTCCTTAAGCCTGGTAAACGGCAACGTGGATATCCTTTACCGTATAGTCGAGAACGATATCGCCTACGTGAACAAGATCAAGATACGCGGCAACGTCAAGACCAGGGATATTGTCATCCGTCGTGAACTGCGGATACATCCCGGAGACCGTTTCGACGGAGACAAGCTGCGCAGGAGCAAGGAAAGATTGCAGAACCTCGGGTTCTTCGAGGAGATCAGCTACGATACCGAGGATACCGACGTCCCTAACAGCAAAGACCTGGTGGTGGACGTGAAAGAGTCGAAGACCGGTATGTTCAGCTTCGGCGGCGGCTACAGCAGCGTGGATCAGTTCATCGGTTTCGTGGAGATAGAACAGCGGAATTTCGACTGGAAGAATTTCCCCTATTTCACCGGCGGCGGGCAGGACCTGAAGATCAGGGCCTCTATCGGCAGCCTGACCCAGGGATATGAACTTAGCTTTACCCAGCCCTGGATATTCGATTATCCGGTTTCTTTCGGTTTCGATATTTACAAGCGCACGCACGAGCGCGATTCCGACGTCGGTTACGGCTACGACGAGGACGTCACCGGCGGCGACCTGCGTCTGACTAAGGAGTTGAGCGAGTATCTCAAGGGTAGCGTGATGTATAAGTATGAGCAGATCAAGATCAGCAACCCCAGCGACGACTTAAATAAAAACGACGAATTTATAAGAGAGGAAGTTGGGAAATATAACATCAGCAGCACGAGTTACGGCCTAACTTACGACAGCAGGGACAATGTGTTCGACCCGCGCAGGGGAGACCTTGTCAGCGGCACTATCGACGTCGCCGGCGGCCCGTTCGGGGGGGACAAGGACTTCTACAAGCTTTTCCTGAGGATGTCGCATTACCAGCCGCTGTTCATGAAGTCGGTGATGGAATTGCGACTGCGCACGGGCGTGGCTAAACCTTATGGTGACAGCAACAGTGTGCCCATATATGAAAGGTATTTCGCCGGAGGCGCCAATACCATCCGCGGTTACAAAGAACGCAGGATCGGTCCGTACTACGGGGGTGATAATGATGACCCCAAGGGCGGTCAGGCGATAATGGTCGCCAACGCCGAATACACCTATCCGCTGATGAATTTCCTGCGCGTGGCGTTCTTCTACGATATCGGCGATGTTTGGGAAAAAGCCAGCGAATGGGGCAAAGGCGGGCTGAAAGCCGGCACCGGTATAGGCTTCCGCATCAAGACGCCGATCGGCCCGATCATGCTTGATTACGGTATCCCGCTCAACAAGGCTTCGGGGGAGGACTCCAAAGGCGACGGCAGGTTCCATTTCAATATGAGCCACGGGTTCTAATGCGCTGTTAAATCATTTTTTTAGCCGGCGCGCGGAGTAATCGAGAATCGAAAACCGAGATTTGCTCAATAAAAGTTCTCGATTTCGGTCTAATTCCGATTCTCATTTATCAGAAACTTGTATAACAATGTAATCAAACAATTCGGCACTATCCTTGCCAAACAAACAATCAAAGGATAAAAAAAGGAGGAGGGGAAATGAAAAAGGGAATAGGGGTTGTTCTTGGGGGACTTTTCGTGTTGGCCATGTTAGCCGGCAGCGCCTCGGCAGCCGATAAACTGGGATATATCGACTTGAGCCGCACGTTCAACGAGTATTACAAAACCAAGGATTACGATAAGGTGCTCGGCGACAAACAGTCCGCCTACGACGCCGAAAGGACAAAAAAGGTCAACGAAATCAAACAGCTCCAGGAGAAAATCAACCTTCTCAGCGATAAGGAGAAGGAATCCAAAAAGGGCGACATCGAGACCAAGGTTAAGGCCCTGCAGGAATTCGACCGTCAGAAGCAGACGGACCTGCGCAAGGAGCAAGATGAAAAGATGAAGGAGATCCTCAAGGATATAGAGAACGCGGTGAAGGCCTACGCGGAGAAAGAGGGATATACCTTCGTTTTCAACGACAGGGTGCTTGTTTACCAGACCAAGGGCCTGGAGATCAGCGATAAGATAATAGCCGCCCTCAATAAAGGCAACACAAAGAAATAAGACCCCGCGCGGGAGAGGGCGCCGCCCTCTCCCGCAGGGTTTTCTCCCGGCTTTATGCGTAAGACCCTCAAAGAAATCGCCGAGATTATCGGCGGCGAAGTAATCGGACCGGCAGACCTGGAGATAACCGGGTTTTCCGGTATAGAAGAGGCACGCCCGGGGGACATAGCTTTTTTATCCAATCCCAAATACGCGCCGTTTCTGGAGAAAACCGGCGCGTCGGCGGTAATAACCTCTCCTCAAGTCTCTCCCCCGAAGCGCGCGGCTCTGATCAGGGTGGAGAATCCTTCACTGGCTTTCACGCAGGTAGTCCAGTTGTTCGGAGAGAATAAAGCGCGCCATCCCCGGGGAATACACCCGGCGGCGGCGGTCTCTCCCGGAGCGTCCCTGGGCAAGAATGTTACCGTCGGCGCTTACGCCGTTATAGAAGACGGCGCCAGCGTCGGTGACGACACTATTGTTTACTCCGGATGTTATATCGGTTACGGGGCTAAGATCGGGACCCGTTGTCTCTTGTATCCCAATGTCACGGTCAGAGAAGATATCGTCATCGGGGACAGGGTGATCATCCACAGCGGGACAGTGGTCGGCTCTGATGGGTTCGGATACGTTACTGTGAAGGGAGCGCATCATAAAATACCGCAGACCGGGACGGTGGTGATCGGAGACGAAGTCGAGATAGGCGCCAATGTTACCATCGACCGCGCGCGTTTCGACAAGACCGTGATCGGCAGCGGGACCAAGATCGACAACCTGGTGCAGGTAGCGCATAACGTTAACGTCGGCAGTAACGTGTTGCTCATCGCGCAGGCCGGGATCTCAGGCAGCACCAGGATAGGCGACGGCGCCATAATAGCCGGGCAGGCGGGGCTGGCCGGGCACATCGTTATAGGGGAGGGAGCGATAGTCACGGCCCAGGCGGGGGTCTCCAAGTCGGTGCCTCCGGGGACGATGGTTTCGGGGTATCCGGCAAGAGAATTTATGTCCACGCAGAGAATAAATGCCTGCGCGCAGAACCTTCCGAAGCTCACCAAGACCGTAGCGGAGTTGAAAAAAAAGATAGAAGAGTTGGAGTCGAGACTGAAATAAATCCGGCCCGCCACGGTCTGAAGACCGCGGCTCGCTTATTTTCCGCGCCATAAAAGGCGCGATTTCAACGCCGTCAAGGTTATAACCGGCGGGGAGAGAAATGGATCTACAAAAGACTATAAAAGGGCAAATTACTATTACGGGCGTAGGCCTGCATACGGGAAATAAGGCCGCCGTTACACTTAAGCCGGCGCCTGCTGACAGCGGCGTTACCTTTGTGAGGACCGATCTGCCGGATAGGCCGGAGATGAAGGCCAGCGTTGACTGCGTTTCGTCTTATCCTCGCAGCAAGCGCCGCACCACTATCGGCAGCGGCGTCGCCGGCATACATACCGTGGAGCATATGCTGGCCGCTCTGTCGGCTTGCGGCATAGACAATCTTGTGGTGGAACTCGACGGCGAGGAATTACCCGGCCTCGACGGCAGCGCGCTGGAATACCTGAAAGCGCTGGACAGAGCCGGCATACAGACGCTGGACAAACCAAGGGATTATTATTCGTTGACGGAGCCGATTTATATCAACGAATCCGGAGTCTCCCTGGTAGCTGTGCCTTGCGAGACTTTCCGGGTTTCCTACACCCTCGATTATGAACATCCCATGCTGGCTTCCCAGTTTTTCGATATGGAGATCACGGAGAAGTCCTTCCGCGACGGCATTGCGGGCGCAAGGACTTTTTGCCTGGAAGAGGAGGCCGAGGAGCTGAAGAAGCAGGGACTGGGCAAGGGGGCGACTTACGAGAACACGCTTGTCGTCGGCGAAAAAGGTGTCGTCGGCAATACACTGCGATTTCCGGACGAGTTCGTCAGGCACAAGGTCCTCGACCTTATCGGAGACTTCAGTCTGCTCGGACAGCCTTTGAAGGCCCACATAATTGCGGTCAAGAGCGGCCATTCTCTTAACGCCAGGATGGTCAAGTCGATATTACAGCAAAAGCAGAAAAGCTTGGCAGGCGCGAATGTTTGTTCCGGAGAAGGCTGCGTGATGGATGTGCAGGCGATAATGGATGTGCTGCCGCACCGTTTCCCGTTCCTTCTTGTGGACAGGATCACGTATCTGGAGCAAGGCAAACGGGTGGTCGGAATAAAAAACGTTACCATCAACGACGCGTTTTTTCAAGGGCATTTCCCCGGCAAACCCGTGATGCCGGGCGTGCTTATCCTGGAGGCGATGGCCCAGGTCGGCGGAGTGATGATGCTTTCCTCGGCGGAGAACCGCGGCAAGCTCGCTTATTTCATGGCTATAGACGACGCGAAGTTTCGCAAGGTAGTGGTGCCCGGGGACAGGCTGGTGATGGAGGTCGCGGCAGGTAAAGTGAAATCCAGGACCGGGCAGGTTTACGGCAAGGCTTACGTGGATGGAAAAGTGGTGGCTGAAGCCACTTTGATGTTCGCTTTCGGATAAGGGGCCCGGCGTAAAACCGGATATAGAAGGTGCATATATGTCAATACATAACACCGCCATAGTTTCAGATAAGGCAAAGCTCGCTGAAGGCGTGGAAGTCGGACCATTTTCCATTATCGGCGATAATGTGACTATCAACTCGGGCACCAGGATCGGGGCGCATTGCGTTATTGAAGGTAATACGACCATAGGCCGGGATTGCGAAATATTCAGCGGGGCGGTGGTCGGCAGCAGGCCCCAGGATCTTAAATTCAAGGGCGAGAAGAGTTACCTTATTATAGGCGACAGGAATATCATCAGGGAATACTGCACTTTGAATCCCGGCACCGGGGAAGGCGGCAAGACCGTCGTCGGAGACGGCAATTTACTTATGGCTTACTGCCATGTGGCGCACGATTGCCGTGTGGGCAGCGGCTGTATCATGGCCAATAACGGGACCCTTGCCGGGCATGTGTGCGTGGAAGATAAAGCCATAATCGGCGGCATGTCTGCCATTCACCAGTTCGTGCGCGTGGGGATGTTTTCCATTCTCGGCGGATGTTCCAAGGTGATCCAGGACATACCTCCTTATTCCACCTGCGACGGGCATCCGGCGCGCGTTTACGGCTTGAACCTTATCGGCCTGCGCAGGAACGGATTCCACAGAGAAGCCGTCGGCGGACTTACCAAGGCCTACCGGGAAATTTTCTATTCCGGGATGCCGCTGCGTAAGGCAGCAATCAAGTTCGAAGCGGAAAACACCCTCTCCAAAGAAACGGCTTACCTCGTCGATTTCATAAAGAATTCGCAGAGAGGCGTAGCCCGTTCCTGCCGCACGGCGCATTCCGCCGCAGATGAGAAAGAGAAGATTAATTCGTAGTTTAACATATTGGAAATAACTCCTTGGCGCGTAAAAGGTAAAAAGCCAACGGCGCGCGGCGTGAGTGAAGCGCGGAACATGATAAAGCATAGCTACGCTTATTTATATAAAGTATGTCCGAACTCGGTTTAATAGCAGGAAGCAGAAAATTCCCTCTCATATTCGCGCGGGCGGCGCGGGACAGGGGGTATAAAGTTGTCGCTTTTGCCGTTAAAGGTGACGCCTGGCGCGCTATAAACAAGTGCGCGGACAAAGTGGTATGGCTGCGTTTGCGGGAATTCGGCAGGCTCGGCGATATAATGAAAAGAGAGGGTATAAATGAAGCCGTTATGGCCGGGCAGATCTCTCCCGGTCGTCTTTTCAGCTCCGAGGTGATGCGCGACGCCGGGCTGCGTGAAGTGTTTGCCGGCATGAAAGATAAAAGGGCGGACACCATTTTCTCGACGGTTATACGACATCTGGAGAAATCGGGCGTAAAATTTCTCGATTCCACCGCGTTCCTCGGGGAGATGATGCCGGAGCGCGGCCTGCTTTGCGGCCATGAGCCTTCCCCCGAGCAGTCCAAGGATATTGAATTCGGTTTTAAACTGGCCAAAGAAGTAGCCGGTCTCGATATAGGGCAGACCGTGGCCGTTAAATCCGGTGCGATAGTGGGGGTGGAAGCTTTTGAAGGCACGGATAATCTTATCCGCCGCGCCGGGAAAATAGCCGGCCGCGGTTTTACCGTGGTTAAGGTGAGCAAACCCAGGCAGGACCCCAGGTTCGACGTCCCGGTGGTGGGCCTGTGCACCGTGAAAACATTGCTGCGCTGCGGCGCGGCGTGCCTGGCGATAGAAGCCGGCAAGACGCTTTTTATCGACAAGGAGGCTTCTCTCGCCTTTGCCGAGCGCAAGGGGCTTATTATCACCGCCGTATAAGTTTTTTCTTTATTATAGACGAGACACCGACTTGCGCTGCGCCGGAGCCGATGAAAAAATCTTGACATCCACCTCATACTCGTGTAAATTAAATCCATAAAAGGAGGGAGAGATGGTCAGAAAAGTTGCAACGAAGCCGACACAATTCAAGATTTACGCGCCGAAAGCGAAGAAGGTCAATTTGGCCGGAGATTTCAACAGCTGGAACCTGAAAGGTGCGGCAGCCAAGAAAGACAGCAAGGGTAATTGGTCTGCGAAAATATCGCTTAAACCCGGCAGGTACGAATACAAGTTCTTTGTGGACGGCAACTGGATCAATGATCCCAATAACAACGCGGTAGCAGTAAATTCTTTCGGTACGCAGAATTCCGTAATAGAAGTAAAGTAATTCATCCCCCGGCTTCCTTATGCGAAACTCAAGTCTTCCAAGGATGCCGGGGGGTTCTTTTTATATAGAGAGCTTCATTAACGACAGGGGAGGCGGTAAACAATAAGCCTGACACAGATGAAGAACGACAGCTTCCCGGTATGCCTTTGGTTTAGAAACGGTTCTTGCCCATCCTCTTTCGTGCGTCGGTATTTTAGAACCCGGCGTCTATAACCCGGAACCCGGATTTATCATGATTCGCGGCAAAAACTTGTATATCTACGGTCCGATAAACTCCCGCAGGCTCGGTCTTTCTCTGGGGATTAATCTTACGCCTTACAAGACCTGCAGTTTTGACTGCGTATATTGCCAGGCGGGCAGGACGACTATGAGGACCGGCGAACGAAAAGAATATTCTTCCGCCGGGCAGGTACTTTCCGCTCTGCGGGAGTGGCTTGATGAGCATAAAGATACCGCTGCCAAATTGAGTTACGTGACCATCGCCGGCACAGGCGAACCCTGTCTTAATAATAAGCTGGGAGAAATCATTTTAGATATAAAGAAAATGGTAGATCTGCCGGTGGCGGTGATCACCAATTCTTCCATGCTGGTGTCGCCTTCAGTTCGTAAAGAGCTCCTGTCAGCCGACCTTGTGGTGCCTTCCCTGGATGCGGCAAGGCAGGAAACCTTCGAGAAGATAGACCGGCCGGTCCCCGGGACAAGGATAACGGATATAATAAACGCTCTGGAGGAATTCCGGAAGGAATATCCCGGTAAGATCTGGCTGGAAATAATGCTTGTGCGCGGCCTTAACGATTCGCCGGAGGATATCGCCGGGTTGAAGCAGGCCGTGGAACGCATAAAGCCGGACAAAATACAGGTTAATTCCCCGGTGCGCAAGCCGGCGGAAGAAGGCGTTGTTCCTTTGGACAAGCAGAGGATAGAAGAAATTATGCGCGTCCTCGGGCCGTCGGCGGAGACGGTGTAATACAAGCAGGCCACGGGTGCGGGGTTATAGATTCCTGGAAAAATGAAAGTACCGTGTGTGCGCGCGTTGCGCTTATGCGCCCGCCGCTGAAGATTGGGATTTAGAGTACCTTGCGCTTATGAGGAATTGCGCAAGTACACATTAACTATGCGCACCTTGCGCTTATAAGGAATTGCGCAAGTACACATTAATTATGCGCCTGTAGCTCAATCCCGCAGGAAGATATGCGGGACGTCGCAGGAAAGAACGTCTGCTCCGTTGGAGCAGAGGACTTTTGAGCTACAGTCTTTATCTTATGAAGTCTCTTTATGCGCCTGTAGCTCAATTGGATAGAGCGCCAGCCTTCGGAGCTGGGCGTTGCAGGTTCGAGTCCTGCCAGGCGCACTTGTTTGTAATTCCGGGGACACGATACTTAATTATCGCATCCCCGGTATGAACTGCTTAATAATTAAGTATCGTGTCCCCGCTCCTTCGGTCCCGGTTTCTGCTTATATAGTATTTTGCCGGTTAATCTTTCTAACTTCTCGATAAATTTATCATCTCCCAACGGACGTCCGCTCATCAAATGCGTTTCTAATAAGTCGGCGTGATCTTGTTTGTCATCTTCGGAAAGAAACGATCTCCAGTCTTCCACTTCCGAAGCGATACAATTATCGGTTAGTAAAATGTCAGAGTGGTTTAAGACATGTGCTTTTGCGCTTGACCATGGATAGTCCCAGGCGTTCTTCACCATTTTCGCTCTTACAGGATTCATTTCTATATAACGAAGCGCGGCATATAAATAAGCGCCCCCCAAGGGGTACGATTTGAATCTGCCTTCCCACAAATATCCTCTCCATCCTTTTCTAAAATTGATCATTCTCGTGTACCTGCGATGCGCTTCTCCGAAACCGTCGGCAAAACTATCCTTGTTACTCGGGACACCAATAATATGCACGTGATTATTCATTAAACAATATGACAGGAATTCTATCCCAGAAGGCATAGCGTATGCTTTTAGATAATTAAGATAGGCCCTCCTGTCATCGTCGTTAAAGAAAACATCTTGGCGTCTGTTGCCTCTCTGCACAATGTGGTGGGGGATTCCGGGCACGACTAATCTCGCTATCCTTGCCATTGAGAGCCTCCTGCTTGTTGGTTTATACAAAAAGCGCGCCATTTATAGAGCAGATGAGGTTTAGCCGCTACCTCAAGAAAATCCTTCCAAGAACAAACGGTATCCCGCGGAGCCGTATAACTTGAGAGGGGAATTAAGTATTGTGTCCCCGGAATCAGAAACTTATGCTATAATTCTATTCTCTTATAATAGACGCAAGAAAATGGTAAAATCTAACACGATTTCTTGTCGTTTTCTTGAATTAAGTATTGTGTCCCCGGAATTAAAAGAATTAAGAATATGGAAAAGAAAGTCCAGGTTGAATTCGAGAGATTATTGGGCATACAGGTGCTGAAACTGGAGGATGGGCGGGCCCTGCTGAAGCTTCCTTTCCGCCGGAGGTTTACCAATCCGCACGGCAGTTTGCACGGAGGGGCCATAGCCGCTTTAGCCGACACCGCCGCGGCCAACGCTCTGCTGGTCAGGTATGCCGGGCGCAGTTTCCTCACGGTGAAGTTTATCATCAGGTTCCTGAAACAGGCGCTGGGCGATATCTTTGCCGACGCCAGGATAATCCGCGTGCGCAAGAATATCGTGACCTTGCAGGTCAAGGTGTTCAATCGCGAAAAGGCGGAGGTCGCCGCCGCCGCCGCGGAATTCTTCGTGCGGGAGAAACGGTGAAAGCGGAGTTTTTGTGTTATAATTTAGATATACGAAGCAACCTTTCAACATACGGCGGCAGCCGTCAAGCTCTCGGGAGAGACAATCATGGATATACGCGTCGGGCTTAAGAACGGGATAATCCTAATGGAGTTGATCGGCAAGGTGGACGTCGATTCCGCCAATTTCATCGAGACCGTCGGGCAGTGCCTGAGAGACGGGTATACCGACATCCTTTGTAATTTCGAGGAAGTGGAATCGGTGGATTATATGGGGATTTCCGTTATCATCATCGCCTATAAGGAAGTGGTGAACAACAACGGCAGGATGCGTTTTTGCTGTATCCCTTCGCACTTGAAGAACGTTTTCTCGGTCTCCGGATTGGACAGAACGATAGAGATGTACCCTTCTCTGGATCTGGCGGAAAACAGCTTCCGCGAGGACCGTATTATAGAGAAGATAAAGAAGATGCAGCTGCGCAGGAGGTTTAAACGCCTGCCGCTGGATATAAAGGCGGAACTGGAATACGCCGGCGGTAAAGCGCACGTGGATATACTGAATCTCAGCGCGGTAGGCGCTTATGTGTACGGCGTGGACAAGTTAAAGCTGGGGGATGCGGTCGTCCTTAAGATCAAGCTGCCGCCGAAACAGGAGGATCTGGAACTGGAGGCCAAGGTGGTATGGCTGCCGGATAAGCAGATACAGAAGAACATATTCCCGGGCATGGGTGTGGAGTTTTGCAATTTTTCCTGCTCCGGGCAGGAAAAGCTGATAAGTTTCATCGAACGTAATTTATCCTGCATATCCAGCGAGGAGCAGTCTTAAGCGGAGATAATGTCATCCGCGTAGATATTTCGGGATGCTGATAAACAAAGAGATATGCATTAACGGAAATCAATTCGGCGCGGTTTTAGCTCCGTCAAAGTATAAAATAACCGCCTTGCAGCTGCCGCTGGGCGGCAGGAATCTTATTGTTCTCAAAGCGAATAAAGGCTACGGTATGTGCGGTTATCTGGATATGGGCGCCGCCGTTAAATTCGGCGACGCCGCCTTTAAATTTTCCGGCGCGGCTTCCATAGAAGAGGCCCTGGAAGCCAAAGTAAGCGAATGCAGTCCGGCAGCCGCCGAGCTCGGTATAGCGGCAGGCCAGACGGTGAAACAGGCGCTGGCCCTTCTTTTCTGACCGATCTTACTTCCCTTCAGGAGTTACCTGTAAAAATCACAAGCGCACCACGGCCTTTAGGCCGGGCGCTCCAAATTGATTTCTCTTCGCATAATTATCGTGTTATAATTAGGTCCTATGAAGAAGAGGGTCCTGGTTTATTACAGCGGCAGGGTCCAGGGCGTCGGTTTGCGGTTTCATTGCCGTATGCTGGCGGTGAAAGCCGGGATCAACGGCTGGGTGGGCAATTTGCGGGACGGCAGGGTCGCGCTTGTCGCCGAAGCGGAGGAGACGCTCCTGCATTCTTTCTTAAAAAAAATGGCGGACGATTTCTCCGGATTGATCACCGGAGCAGAATGCACATGGTCGGATAGTGTGGAAAATTTAACCGGTTTTTCTATAAAATGACGTCAGAGGCGCGGGCGAAAAAAGAGATAGAGCGGCTAAGGAAAGAGCTTAGAGAACACGACTATAGATATTATATTCTTAATGCTCCTTCCGTTTCCGATAAGGAATACGACGATTTGATGGCGCGCCTCAGGGAACTGGAGGATCTTCATCCCGGGATGCGGTCCGCCGATTCCCCGACGGCAAGGGTCGGAGGGGGCATCTCGCCGGGTTTCTTTCCGGTTAAACACCGCGCCAGGATGCTCTCGCTGGACAATACTTATTCGCTGGAAGAGCTCTCCGATTGGTATGAAAAGACCGTCGATATGCTGAAGTCGCCCGCTGCCCCCGGGCTGGTCGCGGAACTGAAGATAGACGGGGTCAGTATCAATCTCGTTTACGAGAAAGGGATCCTCACCGGGGCTTCTACCCGCGGCGACGGCGAGTCCGGAGACGACGTAACGTCCAACATCAGGACCATCCGTTCCATACCTTTGCGCCTGCGCGGCGGTAATTTGCCGTCTTTGGTCGAAGTGCGCGGAGAGATCTATATGGACAAAAAGGACCTTGAGTTTCTTAACAGCGGGGCCTCCGGCAACGCCCAGGTCTTCGCCAATCCGCGCAACGCCGCCGCCGGTTCTCTGAAACTGCTTGACAGCGCGCAGACCGCCGAACGTAAACTTAAATTTTTCGCGCACTCGGTGGGTGAATTCTCTTCCGGCAAACCCGCGACGCACTGGGAACTGCTGCAGAAATTCTTCGCATGGGGGATAAGGGTCAATCCCCAAAACCGGCTTTGTAAAGGCAGGGAAGAGGTGAAGGCGTTTTGCGAAAGATGGCAGAAAGAGCGCGATGCGCTGCCTTATGAAATAGACGGGGTAGTGGTAAAAATAAATTCCTTTTCGATTCAGGAAACCCTGGGAGCTACCTCGAAAAGCCCGCGCTGGGCCAGGGCCTACAAATTCCCGGCCAGGCAGGCGACCACCGAGGTGTTGAAGATAGCGGTCAAGGTGGGCAGGACAGGCGTGGTCACTCCCACGGCCGAGCTCGCTCCGGTAGCCTGCGGCGGAGTGACGATCAGCAGCGCCACCCTGCATAATTTCGAGGAGATCAAACGGCTCGGTATCCGGGAAAGCGACCGGGTGCTTGTGGAGAGGGCAGGGGATGTGATCCCCAAGATAGTCAAAGTGGTAGAGCAAAAAGGTAAAACCCCGTATTCTCCTCCGGAGAAATGCCCGGCCTGCGGCGGCAGGCTTTTCCGGGTTAAAGAAGAGGAAGTGGCTTTACGTTGTATCAATCCATCCTGCCCGGAGCAATTGGAGCGCGGCCTTATGCATTTCGCCTCGCGTTCAGCGATGGACATCGAAGGTATGGGGGAATCGGTGGTTTCACAACTGGTGAAATTGGGGCTGGTGCGCGATTTCGCGGATGTTTATTCGTTGGATCGGGAGAAACTTTCCCGCCTTGAGGGATTCAAGGAGAAAAAAACGGTTAACCTGCTCGCCGCCGTGGCGAAAAGCAAATCGCGTCCGTTGGAGAGGCTGATTTACGGGCTCGGAATACGGCACGTGGGGGAAAGGAACGCTTACGCGCTGGCGGCGCATTATCGTGATATGGAGAAGTTGTCTGCGGCAGGCAGGGAAGAATTAGAGGGTCTCGAAGACATAGGCCCCGAGATATCCGCTTCGATAACGGATTATTTCGCTCAGCCGCAGACCATGACCCTGCTCAAGCGTCTGCAGAACGCCGGAGTGAATTTCGGCGGCGGTCCGGAGCCGCAGGAAAAGAAATCCTCTTTTTTTCTCGGCAAGACGGTGGTTTTCACCGGCCGGCTATGTTCCATGGAGCGTGCGGCGGCCGAGGAACTGGTGCGCAGCCTGGGCGGAACGGTCTCCTCTTCCGTAGGAAAAAAGACTTCTTTGCTCGTGGCCGGTGAGGAGCCCGGTTCGAAATACGCGAAAGCTCAAGATCTCGGCGTGCGCGTTATGGATGAGAAGGAGTTTGAACTGATAATAACGAAATCGATTGCACACAGACCATAGTTCACCGTTTACTAAATGGAGGTAGTCGATGGATCGCGTATTAGCGTTCGTTATGGCCGCGGTTATGTTATTGACGGCCGGCTGCGAATCGTTTTCCAGGAAGTTTACCCGTAAGAAGAGCGCGGAGCGCGAGGTGGAGATGGTGCTGGCTCCGGAGGAGTACTTCGCGTCGGGACAGGATCCGCAGGAACTCTATCGCCAGAACCTTCTATATTGGAGGAGTTGGTACGATGAATTCCTTTCCGCGCTTTCTCCCGGCGGGAACCGTAAGCGGCAGTTATATTGTCTCGATGAATCATTGAAACACTTGCGCGCCTGTATCGGCATCGCCGGCGCCGCCGAACAGCCTGCCGCGCGAGAGTATGTAAACAGGATCTTGAAATTGCGCGGCGGGGTCGAGTCGGATATTTACGGCAATAGGGTGGAAAATTTCAGGAATCCGGCTGAAGTATTGAAAAAAGAAATATCGGTTTATCTCAACAGTATGGTTCCCGCCGCAGAGGGACAGAAGCATGTTGATTGAGCGCATAGTGGTGGGGGAACTTGATTCCAATTGTTATGTCGTGGCAGCGCATTCCGGAGGCAAGGCCGCGGTGATAGACCCCGGGGCGGATATCCGGGTTATCAAGCGCCGGCTGGAAAAACACAAGTTGTCGGCGGAATGCGTGATCAATACGCACGGCCACGCCGATCATATCGGCTGTGACAACGAGTTTGGTCTGCCGGTATACGTGCACATGCTCGACAGGGCTTTTCTGCTCAAACCGGAGTTGAATATGTCCGCTGCGCTGGGAAGTCCTTTCAGCGTTACCGCGGAGATAAGGGAACTCGAGGACAACCAGGTAATTACCGCCGGCGGAGTTGAGATGCGCGTGATCCATCTGCCCGGTCACACACCGGGAGGTATAGCGCTTCTTTGCGAAGATGAAGGGCGGAAGATCCTTTTCAGCGGCGACAGCCTGTTCCGCGGAAGTATAGGCAGGAGCGACCTGCCCTGCGGCGACGGGGATGCCTTGCTGGAGTCTTTGCGCGAGCGGATATTGACGCTCTCCGAAGACACCCCGGTCTATCCCGGTCACGGGGAAAGCACTACCATAGGCGAGGAGAAAAGGAAGAACCCTTTTTTGCGCTGATCAGGTGATATCGCCCGGGGCTGAAATCACGATATGAAAGAGCTGGTGGAAACCTTTCTGAATTATCTTTCCGTGGAACGCGGGCTGTCTTTCAATACGCTCGTTTCCTACCGGGGAGATCTTAAGGAATATGCGGCGTTTTTATCCGAGCGTTCCGCCGGCGCGTTATCCGGGGTTACGCGCGACGATATCGTGGAGTTTATGTCTGCCCAGAAGGCGCGCGGTATATCTTCCAATTCCATCGCGAGACGGCTGGCGGCGATACGGATGTTCTACCGTTTCCTGGTGCGGGAGAGGGTGCTTAAGGATGACCCTTCGGGGTTGGTAGATACCCCGAAACTCTGGAAGAAGATACCGGATACTCTTTCCGTGGGGGAAGTGGAAGCTCTGCTGGCGCAGCCGGACCTGCGCAGGGCGCGCGGCATACGAGACAAGGCAATACTGGAGACGCTTTACGCCACAGGCATGCGTGTTTCCGAGGCGGTCGATCTCAAGACCGGGTCGGTGAACATGGATGTCGGGTTTCTGCGTTGTATCGGCAAGGGCAACAAGGAAAGGGTTGTGCCTCTCGGCGGTAAGGCGGTCGAGAGCGTCAGGTTTTATCTCGAGAAGAGCCGCCGGAAGATGCTTGGTAAGAAACAGAGCGATTATATGTTTGTCAGCAGGTTGGGGCGGCGCCTCTCCAGGCAGTCGGTCTGGAAGATGATCAAAAGCTACGCCTTGAAGGCGGGCATAAAGAAAGAGATCAAACCGCACCTGTTGAGGCATTCCTTCGCCACGCATCTTCTTGAGCGCGGGGCGGACCTGCGTTCGGTTCAGGAGATGCTGGGGCACTCGAATATCTCCACGACGCAGATATACACGCATATCAATAAAGACCGGCTGAAATCTGTGCACAAGATGTTCCATCCCAGGCCGTAGTGCGCTGTTAAATAATTTCTTTAAACAGCGCACGGAGTAAATGAGAGCAGAAAATCGAGATTTGATCCCCTCGCCCGGAAATCCCCGGCCTGTTTAGCCCGAGGGGCTCCACTTAGATGGAAATTCTCGTTTGCGGCCGGCTTTCTGTTTTCGATTATCAAACACCAAGAAAACTTTTGTAACAATGTATTAGACTGGGGGGAATATGAAAATTGACCGGCTTCTGTCGAAATTACCTGTGGATGCCCGGGATGCGATCGGCCTCGCGGCCGCAGCGGCGGAAGACAGCGGCGGCAGGATATTCCTGGTAGGCGGTTGCGTGCGGGACCTTTTATTGCGTGCCGACAGTTACGACCTCGATTTCGTAGTTGAGGGAGACGGGATGAAAACGGCGCGGAAATTGGCGGTATTGCTCAAGGGAAATGTTGTCCACCACCACAGGTTTGGGACCGCGACCGTCGCGCACGGCGGCCTGAAGGTTGACGTGGCCACCGCCAGGACCGAGACTTATCCGGTGCCGGCTTCCCTGCCTTCGGTCAAACCGGGGACGATAGAGGATGATCTTTACCGCAGGGATTTCACGATCAACGCCATGGCGGCCAGCATAAACGATGGTGATTTCGGCAGGTTGATCGATACCTTCGGCGGGTTGAGCGATTTGAAGGAAGGGAAGATACGGGTATTGCATAAGGAGAGTTTTATTGACGATCCGACCCGCATCCTGCGCGCCGTCCGGTTCGAACAGAGGTATGGTTTCAGGATAGAGCCGAGAACACTGTCCTTATTGAAAAAAGCCGCCGGTGCCGGGATGCTCCATTCCGTGCATCCGCACAGGCTGCGCGACGAACTGCTGTTGATGCTTAAAGAGAAGTCCCCTTGCAGACAACTGCGCAGGCTTGAACGCACGGCGGGCCTGGATTTTCTGCATCCGCGGGTTTCCCTCGGCAGGGAGGAATGCTCTTTATTCAGGCGCGTCCCTGCCAGGGACGCCTGGTTCAGCCTAAGACTGCCGCACCGCAGGCGTCCGGATATCTGGGTGGTCAATCTGATGATCCTTCTGGACGCCTTGACGGCCGCCCAGACGGTGGAATTCTGCCGCAGGTTCGGCATGCGCCGCGGCGACGAAAAAAGAGTCCTTGCCGTCAAACAGCTCGGCGCGGCGCGCCTGAAGCGGCTTCATTCCGCGCGCGCCAGGCCGTCGGAAATATATTCGATACTCGAGCCGTTGAGTTACGAAAGCATACTTTTCTTGAGTATAAAACACGGCGGCGGGCAGTTCAGAAAAAACATAGAAGATTTTCTCTGTTTTTATAACGGGATGCCTATTCGTATAAACGGCGGGGATATACATCAGCTTGGCTGCGGGCCGGGGCCGCTCTACCAGCGGATATTTTCCGCCGTGCTCGAGGCCAGGCTTAACGGAGAGGTGCAAAGCAGGCAGGATGAACTGGCCCTGGCGCGCAATTTGATACGCAGGTACGCCGCCGCGGACAGGGAAGTGAAAGGAGCGGGCCGAAATGAGCAGGAGCGATAAAGTCTCCCAGGAGATAAAGAGAGAAGTGAGCAACATAATACATAACGAGATGAAAGACCCCAGGCTGGGGTTTGTTACCATTACCAGGGTGGAGCTTACCGACGACCTGCGTTTTGCCAAGATCTTTTACAGCGTGCTGGGAGAAGAGGCGGCGCGCAAAAAGAGCGGTGAGGCGCTTGAGTCTGCGTTGGGATTCATCCGCAAGCTGGTCTCCGAGAGGATTAAACTGCGTTTCAGCCCGGAGATGGTATTTAAGGTGGACCGTTCCAGCGAATACAGCATGCATATCGAGGAGATACTGAATGAATTGAAAGGGCGTAAAGATGATGAAAAAAGCTGTTGAGTGCATACGAAATAACAAGAGTTTCCTGGTTACCATGCATGTGAACATGGAGGGGGATGCGGTGGGGGCAGCCCTGGCGTTCTGCCTGCTGGCGGAGAAACTGGGGAAGAAGACGGCGGTGATTAACGACGATCCCGTTCCCCAGGTTTATTCGTTTCTGCCCGGGACTTCGCGCATAACGCGGACGCCGGCACGCCCGCTTTCAGGTTTCGACTGTTTCGTCGCCGTGGATTGTTCCGACCTCAAGAGGTGCGGTAAGGCGGGGGAGGCGGCGCGCGGCGCGCGGTGCGTCCTGAACATAGACCACCACGTCAGCAACGTGAAGTTCGGCAGCGTCAATTGGGTGGATCCTTCCAGTTCGTCGGCGAGCGAGATGATCTACGATCTTTACCGCAGAATGAAAGTTTCTCTCGATAGAGACAGCGCCCTGCTTTTGTACACCGGGATAATGACCGATACGGGTTCTTTTCGTTACACGAACACCTCCGACAGGACCCACCTCGCTGCGGCGGAGATGATGCGTTGCGGGGCAGTCCCCGCCGACGTTTACCGGAGGATCTATGAGGCGTCTTCTTTTTCCGATATGCAGGCGTTGGCGCGCATCCTGGGCACGATGAAGAGAGACCAATCGGGTAAACTCGTCTGGTTCGCGGTGGAGAGGAGCATGATGCCCAGGCGCAGGATGTCAATGGATCTGACCGAGCAGATATTGAACTACGCGCGTTCCGTTAAAGAGGCGGAGGTGGTCGTGCTTTTCAGGGAGAATTTCGGCGCCAAAGGAGGTATCCGCGTGAACTTCCGTTCGCGCGGCAGGATAGACGTGAATAATATCGCCGGGATGTTCGGCGGCGGCGGACACGCCACTGCCAGCGGCTGCACCGTCGCCGGGGGGATGAAAGCAGCGGTGAGAAAAGTTCTGTCGGCGGTAAAAGGGAAGATCTTGTGAAGGTTTTTTCGGGCCTGCCGCGTTCTTTTCGTCGTTCCTCCCCGGTTGTGGCGATAGGGGTTTTCGACGGGGTGCACTTTGCCCACCGCCGCATACTGGAGTCGGCGGCGAAAAAGGCCGGGGCGTCCGGCGGGACATCGGTGGCCTTGACTTTTTATCCCCATCCGCAGAGCCAAAAAAGTCTTTATTCGCTGGCGCACAGGATAAAGCTTATCGCCGAATGCGGCATAGACGTCTGCGTCGTGCTGGATTTCTCTTCGGCCTTCTCCGCGCTTACGGCGGAAGACTTCCTCAAGGATATCATATATACGAGATTGAACGCGCGCCATGTTTACGTGGGCGATAATTTTCGTTTCGGCAGAGGCGCGGCCGGCGGAGTCGGTTTGTTGAGAGCCTTCGGCCGAAAACTGGGTTTCGGGGTGCGCGTGTTCCCAAGGATGCGTTGCGGAGGCAGGCCGGTCAGCAGCACGTTGATAAGAGAATTCATCCTGGCAGGAAAGCTGAACGAGGCGGAGCGTATGCTGGGCAGGCCGGTGAGCGTATACGGGACGGTGATAAAAGGGGACAGATTCGGGAGGCGGATAGGTTTCCCGACGGCGAACATAGATCCTCATCACGAGATACTCCCTCCTGCCGGCGTATACTCGGTGAATGTCCTGCCGGACATCCCCGGCCGGTCACGGCCGCTCAACGGCCTCTGTTATATCGGCAGGCGGCCGACTCTGGGGAAGGGGAGCGAAAGACGCATCGAGGTGTATATCTTCGATTGCGCGCGCGACCTCTACGGACATAATCTTTCGATAAATTTTCTCCGTATGATGCGTAGAGACAGAAAATTTCCTTCCGTTGCCGCGTTGAAAGAACAGATAGCGAAGGATGCGGAGAAAGCAAAAAGTTTTTTTCGTGGGAAACTCAATATAAAAACCGGTTCCGGGCGCCGTGTTAACTGCTCTGGTAAAAGTAAGAAAAATCGAGGAGCCGGAAGCCGCAATAAAAGATCTCTTTTCCGCAGTTCATCCGAAGTAACCCGACAGGCCCATACCAGGATGTGTTGAAGGATTGGCCCCGAAAGACTGGATCCCCGCTCCGGAGATAAAAGGTTTTTTCTCGGTCCCTTCCGTTTGTTTGTAGGAAGTAGAATTTGTTTCTAAAACTGACTTTTGCTTCGATTAACAAGAATAAAAAAAGGATTTTTCTATGCATTTTTGCCTTGACATTAAAAGGCAATTTGTTATACTTGTGGATACTGGTGGAACAAAGTGGCTTAAAGTGGAAAGGATGGTCTATGTTTTACGGAGAATATCAACACTCCATAGACCGCAAAGGGCGTATTATCCTGCCGTCTAAATTTCGTGAAACGGCGAAAGCCAATTCTATAGAGAAATTTTTCCTGAACCGCGGTTTCGAGAAATGTCTTTTTATGTTCTCGGAGGATGAATGGCGCATCAACGAATCCCGCCTGAAAGAACTCTCTTTTACCAGACAGGAAGCCAGGACCTTCAACCGTCTTTATTTCTCCGGAGCTTTCGAGGTGGTGCCGGACGGACAAGGGCGCATACTCCTGCCGGCGTCCCTCAAGGATTTTGCCGGAATAAAAAACGAAGTCGTGTTAGTCGGCGTCTCTACCCGCATAGAAATATGGGACAAGGAAAGATGGCAGGAATTCTGCCGGAATTCCCAGCCGGCTTTTGAACAGATCGCCGAGAGATTGATAGGGAGTTAAGTTGATCACAGGCGTAATGCAGGAACAGGTTATGGAGCCAGTCATTCATCATCCGGTTATGCTTAACGAAGTCCTGGAGTATTTGCGTCCGGCATCCGGGATGACGGTCATTGATTGCACCGTGGGTACGGCAGGACACAGCCTGGCCTTGATGGAGCGCATCATGCCGGTAGGAAGGTTGATCGGCATAGACAGAGATGAGGAATCGCTGCGGATAGCCGGACAAAGGCTGGAGGCTTACAGCGGTTCTTTCGACCTCGCTTACAGCAATTTTTACGATATCGACAAGGTGGCGGCTTCTTTCGGCGTGACCGGCGCAGGCGCGATACTGATGGATCTGGGTATTTCTTCCTATCAACTTTCCAATCCCCAGCGCGGCTTCAGCTTTCAGAACGACGGGCCGTTGGACATGCGGCTGGACAGGAATAGTTATATTTCGGCTTACGACCTGGTGAACAATTTGAATGAGGAAGAAATATCTTCGCTGTTGCGGAATTTCGGGCAGGAGAGGTGGCACAACCGCATAGCCAGCCTGCTGGTGCGCGAACGCCAGAAATCTCCGATCTCCACGACGCGTCAGCTGAGCGATATCGTGCTCAGGGCTATCCCCGGCAGGTTTCGCCATCAGCGTCTGCATCCGGCCACCCGCACTTTTCAGGCGGTGAGAATCGCCGTTAACAGGGAACTGGAGGTGTTAGGCAGCGCGGTGAACAAAGCCGTGGACCTGCTTGAGCGGGGCGGCAGGCTCTGTGTTATCTCTTTTCATTCCCTGGAAGACAGGACGATAAAGCTGGTTTTTCGGGAGCTTGCTTCGGCGGGGAAGATTGATATAATAACGCACAAACCTTTGACTCCTACCACTTGCGAAATAAAGGATAATCCTCCCAGCCGCAGCGCCAAGCTGCGGGTGGCGGAAAGGCGGTAAAATGAGAATATCGCGATTAATAGTCGTCATATTGTTAGGCACGGTCTTTTCCGTTCTCTACGTTTATCAACAGGCGGAGATCTTTCGCCTGGCTTACGAGGGGGAGAGGAACCAATCAGCCTTCCAGGAACTTCTCGATAAGAACAACGTCCTGCGTTACAATATAGAGAAGAGCGCTTCCCTGATACGGATAGGGAATAAAGTCTCCAGGGACGATCAGTTTCAGATGCCGGATACCTGCCGGGTGGTGAAAGTGGGCTCCGTTGCGAGCGGAACTCCGGCCGGCCGGGAAGAGGGCGGTGTTCTCACGCTGGCTTCCAGGATATTCAGCATAAAGAGACAGGCGGAAGCGCACACGATCCAGCATTGACTTTCCGCTTTGCGGCAGGCAGTGCAATCCGGAGCAATTATTGTATAAGATCCCGCGTTTACATCCGGGACAGATATCTCACCGCGCGGCCCTGGGAGGCCCGGCGGGCGGATATTCCGATAATCAGACGATTACCGGCTGGAGGAGAAGAAACGGCCCTTCCCCGGTAAACCGGCGCGGCGCAGAACCCGGCGCCGGTATAATCTTTATTATATAGTTGTGTATATAGCCACCTACCGCCGCCGCTTCAATGCGGTCTTTTTTCTGTTTTTCTTCTTTCTTTTTCTCTGCGTAGCACGATTGTTATTCATCCAGTTCTTTCGCTCGGAATACCTCGCCTCGATAGCCCGTAAACAGCATAACCTTTACGTCGAGCTCGAACCGCGCCGCGGGACGATATACGATATCAATCTGCGGCCGCAGGCCATCAACATACCGGCGGATTCGCTTTTCGCCTCGCCTGCGGGGATGTCGTCAGCGGACAAGGAGCGCGCGATAAAACAGCTGGCGCCTATACTCGGAGTCGAACGTTCTTATTTAAGCGAGCGCCTGGGGAGAAAAAAATATTTCATCTGGCTGCAGCGGAAAATGACCCCGCAGCAGAGCGAAGAAGCGAGGAAGCTTAACATCAAGGGTATCGGCTGCGTTAAAGAAAGTAAGCGCTGTTATCCCAACGGTTACCTGTCCAGCCACCTGATAGGGTTCGCCGGCATAGATAATAACGGGCTGGAGGGGAACGAACTTTTATATAACAAATATCTCAAAGGCGAGGGGGGCTGGGCTTATTTCCTGCGCGACGCCAGGCAGAAACGGCTTGAGATATGGGAAAACATGGTCCTGCCTAAAGACGGCGACAACGTGGTGATGACCATCGACGGCGTGATCCAGTACATCGCCGAGCGAGAACTCCAGAAGGCTTACGAGTCGGGCAATGCCAAAGGCGGGAGTATCGTGGTGATGAATCCGCATACCGGGGCGATACTGGCTATGGCAAACAGGCCGACGTTCGACCTTAATGAGTATTCGTCTTCCTCCCAGGACAGCAGGCGCAACCGCGCGGTATGCGATATGTTCGAGCCGGGATCGGTATTTAAGATAGTAGCGGCCGCCGGGGCGCTGGAGGAAAAGAGAAGCCGGGAGGACGAGAAGTTCTTTTGTGAGAACGGATCCTACCGCATAGCCAGCCACGTTCTGCACGATCACCGTTCGCACGGCTGGCTCACTTTCAGCGAGGTGATTGAACAGTCGAGCAACATCGGCACCTCCAAGATCGCCCAGAAGCTCGGGCCGGCGGAGTTTTACCGTTATATCAAGTTGTTCGGGTTCGGCGCCAAGACCGGAGTGGATATCCCCGGAGAGATCTCCGGAGTGGCAAAGCATCCGAGACAATGGTCGAAGATATCGATAGCCACGATGCCGATGGGACAGGAGATCGGGGTGACCGTTCTGCAACTGGCCTGCGCTTTTTCGGTTATCGCCAACGGAGGGACTTTGATGAAGCCTTACCTGGTAAGCGAGGTGAGGGACAAATATGGCGAGGCCATCCAGGAGTTCAAACCGCAGGCGATCCGGCAGGTGATCTCCCCGGAAACGGCGGCCAGGATGCGCAAGATACTCACCGGGGTGGTGCAGCACGGCACGGGCAAGCTCGCCCAGGTCCCGGGCTTTACCGCCGGGGGAAAGACCGGGACCGCCCAGAAGCTGGAGCCGGACGGCAGGTATTCTCACAGTAAATTCACCGCTTCTTTCGTCGGCTTCGCGCCGGCCGAGGAACCTGCGCTGGTGGTTGCGGTGGTGCTCGACGAGCCGCGGCCCTATTATTACGGCGGAGTGGTCGTTTCCCCGGTATTCAGGAACGTGGTATCCGATACTTTGCGGTATCTGAAGACAAAACAGTCGGTCGAGGAGGTCTGGAAGTTAAATGAAGTTAAGCAGATTGATTTCGGGAACGGCGGTATCGAGGATTGACGAAGGCCCGGACTGCGACATCCGCGGGATATGCGTGGATTCCAGGCGCGTTATCAAGGGGGAGCTTTTCATCGCGGTGCCCGGCTGCGGAACGGACGGGCACCGGTTCATCCCGGAAGCGGTATCTAAAGGCGCGCCGGCCGTCGTAGCCGGAAATGTCAAAGCGCTCGAGGGACTGCCGGCGGGCGTGGCCCGCCTGGTAACGGAAGATCCGAGAATTGCCGCGGGCAGGTTGGCGTCGCGTTTTTACGGGGAGCCTTCTTCGAAACTCAAGGTGGCGGGAATAACCGGCACCAACGGCAAGACCACCCTGACATATCTGCTGGAGCATATCATTTTCTGTTCCGGGGCCAAGGCCGGCGTGATAGGCACGGTGAATTACAGGATGGGAGAAGAAGTCCTGCCTTCTACCAACACCACCCCCGGCGCCGTGGAACTGCAGAGACTTTTGTCGTCTATGCGTGAAAAGGGGGCGTCTTACGCGGTTATGGAGGTTTCCTCACACGCGCTCGATCAGCGCAGGACGGAGGGTGTGGAATTCCATTCCGCCGTCTTCACGAACCTGACCCGGGATCATCTTGATTACCATAAAACGGAAGAGGAATATTTTCGGGCCAAGGCGCTGTTGTTCTCCGGGCTTTCCGATAAGGCGTTTTGCGTCATCAACACCGACGACGAACGCGGACGCAGTTTGGCCGGGATGACCGCGGCCGCGGTGAACGGCTACGGCCTGCTGGAAGACTCCGATTTTCGAGCCGTGGATATCCGGCTTTCCGGGCAGGAGAGCAGTTTCAGGATCACGGCGCAAGGCGCGGACTGCGGGGAGTCGTTTCGGACGGCTCTCGTAGGCCGGCATAACGTTTACAACGCGCTGGCGGCTTCCGTTTGGGCACTGTGTTCCGGCATAGACAGGAAAACGCTCAAGACCGCGCTGGAGAGTTTCTCTTATGTCCCCGGGAGGATGGAACGTATTGATTCTCCGCGCGGCTACTCCGTTTACGTGGATTACGCCCATACTCCGGACGCGCTGGAAAAGGTCCTTTCGTCGCTTAGACAATTATCTTCCGGACGCATCATTACCGTGTTCGGATGCGGGGGGGAAAGGGACAGGCAGAAGCGGCCTCTTATGGGAGAGATAGTCTCGGAACTTTCCGACTACGCGCTGGTTACCAATGATAATCCGCGTTCCGAAAGTCCGGCTTCGATAATCTCCGCCATAGAAGAGGGTATGAAAAGCGATAATTACCGAGTGGTGCCCGACCGGAAAGAAGCGATAGCCGCGGCTTTGAAGATGGCAGCGGCCGGGGATATCGTGCTGGTCGCAGGCAAAGGACACGAGGATTATCAGATAATCGGCGCGGAAAAACTGCATTTCGACGACAGGGAGGTCGTGAGGGAATGTTTACGCTCTCAGAGATCCTGAAGGCTACCGGCGGGGGACTGGCACGTCCCAGTAGGGGACTGGCACGTTCCGGCAGCGTTGAGAGGAGTATGCGCGGTGTCTCTATAGATTCCCGTTCTGTAGTGCCGGGTCAGGTTTTTGTCGCGGTTAAAGGGGAGCATTTCGACGGGCATGATTTTCTGGCGGAGGCGGCGCGCAAAGGCGCTGCCTGTCTGGTTACGGCAAGGCGCGGCCTTTCAGGGATACCGGCAGGGCCGGACGTGGTTGTGGTCAAAGACACGGTCAGGGCGCTTTCCGCTATCGCGCATTTCCACAGAATGCGTTTCGATATACCGGTGGTCGCCGTGACCGGTTCTAACGGCAAGACCACAACCAAGGATATGATCGCCTGCGCGCTTTCAGCCGGTTACAGAGTGTTGAAGAACCGGGGCACCAGGAATAATCATATAGGAATGCCGCTGGCGTTGCTGGAATTGAAGGCCTCGCACCAGGCGGCCGTCTTTGAGCTGGGTAGCAACCACCCGGGCGAGATCGCTTATCTTGCCGCGGTCTGCAGGCCGACAATGGCCGTTATTACCAATATAGGGCCTTCTCACCTGGAACATTTCGGCAGTTTGAACGGGGTTCTGAAGGAGAAGGTGTCTCTGTTGAAATTCCTGCGCCGCCCGGCGGCAGCGATACTTAATGCCGACGATAAAATGCTGTTTCCGCTGGTCAAGAGGCGCCGGGCATTCGGTTACGGGATGTCTCCGGAAGCCGATTTTATCGCCTCCGGAGTAAAAACCACGCGGCGCGGAGTGGAGTTCCTGCTCGGGCGCGGGAGGAAAATCCCATGCCGGTTGAAGACCGTGGGGGCGCATAACGTCTATAACGCCCTGGCCGCGGCCGCGGTCGGCAGGATACTCGGTATAGATTACGATCGGATATGCGCTAAATTAGGCGGTTTTGATTTTCCGTCCGGCAGAATGAGCCTGTTCAAGAACGATGTGACGGTGTTCATAGACGATACATATAATTCCAATCCGCTTTCGTTTGAGCGTGCCGTCGAGGCTTTTGGGACGATAACCGCCGTAGGCAGGAAAGTGCTGGTGATGGGGGATATGCTGGAATTGGGGCCGACCTCCGGTGAATTTCACCGCCTGGCCGGAACGCGTGCCGCCGGGGTATGCGATGTCCTCGTGGCTGTCGGCGGGCTCGCCCGCGCCGCCGCCGGGGCCGCGCTGGATGCCGGGTTCGCGGCGGACAAAGTATTCTGCTGCGCTGATTCCGCGCAAGCAGCCGGTATTCTACGCGATACGCTTAAGGTTACCCGCAGAGACCTCGTGTTGGTCAAAGGTTCGCGCGGGATGCGGATGGAGAAAGTGTTTGAATTCCGGGGACACAATACTTAATTCACGCCCGGCTGTGTTTATGATAATTAAGTATTGTGTCCCCGGAATAAGAAGAATACACGGAGGCATATGTTATACTACCTTTTTTATCCCCTGCATGGAGAAATAGCGCTTTTCAACGTATTCCGTTACATCACCTTCAGGGCGGCGATGGCGGCTTTGACCGCGTTCCTGCTCAGTTTGATCCTCGGCCCGCGGATAATAAACATGCTCAGACGGCAAAAAATAGGGGAGAACATCCGCAATAATAAAGAGAGCGGCGAACTTTACAAACTGCAGATAAACAAGCAGGATACGCCCACTATGGGCGGGATATTTATACTGGCGGCTGTCTTCATCTCCACTCTGCTTTGGTCGGAAGCGCTTAACAAGAACATTATCATCGCTCTAACGGTCACTCTCTGGCTTGGGCTTACCGGTTTCGCGGACGATTATCTGAAGCAGGTCAAAAAGCGTTCCAAGGGCCTAAGCGCGGCGCAGAAACTCGCGAGCCAACTGGCGGTGGGGTTGATAGCGGGGTTCGTTATTTTTTTAGACGGCCAGTACGGGACCGCCCTGGATATTCCCTTTATGAAGGAGGTCACAATAGACCTGGGTGTGTTTTATATATTATTCGCCGCGCTGGTCATCGCCGGGTCATCCAACGCGGTTAATCTTACCGACGGGCTGGATGGCCTCGCCGCCGGGAACGTGGTCATGGCCGCTCTGGCGCTGGGGATATTGAGTTACGTCGCGGGCAATATACGTTTCAGCAGTTATCTTTTCATTCCCTACATAAGAGGCGCCGGGGAGTTGTCGGTCTTTTGTTCCGCCATACTCGGCGCCGGGCTGGGCTTTTTATGGTACAATTGTTATCCTGCATCCGTATTCATGGGCGACGTGGGATCTCTGGCTCTGGGCGGAGCGCTGGGAACGGTCGCGCTGTTGATAAAGAAAGAGCTGTTGTTGGTCGTCATCGGCGGCGTGTTCGTCATGGAGGCGCTTTCGGTGATACTGCAGGTGGCCTCTTTCAGATTGACCGGCAAACGCATATTCAAGATAGCCCCGCTGCACCACCATTTCCAGTTCCTCGGCTGGCAGGAGAGCAAGGTGATCGTGCGTTTCTGGATAGTGGCCGGGCTTCTGGCGCTGTTGACGCTGGTAACGCTTAAGTTGAGGTAGTGCGTTGTCAAATAAGTTTCTTAAACAACGCACAGAGTCCGCCAACGCTTCAGTGGCGGACGGTCAATTTTCTATTTTCGATTCTCAAGCATTAAGAACCTGTTTGACAAGGATGAAAGACGAGAGATGAAAAACCGGGAGTTTTTCAAGGGAAAGAAGATCGTGGTAGCGGGACTGGCGCGTTCAGGCGTCGCCTGCGCCAATCTCTTATACAGGATAGGCGCGCGCGTAAGAGTGACCGACGCCTGCGACAGTCTGCTCACCAGGACGGCGGCGGGCGGACTCTTTTCTCCTGATATCGAAGTCGAATTAGGGCGGCACACTCGTGAATTTCTTGACGGGAGCGAAATGGTGGTGGTGTCTCCGGGGGTGGGCCCGCAAAGCCCGGTTTTCGGTTTTGCCGCGCTGGCCGGCATACCGGTGATAGGGGAAATAGAAGTCGCGTATATGCTTTGTCCGGCCAGGGTGATCGCGGTCACCGGCTCCAGCGGCAAGACCACTGTTACCACTCTTATCGGGGAAGTCATTAAGGCTTCCGGGAAAAAAGCTTTCGTCTGCGGCAACATCGGGGCTCCTTTCTGCGGAGAGGTGGAAAAAATGGCCGCCGAAGATTTTGTCTGTCTTGAGGTTAGTTCTTTCCAATTGGAGACGATACGCGATTTCAGGCCATGGATAGCTGTGATATTGAACTTAAACAGGAATCATCTCGACAGGTACCCGGGGATGAGGGAGTACCTCGAGGCGAAGAAACGTATTTATTTGAACCAGGGAGACGGAGACTTTCTTTTGCTTAATCCGTCGGACCGGTATTTGCGCGGATTGGGAAAAGAGGCGCGAGCCAGAGCCGTTTATTTCCGCGAGGAAGAAGGATTGAATCCGAATCAGAGCGCGGTAAAGACCGCGGTTTCACTGCTCGGGATAACCCCGGATCTCTGCCTTAAGGTCTTTCAAGATTTCCGCGGCATAGAGCATCGTTTCGAATTCGTTGGGGAAAAGCGCGGGGTAAAGTTTATCAATGATTCCAAAGCGACCACCGCCGAATCTGCGCTGTGGGCCCTGAACAACATAAATGGGCGGGTGTTCCTGATCGCCGGCGGCAGGCACAAGGGATGCGATTACTCTTTGATAGCCAAAGCCGCGAAGGGAAAGGTAAAAAAGCTGTTGCTGATAGGCGAAGCGAAAGACAAGATACGGGATTGCCTGGGCGGGTGCGTGCCTGTGGAATACGCCTCCGGGATGCCGGACGCCGTGCAAAAGGCCTTCCGGGAAGCTTCTGCGGGCGATTATGTGCTGTTGTCTCCCATGTGTTCCAGTTTCGACATGTTTACCAATTATGAAGAGCGGGGGCGGGCGTTCAAGGCGGAATTCTCCGCGCTGGGGGAACGGCTATGATAAGGAATATCAGGATAACGCTTTTTGCCGTGACGTTGGCCTTGATATGCATCGGCGTTGTCATGATCTACAGCGCTTCCAGTATCTACGCGCTGGACAGGTATAAAGACAGCCTTTTCTTCGTGAAGAGGCACATTTGTTTTCTGCTGTTCGGGATGCTGCTGGCGTTTCTGGCCATGGTCTCCGACTACCGGAAATTTTCACGTTATTCCAAACCTCTGCTTCTGGTCTGCCTGTTTCTGCTGTTGCTGGTACTGGTCCCCGGACTCGGCCGCGAGGTCTCCGGCGCGCGCAGGTGGTTCCGTTTCAAGTTTATAAGTTTCCAGCCTTCCGAGCTGGCCAATCTGGCGCTGATAGCATATATAGCCGATTTTATCGCCCGCAAGGATAATCTGCTGCGTTCGTTCTGGAAAGGTTTCTTCCCTCCTATGGCGGCGATGGGCTGCACGGTGGTGCTGATACTCGCCCAACCGGACCTGGGAACGGTGGTGGCATTGGCTGCTACCGTGCTTATCATGCTTTTCGTCGCCGGGACAAGGGTATCTTATTTATTGTCGTTGTTCCTGGCGTCCATACCGGCTCTCTATCTGTTGATTTTCCGGGTGCCTTACCGCAAGATGCGCATACTGGCGTTCCTAAATCCCTGGGCCGACCCGCGCGGCACCGGTTTCCAGATCATACAGTCGCAGGTCGCTCTGGGGTCCGGCAGTTTCTTCGGGGTTGGGCTGGGGCATTCCAAACAGAAGCTTTTTTATCTTCCGGCCGCTCATACGGATTTCATTTTTTCCATTATGGGAGAGGAACTCGGACTTATAGGAACGGTGGGGGTGGCGCTTTTGTTCATGGTATTTATACTGCAGGGCGTCAAGATAATAAAGAATTCGCCCGATAAGTTCAGTTATTTTTTCAGCCTCGGACTGGTTTCTTTGCTTTGCATTAGGGCGTTGATTAACATCGGGGTTTCCTGCGGGTTACTGCCGACAAAAGGGCTGCCGTTGCCGTTTATAAGCTACGGGGGGTCTTCTTTGATTTTTGATATCGTGGCCGTGGGGATCCTGATGAACATCGCCAGGACCGGGGAATATCCGTGATGAACAGCGGACGCCCGCGGCGCGTGTTGGCGGTCACCGGCTCCAGCGGAGGTCATATCTTCCCGGCGGTAAGCGTTATTGAGCGCCTCTGCGCCGGGGTACGGGTGACGGAGGCCGTGTTGGTTTTGCCGGAAAAGACTGCATTGCCCTCCGCGGAAAAAAAGTGCGCCGGGTTGAGGAGCGCCGCTTTGCCTTATCCGCCGCCGGCGCTGCGCCGGGTCCTGGGCGGATATGCAGTTTTATTGTATCTGCCCGCGGTCTTTCTAAAGAGTTTTTTTCTGCTGGCCTATTTCCGCCCGGACGTCGTCGCCGGATTCGGCAGCGTCTATTCCGTGCCGATGATATTACTGTCGCGCCTGCTGGGGATCAGGACCATTATTCACGAGCAGAACGTTATTCCGGGGAAAGCGAACTTGTTCCTTTCGTATTTATGCGATAGAATCGCGGTTTCTTTCGACGGAACCATCAGCCGCCTGGGGCGCGCCGGCGCCAAGGCGGTGTTGACAGGTAATCCTTTGCGTTCCGGTTTGCGTAAGGTGGAACGGACAGAAGCCGCGGCGTTCTTGGGAATGGATGCCGGGAAATTCACGGTGTTGGTCACCGGCGGCAGCCAGGGAAGCTCCCGGATAAATGATTGTTTCGTGCGCGCCGTGAACCTATTGGAAGCGCGCGACAAATTACAGATAATACATTTGACCGGGAGCAGAGATTACCGCGCGGTCAAGGAGGCTTACGCCGGATGCGGGGCGGATGTCAGGGTGTTCGAATTTCTGGCTTCAATGGAATACGCGTATAGCGCGGCCGACTTGGTAATCTCGCGCGCCGGGGCGATGACGGTCAGCGAGATAATTTATTACGGAATACCGGCGGTCATTATTCCTTATCCGTTCGCCGGCAAGCACCAGGATGCCAATGCCGGGGTCCTCAAGCGGTCCGGCCTGGCGGAGGTGATCGCCGACGCCGAGGTCTCTCCGGAAGCCCTGCGCGGGATCCTGGAAAAAGCGCTTTTCGGGCGCGGGCGGAGCGAAGTCGTTTCGGACGCCGGCAAGGATGCCGCCGGCCTGCTGGCCGAAGAAATAATTAGTTTGACATGCCGTTAATGAAAGAGTATATATTAATTTTATCGGTCCTGCTTTTTTCCGCCTGCCCGGCGCGCGCCGCCGAGGAGAAATGGCTGACCACCGGCAGCCGTCATTTTCTGATTTATTACCGGCAGGCGCCGGAAGGCCTGCTGGAACGGGTTTCCCGCCAGTCGGAAGAATACTATACGCGGATAACAGAGGCGTTGGGGTTCACGCGGTATAATTTCTGGCTGGGCGGCAACCGGGCGAGGATCTACATATACGACAGCGCCGAAGAATACAGGAAATACAGCGGACAGCCCGTCTGGTCATACGGATGCGTCTTTATCCCCGATAAAAAAATATGTTCTTTCTCCCAGGGGTGGGACACCTTTTCCTCGGTATTGGCGCATGAGATAGGCCACATAATCTTTCATGAATGCCTTGAGATGGAGAAGGGCAGTCTACCCCTGTGGCTGGATGAAGGCGTGGCCTGCTACGCCGAGAATCCCGCGAGATGCCGCGAAGCGTCGGTTTTTCTGAAAGCCGCGCATCATAAAGGCGGAGTACTTACTTTCGATCAATTGGCGGCATTTATTCCCGCGGCAGCCGGAGAAGAATCGATCCGGATTTTTTACGCCGAGTCTTCAAGCGTCGTCGGATACCTGTTCGAAAAATTCGGCAGGGATAATTTCGCCGATTTCTGCGAAGAGTTCAAGCGCGGCCGCGATTTGGATAAGGCGTTGCGCAGCGCCTACGGCCTTGCCGGCAGCGCGGACCTGGAGAAAAGCTGGCGGCGTTATTTGGGCATTTTATGAAAGTAAAACATATACATTTCATCGGGATCGGCGGTATAGGCATGAGCGGTATCGCCGGTCTGTTCCTGCGCCGCGGGGTCAAAGTCAGCGGTTCCGACATAAAAGACAGCGGCATAATTTCCGAGCTCCGCCGCTGCGGGGCGGAGGTGTTTTTAGGCCATTCCGCGGCCAACCTGCGCGGAGCGGACGCCGTTGTTTACAGTTCCGCGGTCGGTGAAGACAATCCGGAGATGTCCGAAGCGCGCAGGCTGGGGCTCCGGATTTTGAAACGGGCGCAGGCGCTCGCGGAGCTCATGGCCGGCAAGGAGGTCATAGCCGTGGCAGGCAGCCATGGTAAAACCACCACCACTTCCCTGGCTTCCTATCTTCTGCTGGAGGCGGGGTTGTCGCCCGTGGTTTCGGTAGGAGGGATACTGCGTAACATCAACACCAACGCCTGCGACGGGGACGGCAGGTTTTTCGTTGCCGAGGCGGACGAATCCGACGGGTCGTTCCTTTACTACCGGCCGGAATACTCGGTTATCACCAATATAGACCGCGAACATCTTGATTATTACAAGGATTTCTCCCGCGCGCTGGAGAGCTACGGACGTTTTATCGCGCAGACCGGGAAAAACGGCTGTGTTTTCGGCTGCGCCGACGATCCCCACGTCGCGCGGCTGCTCGGGGAATACGGCGGCAAGAAGGTGTCTTTCGGCCTGGGGAAAGGGAATGATATTCATCCGGAACACGTCAGGCTGGACGGTTTGTCGTCGTTGTTCGACTGCGTTTACCGCGGCCGTGACGCCGGCAGCTTCAGTCTGCCTTTAGGCGGCCTGCATAATGTCTCCAACGCGCTATCCGTGATCGCCCTGGGATTTGAACTGGGGATAGCAAGCGGCGTGATCCGCCGGGCGCTGGAGGGTTACAAGGGATCCCGGCGCAGGCTGGAGATAAAATTCCAGGATGATGAATACGTGTTGATAGACGATTACGCTCATCACCCCACGGAGATCAGGGCTACTTTGTCGGCCGTCAGGCAGTTGAAGCGCAAAAGGGTGATTGCGGCATTCCAGCCGCACCGCTACACGCGCACCAGTCTTTTATGGGAAGAGTTCGGCGGGTGTTTCGAAGACGCCGACTGCCTGATCATAACGGATATCTATTCCGCAGGAGAACGCCCTCTTGAAGGAGTCAGCGGCGGGGCGTTATGCGGTGCCGTGGCATCCGCGAATCCCGGTAAAGAAGTGATTTTTCTCCCCAGAGAGGGAATAGAAGCGGGGATAACGGCTTTGCTGCGGCCGGGGGATTGTGTGATCACCCTCGGTGCCGGCGATATCTCCAGGGTATGCGATGATCTGTCCGAAAGATTTCAAAGGATCTGTCAGGGAAAATGAACCGTTTGCCGGTTTGACCTCCTGGCGAATCGGCGGGCCGGCCTGTTTTCTTATCGAACCGGAGTCGGAGAGAGACCTCGCGGCGCTGGCTGTTCATTTAAAGCGGGAAGGCGTCTGTTACAGGATATTGGGCGGAGGTACCAATCTGCTCGTTGACGACGGCGGGGTGAAAACCGCCGTTTTGCGGCTGTCCTCTCCGCTATTCACCGGTATGACCTTCCGCGCAGAGACGGCGGAGCTCGGAGCCGGCCTGTCCCTGAAGAAATTCGTGGCTGCCGCCATGAAACAGGGCCTATGCGGTTTCGAGCATCTCGCGGGCATCCCGGGAAGCGTGGGCGGAGCGGTGGTGATGAACGCCGGCAAAGGCAGGGAAGGCGGTTCGATCTCGGACATAATCGAAGGCGTCCGGGTGATGGATTACTGCGGCAGGAGTTCGGAACTTGCGCGCCGTTCTATAAAATTCTCCTACCGCGCCAGCGGCCTGGATGATCTCATAGTGCTTTCCGTCAAGGTCAAGCTTGCCGCCGCCGCGGACATGGCGGCGGTGAGGAAACGGGTGAAAGATTACGCGGTTTACAGGACGCAGACCCAGGATTTCACGCGCCCTTCGGCGGGCTGCGTGTTCAAGAATCCCGACGGGGATTCGGCCGGCAGGATGCTCGACGCCTGCGGGCTCAAAGGCAGGCGCTGCGGAGGGGCTGTTTTTTCAAGGCGGCACGCCAATTTTATCCTGAACATGGGCGGGGCATCTTGTGCGGACGTGCTGTCTCTGATGGACACGGCCGTTTCTTCGGTAAAAGAGAGATTCGGCACGATACTGGAGCCGGAAGTTAAATTATGGCGTTAAAAGACATGGGCAACGGTTTTAGACCGGGGAAAATAGGCGTTTTGCTGGGCGGGCCGTCCAGCGAGAGGGAGATTTCGTTGAAGTCCGGGAAGGCGGTCTGCGCCGGACTTTCTTCTCTCGGGCTGGATGCGGTGCCGGTAGAGATAGTCAGCGACGACGCGGCGGACGCGGAACGGCTGCTGCGGGAAAACGCGGTTGAATGCGTCTTCATCGCCCTGCACGGCTATTTCGGCGAGGACGGCAGGATACAGGATATACTGGAGACGGCCGCTCTGCCTTATACCGGTTCCGGGCCGGAGGCGAGCAGGCTCTGCATGGACAAGTCCGCTTCCCGGGAGGTGTTCATGAGGAACGGTTTTAACGTCCCCAGCGGAGTTGTGCTGAACAGGCGCGAAGGATTCGATCTCCGCGCGTTAAAAGGATTGGAATTCCCGCTGGTTATAAAACCGGCGTGCAATGGTTCCAGCATAGGAGTGGCGTTCGCCGACGACCCGCGGGAGGCGGAAGAAGCGGTGCGGGCGGCTTTTCTGCTGGACGAAAAAGTGATCGCGGAGGAGTTCATAGAAGGCAAGGAATTGACCGTGGGGATCCTTGCCGGCAAGGCGCTGCCGGTGATAGGTATAGTCCCGCAGAAAAGATTTTTCGATTACGAGGCGAAGTATAATAAGGGGATAACGGAATATGAAGTCCCGGCAGTGATGAAGCAGCGGGACGCGGAAACAGCCCAAAACGCGGCCTTGAAGGCGCATGATTCTCTGGGGTGCCGCGGCTGTTCCCGGGTGGACATAATATTGTCCCGTCGGGGTCCGGTTATACTGGAGATTAATTCTATACCGGGGATGACGGAGACCAGCCTTTTACCCAAGGCGGCCGCCGTGAATGGAATGGATTTCCCCCATTTGTGTCTTAAGCTTCTGGAATTGGCTTATGAGAAAAAACAGAACAAATAGCCCGTCCGCCGGGAAGAACCGTTCCGGCCGCGGCGCATGGTTATATAAGATACCGGCGGCGGTTTTTATCATAAGCGTCTGCTTTTACGCGGTCTTCGCGCTGGGCAAGTCGGGTTTCTTCACCATCCGCGAGATCAAAATAAAGGGTAACAGGCAGATTGAAATTCCCGGACTGCTTGGGCGCAACATCTTCTGCGTCGATCTGCGCAGGCCCGCGGTATCCGCCATACGGCGTTATCCGCAATATTGTCGGATACGTGTTTACAGGGTTTTACCGGATCGTATATACGTAGATTTCAGCGAGCGCAAGCCGCTGGCCTGTGTTAAGAGCGAGCGTCCGATGCTGGTGGATGAGTTCGGGTTCCTTTTTCGGGTGCCTGAAGGCGCCCAGCCGGTCGGGGATTTGCCGGTCATCGAAGGGCTCGGCAGTAAATTGAAACTTTCAAGCTCCGGCAAAAGACAGTCCCTGGCCCAATTGCAGCTGGCCTTGTCGGTGATAAAGGGTTTTCAAGCTTACCCGGCGCTGGCGGCATTGCGCCTCAAGCGCGTGGAGATAGACGGCGCCGGAGCGGTGGCCGGGATCGTATTCAAAAAGGACATTCCCGGGGAACGGGAGATACAGGTGAAGTTCGGCTCTGAAAGGATCAGCGAAAAGGTCGGTTTACTGGCGACCATTTTCGGGCATTATTCCGGCGATCCGGGGGAGATCAATTATATCGATTTGCGTTTCAGCGAACCGGTGATAAAATACCGCGAAGATAGATCCGGTTCCAAAAGGACGTAACCGCGGGGAGAAACAGGCATGTCTAATTATATTTGCACCATGGATTTCGGCTCAAGCAAGATCACCGCCGCCGTGGCAAAGGCCGGCAGGAAAGGCCTGAGCGACCTGCATTTTACCATGATGCCATCCCGGGGAATAGAAAAAGGGATGATCGTGGACTCCGCGGCCTTCAGCAACAGCATACGGGCGGTGCTGCGTAATCTTTTGGGAAAATCCGGCGTCAAGATACGCAACATCTATACCAATATTCCGGCTCCCAACGTGATAGTGAAGCACAGCCGGGCGATAATCCCGCTCGCCGAGAGGGGCAATAAGGTGGTAACCCCTTCCGACGTGATGCGTGTGAACCATCAGGCAAAGGTGCTGGGCGCGAACCTCGAAGAGGAGATAATACACCGGATTCCCTATAGTTATTCCGTGGATTCCAAGGAGGGCGTGTTGAATCCGCTGGGTCTTTACAGCCACAAACTGGAATCTGATTTGCTGCTGGTTTGCGGCAGGATGTCTTTTGTGCAGAGTCTGTCGCGCGCGGTGAATCAAGCCGGTTACGAGATGAAAGGCATGGCGCTTTCCGGGATCGCGGCAGCGGAAGTGGTTTTTGATCCGTTGATGAGAGAAGGCACCTGCGTTTTCTGCGACGTGGGCAGCGACAACACGGAGATGCTGATATTCCGGAACGGTTCTTTGCGTCATATAGAGATACTCCCCACGGGCGGCGACGACGTTACCATGGAGTTGGCAAAGAGCGTGGATATCCCGGCTGTTCTTGCGGAGGACATAAAAATAACGCATGCCTTTGCCGGCGACTGCAGCAGGATAGAAGAAGACAAGGAAGTGTTGATCAAGCGCAATAATATCTATAAGCCGGTAAAACAGCGGCAGATCTGCGAAGTGGCCACGGCAAAGACGAGAGAGATCTGTACCAATATCCGCCGCACGATGGAACGGACGATCACCTGCGGAGAGGTTGATACCGTTATAGCCGCCGGCAGAACGATAGCCCTGGACGGATTCCTGGAGACGCTGGAGACCATCCTGGGTATACCGGTTAGACAGGCGAGGATCCTTAATCCCGGGATCGCCGGAATGCTGAAAGGCGAAGACATACTTTCCGGGCAGAAATACATGGCTTATATCACCTGTTTCGGGCTTCTCCGCGTGGCTTATTCTTACGAGTATCCCTCTGATAACGGGCAGAATCCCGCCTCCGGCGTCCCCGGGAACTGGATGCGAAGAGCCTCTGCGAAGATAAAGGAGATATACGAAGAGTATTTCTAAACATGAGGTACAAAGCATGAAGGACAATAAAATAATTTCTCTATAATCTTTCATTTCTCTCCCGGGCTTTTATTCTTTTACACATTCTTTCTTCTGGCGCCTTCATCCTTTCTTATCAGTTGACCCCTCATTTTAATCGTGTATAATTATATAGAATAAATCGGGGTTCGCGCCGCGTAAAAGGGTGTTCCAAGACTGCGGCCGGGCGTGCGGTAAAGGGGAAAGCTTATGTTTTACAATATTTTACGCAGCGGCGCCGTTTTGGGTATAGCCCGGCAGTGCATTTTATGATACAGCAGAATATATCGGCGGTAAAAGAGAGGATACGTTCAGTCTGCGAAAGCGTTCCAAGAGATTTTTCCGGCGTGAGGATAGTCGCCGTCAGCAAAGGCAGGAGCGTGGAGGAGATACGCCTGGCGCTGGCGGCAGGGTTGCGCGATATCGGCGAGAATCGCGTGCAGGAGGCCCGGGAGAAATACGCGCTGTCGAAGAGATTCACATCGCCGCAGATACGCTGGCATATGGTGGGGCATCTGCAGAGCAACAAAGCCGGGGATGCGGTGCGCATTTTCGATCTTATTCATTCAGTTGATAGTTTGAAACTCGCGGCGGAGTTGAACCGGCATGCCGGTTCGACGGGCAAAGTGCAGGAGATACTGGCGCAGGTTAACGTCTCGGGGGAAGGGACTAAATCCGGATTGTCTCCGCTGGAGGCGCGGGCGGCCGTGAAGGAGATGCTCTCGATGCCGAACATCATGGTCAGGGGGCTGATGACGATCTCCCCGTATTTCTTCGACCAGGAGGAAGCCCGGCCGTTCTTCGCCGGACTGAGGGAACTGATGGAGGAATTGAACGGCGGACTGCCGGATAACCGCAGGCTGGAATTTCTTTCCATGGGGATGAGCGGAGATTTTGAAGCGGCGCTGCGCGAGGGAGCCAACATATTAAGGCTTGGCAGGATCATTTTTGAAGGTGGAGCTCCGGCATAGGACGGCCGGAGAATATGCGTATGTCTAAAAAAAAGGTCGGTATCGTCGGATACGGGAATATGGGATCGGCCATCGCGGAGGGCATAAAGGGAGATTATAGCGTCTTAGTCTTCGACAAGGACGCCGGGAAAACGGCGCCGGCCAGAGATATGAAGACCGCGCGGAGCCTGGGAGAGCTGCTCGGCGGGTCCGATATCGTGGTGCTGGCGGTAAAACCGCAGGAACTCGGCGAGGTCCTGGAACGCGCCAAAGGCGGGTTCGTCGGGAAACTGGTCGTTTCCATAGCGGCTGGTATTCCGACTTCGTTATTGGAAGAACGCCTCGGCGGCGGCTGCCGGGTGGTCAGGGCCATGCCCAACCTGCCGGCGAAGATCGGTAAAGGAATGATTTGTTTTTGCGCCGGGAAGAACGCCGGCGAGGATGACCTGAAAGATTCCGCGGGGATTTTTTCTTTCATAGGCCGGGTCATGAGGGTGGATGAGAGTATGATGGACGCGGTCACCGCGGTCTCCGGCAGCGGGCCGGGATATCTTTATTTCTTGCTGGAGCAGGCGCGCAAAGAAGAATGGACTTCCATCGCTTCCGGGCGTTTCACCGCGGAGTTGTCTTTCGCGGCGGAGAGCGCAGGTTTCAGCCCGCAAGACGCCGCGCTTCTGGCCTCCGCTACCGCGGAGGGTAGTATGGCTTTGCTGGCAAGTTCCGGGGTGTCCCCGGAAGTTCTACGCGCGCAGGTGGCCTCCAAAGGAGGGACTACCGAAGCCGGTATAAACGCAATGAGAGCGTCCGGGAATTCTTTGAGGGAAGCGGTGAAGGCCGCTTTAAAAAGGGCGCGCGAACTTTCCACGACGTCGTAAATCAACAAGAAAGGGAAAATGATGTCAAGAACGGGCGTAATTGGGGGAAGCGGTCTTTACAGAATGGAAGGCATCACAAAGGTCAGGAGCGTTAAAATGAATACCCCCTTCGGCCGGCCTTCAGGCGGCCTGACTATCGGGGTGTTTCAAGGTAAGGAAGTGATTTTTCTGCCGAGGCACGGCAAAGGCCACACTATTTCTCCCGGAGAGATAAATTACCGTGCCAATATCTATGCGATGAAAAAGCTTGGCGTGGAACGCATTATTTCGGTGGCCGCCTGCGGCAGCCTTAAAGAGGAGATCAAACCGCTGGACTTCGTGGCGGTAGATCAGTTTGTTGACCGCACCAATTCCGCCAGGGAGATGAGCTTTTTCGACCGCGGCATAGTGGCGCATATAATGTTTGCCTATCCCGTGTGCGCGCATCTGCATAAAGCGCTCTGCCTGGCCGGCGCCGCGGCGGGAGTCAAGATACACGAGAAAGGGACGTATTTGAATATAGAAGGGCCGTCGTTCTCCACCTTCGCCGAATCTTCTCTTTACCGCGGCTGGGGAATGGATGTGATAGGGATGACCAATATGGCGGAGGCCAGGCTCGCGCGCGAGGCCGGGATATGTTATGCCAGTCTGGCGGCTGTGACAGACTATGACTGCTGGCACAAGGATTATCTAAACGTCAGCGTGGAGATGGTGATCGCCAACCTGCATAAGAACGTGGAGAACGCCAAGAAGATCATTTTCAACGCCATAGGTTCTCTGCCGGAGGAACGGAAATGTTCCTGCGGGGAGGCGCTGAAGAACGCCATTTGCACGGACAGGAAAGCCGTTACCCCGGCCGTCAGGAAAAGGGTCGCGCTACTGGCAGGGAAATATCTGTAATAACCGGAAACGGAGAGTAAAGTGGAATACAAGGATACCCTTAATTTGCCCAAGACGAATTTCCCCATGAAAGCCGATCTTCCCGGCCGCGAGCCGCAGATGCTGCAACGCTGGCAGGATGAGGGGCTTCGCGCCGGCATCGCCGCGAAAGCGCAGAACAGGCCGAAATATGTTCTGCACGACGGGCCGCCTTACGCCAACGGCAATATTCACATCGGACACGCCCTGAACAAGGTACTCAAGGATTTTGTCGTAAAATACAAGAACATGCGCGGTTTTTCCGTTTCCTACGTTCCGGGATGGGACTGCCACGGCCTGCCGATAGAGCACGCGCTGATGAAGGAGATGAAGATCTCAAAATATCAGATATCCCAGGCGGAGTTCCGCAAAAAGGCGCATGAATACGCGATGAAGTTCGTCGGCATACAGCGCGAACAGTTCAAAAGACTGGGCGTGATCGGCGACTGGGAGCACCCTTATCTGACGCTGTCCGGAGAATACGAGACCGCTATCCTGGAGTCTTTTCTTAAGTTGTTCGAGGACGGCTATATTTACCGGGGGTTGAAGCCGGTCAACTGGTGCCTGAAGTGCGAAACGGCGCTCGCCGAAGCGGAAGTGGAATACGATGATCATACGTCACCGTCCACTTACGTCCGGTTCAAGCTCGAAGAAGACAACCCTTTCGGAGGCGGCGTTTGCCTGGTGATCTGGACGACCACTCCCTGGACGCTGCCGGCTAACGTCGCGGTGGCGGCGCACCCGGATATTATCTACGTCTGCGTGCGCACTGCCGTTGGGAAGCTGATAGTCGCTAAAGATTTGCTGGAACGGGTAATGGAACAATGCGGTATTTCCGGCTACGAGGTAGTGCGCGAGATGAAAGGGACGGAGCTCGAGGGATTGGAGTATTCTCATCCTTTCGGGCTGCGCCGGGGGAGAGTCGTTCTCGCGCAATACGTTTCGAAAGAGGACGGCACGGGGCTGGTGCATACCGCTCCCGGTCACGGCAGCGAGGATTATCTGACAGGCCTCGCTTATAAGCTGGAAGTGGTAATGCCGGTGGACGATCGCGGTAATTTCGACGGCTCCGCGGGAGAATTCGCCGGATTGAATGTTTTCAAGGCCAACCCTCTGATACTGGAAAAGCTCTCTTCTCTGGGTGCGCTTTTGTGGTCCGGGGAAGTCAGGCATTCCTATCCGCACTGCTGGCGTTGTAAGACCCCGATCATTTTCCGCGCCACGAAACAATGGTTCCTGAATTTAGATCACGCCGATCTGCGGCAGAGGCTGCTCGATGCGATAGAGAATGACGTGGGCTGGATTCCTTCCGCGGGCAAAGAACGCATCAGGTCTATGGTGCAGTCCCGCCCGCACTGGTGTCTTTCCCGCCAGAGATACTGGGGAGTGCCGGTTCCGGCGCTTGTCTGCAAAGAGTGCGGAGAAGAGTTTTTCGACCCCGCCGTCATCAGGTCTCTGATAAAATTCACCGCGGCGGAAGGGACCGATTGCTGGTTCATCCGTGACGTGAAAGATTTTCTTTCTTCTTCCGGGGTCCGCTGCCCGTCGTGCGGCGGCGGTTCGGCGGAGAAAGGAAAGGATATTCTCGACGTCTGGTTCGATTCCGGGGTCAGCAGCCAGGCCGTGCTAAAACGCAGGCCGGAGCTCGCTTTCCCGGCGGACTTGTATCTTGAGGGATCCGACCAGCACCGCGGCTGGTTCCAGGCTTCTTTGATCCCGGCGATGTGCATTGACGGGCGGCCGCCTTTCAAAAGCGTGCTTACGCACGGTTTCGTGATGGACGGCGAAGGCAGGAAGATGTCCAAGTCTCTGGGCAACGTCATATCCCCGGATGAAATCATCAAGAAATACGGGGCGGACATCCTCCGTCTCTGGGTGGCAGCCAGCGACTATAACGAAGATATCAGGATATCCACGGTCATATTGACCCGGCTTTCCGAGGCTTACAGGAAAATAAGGAACACCGCGAAATTCATGCTGAGCAATCTTTACGATTTTACTCCGGAGACGGAGAGGGTGTCGTTTGAGGAGCTCCGTGAGGTGGATAAGTGGATACTGGCCAGGATGCGCAAATGCCTTGATACGGCCACCGCAGCCTATGAAGGCTTTGAGTTTCACCGCGCGTATAAGGCGGTTTATGATTTCTGCAATGAGGATCTCTCTATGTATTATCTGGATATGGTCAAGGGCAGGCTTTATACCTTTGCCCCGGACTCCCGCCCGAGGCGGGCAGCCCAGACGGTCATTTACGAGATTCTCGATGTCTTGACCAGGATCTCCGCGCCCATACTTGCCTTTACCGCCGACGAGATACGCAGAAGCATGCCTTCGGCGGGCGGCAGCGTGCATTCTCTCGAGTGGCCGGACGGACGGAGCGAGTATTTACGGAATGATTCCCATCCGCTGGAGCAGGCCATGGAACTGATCCCGGATATAGCCAAAGCGCTGGAGGACAAGAGAGTATCCGGGATGATCGGCAGTTCCTTCGACGCGAAAATAAAACTGTTGACAAACGACGAAAATCGGTATAAATATTTAACCGGCCTTGGGGCGCAATTAAACGAGATATACAAAGTGTCCCAGGTCGAACTGGTCCGAACCCGCGGATCAGCGCCCGCGTCCGGCAAGCAAGGATGCGGCGGAGAACTGACCGTGGAAGTATTCAAAGGTGACGGCGTGAAATGCGTAAGGTGCTGGAATTATTCACCGGCCGTGGGCATCAACGCGGAACACCCTTTGTTGTGCGAAAACTGCGTTAATGCCATAGGAGGTATCCGCGTTGAAAAAGAAAAGAATGCTCAAGGCTGATCTGGCGGCTTTCAAAAAGCTGATCCTGAAGAAAAAAGAAGATATAATAGAACACATCCGCGAGATATCGGAAGAGACCGTGAAAAAGTCGCAAAAGGACGCTTCCGGCGATATCTCGTCTTATACGTATCATATGGCCGATGTCGCTACCGATAATTACGACAGGGAGTTCTCCATGGGGCGCGTTTCCGAGGACAGGGAATTCCTTTTCGAACTGGACGACGCCTTAAAGAGGATAGAAGACGGAAGCTTCGGTATTTGCGAAGACTGCGGGGCGTTGGTCAGCAAGACCAGACTAAAGGCCGTTCCTTCCGCCCGCCTTTGCATAAAGTGCCAGGAGAAAAAGGACAAGAAATAAGGGGAATGTTTATTTTTGCCATCGCAGCGGCCGTAGCCGTCATAGACCAAGCCTCAAAATTTATCGTCGGCAGACATTTACAACTTTATCAATCCATCCCGGTCTTCAAACCGTTCTTTCATCTTACGCTCGTGCATAACCGCGGAGCCGCTTTCGGCATGTTCAAGGGCGGCGGCTTTTTTTTCATCCTTACCGCCTGCCTTGCGCTGATTGCCGTATCCATATATGTTAAAAACAGGAAAAAGCGGCTGACGCCGCTGCCCGCGGTCTCTCTCGGGCTGGTGGCCGGAGGTACCGTCGGCAATCTGATAGACAGGTTGTTCTTGGGGCACGTGGTCGATTTCCTGGATTTCAGGATATGGCCGGTCTTCAATATCGCGGACACGGCGATAACCTGCGGTATGGTTTTGCTGTTTATTTATTTCATGAAGAATAGCGGATCTTGAAAGCCGTTTTTCGTTTATCGGTTACCATACCCCTATTTTAGTCTCGCCAAAGCTTCAGGGGCGGGTGTATCGTCAATCACCTTACGTCTTTCGGTCTTAGGATATAACCGTAACCGAAAAGCGAAACGAGCTTCATTACCGTAGTCGTTACCGAATTAAGTATCGTGTCCCCGGAAGGGAGTCGTAATATGCACCCCGAGATCTGCAGAATAGGTCATTGCGCGATCTACAGCTATGGAGCGGCCCTGGTATCGGCTTTCTGGATCTGCGCCTTTCTTCTTAGAAGGGCAGCCCTGCCTGCCGGATTCGACCCGGAGCGGATCACCGGCCTTTTGTTCACCGTTTTCTTTTCAGGCATAATCGGCGGCAGAGTAATTTACATATTACTGAATCTCAAGATGTATATCTCCGATCCGCTGGAGATAATAATGCTCCAGCACGGCGGCCTGGCCTGGTTCGGCGGATTCATGGGCGGGGCGGCAGGCGGGATTATTTACTGCCTCAAGAAAAGAATGCCGCTGTTGAAAACCATTGATTTCATCTCTCCTTACATCGCCTTGGGCCACGCCATCGGCCGAATAGGCTGTTTTTTCAACGGCTGCTGTTACGGTAAGGTTTCTCCGCATGGTTTTTATTTCCCGGTGCACGGGGAGACGCTTGTGCCGGTGCAGCTTTATTCCAGTCTGCTGCTTGTCGCGATATTCGTGATACTAAGGGTGTTGCAGTCGAGGCCGCACCGCCCGGGAGACATCTTCCTCTTTTATATGATGCTTTACTCGATAAAACGGTTTCTTATAGAATATCTGCGCGCAGACGGGAACATTCTGTTAATGGGGCTGACGGTGTTCCAGGTTTTCAGCGTTATCATGTTCTTGACGGCGGTTGCGCTGGCTGTCTTCTCCAGAAGAAGGGCCCATGCCTAAATACACAATTTCCGCGGCCGCGGAAGATTCCGGCCGGCGGCTCGACTCCGTGTTAACGGAACTGTCTCAACCCCTCGGTTTGGGGCTTTCGCGGGTGGCGGTGCAAAGGCTTATCTGCGAAGGAAAGGTTCTCGTGGAAAATTCCGCCGTGACCAAGCCGCACAACAAGCTTAAAGGCGGAGAGAAGATAATCCTGGATTTCGAGGAGCGCGCGGAAACCGGCCCTTCCGCGGAGGATATTCCGCTGGACGTTGTTTACGAAGACCCCGATATCGCGATTATCAACAAGCCTTCCGGGTTGGTCGTGCATCCGGCGCCCGGCAATCGCGAACACACGCTGGTTAACGCGCTTCTGTATCGCTTCGGCGAGTTGTCCTCCGTGGACCCGCAAAGGCCGGGGATCGTCCATCGGCTGGATAAGGAGACGTCCGGTCTTCTGGTCGTCGCCAGGAACAACGATGCCCATCGCAAACTTGCCGGGCAATTCGAGGTGCACAGCATAAAACGCGTTTATGTCGCGGTGGTCTCCGGGATTACCAGGTTCGATGAGGACGTCATAGAGGTCCCCGTCGGGCGTCATCCCATAAAAAGGGAGGATATGGCCGCCGGAGTAGCCAAGAACGCCAAGTATGCCAGGACTCTCTACCGGACCGTTAAACGGGGCGGCAGCGCGACCTTGCTGCAATTGGAGCCGTTCACCGGCAGGACGCACCAACTCCGCGTGCATCTGGCGTTCATCGGGCATCCGATACTTGGGGACACCCGTTACGGTAGAGCGCCATACGGCGGAATAAACAGGCTCGCATTGCACGCGAGATCTATAGGTTTCATCCATCCTTCAAAGAACAAGTTCGTAGAGTTCTCTTCCGAGATCCCCCCGGAATTTCTCAAGCTGCTCTAAATTTATCCAAGGATCACTTTTAGAAGAGTTTTTGTCTCTCAGATTCACCTCGCTGCGCTGTTTAAAGAAATTGTTTGACAGCGCACTAAGGGGCGAGATAAATATTGTTTACCGTTCCTCGTGTGATATAATGATTTTCAACCTTGGTTAAAGGTATAGAAAAATAAACCGTCGCGTCAAAGAAGGGGAGCGGATATGAAAAAATATATTAATCTGGCGGCGATATTCATTACGGCGGGCTTCATCCTATCCTCGATTCCGGCGAATGCCGAGGATGCCGCGGAAGGGGATCAGAAGAGTGAGACGGTGAGTCCGTATGTGGATCTGTATAATCAGGGCATAGCTTTGCTTTCCGGGGGGGACGCAGCCAGGGCGAAAGCGTTGTTTGAAGAGGCGGCAGGCCTGGCGCCTGATGATCCGGGTATAATGCGCGCCCTGATAGAGACGGATATCGCTCTTTCCGCCGATAATAATGCCTTGCAGAAGCTGGTCAATGTCTTGAGTTCCGACAAGTTCGAAGGTATCAAGGATTGGGCGGCGATCGAATATTACAAATTATCCGGGAAAAAAGACGGGATACAGTCGGCCATAGATCAACTGGCGGCTATAGAAAACAGTTCGGGGAATCTGTATCTGCAAAGAGCGATAGCCGAGGGTTATGTGCGTCTGCGGCAATGGGATAAGGTGGCGGCAATCTACGCCGGGCTGGTTCAATCGCATCCCGGCAATCCGCTCCTGGCGACGCGGCTGGTGGATGCTTATATGCTTGGACAGAATTATGAAGCAGTCATCGCCATACTGGAACCGCAGCTTGTTGCGGATCCGGAGAACACGGGGATTTCCGATGTCCTGGCGCGCGCTTATGTGGGGGCGAAGAAAGGTGAACAGGCGGTAGCTTTATACAAACAGAAAATCGCCAAGAATCCTTCCTCTCCGGGTTTAAGAGGCAGATATGCCCAGGCGTTGCTGGACCTGGGTATGGCAGGAGAGTCTTTGGCGGAGTGGCAGGAGGCCTCCAAGCTCGACGGCAAAAATCTTTTATTCAAACAGCGCACCGCCGAAACGTATGCGGAACTGGGCCGGACCAGAGATGCGAAAAGCGAATACAACAAACTATTGAACCTTATCCCCGAGGGACAGGCCGATTTTAAAAAATATATACTTGCCAGGGTCGAAGAGCTCAATAAAACCAGGAAATGATCCGGACTGCGGGATGAAGATCATCCGGTCGAAGCGGAACAATATCGTTTTCGCGGCGCTGTTCTTATCTGCCGCGGTGTCGCCTTTTTTCTTAAGAGACGTTACGCAGGCCGCGGTGCGGGACAGTTATCTCCAGGATTTCGATGATTTCACCGAAGGTTCCAGTATCGGCGGCCGGGACAGTTGGAATATCCTCTCCGGGGGGCCCGCTGACGCCTTCGTGCTATCCGGTATCCCGGGGGCCGGCATGGGTAAGTCCCTGCTGCTTGACGGCGCGCTCTCCGTCACCAGGGTGAACAGGCAGTTCTCATACGGAGGCATTACTCCGACCTGGATACGTTTCAGGGTTCAGCCGTCCTTTTCTTCCCAGATGCCCGGTTTTTCCGGAGGTATCGGCGCGGTTTGTTTCGATCATACCGGTAAAGTTCTCGCCGCAGACGGCAGCGCCTGGGTGGATACGGGGTATGTATATAAAACAGGGCGCTGGTATGATGTGGCGATGAGAGTCGATTTTAGAAACCATATTTACGATCTTTATCTGGTCGATTCTTCGGCCGGTTATGAGGAGCTGTCTTTGCTGCGCGCCTCTCTCCGTTTTTCCGATCCCTCGATAAATTCCCTCAGCGACATAGTCTTTTCCGGTGCTTATTCTTCTTCCGTAAGCGGGAAGACATACATAGATGATATCTCCGTGAGTTATATCGAACGTATAGTCGCCATCACCACTTCGCGGAAGTTGATGCAGGGGCAGGCATCAGGGCCCATAACCATACAATTGCAGGATGCCGAATCTTTTGCCCAGACGGCGGACGCCGATACAACTCTTTTTTTGAAATCAACCTCTTCACAGGGCAGGTTTTCCCTTGCGCGCGAACCGTGGGCGGATATAGACCGGGTGGTATTCCCGGCGCTGGCCCAGAGCGTGACGATTTATTATAAAGACGGAGCGGCTGGAAGGCCGATAGTCAATGTGAGCGAATATCCGGAGAAGGGGTATATCGACGCCCTGCAGGAATTCGAAGTGGTCAGAGAAGCGGAGAACTTCAGCATAGAGGTCGTTTCTCCCCAGGTAGCCGGATCGAGTTTCGATATGATCATTACGGCCCAGGATAAGGAAGGGAACACCGAAGACACTTACGACGGGACGGTGGCGCTGTCCGTGAATTATTCCTCTCCGGCATCGGGCAGCCTTGTTATATCTCCCGAAAACGTCTCCGGATTCATAAGGGGAGTGCTCAAGTGTTCCGCCATGTATCCCGATTGCGGTTGGATTACGATCACGGCCGCCGACAGCGGCAATTCTTCCATATCGGGGACCAGCAGTTTGGTCTTGTTCGTTCCGGCCGGGTTCATACTTTCGGCGGAGACCCCTCAGGTGATCGCCAACCCGTTTATCCTCGCGCTTAATGCCGTGAATGCTTCGGGAGAGCTCACCCCGAATTACAAGGGGCCGGTAAGGTTGTTTCCGCTGGCGGTATTTCCGGAGAGCGCTGCCGGGGCGGAGTTGACTCCGGGCGAGATCAAAGACGATATCTTTCTAAACGGCAGCGCCGCCTGCAGTCTTTCTTATAACCGGTATGGGAAAATAAGAATAAAAGCGGAGGATTCCTCTTATCCGGCGAGGAGCGGCGTCAGCGGAGAACTTGAATTCCTGCCTAAAAAATTGTCCGTCGGCGTAATGTATGCTTCCGAAAACAGGGAATTCTTTTATGTCGGTGAGCCGGTAACTATAACGATCACTGTGGAAGACGCGGCGGGGGATCCCGTTCCCAATTACTCGGGGACCGTTGAATTGATGTCGGGCGTCGGCCTGCCGGTGATGAGCCAGTATGTTTTTACCGGGGACGAAGCGGGGCAATATACTTTCACGGCGGTCCCGGAACAGGCGGGGGTCTATTCCATCATGGCAAGGTCCCGCGTCACGAACCTTCAAGCGGAATCCCCGGTGATCACGGTAAGGAATGCCACGATCGTGGTGGATGATTCGTCCTCGCCGGTAGGCACAGGGGAGGTGGTTGTCACGATCGTGGATGAGGAAGGCAATATCATAAATTCGGAGAGCGCGTTGGCCGTTACTCTTGAGGCCGCGGAGGAGTTGGATAACGACAGCGTTTCCTTATCTTCAGATCCGGTAACGTTCAGCAACGGCAAGATCACTTTGCCTATAACGAACACCGAAGCGGAGACGGTAACTATATCGGTGTCTTCGGCGTACAAGATAAAAATAAAAAAAGGTTCTATAATCTTCGGCAGGGCGGGGAAGACCGGGATCGGCCAGCTTATGTGGAGAGAGTTGAAGAGCGCGAAATGAACCGGTTTATCCCGGATGATACGATTTCAAAGGAGGAACCCGCAGATGACTGTCAAACGGCTTGGTGAACTGCTTATTGCCAAGAATATAATAAATAGCGCCCAGTTGAACGAAGCCCTCGCCGAGAGAGAAAGAACAGGCAGGTTCCTCGGGGAGATCCTGGTTAAGAGAGGGTATGCCGGCGAGGAGCAGGTAACGTTGGCTTTAAGCGAACAATTGGGGCTCGCTTATGTGGATCTCTCAAAATACAACGTCGAACCGGCGGTCGTAAGGCTATTGAACGAGGATATTTCCAGAAAATATCTGGCCGCAGCGGTCCTGAAAAGCGCGGCGGCCGTGACGGTAGCGTTGGCCAATCCCCTGGATGTTAACGCCCTGGATGCGATACAAAAGGCTATCAAAGAGCCGATACGCACCGTTCTTTCCCGTCCTTCGCAAATTCGTGAACTGCTGGACAGGGTGTATGCGGTTGATGCCCCTCAGCCGTATGTTTATCCTTCCGATAAAAAAAGCGACGTTATAAGTTCATCCGGGATAGATTCCGTCCAGGGGGCGAGCCTTGGGCCGGTGATAGGGATTGTGGATAGTCTGATAGCGCAGGCCGTGGAATCAGGCGCCAGCGACATACATCTTGAACCGGGTAAAGAAGATTTTTACTGCCGTTTCAGAATAGACGGTGTTCTGCACGATATGCCGCGTTTGCCTAAGAAATACGAGGCGGCGGTCATCTCCCGCATAAAAATAATAGCGAATATGGACATCTCCGAGAAAAGGCTGCCGCAGGACGGGCGCATACAGATAGTGTCCGCGGGAAGGAAGGTCGATCTCAGGATATCCACTTTTCCCACAATGCACGGCGAGAACCTGGTAATCCGAATACTGGACAAAACGCGGTCTCTTATTTCTTTGGAGGAACTCGGAATGCCGGAGAATGTCCTGAAGGGGTTCGAAGAGATAATACGCAAGCCGCACGGGATTATTCTGGTGACCGGGCCGACTGGCTCCGGTAAAAGCACCACGCTATACGCTGCCGTTTCCAGGATAAACAATATCGGGCAAAATGTCGTTACTATGGAGGACCCGATAGAATACGAGATAGAGCGGGTCCGCCAGTCGCAGGTTAACGTGAAAGCCGGACTGACTTTTGCCGTCGGACTGCGTTCTCTCCTGCGTCAGGACCCGGATGTGATAATGATCGGTGAGATCCGCGACCACGAGACCGCGGAGATCGCCATCCATTCCGCCCTCACAGGCCACCTGGTTTTTAGCACACTTCATACTAACGACGCTCCGTCCGCCGTCACAAGGCTGATAGATATACAGACGGAGCCTTTCCTTATCTCTTCGGCGTTGATAGGCGTAGCCGCTCAAAGGCTGCTGCGTGTTTTATGCCCGGCATGCAAAGAGGCTTATTCTCCCGGGGAGGAACTGCTCAATGAATTGAAAACGCGTCTGGGCAAAGGGCGCCGCGCGGAAGAGGCCTTCCCCGGAAAAGATGCGGATATAGTTCCCGCGGATATCAAATTCTACCGAGAAAAAGGATGTCCAGCCTGCCATAACACCGGATACGCCGGCCGTATCGGTATATTCGAGTTCCTTATCCCGGATGATGAGATAAAACAGCTTATAGAGAAAAAGGCGTCTTCGATAGACATTAGGGATGCGGCCGTCCGCAAGGGGATGAAGACTTTGTACGAGGATTCCCTGGATAAGCTCAAACGCGGGATCACGAGCGTCTCGGAAGTACTGCGTGTTACCTATGAAGGCTAAAAACGGTCTCCCGCAGCCGTTGATATTTCGGAAAGGAGGGTGTGATGCAAAAAAGTCTGGGATTGAGGGATGCGCTGTCGATACTGCTTTTGGTCATGCTGATCGTGAACGCTTTTTTGAGCCTGCGCCCGCAAAAAGCGGTGGCCGAGACTTTTCGATTAGACGATTGTATTACGTCCGATTTAAAAGATAAGCCTGCCGCTTACCTGCATGTTGTCTCGCACTAACCGGCGCTCTTTTTATGTAATTCCGGGGACACAATACTTAATTATTGTTGTCGTCCTACAATTAAGTATTGTGTCCCCGGAATTAACTCAAAAGTCAGCAGAGTTCTTGACAGTGTGTTGTCGGTATATAACTTGACAATACTTAAGAAATCCGTAATATAGAATAATAGCCTTTTAAAATATAACCTTCCCGGTAGTTGGGATTTAATTACCAAGGCCGAGTTCCCATGCCGGATTGCCACGGAGGTGAAGAGTGTTCGGCTTCGGCGGCCCCAAATACTATCCTGCCGTTATTGAAATAGGGACGGATTATCTCAAACTGCTGCAGTTTGAGAAGAGAAAATCCGTCCCGGTATTGGCGCGTTCGTATTATTCATCGCGGCCTTATTCCGATCCTCCTTCCAAATGGGACCTGCGTAATTCTCTGGAACGTCTGGTGAAAGAAAGCGGGATCACCGGGGAAGCCGCGGTCCTTCTCTCTCTGGATAAAATCACCTCTTCGACTTATCTCCTGCCTAATATGCCCGATGATGAAATAGAGTCCGCATTAGTGTGGAAGATCAAGCAGAATCTTGCCCCGGGGACCGGTATGGAGAATATCTCTTACGATTACATCTGCGGCAATCCCGTTCCCGGAGCAGGTAAGGATGTTTACGCTCTGGTTTTTATTCTCGCCGGGAAAACGGCCCTGGAGATAGCGGGGCTTTTTAAGGATCTTTCCCTGGAACTGGTTTGCATAGAACCGCGGCCGTATGCCGTGGTAAAGGGACTTTTCGCCTCCAACCGTATAACGGAGAGGGAAACTGTTTTAGTGGTTGATATCGGAGCGGATACTTCTTCCGTAACGATAGTTTCTTACGGGCATCCTTATTTGATAAGGCCTTTGACCGTATCCGGGAAAAGGTTCACGGCGGCCTTGTCTTCTTATTACAAAATAAGCCTGGAGAAGGCTGAGTTATTAAAGAGAGAAAAAGGGCTGGGGGAGTTGAGGTTGCAGGAAAATTCCATTACCGAAAGCGACGGCTGCTTTTCTGTCCTCGCGAGTCATCTGGAAAACCTGGTGATAGAGATCGAACAGACATTCCAGTATTTCTCGCATCAGCTCTTGAAATCGAAGGTGCAGGTTTTTGACCGCGTCATATTGACGGGAGGGGGCTCCGGACTCGGAGCTCTGGATATCTTTCTATCGGATAAACTTAAAGTTCCGGTGTCCGTTCTTGAGCCGGCTGCCGCTATCCTGAACGGGGGAGAGCGAAAATCCGGTGATAATCCGGCGATATCCTTCGGCCTGCTGGGGCTGGCCTCGGGTTTTATGGACGATACGATTATAAACCGTCTTTTTCAGAAAGAGGACAGGCGGCAGTGAGAATAAAACAAATTAATCTTCTTCCGAGGGAAGGTTTCAAAGGGACCCTTGTCGGCAGACTGCGTTATTTCGGCAGATATAATCGGCGGATGGCGAGGCTGCTGGGAGGGGCCGTTTTGGCCCTGTTGTTTTTGATTATTATTCCGGCTTCGGTAGTGCATACTTATAAATACAGGACTGCCTTGCTTAAAGAGGAAATAGCAGATACCAAGGTCAAGTTTAAAAAACTGCAATCGCAGGATTTTCAGCTTGAGAAAATGAAAGCGGAATTGAAAACGGAGCAATCCAGGCTGGCGGTTATGCTGGAAACATTGTCTTCCACGATGGGGCCGGAAGGCGGATATGTTTCCCGGTTGGCAGCCCTGGCGGAGGCCGTTCCCAAGGACCTCTGGCTCAACAACGTAGTTATGGACGGCAAAGGTATACAAATTTCCGGGGCGGCGCTCGACAGCCGCTTGATAGTCGGATTCATGGATAAACTCAAGGACTGCAGTTATTTCAAGGAGGTGCGGTTCGTTTCTTCGGAGAAACAGGTATTGGACGCGCACTCCGTTTATAACTTTCAGATAGCCGTTGACTACGACGGGGAGGATGACGGCGCCGACGCAGGAAAAACGGCTGGGAGCGGGAAATGAATTCCAAGAATCCGCTTAAAACCCTGGCATCCGTATGCTATAGTTGGTATAATAAACGCAACCCGGGGGAACGCCGGCTTTTGCTGATGCTTTCTTTTATATCGGTTTGCTCGTTTTATTTCTCTTTGATACTTAAGCCTTCTTTAAATGAGATTTCCGGGTTAAAAATCCGCCGGCAGGAATACCTCGGCCAGATGGAGAAGATAAAATTACAGTATCCGGACGTCGCTAAAAGCCGAAGGGAGATAACCGATATAAAGCAGTCGGCCGCAGAACTAAAAACCAGAATAGAGGGCATAGAATCTAAACTTATAAGTGTTTCCCAGGAACAGGTTTTATTGACCGAGATCATAAAACAGGCCCAGGATCTTGATATAGATCTTGAATCCGTGAAGCAGGAGGTCAGGGAGGAGAAGGGCGGTTTTTATAGGCTTTGCATAGATTTGAAATTTTCCGTTCCTTACAGGAAAATACCGGTTTATATAACCGGGGTGGAATCGCTCGTTCCCTTCATCGCGATAGAAAAGATGTCTCTTTCTCAGTCGAAGAACGACCCGGTATTACTGGTGGATGTGTCGCTTACCTTGAATACGATATTAAGCCGGACTGAAGATGAGAGCGTGGAAATCGCTTCCGCAAAAAGAGGTAAAGAGGCCGTTGATTTTAAACGCAGTCCTTTCGCTCCGGCGTTCCTGTCCGGCAAATCACAAAGAAGGAATCTCAAAGTGAACGGCATTACTTACAGCGCCGAAGGTTCCACCGCCATCATCAACGGGACTATCGTGCGGGTGGGCGACAGCGTGGAAAAAATGGAAGTGAAGCGGATACTGAAGGACAGCGTTATTATAGATACCGGGGCGGGTGAGGAGACGTTGTTTCTTTCCCGCGACGCTTTGCGAAAATAACGCGCGCCGCGGCGGAGTTTATCAAAGAAGTAAGAATGACGGAAAGAAACCGATGATAAAAGACAGGGTAAAGAATAAGTGTAAAAGCATTGGCGCCGTTGTCCTGGTTATTTTTGTAACCATTCTCGCCGCCGATTCCGGCGCAAGCGGGGCCCCGGAGAAAAAGCCTTTCGGAGGGGAACAAAGGATATCGGTAGATTACAAGGATGTGGATGTCGGCGATGTCCTTCGGTCTTTAAGCTATACATACGGGCTTAACCTGGTGACTTCCAGCGAGGTGAAAGGAAAGATCACCATCTCCCTTAAAGATGTTTCCGTGGCGGAAGCCCTTGATGCGATACTATCGGCGAACGGATATAATTATTCTCAAAAAGGCAGTATTTATTATATCTCCCCGGGCTCCATAGAAGGGGCACAGGCGGTGACAGAAGCCGTGACGTTGAAATATTTGAAGGCCTCCGACGCGCAGAACCTTGTGCGTAAAGTTTTGTCCGGCAAGGGCGATATCAAGGTGGACGAGATATCCAATATGCTGGTGGTGACGGATTACCCGGCCAGTATCGCGAAACTCAAGGCTCTGCTTAAAGATGTGGATCAGCCGCCGCGCCAGGTATTGATAGAAGCGAAGATACTGGATATAACTTCCAAAGACCTGCAGAATCTCGGCGTCACCTGGGAAGCCGACTACAGCCCCGGACACGGCATTTTCGGCAGAAGCACGAACACCGCGGAAGAGATAAAGGTTACCCAGACACTGTCCGGGACGTCTTCCAGCGTCAGCGGAGGGCAGTTTAAACTGGACACCCTGGTGATGAAGGGGTTGACGGCAACTGCCACGATAGACGCGCTTGTCCAGACCCAGAAGGCGCATCTGTTGGCTTCCCCTTCCATCGCGGTACTGAACAACAGGGAGGCCCGTATCATCATCGGGGAAAAAGTTCCCTACAAAGAAAAAATGCAGACTACCACGGGGACTACCGAGACCACGAAATATATCGATGTGGGGACGACTTTGCGCGTGACTCCATCCATCAATGCCGACGGCTACATCACCCTTTCCATCCACCCGGAGGTTTCTTCAGTGAGCGCCCTTCTTGATGCCGGGCCGCGTATCACCACGCGTGAGGCCGATACGGTGGTTCGGGTAAAAGAAGGCGAGACCATCGTGATAGGCGGACTTATTAAGCAAGAAGACAACCGTATTAAATCACGGATCCCCGTTCTGGGGTATATCCCCATTCTGGAATATCTTTTCAGCAGTAAGAGCAGGGACCAGACCCAGACCGAACTGGCGGTATTCATTACTCCTAAGATCCTGCTCTCCAGGGCGGAACGCTTGAACGAGAACAAAACGCGTTATGAGGAAGAGGCTTACGTCAATATACTAAGTACAGCCGGAGTCAACGTTCAGATGAAACTTTTCGATAAGGCGAGGAAACTGCAGACGGGGGAGGGATTCGAAGCCAACGAGAAAGCCGTCTGGCAGCGCAGGAACCAGGCTTTGAGCATATATGAGTATATAGTGACGCAGTTCCCCGACGGGCCCAAAGCCGCGGAATCAGCTTATCAATCCGCCGTTCTATACAGTCTGTTGGGGGAATACGGGACCGCGAAAACGATGTGCGAGAAGATATTATCGGAGTATTCTTCTTCACCCTTCGCGGTCAGGGCCGACAGGTTGAGAAAAGCTATGAATGCCCGTTTGAGAAGGGAGAGACACGCGCAAGCGCGAAAGAAAGTCCTCGAAATCAAGACAGCCGCCGATGAACAGCGGGATGAGATAAAGAAAGACGAGGCATTTTATTCAGGCCTGCAGAAAACCATCGAGAGAGACGCCCTGGAGAATGATAGACGCGAGAAAATGGAAACTGAGAAACAGATATTGAAAGAAAAGAGAGAAGAGCGATTATCGCAGGCCGCATTGATGCGGCAGGCGCTTCAGGTAGAAAAGGAGATGTCCAGGATATACCGGCTTAAAGAATCCCGCGAAGCCGAGCAAAAGGCCGCTGAAGAAAGACAAGCCGCCGAGCAGGAACTGAAGAAACAGTTGGCCGCGGAGCGGGCTGAACAGGCGCGGATGAAGGCTGAGGCTTTAGAAAAAGCAAAGGAAGAAGCGGCGTTAAAACGCGAAGCTGAGCAAAAGGCCGCTGAAGAAAGGCAAGCCGCCGAGCAGGAACGGAAGAGACAACTGGCCGCGGAGCGGGCTGAACAGGCGCGGATGAAGGCCGAGGCTTTAGAAAAGGCAAAGGAAGAAGCGGCGGTAAAACGCGAAGCCGAGCAAAAGGCCGCTGAAGAAAGGCGAGCCGCCGAACAGGAACGGAAGAAACAGCTGGCCGCGGAGCGGGCTGAACAGGCGCGGATGAAGGCTGAGGCTTTAGAAAAAGCAAAGGGAGAAGCGGCGTTAAAACGCGAAGCCGAGCAAAAGGCCGCTGAAGAGAGGCAAGCCGCCGAACAGGAACGGAAGAGACAACTGGCCGCGGAGCGGGCTGAACAGGCGCGGATGAAGGCCGAGGCTTTAGAAAAGGCAAAGGAAGAAGCGGCGGTAAAACGCGAAGCCGAGCAAAAGGCCGCTGAAGAAAGGCGAGCCGCCGAACAGGAACGGAAGAAACAGCTGGCCGCGGAGCGGGCTGAACAGGCGCGGATGAAGGCTGAGGCTTTAGAAAAAGCAAAGGGAGAAGCGGCGTTAAAACGCGAAGCCGAGCAAAAGGCCGCTGAAGAGAGGCAAGCCGCCGAACAGGAACGGAAGAGACAACTGGCCGCGGAGCGGGCTGAACAGGCGCGGATGAAGGCCGAAGCTTTAGAAAAGGTAAAGGAAGAAGCTGCGTTAAAACGCGAAGCCGAGAAAAAAGCCGCTGAAGAAAGGCGAGCCGCCGAACAGGAACGGAAGAGACAACTGGCCGCGGAGCGGGCGGAACAAGCGCGGATGAAGGCTGAGGTTTTAGAAAAGGCAAAGGAAGAAGCGGCGGTAAAACGCGAAGCCGAGAAAAAAGCCGCTGAAGAAAGGCAAGCCGTCGAGCAGGAGCGGAAGAAACAACTGGCCGCGGAGCGGGCTGAACAGGCGCGGATGAAGGCCGAAGCTTTAGAAAAGGCAAAGGAAGAAGCTGCGGTAAAACGCGAAGCCGAGAAAAAAGCCGCTGAAGAGAGGCAAGCCGCCGAACAGGAACGGAAGAGACAACTGGCCGCGGAGCGGGCTGAACAGGCGCGGTTGAAGGCCGAGGCTTTGCAAAAGGCCAGAGAAGAGGCGCGGGAAGCCGCGGAAGAGAGACGCTTAGCGGAGAAAGAGCGTCGGGAAAGGCTGACTGCGGAGCGCGCGGAACTGGCGCGGTTGAAGGAGGAGGCTTTTCAGAAAGCCAAGGCGGAAGCAGTGGCGAGAATCAAAGCGGAGCAAAAAGCGGCGAAGGAGAATGCGCAGGCTTTGGAAGCAAAACGGCGGAAAGAAACGCAGGAATAGGAGAAATAGCGATATACGCGGCCCAACCGGATATTGCTTCTAAACGCGGAACTTCTTAGATAATGGCGAGCTTTATATATAAGGCCAGAAATGTCCAGGGGGAATCTATTCATGGGATTATCGATGCCGCGGATGAAAACAAAGCGGCTTCAGCCATCGAACATCTAGGCCTTATCCCGATTCAAATATCACATAATACCGGTTCGTATTCCGGCAGCTTTATGCAATTCCGAATCAAACGGATATCCCGCCAGGAATTGCTTATTTTTACCAGACAGTTAAGCACTCTTATAGCCACCGGCGCTCCTTTGATAACGAGCATACAGAATGTCGCCGACCAGGCCCAAAACCCGAGGTTCAAACAGATACTTGGCAGTATTGTTTCTTCTCTGGAAAGCGGGGTAAGTTTTTCCGAATCACTGGCGCAGTATCCCGATATTTTCGGCGATTTATACGTGAGCCTTATCAAGGTCGGGGAGGCGGGCGGACTGCTGGATAAAGTCCTGGCCAGACTGGCTGAGTTGAGCGTTCAGGAAATAGACCTGCGCAGCAGGATAACATCGGCATTGGTTTACCCGGCGGTATTGGCTTCGGTGGCTTTCATCATCGTTAATTTCGTGCTGGTGGCGGTATTACCGAAATTCACCGCTATTTTCGAGGCATCATCTGCCAAACTGCCTTTGCCGACCCGGGCGCTTCTGGGTTTGAGTTATCTGGCGCGGAACTACTGGTGGCTGATGGCGCTGGCGGCGGTTTTCATCCTTAACGCCCTGCGTAATTATTACCGAACGCCCGACGGGCGTAGATATTTCGATTCTTTGTTCCTGCGCCTGCCGCTATTCGGTCCGTTGACTTTGAAAGTAATGGTCAGCCGATTAGCCAGGTCCATCGCCGCCCTCACAAAGTCGGGCGTCCCGGTGCTGGAAGCGCTTACCGTGGTGGAAACTACCGTATCTAATGTGGTCCTGCAGAATATGATAAAGGACACGCGCGCAGCCATCTCTTCGGGGCAGAGTCTCACCGAACCTTTCAAGGCTTCGGGATTGTTCCCGCCGATGGTCATACAGTTGATCAATACCGGAGAGCGCACCGGCAGGCTGGACAAGATGTTCGACCAGATAGCGGATTTCTATGAACCCGAGATAGAATTCACTATCCGTAACCTCACCAGTCTTCTGGAACCTATAATGCTTCTGGTGATGGGAACGGTGGTCGTCTTTATCGCTTTATCCGTATTGCTGCCGATATTCAACTTGATAAGCGTTATAAAAAAATAGAACGGCGTAAAACCGGAACATACAACTTGAAGATATGAGGAGCGGATATATGAGAAAAACTGTTGAGACGCGCTCTTGCGCAGAAGCGAAAATGACGGCATCCCGCGCGTTCACACTGCTTGAACTTTTGATAGTGATTTCCATAATCGCGATACTTGCCAGCACGGTGATCCCCAATTTCATCGGTTTCGATACGGAAGCTAAACTTTCCGCAACCATAACCAACCTGAATACTTTGCGGACGCGCATAACGATGTACCGCGCCAAGGAAGGGGAATACCCGGTTTCGTTAAACGACCTGCTTACCAAGACTTACGAAGATATGGGCGTCCAACAGCCGTATCTCGACAAGATTCCCGCGGAGATGATCTCCTCGAAAAGCGGTAATAATTCGGTCGTGGATATGAAAAGTGACGAGGACCTTTCCGGAGAGGGCGGCTGGGCCTATTATAGCGATAAAGCTAAAGTAATGGTCAATGTTACGGAACCGCTGGACGGCAAATGGGGTAAAAGCAAAGGGCAGGTGCCGGCGGAATGGTGAAGCTACCCGGGGATGCGGGCAACCGCGGCGCCGTCTTGATGCTGGTGCTTGTGGTGATCTTTACCATATCCATAATGGGCGCCGTGCTGGTGGTTCTTTTCTTTAACGTATTGACGTTGAGCGGCATCGAACTGGACAGGACAAGGGCGCTGTATTTGTCCGAGGCCGGCGTTTCTATGGCCGTGTCTGTGCTTAAGTCGCGGGCCGGCGAGGTGAGGACCTCCGGCGCGCAGTCTAAGGAGGCCGCGGACGGCTCTTCGCGCGGGGAAAAGATAATACCCGTAACCGAACTGGGAGGGGGATATTTCGAAGTTTACAACGATTACGCTCAATCTACGATAATATCGATAGGCGTAAGCAACGGGGTAAAAAGAGTGATCCAGGTAAAATACAGCGCGTTCTAAAGATGAAAATGAAAAAAGGATTCACTTTCGTCGAGATACTTATAACGCTCGCCATCACAGCGGTTTTTTTCGTTCCCATGATGCAACTTTTCTCCGGCGCCGTTTATTCGGTGGCGATCTCGGAGGAAAAGGTTACGGCGGTAAACCTGGCGCGCTGGGAAATGGAACGGGTCAAGAACCTCAATATAACCAAGACCGGGTTAAAAAAGACCGGCGACCTGTGGATCCCGGAATTATCGGAGCCGCCGTTTGAGATAAACAATAATAAATGGAGGGTCCTGCGCAGAATAAAACCGGAGAGTGATCCTTTGGAAGTAAGCGTCGAGGTCTATAAGAGCGAAGACTTGAAGACCCCGTTGGCCTCGGTGGTTACTTTGATCGAGGATAATATATGGATATGAACATTCCGGCCGAGGCGAAGGGGCCGATGTCTTTTTCGGTTGAACGGCAGTCTTCACGTGGATTTACTCTGCTGGAGCTTATTGTTGCGTTGTCCGTATCCGTGATGATCGCCTCGGCGTTGTATTTCAGCTTGAAGACGGCGCTGGAGAGTTGGGCTGTTTCGCAGGATCAGCTTATCCTGCAGCAGGTTTCATCCAGAATAATGGAAGAACTTGTGGAAGGTCCGCTTGGAGGCAACGGTCTTAGGGATGTGCTGGAAGTGGTGGATTGTTCTCCTGTCATGGCGGTGACGGTTATGCCGTGGACGGACGACACGCACGACGTCTCGAGCGGCATCAGTGTTTATACCTTGAATAAACACATTAAGCCGGGAACTAACGCCCCTATAGCGGAAGCGCTTCTGCCGGAATCGAACGAATATAAAGTGGTCCCGGTTACTCTGATAGAGAAAGGAAAATCCGAGGATTATCCGCAGGCCGGCCTGGATATTTCCCTTCCTGCCGCCAGCAGGCTTAGGTTTACTTATTATCCTGATTATAAGAATGATGTGGATGTCCTGACAACTTTCCGTTACGATCCGGAGGAGCAGGCGGTATTCGTGGAGGATAAGGACGGGACAAGAGAGTTATACGCGAATCCTTTTGGAGTGAAGATAACGGAGTTCCGGATGCGTTTTTTCGACAGCGGCAACAATGAGTTGGAGGCCGGCGGAGATGATGTGTCGGCCGTTACCGGGATAGAGGTGGCTTTCAGGGCGAGAAGCGAGAACGGGACTGAAAGGGAGACAATCACTTTTGTCTCTTTACGCAATGCGCCGATGCATTCCGGCATCGTCCCTGTGAAAGAAGGCATGCGTTTCGCTATCCCCGATTCAAAAGAGATCAGGGCGTTATCTTTGTGTAATCTTTCGGGCATAGATAACGGTGACTCTATCATACTGGAAGCGAGATCGGAACACAGCAGAACGTGGCGGCTGAAAGTGCAATTCTCGAAACTATCAAGCGCCGGAAAGCCTATAATCGAAAGCTATACGGTGGAATATCCTTCCGGTAATAAGGTGTTTTCCGAACGCCCGCGCATACCGGCTGAATTCGGGCTTAACCTTTTGAATCTCGGACCGAACGGGCTCTATGATTACGGTTTTAACGATATAGACGGGGAAATCCTTCTGACCGGCAAGGTCACCCTGGAGGTAGATAAGATGGATATCGGGGGAGCGGCGATTTTTGTCCGCCCGTGAGTTTGAACATGAGAAAGTTCATCGTCGCGTTATCGCTATGCCGCAGGCGCGCAGCGGCGCTTGTTTTGCCGGTTGTTTTATTATTATCCGCGGCCGGCGCGTATGCAGAAGAGAAGCAATGGTCCGGCAAGTATGACGGGGTTACCTGGGAGAATGATTTTAACTGGTCTCCGCCTTCCGCGCCGTCGGCATCAGACGACGCGCGAGTAGATACCGACGGGGCGGATGCGGCGGTAAGAGAGTCTTTCAATCTTAAGTCGCTGACCGTGGGGGGGCATACCGCAGCAATGGTAACGGTTTGGAATTTAGCCGACGGAACGCTCCGGCCGGAGAATAGCGCCGTCCCGGCGCTTTATATAAGAAAAGGCGGGAGTGTGGTGTTGCGGGGGACAAGAGTGATTACCTTGGCCGGCAGTCTTAAAAGTTCGGAAGAAACGCTCCCCGCGGAACCCGGGTTTACGTTTGAAGCGAAATGAAACCCGCAGGGCACCGTTAAATTTCAAAAGCTGAGGGTGCATTAGAGAGAAGCAGAGCTTATGAATTTCGAAAGGCGGAAATATATGAAAATAAAACCGCGCGGTTATATTCACGCCATTTTAATCTTTTTTCTGACCGTTTATCCCGTCTATGCCGGACAGCTTAAATTCGAAGGGGTGCCGGTGGACATCACTACCGCCGACAACGAAGACCTCGTCATAGCTCCCGGTTCTGGAGGGAAGACTCGGATAGGCATAGCTTCGGTAAACGACAATTACGCGGTTTCGCAGAATGATCTGTTCGTCAGCGGTATCCTGGAAACCGGGGGAGCGGGATATTTCGACACCACGCTTACGGTAACCGGGGCGTTAACCGCCAACGGCAACGTGATCCTGGGAGACGGTTCTTCGGACAAGATCAGCGCGACCGGACGTCTGGCATCGGATCTGCTGCCCTATGTGGATTCTTCTTATAATCTCGGCTCTTCCATTCTCGCTTTCTCCGGGGTTTACGCCGGCAAAATATCTAGTTCAGGCTCGGCACTGATTTTATCGCCGGCTTCCGGTTACCCTTTGACCGGTAATGTCGTCCGCAATGCCGCTTCCGGAGACGAAACCGCCTATGACTTGGCTTTGACCGTAGATAAATCAGGTTCCGGAAATTATTGCGGTTTGAAATTGGACGTCACGGAAACTCTGGCTCCCGGCAGCGCGAATAAGCTGTTGGACCTTCAGGTCTCCGGGAACAGCCGTATGCGGGTTTACAGCGGAATGAATTCGGCCGATTACGGCCTTTTATCTCTCGGTACAGGTTATTGGGACGGGAGTTCTTCCGGACATTTTGCCGGTTCTGCCGACGGAACTATGCTGGCGGTTAACACGCCGGCCGGTTTTACCGGGAACTTCATAGATTTGCAGGCGGGAGGCGCCTCCAGGTTTTACGTTGATTATCTGGGGAACATAGTGTCTTCCGGTTCTCAGATTTATTCCGGGGATATGGTGGTTGGGGGGGATTTAGCCGTCAACGGCGGGAATCTAACGACCACCGCCACCGCCTTTAATTTATTGAATTCCGGCGCCTCCACAGTGAATTTTGCCCAGGGAGCAACGAATCTTAGTATGGGCTCTTCCAGCGGGACTACGCTCGTGAACAATAGTTTAACGGCAGCGAAGGGATTGACTCTTTCTTCCGGCGCGTTGAATCTCAGCGCTACCTCCGGCGCGTTATCCTTATCCGGCTTGTCTCCTTCTTCCATTTCTACGGGAGAGAACCCTTTTGTCATAACTTCCGGCGGCGAGTCTTATTGGTCCGTGACAAACGGGAATTTGGCGTTGTCCACCCTTACCTCCGGTAATCTGGCTTTGACCTCCGCCGGGTCTCTAAACCTTGCCGCCGGAGCTCCTTCTGTTTGGACGTTTCCCGCTTCCACCTCCGCCCTGAATATCGCCTCCGGGCTGTTGAACATTGACACAATAAATTCCAGGATTGGCGTCGGTACTGCGAGCCCGGCGCAGGCGCTCGATGTGGCCGGAACAGGCAGATTCTCCACCGGGCTGATCACGCCTAAGCTTTACCCGGATGTTGATTCCGCCACCGCCGTGCAGATCAATAAAGCCGACGGCACGACTAATGTGGTGAACATTGATACAAGTAACGGAAGAGTCGGCATCGGGACAACGGCGCCGTCTTCTCCTCTGACAATAAATGCTAGTAGTGCTGATCCTCAATTTAGGATCACGAGAAGCTCACGTCCGGCACAAGGAATGACGATAACGGCAGGCGCGGGTACTACAAAATTTACAAGTGTCGAAGGTACTGATTCTGTATATGGTCAATATCAGTTCGATAGTACTAAAGGTGCTTCTACGGTAACTCGTATGTATATTAACAGTGCCGGTAACGTCGGCATCGGGACAACGAGTCCGGCGTATAATCTGGACGTCAGCGGAGACATCCGGGCTACCGGGACGATTTACGGCGCAAGCGGCACGCAGGTGCCTGTGGGCACAGGCACGGAGAATTACCTCTCCAAGTGGAGCGCGAGCGGCACGCTGGGAGATTCGGTGGTGTATGACGACGGGACAAAGGTGGGGATCGGGACGACGGAACCCGAAGCGAGTCTTCATACGAATGGAGCAATGCTTGTGACTGGTTCTTCTGTCCCTACATCTGCGGCGGGTGTTCGCATGCAGTATTCTGGCGGCCAGGGTGATATTGTTGCTTATGATTGGGGCAGTTCTTCGTATAAACCATTGGCACTTCGCGGCGCTCCAGTAACAATTACCGGCAACGTCGGCATCGGCACGACGAGCCCGGGGTCTCGGTTGGTGGTGCAAGGCACAACAACCGACAGCACAGCTTCTGGTTTGAATGTAATAGATAATAGTGGAGCAAGCGTTTTGTTTGTTCGTAATGACGGGAAAGTTGGGATTGGCACGGAAACGCCAAGCCTTCCTCTTACTATTGACAAATCTTCTAATCCTGCCATTGCCGTTAGTGTATCAGGATCTATTCGCGGGACATTGGCTGCGGCTACAGCATCGGAAGCATATTCAAATTTTGCGACTGCGGGAGATGTCATTATACGAAGCAGCAATGAAGACCTAATCTTAACCGCTAAAAACAGTTCCGGGGCCATTCGATTTGGCGCAGGGAATCCCGATACGGAGAAAGTAACCATATTAAATTCCGGCAACGTCGGTATCGGCACGACGAGCCCGGCGTATAATCTGGATGTCAGCGGAGACATTCGGGCTACCGGGACGATTTACGGCGCAAGCGGCACGCAGGTGCCGGTGGGCACGGGCACGGAGAATTACCTCTCCAAGTGGAGCGCGAGCGGCACGCTGGGGGATTCGGTGGTGTATGACGATGGGACAAAGGTTGGGATCGGGACGACGGCACCGAGTTTTCCATTGTCCTTTGGCACAGCACTGGGTAATAAGATTGCGCTATATGATTCCGGTTCCGGGAATGGTTATGGATTTGGTATCCAGGCAAGCTTGTTGCAAGTATTTTCTACAGCATCGGATACTGATATAACTTTTGGTTACGGCAATAGCAGTTCGATGACAAGAAATGTAACCTTCAAAGGAAATGGTACCGTCGGTATCGGGACGACGGTACCCGGGACGAAATTGCATGTGTATGACGATAATACTGCGGTGTTGAAAATTGAGGGTGGTACCACAAGTACACCGGCAAGAAGAGCAATTTTGGATTTAAAGGGGAATCAAGCGCGGGCCACCGGTATTCTGTTTGAAAATGCTTATAATCCTTGGTTTTTCGGAACTCCATATTTGGGCGGCGATACTTTGCAAATTGGCAAACATGCTACGCAACCCGAATATCCTGCCAACGCGTTTGTGACTATAAGTAGTACCGGCAATGTCGGCATCGGGACGACCAGCCCGGCTTACAAGCTAGATGTTAGGGCTGTAACGGAGCCGGTTGTTGCAGCGCTTAGCACTACGGCTAATGATCCCAGCAGTGGCCGGATTATTTTTGGTGTTGCCACTGGAACTGCGATGAATGAAGGTGGTGTTTTACGCTATGACGGTAGCGCGAATCAAATTTTATTAGGAAGCAACATCAGCGATGGGATAATTAAATATCATCGCGACGCGTCCACGGATACCTTAATGATATCAAGTACCGGCAACGTCGGCATCGGGACGACGAGCCCGGCGTATAATCTTGACGTCAGCGGAGACATCCGGGCTACCGGGACGATCTACGGCGCAAGCGGCACGCAGGTGCCGGTGGGCACCGGCACGGAGAATTACCTCTCCAAGTGGAGCGCGAGCGGCACTCTGGGGGATTCGGTGGTGTATGACGACGGCACGAACGTGGGGATCGGGACGGCCAGCCCAACTACTCTTTTGGAAATCGCTCAAGGTGATATCGTTGATATGTCTAAAGGATTGAGCATTACTAAAACCGGGCAAAACTGGCGTCTCCATATTGATACCAATAATGCTTTAAATATCAGGGATGTAACCGGTACTACAAATAAAATTACTATAGGAAATACAGTTAACGGTAACGTGTTATTCAATACCGGCAATGTCGGGATTGGGACGACGGCGCCGGCGGCCAAACTGGATGTATATGGAGCAATTAAACTTGGCGGAGGAACTTATGGCGGTATTACCTACAGCGATACACCGATAGCTAATAATACCCAGTTTTTTTCTGGATATGGCAGAGCATTGTTATTTAATGCTGGTGATGTGAACGATCCAGATATTACAATTTTAAGCTCCGGCAACGTCGGCATCGGAACTGCGGCGCCAGGCGAAAAAATGCATATTTATGGAGCGACGGGTGTTGTTCGAAGCAAGATTCAAGCTGGCGCGGCAGATGGATATGCGACGTTTCAAGCTGCTACTGACGCAGGTGATCTACGGCTTGGTGCTGGTGGGTCCACCGCAACTTCAATAGGTGCTGCAGGACTTGGTTATTTAGGTACTTTCGTAAATAAAGGATTGCAACTGGTGACGAATGGCAACGAACGTATGCGAATTGATAATTTGGGCAACGTGGGTATCGGAACAACGAGCCCGGCGTATAATCTTGACGTAAGCGGAGACATCCGGGCTACCGGGACGATCTACGGCGCAAGCGGAACGCAGGTGCCGGTGGGGACCGGCACAGAGAACTACCTTTCCAAATGGAGCGCGAGCGGCACGCTGGGAGATTCCGTGTTGTATGACGACGGCACGAATGTCGGCATCGGGACGACCGCGCCGGGGGCGGCGTTGCATGTTGCCATTGCTTCGGCAGTTGATTGGATTCGTCTTGAGAGAACTGGGACAAGGACCTGGGGTTTTAATTCATCCAATGGGCATTTAAATTTTTACGATGAAACCGCAAGTACTCTTCCTTTTGTAGTCGAAGGAGGTGCCCCAAGTTATAGTCTATATATAAAAAGTAGCGGCAACATCGGCATCGGGACGGCGGAACCCTCTGGTAAGTTACATGTTTCGTATCCTGGATTTAGTCCGCTTATCTTGGAAAGAAATGACGATAGTGCGTTTGCTCAAGGGTTGGAATTTAGAAAAGGTAGAAAGGGGGTAGGAGTTCAAGCGGGTGATCAGTTGTTTAGAATGATGGCTTTTGGTGAATTAAACGATGGAACCTATGCTTCCGCTTCGAATCATCAGGATTTTATGACGGCGGAAGCAACTGATAGTTTTACTTCGGTGGCGCAGGGGCGACAAAGTTCGTTTTATGTTGTTCCTACTGGGAGTATTACACAAACTCTGGCATTACGATTATTGAATAATGGCAACGTTTATATGCCGGGCAACGTCGGCATCGGAACTACGGCGCCAGGCGATAGATTAGAATTGGCTACAGGAGTAAATCCAGGCTTGCTGATAACCGGAAGTAATACAACCGCGGCAGAGTCCGGCTCCATTTCATTCGCCTCCAATGCTGATAATACTGATACTAGAATTAGATTGGTTAATGACGAAGCCGGAAATGTCTTAAGATTTGATGTGCGTAATACTAAAGCGAGCGCGTGGACTCCCGCTATGTCGATAATTCGTTACACAGTAGGGCTTGGCAACGTCGGCATCGGAACTACGAGTCCCGCCTACACTTTGGACGTCAGCGGTGATATCCGGGCTACCGGCACTATCTACGGCGCAAGCGGAACGCAGGTGCCGGTGGGGACCGGCACGGAGAACTACCTCTCCAAGTGGAGCGCGAGCGGCACGCTGGGAGATTCGGTGGTGTATGACGACGGCACGAACGTCGGCATCGGGACGACCGCGCCGGGGGCGAAATTGGAGCTGGGTAGTGGGCAGATTGCTGTTCCTGCCGGTGTGGTAGGGGCTCCGTCGTTTAGTTTTGTGGGCGATCTGGATACGGGTGCTTATTTGGAAAGCGCTGATAATTTTGGCATTTCCGTTGGAGGTGCGAGAAGGGCCAGTTTTTCATCATCATTATCGAGGTTTATCACTAACACTGTGCAGATTGGCAGCACGACCTCTATTTTGACCGGCAGTCCCGATCAGGATTTGTTAATAAAGGCTGTTGGTGCAGCTAACTTGGCGCTTTATACGAATAGTAGTGAACGTGTCAGGATCGATAATGACGGTAACGTCGGCATCGGGACGACGAGTCCGGCTTATAAATTTGTTGTTGACAAAGATGATGGTGTTTCGGATGGTGAACATATACTGACATCAATTTCGAGGGCAGGGAATAGTTATTTAATTTCTGGATATAGAGGCAATGGGACTGGGGTAAGCGGCGGTTTTCTTCGAGCCGCTGGCAGTATGCCACTATTTTTAGGTACATCAAATGGTTCTCAGACAGTGACAATATTAAATACCGGCAACGTCGGCATTGGGACGACGGCACCTGGGGCAAGTTTGGATGTTTATGGATTCGCAAGAATTGGCAATGGAGTCGGGACTGCGCCTACCGTTTCTAATCCGTTAGTTGTTGTCAGCAATAGTAACGATAGGGCAAGGATTTTCTGTTCAAACACAGGTACTGGCGACGCTGAAATGAGTTTTGCGACCGGCTCTACAACGCAATGGAGTGTTGGTTGGAGCCGTAGTTCAGGAAACTTTGTTGTTGCTGACCATTATGATTTAAATGCAAGTCCAAGAATGATCATCAATAGTGCCGGCAACGTCGGTATCGGAACAACGAGCCCGGCGTATAATCTTGACGTCAGCGGCGATATCCGGGCCACCGGGACGATTTACGGCGCAAGCGGCACGCAGGTGCCGGTGGGGACCGGCACGGAGAATTACCTTTCCAAATGGAGCGCGAGCGGCACGCTGGGAGATTCGGTGGTGTATGACGACGGGACGAATGTGGGGATAGGGACGACGGCGCCGGAAGAGAAGTTGCATATCGGCATTGGGAATATATTGCTTGATAACAGTCAGTTTTTTAAACAGAAAGATTCATCTGGGACTGCGCGGCAAGTTTTTGTCGCTGATTCTTCTAATAATCTTTATGTTGGCAGTAGTACGGGCTGGACTGGTGGTTTAGTGTTGCAATATCCCAATACTGCGGCTTTGAAAATTTTAAGTGGTGCTTCCGAGAAGGTGCGAATTGACAGCACCGGCAACGTCGGCATCGGGACGACGGCGCCGGGGGCGAAGTTAAACATTGTATCCACAGGAGCAATTCACTCTGGAAGTCCTTCTCTGCTGATTGAGGATACAACACATCGGCCAACTTTAACGCTGAACGCACAAACTGACAAAGCACAAGAAATTGTGTTTAAGAATCAGGGGACGACGAAGTGGTGGTTTTCAAATCGGGATGAGGCTGCAGAGGGGAGTCAATTAAGATTCTATTCAGGCGACGGTATTGCTCGTTTGGCGATTAGTCAAAGCGGCAACGTCGGGATCGGGACGACGGCACCAACGAGTGTTTTTCAAGTTGTTAATACTGGCTCTGTTTATCCCGCTGTTCGTATAGGTGCTGGGACGGGTGGTCTTCATTATAACGGCTCAAAAGATGGCTCGGTACTTGTGCAGGGGGCAGACGGTGGAAGGTCGCAATTAGAGGTTTTATCGCCTGATGGTACAAATAGGATAATTATGCAAGCGGTTAATGGTGCTAATGGTGCATATTTGCAATCAGTATCAGGAGCTTTGCAGGTTGATTCTTCATCTTTTAAGTTTAATGATAATACAGGGTCAAGGGGGATAACTTTTGCTTCTACTGCGAGTAGCGCGGCTGATGTTACTATTTACAGGACAGGGGTGGGGTTGCTTTCAATATCGGGCAACGTGGGCATCGGAACGACCAGCCCTGCCTACACTTTGGACGTCAGCGGCGATATCCGGGCTACCGGCACTATCTACGGCGCAAGCGGAACGCAGGTGCCGGTGGGGACCGGCACGGAGAACTACCTCTCCAAGTGGAGCGCGAGCGGCACGCTGGGAGATTCGGTGGTGTATGACGACGGCACGAACGTCGGTATCGGGACTGCGAGCCCTGAGAAAATGTTACATGTGAATGGTTCGGTGCAAATTGGCGGTACTTATGCCGGAGGTAATACATTAAATCTTTCAGGCGGTACCGGTTCTCATGCGGCTATTTTTGCGGTGAGTAGCGGTAATTATCAGCCTTTGGTTGTTGATGCTTTAACTTACAAATTTAGGCCAAACGGAGCGGCTACTGGTAATTTTGTGATTGATAGTACCGGCAACGTCGGCATCGGGACGACGACGCCGGGGGCGAAACTGGATGTTCAGGGTACTGTTCCAATGATAAAGGTAACTGATCCTTCTTATCCTGACCGTTATATCAAAATGGGGGTTGTTAATTCGAGCGGTTATGGTTATGCCGGACTTTGGTTTAATCAAGAAAATCCCGATGTTACTAATTATGCATTGCAAGCGGCGAACCTTAGCGGGGCAGTTTCCTTTAACTCTCCATCTGGTCAATATATGGATTTTAGGATTGCCAATAGTAGTAAAATGAGAATTGATAGTCTCGGCAACGTCGGCATCGGCACTACGAGCCCCGCCTACACTTTGGATGTCAGCGGCGATATCCGGGCCACCGGCACTATCTACGGCGCAAGCGGAACGCAGGTGCCGGTGGGGACCGGCACGGAGAATTATCTCTCCAAGTGGAGCGCGAGCGGCACGCTGGGAGATTCGGTGGTGTATGATAACGGCACCAACGTCGGCATCGGGACGGCCAGCCCTGAGTATAAATTAGATATAAGCGGCAATTCAAGGGTTACGGGTTATAACATTGTGCCCGGAGGAAATTACGGCAATGCCGGTTCAGGAGTAGCAGACGTGCCGATATGGGTAATAGGGGAAACACACAATAACTGGGGGATATTCTATAATGAAGGTTCTCCTGACAGGATAGAATTTAAATCATATGGCACAGTGACTTCCGCTATCGCATTAGATACAGGCAGTTCATATTTTAACGCCGGCAACGTCGGTATCGGAACTACGGAGCCGGGCTCTATATTGGATGTTAGAGGATCAAATGTTAGCGGAATTAGGTTATATGGTGAAAATAGCAATTATTTAAATATAATTGGCAATATAGAGAGTCATCCCATTTTAGGCACAACTGCAGCGAGAATCGTTTCTCCAACAAACAGGAGTCTTGCTTTGGAAATCAATGGCAACAATTCTTATGACCGATTGTCATTTGTGACGGATCCTAGCAATGAAGGTAGTGCCGATACGGAGGCAATGGTTATATTAAACAGCGGCAATGTCGGGGTGGGGACGAATGCGCCAAATCAAAAAATGGAGATCACTGACAGCAGTGCGGTTTCAACGTTGCCTCTTCTTTTGACCAATAATTACGGAACCAGCAGCGATATTGCCAGCGCAGGTATTAAATTTGGTCGTACCGATGGTCAGTCATGGGGTGCGATTTTGGGCAGACAGCAAACTTCCGGCACTTATGATGGTGGCATGCTTTTGTTTCAGACCGAGACCAGCGATGAGTTAGGTTTTGGAACCAAAATGGTGATTGATAAGAACGGCAACGTTGGTATCGGGACGACGAGTCCCGCCTACACTTTGGACGTCAGCGGCGACATCCGGGCCACCGGGACGATTTACGGCGCAAGCGGAACGCAGGTGCCGGTAGGGACCGGCACGGAGAATTACCTCTCCAAGTGGAGCGCGAGCGGCACGCTGGGGGATTCGGTGGTGTATGACGACGGGACGAACGTCGGCATCGGGACGACCAGTCCGAATGCCTTGCTTGATATCTTGAACACAACAATTTCCCACTTAAGATTGTCTTATGATTCATCTCATTATTCCACCATTGGTGTCGATAGCAACGGGTATGCCTATTTTGGTGGTACATCCGGGAGGTTTTATTTCAATGCCAGTAGTAAAAACAATGTATTTTATGTATATGATTATACTGATGGCGCTAGTAGTTACGCTACTTATAACGGGAGCGGTTATACTCTAAGGAAGCAGGGAATTACCACAGTATCGATACCGAACAATGGCAACGCCTATTTTAATCAAGGTAACGTCGGCATCGGAACTACGACGCCGGCAACAAAACTGGATATATTAGGTGACCTTACCCTGTCAACCGCAAAAACTGGTACGGCGTCGCGGCAAATAGGCATGCGCAATGGTAACAATATTAGTTTGATGCAGTTTGACTTTCCTGAAGCGACAAGTATCCAATCTGATATTAGATTTTTTCGCGAAACCAATAATTCAGTTGCGCCGCAATTGATTATTTTCAAGGCTGATGGCACCAATTCCCCGCAAACCAGCTTTTCGGCTCGTGGTGTTTCTTACATTAACGCAATATCCGGCAACGTCGGCATCGGCACGACGAGTCCCGCCTACACTTTGGACGTCAGCGGCGACATCCGGGCTACCGGGACGATCTACGGCGCAAGCGGCACGCAGGTGCCGGTGGGCACCGGCACGGAGAATTACCTCTCCAAGTGGAGCGCGAGCGGCACTCTGGGGGATTCGGTGTTGTATGACGACGGCACGAACGTCGGTATCGGGACAACGGCTCCGGGAGCGAAATTGGATATTAAAAAGACAGATGTTGGATATGCACTGAATATTGAGAATACCGCCGGGTCGGGGACAATAAAACTTAAGAATTCGAATGGAAAGGAATGGCATTTTGCCAGTTCGCTTTCGAATGATAAATTTTCAGTAGTTGAAACGGACGTTGCGGAACAATTTAGTATTTTGCCTGGCGGGAATGTAATATTGGCGAATGATAGCAATACTTACTGGAGTCATCCAACCGATGATACGTTTGCTTGGACAACGAATGGGGCAGAAAGGTTGCGTATCGACAGTGTGGGCAACGTCGGCATCGGAACTACGACGCCGGGGACACAGTTGGAAGTAATGAGTGCTTCCGGAGGCATTGTAAGACTTAAGAGAGACGATTTCATAGTATCCGGCGGCGAGTTGTTGGGAGAATTACAATTCTATTCAAATGATAATAATTTGGATGCCGAAGGCGTTAGGGCAAAAATATCGGTGTTCAACCAAGAATCTGACAGCGATGGCATTAAAACAAACCTTGTCTTCTATACGGCTAATGGGGCTGTGGCTAATCTTGCCGAGGCAATGAGAATTGACGAGAATGGCAATGTCGGTATCGGAACTTCGAGCCCTGCCTACACTTTGGACGTAAGCGGCGATATCCGGGCTACCGGCACGATCTACGGTGCAAGCGGAACGCAGGTGCCGGTAGGGACCGGCACGGAGAATTACCTCTCCAAGTGGAGCGCGAGCGGTACGCTGGGGGATTCGGTGGTGTATGACGATGGGACGAATGTGGGGATTGGGACGACGGCGCCGATGAGACCGCTGGAAGTTTGGGGCACTACTCGTATAAGAAATGATGCCGGTACCGCTTTCGCAGATTATACATATAATACTATTACACTTGATGGCGATGTGAATATGTTTCGCAACGACGCTAATGTATTAAGGACAAATGACTCATTAATAGTCGACGGCAACGTCGGCATCGGGACGACTTCTCCGGTAAACAAATTGAATGTTACCGGCGCGAATGACAGCAGTTCGGTGGGCGATTTGAGCTTGATCGGTATTACCAATACCGATACAACGAATAACAACACGATAGGTTTTGGTTTCAATCAGGCAAATGCGAGCGGCACGATACAAAC
>Ga0302250_1000106_pt1 | contig 124514 bp, 135 predicted proteins | sample AAG_RA_Asp_MG_FD_193536 | JGI IMG/M metagenome (GOLD analysis project Ga0302250, IMG submission 193536) | Enriched activated sludge microbial communities from anaerobic digester in WTTP, New Holstein, Wisconsin, United States - AAG_RA_Asp | ecosystem: Engineered > Bioreactor > Anaerobic >... | reverse complement strand
GCACTAGCAGTTTTTTTAGCTGTAGCTGTAGCTTTTTTGGCTTGGGCTTTTGCCTCCACGGCTAATTCGCCTAACTCCTCTAAACCTTCATCGGCTGCAGCTTTAACCTTTTTGGTTAATTCACCCAACTCCTCCAAGCTTTCATCGGCTGCTTTTTTAGCCTTTTTACCAAACTCTGCGGCACTCTTTTCAAGATCTTTTACTGCCTCAACAGTACTCTTTTCAGCTTTTCCAAATAATTTTTTAATAAAACTAAACATTGTAACACTCCTTTGGTGTGCAGTTTCATTATCCAGTGCGATAATAACGATTATAACATAAATTTTGCAAATATATCTTGATAAATTGCACCATATAATTAATTTTCATAATGAAACCTTTTAGCCATCATTAGATACAATATCTTACTATGTATTAAAGTATTAAAAAGGTCTATTATATGTTTGCACGTTTTAGAAGAAACCGTATGCACCCGGTATTAAGAGATATGTTGGCAGAAACTCATTTAAGGGTAGAAGATTTTATATATCCATTATTTATCCGCAGCGGCAGCGGTATCAAAAAAGAGATAAGCTCTATGCCAGGTGTATTTCAAATGAGCATAGATGAAGTTATTAAAGAGTGCGGTGAGCTGCAAAAGCTAGGGCTCAATGCTATTATTCTTTTTGGCATACCCGATGTCAAAGACAGCGTTGGAAGTGATGCAATGTGTGAGCATGGTATCATAGCAGAAAGTATTCGCGCTATAAAGGGTGCATATCCGGATATGTTCGTCATAACCGATCTATGTTTTTGCGAATACACAGACCATGGGCATTGCGGGGTTCTCGATCCTCACACTCACTCTGTTGATAATGATATAACACTTGATAATCTAGCACTCCAAGCAGTTGTTCATGCTAAGGCAGGTGTTGATATGATAGCCCCTAGCGGCATGATGGACGGTATGATCATGGCTATCAGAAGAGGTTTGGATGATGCAGGATTTGTAAATTTGTCAATCATGAGCTATAGCACCAAGTTTGCTTCAGCATATTACGGACCATTCCGCGATGTGGCCGAATCAGCCCCAAGCTTTGGTGACAGAAGAACTTATCAGATGAATCCTGCAAACAGAAGAGAGGCTATCAGTGAAAGCATAGAAGATGAAATGGAAGGTGCTGATATACTCATGGTAAAACCTGCTCTTGCTTATCTTGATATTATACGCGATGTAAAAGAGCATACATCCAAGCCGCTTGCCGCATATAATGTAAGCGGGGAATATGCTATGCTAAAAGCTGCAGCAAAAGCTGGAGTAATTGATTACGATAGAGTGATGATGGAAACATTGCTTGGTATGAAAAGAGCAGGAGCAGACATAATTATCACTTATCATGCTAAAGAGGCCGCTACTCTTCTAAAGCAAGGTGCATGAAAGTTATGATAGAATCTTGTTTTTACTTTTCAAGGATAGGCATATGAGACACTTTTTGAGTATAAAAGATTTTAGTCGTGACGAGTTGCTAGAGATGATATCTCTAGCTCAAAAGATCAAAGAACAGACCAAGAAAAAACAATTTGTACCGTATCTTGAACATCAAACATTGGGTATGATATTTGAAAAAAGCTCTACTCGTACAAGAGTAAGCTTTGAGACCGGAATCTACCAGCTAGGAGGAGTTGGGCTGTTTTTGTCCAGCAATGACATACAGTTAGGCCGCGGCGAACCCATGAAAGATACTGCCAGAGTTATTTCTCGTATGGTAGATATGGTGATGATCCGTACATTTGAGCAAAGCCGACTTGACGAGTTTAGCGCTTATTCACAAGTGCCTATCATAAATGGACTTAGTAACGAATATCATCCAGTGCAGATAATGACAGATTATTTCACGCTTTTAGAGCTTGGTATATCCAACCCTATAGTGGCATATGTAGGAGACGGTAACAATATAGCTCATTCATGGCTAATGTTGGCATCAAAGCTTGGGCTTGAACTTAGGATTGCTACACCTGTGGGTTATGAGTGTCAACAAAGTATAGTTGATGAGGCTTTGAGCTTTGCCAAAATTAGCGGGGCTAAGATCGCTTTTTATAATGACCCAAAAATTGCAGTTGAAGGTGTAGATGTGGTCATAACAGATACTTGGATATCTATGGGACAAGAGAGCGAAAAAGAGACCAAGCTTAAAGCATTTGACGGGTATATGGTAGATAGCTCTATGATGAATATAGCAAAACCAAGTGCCGTATTTATGCATTGTTTGCCTGCGTATAGAGGATATGAAGTAAGCGAAGAGGTATTTGAAGCACATAGCCAGACTATCTTTTTAGAGGCTGAAAATAGATTGCATACACAAAAAGGTATCATGGTTTGGCTTGATAATCACCGAAATGATTAAAAGGTATTAGGATAAAGGCAGAAGGGACAGAAAAAAAGTGAGTAAAATAGATTTTGAAAAATTTGGCAGATATTCCAAAGCAGGCCCTAGATATACCAGCTATCCTACGGCTTTGGAATTTAGCGATGATTTTAAATACGAAAAGTATATAGAGTTCCTAGAATCTCCCACAAAAGACAAACTCTCTTTATATGTGCATTTGCCTTTTTGCCGTAGTGCTTGTTATTTTTGCGGATGCAATGTCGTTTTTACATCCAAACAAGACAAGCTCGATAGTTATGTAGATTATCTTAAAAAAGAGATTGACATCCTATCTAAGCATCTTGATACTTCAAGAGAAGTCATACAATTTCATTTTGGCGGCGGAACACCTACTTATTATAGTGCCGAAAGCTTGGATGAAATAGTCGGATATATCAAGAAAACCTTCCCAAATTGGAGCAAGGACGCTGAAATAAGTTGCGAGATAGATCCTAGATTTTTCAATGAAGAGCAGATGAAAGTTTTTGTAAAACACGGATTTAATCGCATCAGTTTTGGTGTGCAGGATTTTGATGCAAAAGTTCAAGAAGCAATTCACAGGATCCAACCGTTCGAGTTGACTAAAAATGCAGTTGATCTGGCTAGAAGATATGGGATAAATTCTATCAATATAGATTTGATCTACGGCTTGCCTTATCAAACCTTTGAAAGTTTTAAAAATACTCTTGAACTCGCCTTTGGCCTAGAACCTGACAGGGTAGCGGTTTTTAATTATGCGCATGTACCGTGGCTCAAAAAAACTATGAGAAAATTTGACGAGACTACCTTGCCTCATCCAAGTGTGAAGCTTGAGATATTCAAATACACTATTGATTTTTTTGAAAAAAAAGGCTATAAGATGGTAGGCATGGATCATTTTGCCAAACCAACCGATGAACTTTTTACTGCTATAGCAAAAGGTGAATTACACAGAAACTTTCAAGGATATACTACCAAAGGCGGAGCGAACTTGATAGGTATAGGGTTGACTAGTATAGGAGAGGGTGAGAGATATTATGCCCAAAACACTAAAGATATGAGCGAATATGAAAAAGCGCTTGATAGCGGAAAATTGCCGTTCGAGAGAGGCGTGGTATTGAGTGATGATGATTTTGTCAGGAAATCTGTCATTATGGAACTCATGGCAAATTTCTCTATAGACATAAAAAGAGTAGAAAAACAGCATAATATTGATTTTAAAAATTATTTTACTGATGCACTAAGCGAACTAAGAGAGTTTGAAGAAGCCGGGCTTATAGAGATAAAAGATGATAAAATACAAGCTAACTCTACAGGAGCAATGCTTATACGTAATATTGCTATGCCGTTTGATGCATATATGAAAAAATATGCCGGCACAAAAAAAAGTTTTTCAAAGACAGTATAAAAAAGGAAGAAGGGTGAAGGTAGAAAAAATAAAGGTGAAATGGTGAAAAAAGAGACCAAAGATATTTTTAATTTTACTGCCACTAGCGATGATTGTGTCAAGTGCGGGAAGTGTATACCTGTTTGTACTATTCATCAAATAAATCCTGACGAAGTTACAAGCCCTAGGGGCTTTATAGATCTGCTTGGAGCGTATAAAAGAGGCGATCTGGAACTTGATAAAGACGCCAAAAATATTTTTGAGAGTTGCTTTTTGTGTACAAACTGCACAGATGTTTGCCCAAATTCACTACCGACAGATATGGTCATCGAAGAGGTAAGAACTGATATTGCAGACAAATTCGGCATTGCATGGTTCAAAAAAGCTTTCTTTTGGCTGCTTAGACACCGTACTATTATGGATATTGCGATGAAATTTGGATATATGTTCAAAACATGTGCGTTATCTACCGATGAAAAGGGTCGTGGACTTTTTGCGCGCTTTAACCTTCCTATGGTTAAAAAGGGCAGACTCCTTCCGTCTATGGCAAAAACAAGTTTTTTAAATAAATACCCTGAGCAGATACCGGCAAAAAACAAAGATAAAAAACAAAAAGTTGCTATATTTATCGGCTGTTTGGCAAACTATAACTATACAACTATCGGGGATAGTTTGGTGGAGATCTTAGGCAAACTCGATATAGAAGTATTTATCCCGAAAAAACAACTCTGTTGTGGTGCTCCTGCGTATTTTACGGGTGATACTAAAAGCGTAGAGTATCTCATACGTAAAAATGTGGATTATTTTGAGACTTTTATGGATGAGTATGACGCTATGATAATACCTGAAGCAACATGCAGCGCAATGATAAAACACGATTGGGAGGTTTTTTGCCACAATCACGAAATGAGCGAGCTGATCCCAAGGATACAAAAGCTTCTTCCTAAAATACATATGGCTACAGCATGGCTGCATGACAATACAGACTTAAAAGAACTTTTGGCGACCAAAGGCAAAAAGCTTGATGATATAGTAACATATCATGACCCATGCCATGCCAGAAAAGTACAAGGAATATATCAAGAGCCTAGAAATCTTTTGGCGCCGAACTATCCTATGGTTGAGATGAGTGATCCAAATCGCTGTTGCGGATTTGGCGGGGTTACGATGCAGACTGAAAAATTCCATTTTGCAGAGCTTGCAGGCAAGCCAAAAGCAGCTATGATAGATGAAACCAAGGCCAAATATGTAGCTGCAGAATGCAGCGCATGCAGAGTGCAGCTTAGCGAAGCCATGAGCGCTAGCGGGGTTGAAACTATATTTAAAAATCCGCTTGAGCTTATTGCCGAAGCGTTAAAAGATTAGCTTGGCAGTGTTTGTCGACAATAGTGCATTGATGACATAGCCCTCATCTACAAGCTTGATCCGGAGATCTATAAAGTTGGACCGGCTAGTCATTTTATTTTTATAGCCATATTTGATTTCATTGTTATAATCTAAGCAATAAACTTGCTATAATTATTGATATTTCAATACTAGGAGTCGATATGAACAGTTTACACACAAAACTTAATGAATATGCCGCAAAATGTGATGAGATATTGCTCTCTGAACATTTAAAAGCTTTGGTCGAAGAGGCAGTAAAAGAGACCCCTCAATTATCTGCCGATGAACTTGTGATAGATGACAACACTATATTGCTCGATGTAAGAGAACCAGAAGAGTTTGCCAGCGGCTATATAGAAGGTAAAAATGTCTTGACAATTCCTAGGGGCAAACTTGAGTTTACAGCAATTGACAAAATTGCCAAAGTTTATGGTCAAGATGTCAAGATCATAGTTTATTGCCTCAAGGGCCCTAGAGGTGCACTAGCAGCATCTCAGCTTAAAAAGATGGGCTTTACTAATGTGTCAAATTTAAAAGGCGGACTTATCGCTTGGCTTGAGAGCGGAAGAAACATCAAAAATTATCTAGGCGAACTTAAGCTCGTTAGATAATTACTTTAAAATATACGAAAACAACTGTATATAAAAGTATATTGCAAATACAAAAAACAGTGTAGTAAACAATATCGCTTCGGTGGTTTTAGCTGGATAGCACTTGTAAAGAGCTGCCATGTTGACATTGTTTACAGCTAGCGGCACACAGAGCTCTAGCAGTAAAATAACTGATATAAGCGGGTCTAATTTAAATAGCCAAATAATCACTAGTCCGACAATCGGTAAAATAAGATGTTTAACCGCTGTGATCTTTGCAACAAAAGCATAATCTATGGTTTTTATCTCAACTTCTGCTAGATAGATACCGAATATCATGAGTTGTATGACTATAGTAGCGTAAGCTCCCATCTCCAAGAATTTATCAATGCTCGGATGAATAGCTATCTCTGCAGCATTAAATATAATCGCAAATATGGCAAACCATAGTATGGGGATCTTTACTATTTGAGTTAAAGATTGTTTGATGCTAAATTGACCTTTGGCATAAAAATATATCCCAACAGTATAGATAAAAAAGACATTAGCTATGTTTATGATGCTGGTGTATGCTACGCTCTGTTCTCCAAATAGCGCTATACCAAGAGGAATGCCTAGATTGCCGGTATTGCCTATGAGAGATGCTGCTATAAATATTGATCTTTCTTTGGGATCTTTAAGTATATATCGTGAAGTAATAATGGAAAATAAGAGCACTGTGCCGACTGCAAGAAGATATACAAAAGGAACGAGCAACAGCTCTTTATCGATAGGAGTACGGGTCAGCCCCCAAAAAGTAAGTATGGGCTGCAGAAAATACAAAGAGACAAGAATAAGAGTTTGTTCGTTTATCTCTCTTTGAAATATTTTTTTTGCAACAAATCCAAGCACTATAAACACATAGACCATCGCTATGGATATTAGTGCTTCCAAGGTAATGCCTTTTTATAGATCTTGGTAATATTTGCTGCCATCAACCGTGGTATTGACGGTGAGCTTTGAAAAACTCTCTACATAATTCCAAAAGTCATCTTTGAGCTCTTGAGCAATATCTACTTTTTCTATAGCTTCGCGCATAGCTCCGAGCCACTCAAGGCGTGATTTTTCATAGATAGAAAAATCATCATGCAATCTAACCATATATTGATTTAGCTCCACACCTCTGGTTTCTTCTTCATAAACTTTCGGCCCGCCGCAAAGCTGTATGAAAAACCTGCTGTTTCTTACTTTAACTTCGTCAAACTCTTCACGGCCTTGAGGAAAAAAGTGAGCGATATCGCTTTCATATATGATGTCGTAAAAATCATACATTAGCTTACGCATACCTTCCTCTCCTCCTATGGCTTCATAAAATGCCGGATTAGGCACTTTGAAGTGAACCTTTTCACCTTGGACTGTTGGACTTACCTTGTACATTTTCTACCTTTTTGTATTTTATAGCTTGGCAAAGCTTTGCGCCAAGCTCAACGTTTTTTAGCGCGATAGTTCTATCAGTCGGACGCTTTTTTAAATTGCCTATAAAGAAAACTTTTTCAGTCATTCCTGCGGAGGCAGGAATCCAGTGGATCCCCGTGTAAGCACGAGAATGACGATTTTTCTAAAGAAACTTTAATCTCGTTCCCACGGTCTCCGTGGGAACGCATACTAAATCACAAAAGACAAATATACACTCCCAAGCTGGAGCATGGGAGTGAGAGGGTGACATTATTTAATGTTAGTCGCAATACCTCTTTAGTAAATTATCATATGCATCTATACGGCGATCTCTTAAAAATGGCCATATATCTCTGACCGCTTTTGTTCGATCATGGTCTATATCAGCGTATAATATCTCTTCATTTTGATGATTTGCATGAGCTAGAAATTCACCCTGTGCTCCGCAAATGAAACTATTGCCCCAGAAACGTATACCAGCCATTGCTCCGCAACTATCAGGCTCAAATCCGACACGGTTGGTTGAAAGTACCGGTATGCCGTTGGCTATTGCATGTGATCTTTGAATTGTTATCCATGCCTCTTTTTGTCTCTCTTTTTCTTCAGTACTATCGCTGTCAAACCAGCCAATTGCTGTAGGGTAGATAAGCATATCAGCACCTCTAAGGCCCATGAGCCTAGCAGCTTCTGGATACCATTGATCCCAGCATACCAGTACTCCAAGACGGCCCACGCTTGTATTGATCGGCTCAAACCCAAGATCGCCTGGAGTAAAGTAGAATTTTTCATAAAATCCCGGGTCATCAGGAATATGCATCTTGCGGTATTTACCGGCTACACTCCCGTCACGCTCAAATACTACAGCGGTATTGTGATAAAGGCCGGCAGTGCGTCGTTCAAACAAAGAAGTGACCAGTACTATGCCATTTGTTTTGGCAACTTCACTCCAAAATGCTACATCAGCTTCAAAATTAGCAGCATAATCAAAAAATGCAGTATCTTCGCTCTGGCAAAAATATTCATTTTGATGAAGTTCTTGAAGCACCACTAGATCGGCTCCGTTGCTTGAAGCTTCTTTTATCATTTGTGAGGTTGCTTGGATAGTTGCCTCTTTTGAGCCGTAGTATTTCTGCTGGATCAGTGCTACTTTCATACGCTTCCCTTTTGTAATTTTTGATATTTTATCATAGTTTGACTTTGGTAATCTGACAATAAAAAACTCATCGTAGGATCGTTTGCTTGCAAATTAATAATATTAGTTATATAATCAGCTTATGGAGAATATTTTCTCCAGTTATATAAAGAGGGGGGAGTAAGATGAAAAAGGTTGTAGTTATATCAATGGCTGCATTTATGATGTCGTTTGCATATGCCCAGAGTGCAATGGATCAACTCTATGGTGCAGAAGAGTCAAGCAGTCAAGCTGCAGGGAAAGCAGAAACCGGGTATTATGAAGGTGCCCATAATGATGCAGGTGCATCATTTGACGGTAATAGCTATAATGATCCATCAGTTGTGGATCTGACTGGCAAAGAAGGGATCGTAGATCCAAATGATCTAAAAAAATATGACCCGCAAGATAACGGCGGGCCTATAGAATAATCGAGAACTTCAAATAATTAGAAGGCTATCTGCATTGTCGAGCAGTGCAAGCTTCCGCCTTGTTCAATAAGGCGCAGGCAATTAATAGGTATTATCTCTAGATGCGGGAATAGTGCTTTAAAAACTTCTCCGGCTGTTTTGTCAGCCGGATCATTATAAGTTGGGTAAAGCAGGGCGTGATTGGTAATAAGAAAATTGGCATACGTGGCCGGAAGCCTTTTGCCATTTACGTCAAAAATAGCTGATGTCATCGGCAATGCAACAAGTTCATAAGGTTGTCCGTCAACGGCGACAAACTCTTCTAACTGCGCTTCCATGGCACTCAAAGCTTCATAGTGCTCATCCTCTTTGTCATCACATTTGACATAAGCTATTGTCTTGGAATTGACAAATCTTGCTAGTGTGTCAATATGACTATCAGTATCATCTCCAGCCAAATAACCATGATCTAACCATAAAAACCGTGTTGCCCCCAAATGCTTGGTAAGTTTTGCCTCTACTTCTGATTTGCTAAGTCCGCCGTTCCTATTGGGATTGCAAAGACATTCTGATGTCGTTAAAATAGTACCAAGCCCATCGCTCTCCAAAGACCCGCCTTCTAATACAAGATCGATAGTTTCAAATGTAGTAGTCCCAAAATACCCTTTTTTTTGTAAAGATTTATTGACATCATTGTCAAGATGTGCATCAAATTTACCACCCCATCCGTCAAATGTAAAATCAAGAAATTTGGTGACACCGTCTTCTTCTATACTTATGACTCCGTAATCCCTAGTCCATGTATCATTTGTAGGCAGCTCTATAAAAGTCATGTTTGTTGTGCTGCAAAATAGACTTGATATTGACTCTTTGTTGTCACATATGATGTAAACCGGTTCTTTGTAAGCAATGGCTTGTGCGATACGTACAAATACACTTAGAGCAGAGCCCAGATCATCGCTCCAATCACTATTTTCATGAGGAAAAGATAACAGCACTGCCCTTTGTTTTTCCCACTCTGCTATCATGCGTTTACTCATATCATCTACTCCTTTTTTATATACAAAATAGTATAATAGCTTATGGCATATATTACACTCAATCGTTCAAACTTTTATCATAATCTTAGCCAAATTGCCCTGAAAACCGGCTCTGTGGAGAAGATAGCTATCGTACTCAAAGACAATGCATACGGTCATGGAGCAATTCCTATGGCTAAATTGGCCAGCGAATTTGGTATTCGCAAGGCAGTAGTACGTAATTATCATGAAGCACTCTCAATAGAACAGTATTTTGATGATATCATCGTGCTTGGCGGGGAGATATATCCTAGGCCAAAGCTATCATATACTATTAATTCTATTGAAGCCCTCAAGGCAGTGCCGTCTGATGCCCGTATAGAACTCAAGATCGATACGGGTATGCACCGCAACGGCATTATGGCAAGTGAACTAGATGAAGCAATCAAGATGATCAAGACAAGAGAAATTAAACTGGTCGGGCTAATGAGCCATTTTGCAAGTGCCGATGAACTTGGAAGCGAATACTTTTATCAATACCAAAACTTTAAAGATGCTAAAAAGAAGATATTGGACCATGGCTTTGAAAATGTGAGGTTTCATATACACAATTCAGCCGGTATCTTACGATGTGCAAAATTCGAAGAAGATCTAGTGCGTCTAGGGATAGGTGCTTACGGACATAGCCATATGCCTGATTCTTTTGGCGATATGAACCTAAAGCCCGTGATGAGCTTACAAGCTAAACGAGTTTCTACTAGGACACTGCATAAAGGCGAGAGGATAGGGTACGGTGGAGAGTATCAAGCACCTAGAGATATGGTGGTATCTACCTATGATATAGGATACGGGGACGGTTGGAGACGCGGCTGTGCATTTGATCCTTATATCACGCCAGACAGCGGGCCGATACTCGGTAAAGTATCTATGGATCTTGTCTCGCTTGAAGGTGATAAAGATGAGGTGTGTATCATGAATGATGCTCTAATAGCTTCTAAACATTACCATACTATCAGCTATGAGATCACATGTGCGTTGCACGGCAGGATCGAGCGAATCGTCGTAGATTGATCCTTCATTTGACAATACTCAAGAAAAGTGCTAAAATCCCACTCATGTTTCCAAGACAACTTGGTTTCATCTCCTTTTTGGGGGTGACTGGTTTCGACTGGAGCAGTATGGATTATGTGCATGTCGGACTGGGCAATTCCGTTACGCGGCCCAAAATGCTTAAACGCAAACAATACAAATTATCGTCCTGCTTACGCTGTAGCGTAAGTTTAACTTAACTTAGGACTGCCTTGCTACCAAGTGTCATCATAGGTAGATTATAAGGTATCATATTATGATGACTTTTCTGTGGAATCGCCAAACTCCATGGAGAACTTTTGGCTGGTCTTGTGTAGTTTTGGGTGTTGTACCAAGCAAGATGAGATACAAACAACATTATCTAAGCATGTAGAGTCATAGTTTTAGCTGTTTTAGGACTGGGGTTCAATCCCCCACACCTCCACCAAATGCTACTTTTATGCAATTAAACAATAATATTAAAACACAACTAAAGCCCTAAAAGTGGGCATTAAAGCATTTTCTACTTTCAATTAATATCATTTGTTAGAAAAAGTTTCAATATCAACCAACTCAACCACAGAACAATCTTTTTTGAATAACTTTTTAGCTGTAGCATCTTCTTCTGCTAAAACCAAAATATCCGCATAATCATTTTTATTTGCTTCAAATGTTTGAATATCTTTTTTTGTAACTAATTGAATAGTCGTATTGTTTTTATCAAAATTAATATCAATATTTCTATGCCCTTTGGCAAATTCACTTTTTATGAGCTTGAGTATATTCTCATTTTTCAATAACTCTTCTATGGTTATTGAACTATAGAAGTCCCCCTCGCATAGCACTTTGTATGATATCAAAATCCCGCCATCCATTTGTCTCTCCTTATTTGAAATAACATAAGCAAAATAGGGCAATAGTATAATAGGAGATAATGTTAGTTTTTTATATTCTATTTTTATCTTAACTATCACTTATATTGCCGTTTGATCAAGTGCCAATATTTTAACAATGATATATTGAGAATAGCCTTGTTAATGAGTTAATTTGCAGTTTTCATATTAAGAATCTCATAAAGCATGAGAATTAAATAAAAAAAGTAACTTATCCCCGCAAAGCAGCGGGAACGAGTTAAGGAGTTATATAAATTATCTTACGCAGTCAAAGAAATAATCTGTTTGCGCGATGTTTTTGGTCTCTTCATCAAGTTGATCAAGAACTGCATTTGTGATCCATGTAAGAAGATTCAATGCACCTTTGTATCCGCTGATAGAGTATCTGTGAAGATGGTGTCTATCAAAGATAGGGAATCCGATCCTGATAAGCGGGATACCGGTATCCCTATAAAGCTCTTTGCCATAAACATTTCCAATGAGGAAATCTACAGGCTCTGTAAATAGAAGGCTTCTTAGATGCCATAGGTCTTTGCCTGCCCAAATATTGCATTCATCAGCCCACAATGATTTGGATAGGACCTTTTTCATATCATCTTCCCAGCCTTTGCGCGGAGCATTGTGGCACAAGATATGAGTAGGTATACCTCCCATCTCGACTATGAATGACACAAGCCCAAGCAAGAAGTCAGGATCTCCATAAATTGCAAATTTTTTACCGTGCATATACGGATAGCTGTCTTGCATAGCATCCACTAGCTGAGATCTCAGTTTTTTGAGCTCTTTAGGTACGGGTTTGCCTGTAAGTTCACTAAGTTTCATAACAAACTCATCTGTACCGCCAAGGCCTATAGGATTGGCTGTCGCATACTCTTGTTTCCAGGCATTTTTTATAGTTTTTGCCGTTTGTGTCGTAGAGTATTTTTGTAAACTGATAGTTGCTTTGGCATTGATGGCTGTTTTGGTATCAGCCAGCGAAGTGCCGCCGCTATAGAGTTGGTATTCTCCGGCTCCGGTATTCCACTGCTCTTCATGGTCACCTAGCATGACTATCTTGTCACCAAACATGGATGATATCTCTTTGATCTCGGTAAGTGAGCCAAGATACGGTTCAAATCCCGGAATAATGTTGATGCGTTCTTCGTCCAATACTTTTTCTGCTCTATCCGGATTGAGCTGCTCAAGTATCCCTTTCATCATATTGTCATAGCCTGTTATGTGGCTGCCTACAAAAGAAGGAGTGTGCGCATATGTGATAGCGGTATCATCTAGTTCGCCCTGGGCTTCTTCTCTAGCGCCGATCACAAAAGCATTGAGGTCATCACCGATAACTTCTGCCATACAAGTAGTGCTTACTGCTATCATATCAGGTTTGTACATCGCGTTACAATTTCTCAAACCGTCTTTCATATTGGCAAGACCGCCAAAAACCGCAGCACTTTCACTCATGGAATCACTCACGCACGGTGTTGGCTCTTTAAAATGTCTAGTAAAATAGCTTCTAAAATATGCTACACATCCATGACTTCCGTGTACATAAGGCATAGTGTTTTCAAAACCAAGAGCTACCATGACAGCTCCTAAAGGCTGACAAGCTTTAGCAGGATTGATCGTGATCGCTTCACGAGAAAGGTTTTTTTCTCTATAATCCCAGCTTTTGGTCCACTCGGCGATCTCATCTACTTTTGACGGATCGATCGAGCCCATATTGCTTTCAAATTCTTTTTTATTGTTTAATACTTCTTGATATTCCGGTTTCAAGAAAAGTTTTTGTCCATTGACAATTTGTTCTACATTTTGCATATTAAGCTCCTTTCTCTTCTGTGTCCCATGGTGCTTTTGTGTGGCTCCATACAGGTGAATTCATCGCTAGATCCATATCTTTGGCAAAGATAGCAAACGCATCATAACCATGATAAGGGCCGCTGTAATCCCATGAGTGCATCTGTCTGAAAGGAAGGCCCATTTTTTGGAAAACATACTTCTCTTTAACGCCGCTAGCTACAAGGTCCGGTTTTAGTTTTTTGACAAACGCTTCAAGCTCATACTCATTGACGTCATCATAAATGAGCGTACTTCTAGCTATATCTTCTTTGGTACGTTTGTAATCATCGCCATGACCAAATTCATAACCTGTACCAATTACTTCCATGCCAAGATCTTCATATGCGCCGATGACGTGTCTAGGTCTGAGTCCTCCGACATAAAGCATGACTGTTTTGCCTTCTAGTTTAGGTCTGTATTTTGCGATGACTTCGTCTGTCATAGCGGTATATTTGGCGATAACCTCTTCAGTTTTTGCCTGGATAGTTTCATCAAACATCGCAGCTATTTTGCGAAGGCTTTCTGTGGTTTTTGTAGGCCCAAAGAAATTGTACTCAATCCAAGGCACACCAAATTCTTGTTCCATATGTCTAGCTATATAGTTCATGGAACGATAGCAGTGGAGCAAGTTAAGTTTTGCTTTTGGAGCTATGGCCATCTCTTTGTATGTAGCATCTCCGCTCCATTGAGCTATGACTCTTAGTCCCATCTCTTCAAGCAGGATTCTTGAGCTCCATGCATCGCCGCCGATATTATAATCTCCTACGATGGCGACATCATACGGAGTACTTTGGAAATCTTTTCTAGCACTGTCATCAGGCATGATCTCATCTCTGATCATATCATTTGCGATATGATGACCCAAAGATTGGCTTACACCTCTAAACCCTTCGCAAGATACAGCAATGGTAGGTTTGGAACTCTCACTTTTGTATTTTTTAGCAACGGCTTGGATATCATCTCCTATCAAACCGATAGGGCATTCGGATTGGATAGTGATACCATTGTTTAGAGGGAAAAGTGTATCGATCTCCTCAAGAGCAACTTTAAGTTTTTTATCTCCGCCAAAAACGATATCTTTTTCCGTAAAATCGGTACTAAAGTTCATAGTGACAAACGTATCTATGCCTGTAGTTCCGATATAATAGTTTCTTCTGCCTGCACGGCTGTATTGTCCGCAGCCTATAGGCCCGTGGGAGATATGTATCATATCTTTGACCGGCCCCCATACGACACCTTTGCTTCCTGCATATGCACAGCCTCTTTGGCTCATGACTCCAGGTACTGTTTGTTTATTGCTTCTTGACGTGTCGCAAGCTCCTTTGGATGTTTCTGGCGAATCAACACCAAGATGTTTGGCACGATTTTTGCTGACTTTTTCCGGGTATGACTCCAGTACTTCAGCGATTGCTTCTTTTTGTAAATTCTCTAAGTTTAGCGGACCCATCTGTTTTCTCCTTGTTTCTTAGAAATTATGCTATCTTGATTCTATAAAGATTCATATCATCAAGTTTTTTGCATAGTGCTTTTTCTTCTTCGCCGTCTACGGCTTTTGAAATCTCACTGATCTGATACTTGTTGGTATAGTAGATCATTTTATAGCCGTCTTTTTCAGGAACGTCTGATTTGTTGTAATAATCTGCAAGCGCAGCGAACAAGAATGACCCTGGACTTACTGTGAATTTTTCTACAATATCTCCTTTTGAGGTTTCGCCTGTTACTTCTATAGCTGATACACCACTAAGATCACCCGCACCTTCATTGACTTTTTCTATTACTTTATCAAAACTTACATCGTTCCCCATACTTGCAGGGAAGTGATAACCGCATACAAACATTTTTTCTCCTTTGGTTTTTTATTATTTTTCTTCTTGGCTCAAAGCAAAGCTTATCGCTAATTCATCTCGCTAAAGCTTCGCCTTTGGCTTAGGACTTCTATTTTTCTTCTTTGAGTGGCAGTCCCATCTCAAGTTCATCTCGCTGGATTCCGTATCAAGTACGGAATGACGGTTTTTTCTAAAAATGCGACTAGTCGCATGAGCTCTCTGCTGAAGAGAACTCATGCGTTAGCGCAGCTTGACGGGCTTTGCCCATCAAGCGTCCTATAATATCATGCCTCTTCAGCTCTTTTGCCAATAGCATCTACTTCTACTTCTTCTTCCAGTCCGAATTCCATGAGCAAATTCTCAAGGTCATCCATCTCAAGCGGAGTAGGGATGACTTTGAGGTCATTGGCTATGATCTTTCTAGCTAATTCTCTATACTCCATCGCTTGTTCACTATTCGGAGCAAATTCAACAACGGTCATACGTCTAAGCTCGGCTCTTTGAACATGGTTGGATCTCGGAACGAAATGGATCATTTGGGTACCGATCTGAGTAGCAAGGTTTTTAGCCAGATCATATTCTCTGTCTGTCATACGAGCATTACAGATAAGGCCGGCTAGTCTGACGCCGCCTGTATTTGCGTATTTCAAGATACCTTTAGAGATATTGTTCGCTGCATACATCGCCATCATCTCTCCACTCATAACTATATAGATCTCTTGCGCTTTTCCTTCACGGATAGGCATTGCAAATCCACCGCAAACAACGTCGCCAAGAACGTCATAAGATACGAAATCCAGCTCGTCATCATATGCGCCTTCTTCTTCCAGGAAATTGATCGCCGTAATAACTCCGCGGCCTGCACATCCGACTCCAGGCTCTGGGCCGCCTGATTCTGTACACATGATGTATCCGTCAGTGATAGTATCATCTTCGGGATTGAACTCTCCGGCTCCGGGTTTACATACATCTTCGAGTTCTAGATCTTCTACGGTTCCAGCCTCTGAGGCTAGCTGCATGATCGTTGATTGTGCTTTTTCATGCAAGATAAGCCTTGTTGAATCCGCTTTTGGATCACATCCGACAATTAATATCTTTTGGCCATAATAATGGCACATTGCTGCTAGTGTGTTTTGGGATGTGGTTGATTTACCGATCCCGCCTTTGCCGTAAAATGCAATCTGTCGTAACGCTGACATGGTGTCTCCTTGAAATAAATTAAGTTACGAAATACATAATGCATATAGTGTTCCATAGAAAGAATATCGGGGAAAAATGATGGAGAATTTGATCGTTTGTTAAAAGGAGTTATATTAAAAATTATATGTTTTGATCTTTTTACATATTAACACAAAATTAACATTATATGGCTATATTAAAAATCAAAAATATTATACTTCTGTCGCGTATAATACAAAACAAACCAAAAAAAGAAATAAATATGCAATATATTGATATGCTGCGCAAAATTGAGAAAAAAAGAGTAAAGCCACGTTTGCCTTATTTTAGATATACAGTGATGGGTTTACTATTTATTTTGCCTTTAATTCTTACTGAAAATATGGTGGCTTCGTGTGTGCCGTGCCAATGGCTAATTGGCATGATGTCATCTCTGGTACCTGGTATCAATGTCATGTCAAATGCCAGCAAGATCCCGCAGATAGTATCGCTGGAACTTTCTGTTATGTGGATAATGATATCATTGTTATTTATATATTCATATTATACTTTGTATATAAATAGAAAAATAGTGGCAGAAAATATAGGATTTAAAAGAAAACATTATTTTGTATTTTTATACATTGGATTATTGGTATTATTTATTTTGCCAGAGTGCGGTATTTATGGTCATAGTAGTTCGTATTATGGTACGATCAGTATGTTTGACCAACATTCTAGACGAAATTTATTTTATAAAATCATACAAAACCAGTTTGGTCTAGGCGTATTTAGTGCTTTATGGATAGTTTTCTTATCAGGAATATTTGCAATGTGGACATTTATGAATTGGTTTTTAATAAAAAAAATGAAAGGATAAAAATATGAGTTCACTTGATACTATTAATGTATATGCTAACAACAAAGCTGATTCCAACATTACATGTTTGGATATAATTACTGATTCCCATTGTCCCAATGAGAATCCATACTTGACAATCGGCTATCAATATATAATCAAATAAAACCTATGAATACTTTTGGATATTGAAGCTCGTATATACACTCCCATCGAGACGATGGGAGCGATAGCATTGAAATAGTTAGTCGGTAGTGAAAATTATTAGTGTTTTTCACTACGCTTTGCAGGCAAAACAATGCACACTGTCACTGCAATTTTCACAAGCTGGCGCGACTTCGCCTATGCTGTCATAAATGAATTTTTTCCAAAGTACGTCTTGCGGCTTATTTAGCAGCGGGAAATGAAGTGTCATAAACTGATGCATCTCTATGCGGTTGGCAAATCCTAGATCCTGATAAAGATGGTTTTCTAAAAGAGATTGCTTAGCCACAAGAGGTGCAATGTGTTCACTGGAATAGTGGCTGTTCGTGTGAGCTTGCAAAAAGCTAGTAACTTTTTGTTCAAGATCCATTACGTTTTGTCTATTGGTATTCATGATCGTGCCTCCTGTTGGAATTTGATTCTTTTAAACCATAACGGTGCTTGTTCATCTTTGATGTACTGATACAGAGTGCGATTTACGGACTCTATGGTTTCATTTACATTTGAAGACCGCAGGGGATAAATGCCAAAACTTTGCAGCAAGGTCGCTGCGTTTGGGCCGATCTGGGAGACACAAGCGATATTGCTCTTCCCAAGGCATTGTATCTTGTAGTCAAGCCTGTCTAATTCCTTTTCAAATTTCAATGACGCATCGGAAGTGCCCATATATTGTATACCCGATTCGTCCACCAAGTAGAGATAAAATGTGTCGCTCCATCCAAAGTGTTCATTGACGTGCACCCCGTCTTTTGAAGCATAAGCTATTTGCATGATACTACTCCTTTTTATTATGCTACGTAGATCTCTATAGATTCATCTATGAGATTTGTGAGGATATTTCTGATCATTTCAAATGTGCCGGTCGTAGATAGTGAGCATCCAGAGCAATTGCCGGAGTATAGGAGATGTATCTCTATATCTAGTGTCTCTTTGATATTTAAGAGCAATATATCTCCGCCATCTTTGAGCAGCATAGGTTTGATATATTGGTCAATGGCTTCTTGGATCATGGTGCGCTGTATCTCTTTTGGCCTGGAACGAAAGATGGTATTTTGCTGTTCTTTTGGCAATTTAACATTTCTGCCAATTCCACCGATCTTTGCAGTAGCCATAAGATGGCCTTTTTTTGCCGCATATAAAAGATATTCGAACCCTTCTCTTAGAAGATCAATACTGTCTTTGTTATCTAAGAGCATAAGAGCCAATCTAAAATTTGCTCCTACATGGCCCTTGCTCGCTGCGGATCTAAAATAATCTAACGCTAAAACATCATCCTTCTTTACACCTATACTATTTTGGTACATAAGGGCGATGTTGTAATATGCCGAAGGATTATCATGGTGCATAGCTTGCTTAAACCATACTCTTGATAGATGCGGATCTTGTGTTACCCCTTCGCCTTTTAAATAAAGAAGGCCTATATTGACCATGGCTTGGTCATTGCCGCTTAGAGCTTCCTCTTTCCATAGCAAAAAAGCTTTTTCATACTTTTTTTGTTTGTAAAATGTTAAAGCCTGACTCATAAAAACACCTCGAAACTAAAATATATAAAGTGTGAATGCAAAAAGTGTTCCGTTGCGGAATGATTATTGCATAGCGGTTTGTACTATAAGAAACGAGGTGCATAAATTATGATGGTCAATAAAAAACAGATAAAAGAACTTTTAAGCGAATCTGCTTGCAGCCACAATGAACAAAAAAAGAGCAGCTGCGATAGGCCAAAACCTGGAGCCACAAGCGGCGGATGTGCTTTTGAAGGAGCCCAAATAGCACTATTCCCTTTTGCGGACGCAGTACATCTGGTGCATGCACCTTCAACGTGCCTTGGCGCTTCATGGGAGACGAGAGCAACGCCAAGCAGTTACGAAGGAGAAAACAACACTTATCTTGGCTATAGCACGAATATCACCGCACATGATGTGATATTTGGAGGTAATAAAAAATTAGAAGATTCAATAGAGTACATCATCGAACATAAAAACCCAAAAGCGATCTTTGTTTATGAAACGTGCGTGAGCGCCATGATAGGTGATGATATGGATAATATCGCTTCTCGCATGGAAAGAAAATATGGTATTCCTATAGTTGTAGTGCATGCGCCAGGATTTGTGGGAGGTAAAAATCTGGGTTCTAGACTGGCAGGAGAAGCGGTGCTGGATAAACTGATAGGCACCAAGGAGCCTGCACAAATACATCCTTTCGGCATTAACCTTATAGGAGAATATAACGTCACGGGGGATATGTGGCAATACGTTCCTATTTTGGAAAAGATCGGTATCAAGGTGGTATCTACCCTAGCAGGAGATGGAAGGATCGAATCTATACAGATGGCTCATCGTGCAAAACTAAATGTCATAGTATGCGCCAAGTCGCTTGTGACGCTTTGCCGGAAAATGGAAGAGAGGTTTGGGATCCCATATGTCTCAGTTTCGTTTTACGGCAAGAGAGATACCTCTAATGCAATCCGCAGCATCGTAAATGCATTTAATAACGAGGAACTTTCCAAAAGAGCAGAAACTGTAATTGCCGAAGAAGAAGAGATACTGGAAAAAAAACTTATTCCTTATAAAAAAATATTGAAAAGTAAAAAGGCTATATTGAACACAGGAGGCAATAAATCGTGGTCTATCGCTTCAGCACTGCAAGATATCGGCATAGAAGTTGTGGCTACAAGTATTGCTAAAGCTACCTTGGAAGATATAGAGATAGCCAAACAATATGTACCTATACTTATCAAGTCGCCTGCAAATGAACAAGCCAAGCTTATAGATGAACATAATATTGATATTTTATTAGCCGGAGGAAGAAGCTTATATACTGCTATCAAGAAAAAGATAGCGTTTGTCGATGTCAATCAAGAAAAAAAGGTTAGTTACGGCGCATACGGCGGATTGGAAAATCTAGCTAAAGATGTTTGTGCAGCTGTACAAAATTCAGTTTTTAGGGTAGTCGGTACTCCTGCACCTTGGGAGTGTTCACATGCTTAAACCATTAGAAAAAAATCCGCTTAAACTTTCGCAGCCCATGGGAGCATTGCTTGCGTTTTTGGGGGTAAAAAACTGTATGCCGTTGATGCACGGAGCACAAGGGTGTGCATCTTTTTCGAAAGTATTTTTTACAAGACACTTTAATGACCCGATAGCCATACAAACTACGGCAGTAAATGATATAACAGCTGTAATTGACGGCGGGGATTATAGTATCAGCGAAGCTGTCAAAAATATCACTGCCAAAGTCACTCCAGAGCTCATAGGACTTTTTACTACCGGGCTTACCGAAACCAAAGGGGATGATATCAAAGGGGTTGCATCTGTATTGCAGCCTGAGCATGATATCGTATATGTGCATACACCTGATTTTGAAGGAGGATTGGAGAGCGGATATGTAAAAAGTGTTGAAGCTATGATCGAACAACTAGTTAAACCTCAAGAGCATATAGAGCAAAAGATCACATTAATCCCTCATGTTAGTATGACACCGCTGGAGGTAGAAAACCTAAAAGAACAGATTGAATTATTTGAATGGGATGTCTTTGCACTGCCGGATATCAGTGAATCACTTGATGGGCATTTAGGAAAAAAACAAGGCGCACTAAGCAGTAACGGCATATCAGTATCCCAGATACAAGAGTTAGGTTCATCCTATGCAGTTATAACTATAGGTAATAGCGTATATGGCTGCGGAGAAAAATTATGTTCTAAAAATAAAAAAATGCAGCATTTGCATTTTGATACTATAGGAGGTTTGCGCGCGAGCGATACTTTTTATAATAGCCTCATGAGCTTAAGCGATGTGTCCTATCCGCACCCATCTGTCATAAGATGGAGAAAACGGCTTCAGGATGCACTTTTGGATACTCATTTTATATTGGGCGGATGTCAAATCGTCTTGGCATGCGAACCTGATCTGATGGTGATACTATCGTCTATACTTACAGAAGCAGGCGGCAAGATAAAAGCAGCCGTCTCTCCGACAAAAAGCAGTGCATTGGATAATATTCCTTCAAAAAATATAATCATCGGTGACCTTGGTGATGCAGAAGAGTTTCTGGATGAATATACACTTTTTATTACAAATTTTCACGGAGAAAGATTGGCTAAAAAATACCATAGCGCGCTGCTTACTAGAGGTTTTCCAAATTATGAAACATTGGGCAACCAGCTCAAAGATGATACCTTGTATGAAGGTTCTGCAAAGCTTTTATTTGAAGCTGCAAACTGTGTAGCAACCCATATGCATCACTGATAAAATCCTATGGAACACTTTATGCATATAGCATAAAAGAAATCAATTCCAAGGAGCAAAAATGAATACTAAGACCTCTTTTTTAACAAATTCCATTATGGTTGCTTTTGCAACCAATAATGCCACGCATATTGATGCTCATTTCGGTTCTGCTAAAGAGTTTCATATCTATGAGATCACACGCAATAGTTATAACTTTTATGGTGTAGTGCCGATCATGGTAAAAGATACGGATAGTACCGTTAAGCTTTTAAATGGTGTCGATATCGTTTATTTTGTAAATATTGGTCCAGCTGCGGCAGCCAAGATCATCAATAACGGAATTTTTCCTATCAAGTACAAAGAGTCAGTAAGTATTGACGAAGAGTTGTCAAAACTTATGAATATGCTCGGCACCAATCCACCCCCGTTTATCAAAAAAATATGTGAGCAGAGGGCATCATGATGGAACAATTATTTTTGAAAACCATAATAGGACAGGTGAGGGCGCTGGATCAGTTTGGCAGCTGGAGCAATAAAAGCAATGAAGAGTTGATCATAGAAAAGTATGTCAAAACCAAAGAAGAGCTTAGAGACATACCCGTCATTGCTGATATCGATGAGATGAAGATCAAAGATATACGTCTCATTTTCCAAGCTCTTGCGCTTGCATTTGAGATCAAGACCGGGGTAATGTGCTCAGTAGTCATGGAGATGAGCCATGAAGGATTTGGAAGAGCAGTTGTCATAGCTGACCGCATAGTGATCGTCAATAAGTTTTTTAAAGATGCTCACAGATACTCATTTCGCAGTTTTGAAGAGTTTGTAATTCAGGGCGAAAAAATGCTTGAAGATGCCTTGAGGCTTTACCGCTCTTATTATCCGATAGAGGAGCAAGCATGTTGAAAATAGGAATTTTTTGCGCAAGTGCCGGAGGCAATAGTATGAGAGTTGCCCAAGAGTTGGCTGATGCATTTGAAGTTGATGAAATTATCAACATGGAAGAGGATTTTGATGAGGTTTCTCAGCTTCTAGAACACGATATGCTTTTTATAGGAAGTTCGACATGGGGCCAAGGAGATGTGCACCATAGCTGGGTAGATCCGCTTTTTGAGATCGCTTCTGATGATATCGATTTTGGAGGCAAAACAGTAGCATTTTTTGGTGCAGGCGACAGCAAAAAGCATGGAGAACATTTTTGCTCAGCTCTTGGGAAGCTTCATAAGGTTTTTGCAGATGCAGGTGCAAAGCCGTTAGGTTTTGTGCCAAAAGATGGGTATAGCTATGAGTTTTCATTGGCAGAAATTGATGGTAAATTGTGTGGTTTGGCTATAGATGAGCATAACGAATCGCCTAAAACGTCTCAACGTATCGAACAATGGATAGAACAGCTCAAATATGAGCTGCAACAATAAAAGGAGAAACAATGTATTTAGTAGTAGCAGTTTTTAATCAACATAACCTAAAAGATGTCCTAGAGGACCTGTTTAAAAATCACATAGAAGGGGTCACTGTCTCTCAAGTCGTAGGCAAAGGCTCATACGGTATCAAAGAAGCAGATCAGCAATGCCCGGATCTTGTCGAAAAAGTAAAAATAGAGATAGTGGTTTCTGATGAAAAAAACAAAGCTGTAGCTATGGAGTGCATCAGAGCCAATTGTCAAGACCTCGGCAGAGGGGCTGGAAAAATGTGGTGGCTCAATGTCGGAGGTGTGGAGCGTATTCGCACAGGTGAGAAAGATGAAGAGGCTCTTACAACCCAGATCGATAAAAAAATAAAAAACATTCCGTTAGTGATGACCACGGCCATAGATACACCGTGCAGCTAAAGGAGATAAAATGATTACCAAATCACTTACATTGGATGAGTTTTTTCATCTCAGGGATGCGGAAGATTATTTTGAATTTTTTGATATAGTATATGATAAATCCTTGCTCAGTGCAAAGAGATTTCATATACTCAAAGAGTATAGCATGATGATCAAAAAAGGGATGGATCATCTAGCCGGTGATGAGAATAAATTGCTTGATTTTTTGAAATTTTCATTGCTCAAAGTATATGGAAAATTCAAAGACGGATATGCTCCCAGCGCTGCTGAGATATGGAATATGTTTGAAGGCGGAAAACTCAAAGGGTGTGCAGCCTGCACACCGCAACAAGGAAATAGCTGTGGATGTTAAGATAAAACTATATGATAGCGTTACGGCCAAACGTTCCGGCAGGGACAATGATGAGCCTCTTTTCCACATAGGCCAAAAGGTGTGTCTTTTGGAGGGTATTGTCAATGACGGTACATATCCGCATTCTCCGATAGGCACGCTGATGATGCCAAAAGGAAGCATAGGCTATATCAAGACAATGGGCGAATTTCTACAAGTTATCAGGGTTTATGAAGTACATTTTTTAGGAGGTGAAACGGTTGAGATTGTGGGATGCAGAGAACATGAACTAGAAGCGATGGAAGAGTATGTTGATTCTATTCAAGAAGAAAAAGAGTTTATTGAAGCTCATCGCAAGAGAATGCAAGAGCTGCATTCTAAAAATAAATCTTAAAAGAATAAAAAGAGCAAAAGTAATTTTTTATTCTGATTAAAATTTAGACAATGTCAAGATGCCTAAATAGGCAAATGCATTGTAATATTAGCAAGAGGATACAAATCTCACACGAGATGATTATTTCGGGTGATGTATTGGTTAAACCATATAATCTTAAAATAAAGGAAACAGCATGACAACAAGAGTAGAGATCATAAATGACTTTTTGGCAATTAACGTCAAACCGGGAAGTACTATCCAAGATATCGTAGAGGCAAGCGGAAGTGCATTACCTTTTGGCTGTAGAGACGGAGAGTGCGGCACATGCGTAGTGGAAGTTGTGCAAGGCATGGAATTTCTAACACCAAAAACCGACAAAGAAGTAAAGGTTTTAAAAGAGATCTGTTCGGGTACTTGTACGCCAAATTCGAGACTTTCGTGTCAAATGAAAATAGCTAGTCCAAACGGAATAGTGAGACTCAAGTATTAAAAAATACCTATCAATTAGAAGTGCAAAGCAGAGGTAAAATCAAATGAATCATAGCGCCGGTCTAGCTATTAAGCAAAAACAGACTTTACAGCTTTCTCTTCGATTGTGGCTTCCATTATTGCAGGCTCCTCTGCAAGAGTTGGATACTTTATTGAAAGAACACAGCTATGAAAATCCTTTTTTGGAACATATGTCTTCTTTTGAGATCAGTGATTCATCCAGATATGACGGTGAAAGTGATTCCAAAAGAGGATTTATAGAAAATACAAGTACATATAAAGAATCTTTATATGATAAGCTCCTAGGTCAAATATGCGAACCATTGTTTCCTACCCCAAGATCGCAAAAGATCGCACTTGAGATATTGCAACATATAGAAAGTGACGGTTATTTTACCGGAGATATAGAACAGATAGCTATCGAATGCAATACGACAAATGAATTTGTAGAGACTATCAGAAAAAGATTTGGATATTTGGAGCCTTATGGTGTAGGGGCTATAAATAATGAAGAGTCGTTTTTGTTTCAATTGGAAGCTATAGAAATGGCAGACGGAGTGTATGAGCTTGCCTGCACTTTAGTTAAAGATTTGAGGCATATAGATAAATACCACAAACATCATTTTTTTGACGAAGCTATGCAAATCATAAAAATGCTAAATCACCCGCCGGCAATAGATTATATCGAGGATGAACCGTATATAATCCCGGATTTTTTTGTCGAGATCGATGATGATGTGGTTATAAAGATAAACAATGAATATTATCCGGATATTGAGATCAAAGATCCATTTTTAGCCAAAAACAGTGAGCTAAGATCAAAACTCAAAGAGGCAAAGGATCTAATAAGTCTTTTAGAGTTAAGAAAAGCAACATTGTATAAATTGGTCATTAGCATTGTTGACAAACAAATGAGATTTTTTATGGGCGGAGAACTAAGGCCGCTTACAATGTCCGATATTGCTTTGGAGCTTGGATTTGAAGAATCGACTATCAGCCGCGCGGTATCAAATAAATATCTTCAATGTGAAAGAGGTATATTTTCATTGAAATCATTTTTTACCAACGCTATTACTCACAACCTGTCATCATCGGAGATTAAAAATTATGTACAAGCATTGGTTGACAATGAGCCTCATGAGACTCCTCTTACTGATGATGATATTATGAATAAGGTCATAGAGAAGTACAATATCAGCATGGTTAGAAGAACTATTACAAAATATCGCAAATTGCTTGATATACCATCATCTAAAGAGCGCAAAAAGCTTTATACGTTTTCTTGATCATTACATTTTTTGATATCTGTTTGTTCTATTAAGAGATTGATCTCATGATAGTCAATTTTTCCTGATCTTACCATATCAAAAAGTCTCATTAGAGGCACTCTGCAGCAAGCCGCATGTTCACACTGTGTTACCAGCTTTTTTGCTTTTTTGTACGGTAGAGAAGAAGAGCCAAATATGTCAATAGCTTGTTTGACAGATTTATCTCCGCATTCGCATATGATCTTATCTTCAAACTCTTTCATTTTATCTCTTATGATAAAAAATGATACTCTGATCTCATTTTTATAACATTTTCCATCGCATCTTGGATCTTTTGGCTCAAAATAGGAAGTTTGTTATAATCAGTCCATAACGTATCTTCAACTATATCATGAACTTCTCCGGCGATTTCGACTACTTTTCGCTTGAGCCCTGCAAAGGTTTTTTTTATCTCTTTTTCATCTATTATTGTTTCCATATTTATCCTTATTATTAAAATGCATAGATCATTTCCAAATTTAGAATTGGCGGCCTATGTAAATACATCAAATGATATGTTTTTTGAAATTCAAATTTATATGATTCATATAAGTCTGTGATCTCCTTGATCACAGTAGGCACATATGCTATGATTTTTTTTAAACCGCGATGATACAACACACCGCGCAAAAGTTTCTCCGCATCAATATATGCAGAAGTTTTCATGATCCATGGCGCAATCCTGATATATCTTTTCCCTAAAGCATAAGAGTGCAGATATCCATTTTGGGTGCAAAGAGACAAAGAAGAATGGCGCTGCATGATATCCGACATATAATGAGGCCTGTGTTCACCAAATGCTTTTTCATCTAATTGGTTTGCAACAGATAAATAATTTTCACCGTTGATACTTTCGGCCGTGGCGTGAGAAAAGTTAAATGATGCATTGTTTTCTATGCGGACGGCTTGATAAAATGAAGTATACTCTTGGAAATCAACCTGCGAGAAAAGTTCTTTTTCGTGTTCGTTTGCAAGAATTAAAACCGGTTTTTGTTTAGATTCGATATTGCGAAGCAATAATCGTATAAGTCTCATTTTTGTTTCATCATCAATAGCAACTGTATAGCAAAAATTATTAATTATAATGCTTTTTTCCCATGCAAATGCACTGATAAAACCGACTAATTTTTCTTTGTTGTATATGCCAAAACAGAGGCTTTTATTGGCTTTATAGGTATGATAGCACAAGTATTTATCGCATATAGCTTCTTTGCTTAGCTGCATAATGTCCTCTTTTAGATCAGGCCTAATCCATCCTACGAACATAGGTAGAGCTCTTTTAGTTCGGATGTACTGAGTACTTGTTTTCTAGAAGTGACTATCTCTCTGACTTTTGGCAGCATTTTGGATAAAGTATTTTTGTCCGCACTTATGCCTATGGTTTTTAGATGATAACCTAGAGTAGATGTGCCCGAATGCTTGCCTATGGGAAAATCACGATGTAAACCTACTTCTTCAGGAGAGAAGGGTTCATACGCATCTGAAGTTTTCATGACGCCGTTTGCATGTATGCCCGACTCATGTGCAAAAATATGTTCTCCTATGATAGGTGAATGATAATCTATCGGTTTATTGGCTGCTTTGCTGACACATGATATCAATGCTTTTAGGATATCGGCATTTATTTTTCTAAAATCCCCGAATTGATGCACAAGGCTCATGAGAACTTGCTCAAAAGAAGCATTTCCTGCGCGTTCCCCAAGACCGATAACCGTTGTATTGGCACTTATGGCACCGGCTTCTATGCCGGCAACGGCATTTGCCGTAGCCATACCAAAGTCATTATGAGTGTGTATCTCGATGGGGAGAAGGTCATATTCTACTAGTATTTTGACTTTATTGTATGCCTGCAAAGGGGTCAAGATGCCTACTGTGTCACAATAGCGAAATCTGTTTGCGCCAAGCTCGGATCCCAAAGTCAGCACTTCTTTTATAAATCCTGCATCAGCTCTGCTGGCATCTTCGCCTCCGATACAGACGAACAAACCTTCTTGTTTTGCAGTTTTTATCGTTTGTTCAAGATCTGACAAAACTTTTGATTTATTGCCTTTATGCTTGATACCGATAAGCAGATTGGATACAGGGATCGAGAGATCGACAGATTGGATACCGCAAGACAAAGAAGCTTCAAGATCACTCATGATAGCTCGATTCCAGCTCGTGATGGGAATCGGAAGATTTAGAGCCTTGATCTCTTTGATATCTTGCATCTCCTTTTGCCCCATAGCAGGGATCCCCACTTCGAGTTCATCGGCTCCTGCTTGATAAAGCAGTTTTGCTATTTCTAATTTTTCATGGGTATTAAAAGCCACAAAAGGAGCTTGTTCGCCGTCACGCAATGTAGTATCATTGATGAGTGCCATAGCTCTTCTCCTTTTTGTATTTATTTATAGATAACTATGCAAAAACCGTTCCGCTAGATTACCCCACCTCTTTTTCTAATTGGAAAAAATATTTCTTCGTTGCTTCAAAAACAGATTTTTCGATAGGCTGCAGGGCATAGCTGTCATCGCAGATCAATTTGATAGAACCAAGCTCAGCCATTGGGCAATCTCCTATCTTTTCAGTCAAGAGAATATCGCAATCTTTCAATGTTTGCTTTATCTCCTCGATAGGATTATTGCCATGGCAGTTTTCAGGGCCGCTGCAATAGGCGCTTTCTATTTTGCGATGCATCAAAAACTTGATAGCCCTGTCTCCGGCTTCATAGATCAAAAACTCTTTAGCACTTCCAAAGTGCATGTTGATCATGCCTTCACCCGCTGTAGTAACCGCTACCAATTTTGTTATTCCATTGGAGCTTAACTGTTCTTTTGATGCTTGTTCTATCTTGATACGTTCATTTGCCACCTCAAGCGCCTTTCGCCAAGTTTCTATTTTGCTGTGAAATTCTTTTCTGCCTGCAAGGTCATATTTCTTTTCAAGCGTATCAAAATCCATAGCCGCAAATGTATCTGTTACAAACTCTTCGCCTCTGTCTTGGCCTATGAGGCCCACAGCGTCTGCTCTGCATTGTCTACAGTGGCTCATTAGTTTCATATCCATGCCGCACGCTTCTTGAGCTGCCATGACTTCTTGGTCAGTAGCGCTAGGTATGCCCTCTAAGCCAAATTTTGTCCCAAACTCTGGAGCTGAAAGCAATGGCATGATATTGTGCAAAAACACACCTAGTTCTTTTAGTTTTTTGGCAACATTTGGCAAGTCTTGGTCGTTAATGCCGGGGATGAGAACAGAATTTGCTTTGACTAGTATGCCTCTGTCGGTTAGCATTTTTATGCCTTGTAACTGTTTTTCTAACAATAGTTTTGCGCCTTCTTTTCCTCTTATTTTTTGATGTTCCCAATGTACCCATGGATAGATCTTTGCACCTATTTCGCCGGTTTCATCTACAGTGTTGATAGTTACGGTTACATGATCGACATTGTATTTGACTATCTCATCTATATACTCAGAAAGCCTTAACCCGTTGGTTGACAAGCAGAGCTTGAGATCGGGTGCTTTTTCATGCAGAAGTCTAAAGGTTTCAAATGTTTTTTCCGGATTTGCCAACGCATCTCCGGGCCCTGCTATGCCCACAACAGAGAGTTGCTGTATTTCTCCGCCTACATAAAGTACTTTTTTTACAGCATCCCCAGGAGTTAGCTTGCCGCTTGTAACGCCGGGTCTGCTTTCGTTAGAACAATCGTATTTTCTATTGCAATAATTGCATTGAATATTACACGCAGGAGCAACAGGCACATGGATCCTGGCATAGTGCTGGTGTGCGCCTTCGCTATAGCATGGATGGTTATTGATCTTGGCTTGTATCTCTAAAGCTCTAGGATCATTTGGATTAAAATTGCTAGATGTTCCGCATGCGCAACTCATTTTGACTCCTTTTCATTTTATTGATAATGCGTTTTATAGGACACTATCATGTGATTCTCTTTGTTCTATGGTAATAGTTTCTCTAAATGGCCTTGGTTGATTTTCAGGCGTAAGCATCCCTTTTTTGGCATGAACTCTTATGTTATATCTGCCTTGAGCTTGCCCATCTATATAATATTGATGATACAATGCCGTGTAAGGCATATCCCATACTATGGCTCCCTCGGTAGGGCACACATCAGCACATTTTGGAACACTGCTATCTACGCACTCGATACATTTTTCCGGTTTGACATACGTGCACTCTTTTATCTCAAGAGGGCTGTCGCTTGCGCTTACTATGGCCGTTGCGGGGCATTCATCTATACATGTATCGCAATTGATACACCAATCTGTGATCATAACTGCCATATCGCTGCCTACCAATCGCCCAGCATGGCATGAGATTCTCTATCGTTTTTCGATATATACTCAATAAATGGCTGCTCTTTTACAGATGGAAGCATAAGGCCTTTTTTATTGTGTACACGGATAGCATAGGTGCCGTTTGAGTTACCGTCAGCATAATACGATTCATATTCTGCAGTATATGGCATATCCCATACTATAGCTCCTTGTGTAGGACAGGCTTCAGCACATCTAGGTGAGCCGGCATGTCCTACACACTCGACGCAGCTTTCTGGTTTTACGTAGTATCTGCTTTGATTAGGGTTTTTTTCATTTTTTTCATCTAAAATTGCTGCGACCGGGCATTCCATTGCGCACGCGTCACACAATATACATTCGCTTGTTATCATTACAGCCATTGGCTACTCCTTGAATTAAACTTATAAGTTCTAATGCAAGTTTTGTTCCATTGGGTTGAAATTTATGGATATTTACAATATTTTGCGAAATGGTGTCATTGTGGATAAAAAGAAATGATTTTTTTTATAAAACTCATGAGCTTTTTTATTTGTACCGTCGGTGAGGAGTGTAATGCGTTTTAAGCCTTTGCATGCAGCAAATTCAACTGCGTATTTTATCAGCTCAGATCCTAAGCCTTGATTTTGATGCTTTGGGGATATGATCAGATCTTCGAGTAAGCCGACTTTGGCATTGAGGGCTGTTGAAAATGTATACAAAAGCGTTGTCATGCCGACAACTTTACCTTTGTATTCTGTTACTAGAATATCTCCAGTATCAGGAGAATTTAGCAGTGTTTTTAATGCATTTTCTTGTTTTTCTTGCTCAAAGTAAAATTCTGCTTCTTGCTCAAAGAGGATCTTTAACAAACCGCATAAGGCTGGAATATCTTCCATGGTTGCCAGTCTTTGCAGATTCAATTTGCTTCCTTTTGGGGTTTATACTCGAGTGTTACGGATTCTTCCTGGTCAATAAATTTTTGGGTAATGATGCACCTAGCGATGTTTGGTTTGGAAGGAAGATCAAATTGCAGCGGCAGCATAATTTTTTCTATAATACCTCTTAGGCCTCTAGCCCCAACTTCTTTTTCTTCCGCAAGCTGTGCGATCCGTATCAGCGCATCATTTGTAAATTCCAGTTCAATTCCGTCAAGTTCAAAAAGGGCCTGATATTGTTTTATGATGGCATTTTGAGGTTCTCTTAAAACCCGTATGAGATCATGTGTGCTCAATGCATCCAGTTTTGCAATAACGGGGATACGTCCTATAAACTCGGGGATCATCCCAAATGCTATCAAATCTTTGGGCATTATCTCTTTTGGTGCGTGCGTAGATCTTTCTTCTTTTAGAAATCCTAGAGTCTTTACATTTTTTTTGCTGTGATTCAAGATACCGTCTTGTAAGCTTACAAATGCTCCTCCGCATATAAATAGTACGTGCGAGGTATCAAACAAAATAGTCTCAGATGAAGAGTTTTTCCGGCCCCCTTTTGTAGGCACATAAACTTCAGCTCCCTCTAATATCTTTAATAACCCTTGTTGTACTCCTTCGCCTGAGACATCGCGACCACTAGTGGCACTTTCACTTTTGTGAGCGATCTTGTCGATCTCATCAATGTAAACAATGCCTTTTTGGGCACGTTCAAGATCATATTCTGCAGCAACTAATAGTCTTGACAAGATAGATTCTACATCCTCTCCTACATACCCAGCTTCAGTAAGGGCAGTCGCATCGGCAACGGCAAACGGTACGTTCATGATCTTTGCCAAAGATTTTGCCAGCAATGTTTTACCGCTGCCGGTAGGGCCAATGAGCAAAATATTGCTTTTTTCGATCTCTATTTGCTTGATCTTCGGTTTGTCTATTCGTTTGTAGTGATTATATAGAGCTACGGCTAAAACCTTTTTGGCTTCATCTTGGCCAATTACATATTTATCAAGATGTTCTTTGATGTTGTGGGGCAGAGTTAGTCCTTTTTGAAACTCTTCTTTTTGGGTTGATAGCTGTTCTTTGTGCCACTCTTCATAGCATGTCTCTATGCATTCATTGCAAATATGCGCATTTTCCGCACTAAAAATTTTCAGGACACTCTCCAGGCTTTTGCCGCAAAAATCACATACTCTATCACTTTTCACTATAATCCTTTGATAAAATCCTGCACTTTAAGAGGTATCTTGTTGAGGTTATGGGTAGCTATAAATTGCTCTTCTTTTTTGCTCCATATCTCTTTATCATCGATGACAAATCCCCCGTCAAGTTCCAAGGTTAGTTCATTGGAAACCATCCGATATGTATCTTTGGAAAAATCAACACCCATGAATAAATATGATTTGCCTTTTTTGTACTCTTTAAGCAAAGAAGGCATTGCAAATCCTGCCATTGCTTCAGTGAGCCAATCTACAAAATCAGCATCACTGATGATAAAATTCTTGTTTGGGACATTAGAGCCTAGAGGTTTAAATAAGATCGGGATAGAGGTATGGATCTCTTCTTTGTTTATTTCGTGATAACTTTTGGTATCTTTGTTATATTTGTACACAACAAATCTATCAGGACCGCCCATGATGCGCGATGTTCCTACTATCATAAAATGTTCAATGTATTCGTATACCTTGCAAGCACTATCGTCGAGATTTGTATCTATGAGATATGGGGGCTGTACACGTTTGAGATATTTGTAAACCAAAGGAATTTCATATTGTTTTGAACTGTATATATGATTTGTCTTTTCTATTATAAAATCCCTGCCTTTTCGCTGTTCTAAGCTCATTGCTACTCTGGTATATTCATACATCAATCGCGTACTCATCGGCCGATTGTCATTGAGTGCCAAAGACATACTATCGCTATCATACGGTAAAGCGCTTCCGTCTGAAGAAATTACATCTTTAAAGATTCCCATACCCAAAAAAGGTACCAATGTGCCGTTAATAATTGATTCTCTGATCTTATCCATGGCATCCAACTCCTGTATATATTGTAAATGCTTTATTTAATGCTATATGTAATTTTTGTAAATTGATCTCTTCAGAGATATTTGTTGGTATGTCTGTATAAAAGACAGCACCGTCCCTGCTTATTAAAAAAAGAGATTTCCCAAGCGATCCTGCCAAGCTGCCATCTATTATTTTTATTCCGTACCATATGCCAAACTCTTCATACGTATCGTATACCGTTTGCAGTGTCTTTAGACTTTCTTGAAAGCTTTTGATCTCGGGTAACGGATGATCCAAGATCAGATAAGCTTGGATCGGCACTTGCAATGCACTTAAGAATTTATCTAGTTGCAATATCTCTTTTTTATATTCTAAATTAGGCACGGAAAACAAAATAGTCATACTAAGATCTTCCCGGCTTCTTTGAATAGTGAATTTGTTCGCGTTTGAGGTACTTACGGTTATATTTTGCGCCATATAACCTTCTTCTATCCCGTCATCGATCAATGTCATGATCTCATCATGATAAGTTATTGTCGGCATATATTCCTCCTAGACTTCGGTTTTTAGCGCCAATGCAGGTAAAAGGAGCCGCATCTCCTCGGCACTTATTCCGTTATCGCTGCCCATGAGAACTATTCTTTCTATGGTGTTTTCCAATTCTCTGATATTTCCGGGCCAAGGATATGACATAAGCTCATTCATTGCTTCTTCAGTGATGACTACCCTTTTTTTGTGGTTTTTCATGGAACGCTCCAAAAAGAAATTAACCAGCAGCTTTATATCTTCCCCTCGTTGTCTTAACGGCGGCAGGTCTATAGGGATCACATTTAGTCTATAATAAAGGTCTTCGCGAAATTCCCCATTTTTTACCATTTCTTCGAGGTTGCGATTGGTTGCAGCTATAAGCCGTACATTAACTTTGATCGTTTTACTTCCTCCTACGCGTTCAAATTCACGCTCTTGAAGCACTCTTAGAAGTTTCACTTGCGCGGATGCTGATATATCTCCGATCTCATCCAAAAAAAGAGTACCGCCGTGCGCAAGCTCAAAACGTCCTTTGCGCATCTCCTTGGCGTCTGTAAAAGCACCTTTTTCGTGCCCGAACAGTTCGCTCTCTATCAAACTATCAGCTATAGCAGCACAGTTGAGTTTTACAAAAGGCTCGTCTGCTCTTTTGCTTCTTTTATGAATTGCGGCAGCTACAAGCTCCTTGCCTGTTCCTGTCTCACCACGTACAAGTACTGTTACATCACTTTGTGCTATGCGATTGATGATCTTATATATGATCTGCATTTGAGGACTTTCGCCGATGATATCTCCGAAATTATGCACCTTGGAATCCCACTCCATTTTGTAGTACTGTTTGAGATCTTGAAGGCGTTCTTTTTCTTGATGCAATATATATTGTGCATGTAAAAAATGGCCTAAGAGCGAACCTGTTATAGAGAGGATCCTAACCGTTTCATCAAAATTAATTTCGGTTGATTTGGTCAAGTTTGCAGCCAATACACCCCAGACACGGTTTTCTACAAGCATAGGCACTGCGATATAAGATATGGTTTCTGAATTTCTGTTGCCGGATTTGTTTAAAAATAGTGTATCGTTGTGAATATTTGGTACGACTACCGGTTCTTTGTTCTTGGCCGCGAGTCCGGTAGCCCCTTCGCCTATGCTGTATTCTGACATTGTTTGCTGATATTTATTGAATCCGTTAGCGATATATATATGCAACTTTTCATCGGATTCAAGTCTATAGATAGCACAATGTTCAAGCTGCAATGATTCCTTTAGAGCAATAAGCGAGCGTTCTGCAGACTTCATCGCGTCACGCGAATCAGAGATATTCATAGCTATATCATAAAGTACGGATAACTCACGATTGCTTAAACAGGTATTGCAGTTTGGCAGCATATGCTTCCTTTGTATGATTTTGTATGGTTATATTATAAGATTAATATTGATACAAATATACGCAAATAATGTCTATTTTTTAATCAATCATCAAGTTTTTTGCATACAGCTTCTTTTGGCAGCTCTTTGTTTCCTGGCTCGATCCACCAAAGTTCACCATTGCTTAATCTCACTTCTCCGCCCCATTTTTTATCTTGATCGAATTCTATCTCTTCGATGATCTCTTCCATATCTTTTTTTGCGATATAAAAATATATTTTGTCCTCTTTTTCTCTGAGCATTACTTTTGCCATTTTTTTTCCTTTTAGTGATTTGAAAACCATTTTCTGATTTTGTATAAGAGCGGATTTTCTTTGAACCAAACCCTTAGTTGCCCTTTGCCCAATTCTTTAACTACTATATTTTGCTGTTCCGACTCATCGCTTAGAGGAAAATCTACTCTATAGTGTGAACCTCGGCTCTCTCTCCTTTTTAATGCGCAGAGTATCACTGCCTCAGCTATTTCAAGCGCATTGCGTAATTCTAATATAGAGATAAGCTCGACATTATTGGATCTTTCTTTGCTGACACAATGCAGGGTCGGCACTTCACTTCTAAGATAGCTTATGTAGTCATATGCCTTGATGAGGCTTTGTTCATCTCTTTTGATGCCGACATTTTCAAACATAACCTTGCCTAAACTTATACGCATAGCATTAAAATTTTTGGTTGTATCTGAGCTAAAAATATGATCGACTAGTTGAATATCTTTGATAACATTATTATATTCGATAGGTAAAAATTCTTTTGTCTGAGAATACTCCAAGGCTTTTTTGCCTGCCATTTCACCAAAAACCGCACCTTCAAGGAGAGAATTTCCTCCTAGTCTATTGGCTCCATGTACCCCATTGGATGCACATTCTCCGCAAGTAAACAATCCATCGATATCGGTATATACTATATCGGTTTCAATTCCCCCCATAGTATAGTGTGCGACCGGTTTGATAGGCAGCAGTTCTTGGCTTATGTCAATCCCGGCTTGCATATAAGCAGTTTTATAAAGTGACGGAAGTTTAGTTTCTATAATATCTCTCGACAGATGCCTCAAGTCCAAAAAAACATCTTTTCTATTTTCAATTTGATTCATTATGGCTCTGGAGACCACGTCTCTTGGGCCAAGTTCGTCTACAAATCTTTTGCCGTCACTATTAACAAGATATCCGCCTTCGCCTCTGGCTGCTTCGCTTACTAAGTAATTTGTTTTTACAAAACCGGTCGGATGGAATTGGACAAATTCCATATCCTGCAGATGCAGTCCCAATCTTAAGGCAACTGCCAATAGATCGCCGGTATAATCTTGGGCATTCGTACTATAACCTCTATATATCCCAGCATATCCGCCGCCTGCTAGTATAACAGATTTTGCAGGATAAACTACAACCGACGAGTCAAACCTCCTAATAGCAACAACGCCGCTAACCTTATGCTTCAATGTTGTTAGGTTCATCACAAAATTGTTGACCAAAAATTTAATACCTTTGTTTTGTGCTGTTTTGATCAAAGTTTGGATGATTTGTGCACCTGTTTTATCGCCGATAAAGCATGTTCTTTTACTGCGTGTACCGCCAAAGCTTCTTTGCAAGATACGGCCTTGCTCATCTCGGTCGAATTCGACTCCTAAATCAATTAATTTTTTTATTATGTGCGGCGCTCGTTCACACATATAAGAGATAGCTTGTTTGTCTCCAAGGCCATAGGCTCCATTTAATGTATCTTTGATATGGCGTTTGATTGATTGATGGTTATTTGGATCTAGCGTGGCATTTATACCGCCGCTTGCAAGTGCGCTATTGGATTTGAAAATATTTCCTTTTGTTATTATCGCAACTCTATTGTTGTCAGTTTTTGCTTCAATAGCTGCCATAAGACCTGCTATACCGCCACCGATTATGATCACATCGTACATCATCTTGGCAGCCTGTATAGCAGATCATATTTAGCGCGATTAGTCGGAGCAATGGACGCGATCTTGCAATTTTGTTCTACATGATCTTGCCATCTTGTACTAAACAGAGAACTAACTATCCCCGGGGTTGACCGCACGAATTGAAGAGCCAGCTGAATATCGCTTGCAAGCGTCATGCTCTCATCAAGCACTACACCTACTTCTGGTGTAAATGATTTTTTAAAGAGATGCATTTGAAGCAGAGAAGAGGATGTGATAACCCCGATGCCCAACCGATGAGCTGCTTGGAGCAGGGTGCATTTATCTCCGTTTACTGTTTGTGTTTCTTGTGTATAGATATTTGTTTTTGCTAAATTAAATGGAGTTTGTATATAGGCAAATCGGTTATTTTCGCCGCCAACTTCTTTGGCTATGGAAACCAATTTTTCAAGCTCAATATGTTCTATAGTATCAGTGATAAAGGCATTCCACACAGCTACGCCGTAATTTGCAAAGAGTCCCTCATCAGCCAACTCTTCAAAGCGTTCAAAGATAGCGTATATGTTTTTATAAAATTTATCATGACCCAATCTGGCAAGATGCATTTCGGGGTTATGGAGATAATACATATCAAGTTTATCTATATTCAAATTTTTTAGACTTCTGTGGCACGACCACTCCAAAAAGTCGGGTGTCATGCAGTGTTGATCGAGTTCTATATCTTCGCTTAAAGCAAGACCGGCAGATATTATGTGCTCATCTATCCATGCATACGGGTTGGGAGGAAAAGGAAATTCAAGTGGGATAAATCCTCCTTTGGAAGCAATGATAAGCGATTTTCTATCTACTGTGCCAGACAACGACTCAAGCACTCTGCCTATCTCTTTTTCACTTTGTCCGTAACGGTAGTTGCTAGCTGTGTCTATATGATTGATCCCGCTTTGGATAGCTTTGACCAAAGGCTCTTTGAAAGAAAATAGATAATTTTCCTCTTTGTACGGTTCTGGAGTAAAAGTGCCTATTCCCAGTTTCGAAAATAGTAAATTACGGTGAGGGATATAAAAGCTTTTATATTTTGAAAATTTCTTGGCATATTCCAATGTTTTTTCGTAAACGGCATTACTCATATTTCATCTCGTCTTTTGACAAATGATAATAGAATAATCCGCCGATCAATGAACAATAACTAAAAATAAGAATGCAAACAACATCTATCATCATTCTCTCCTTTTGGAAATATGACAATGAAGATGCAAAAAGTGTTCCGCTAGTAAGTTGATTTGATAAATACAACTTAGCACCACATGAATTAGGCCAAGTTTTATGTTGGGGAGTTTATTTCAATAGTTTCGGATACACAAATAAATCCATTTTCCCCTTTGCTTTTTTGATATCGTTCCACTTTTTGATATCAAACTTTATAGCTACGATGCCAAGTGTAGGTACATTATCGATATTTTCGTTCGTCAACATGTTGGCTAGATCAGTAAGCGCAGGATTATGATTTATTAGAAAGATACATTTATTTTTATTTTTTTGATCTGATAAGATATCCAATATAGTTTTGGGATTTGGCATATAAAGCTCGTCTATATATTTTATATCTTTACCGTATTCTATTTTTTTAGATAATTTTTTTGCTGTCAATTTAGCACGCATAGCAGGGCTTGAAAGTATCAGATCAGGTTTGATCTTTTTTTTCAAAAGATATGAACCCATTGATTTTAAATCTTTAGAACCTCGTTTGCTCAGGCCCCGATCAAAATCCTTTTTATCTTCTTCGCTCCAGTCAGATTTTGCATGTCTGATAAGATATAGAGTTTTCATAGCAGCTCCTTAATCTGTTTTTCTCAATAAGACCAATACGACTCCGCCATTGCCAAAATAATGTTTTTCAATTGTATCAAATTTTATATCTTTAAGCAACCCGTCAAGCCCGCCAAGATTTATATATGATTTGAAATTGCGATAATGTTCTTTGCCGGCAATCCGCTCTATAGAATATATAAGCCATTTTGAGATAAATGATGTTTTTTTGCCCAATTCATAATCAACAATAAGCAAGTCTTTACTGCTGACACGAACCATCTCTTTTAATATTTGTTTAGCTGTTGCATGGTCTTTTTCGTGCAATGCAAATGAGGTCATCACTAGATCAAATTGATTATCGGCATAGCTGGTATGTGTTGCATTTTCAAAGCGGCATTTGGCTTTTATCTTGCCGGTTTTGGCAACTTGCAGCATATCTTTTGATATATCAATTCCCTCGCTGTCGATACCGTTGCGCTTGAGGAGTTTTATCTGATCGCCTGTACCGCAACAGACATCCAAAATGGCGTTGTATTTGCGGCGCTTGATCACATCAACGATTTTGTTGCGAATAGTACGCACAAAAGGATAGAGGAGTATGTCATAAACTTTTGATGTGTATTTATATTCTTCCATTACAGTATATTAGAACTTTTAATTTCAACCTTCGTGCACACTGTCATTTTTTTGGCTATTGGTTTTTTGTGTTGATCAATTGTTTGAGTATATCAAGTTCGACATTTAAAGAATCGTCTTTTAGTGTCTTCATCTGGCCCTCGTAATGTTTTGCAAACACACTAAAAAGTTTTTTATATCCATCGGAAACTTTCAATGCACAAGAGCCTCTTTCCCATTCTGACATCATTAGATACATTTGATGCGTTGCAGGATATGACAATACCCTTTTTTGCAATATAAGAGGCTTTTGATTGACCCATTTTGGCTGATCATGGCAATCCGCACGGCTATCGATGAGCCAATTCTTCATTAAATTGACGTAGTCACTCAAAAGTATCGCTTTGTGTATCCCGCTATTTTGACTATTTTCTATAATTACTTGCTGTTCATTGGAGCGTACAATGCCGTCTCGGTCTTTATAAGTTACTTTTAATGCTATATCGCCATTGGCAGCTTTTGTTTTTTTTAGTTTCAAAAGTACTATACCGCCTTTTGTGGTTTCTTCACTTTTTTTAGACGGAAATAGAGTATTGATCTTCATAATTTCTCCGGTTGCTTTGCTGGCATCCGGTGAGCCGTATACAGCATCGATGGCATAAGCTTTGCTTTCCAATTTCAAGGATAGATCATATACCAAAGGAGTCACCATATATTCAAACTCCTCATCAAGCACTTTTGCAAATCCTTCAGATGAATGGACACTATAATAATTCGCACCTTTTATTTTGCTCACAAATTCCACTAGATCGTTATTGAAATCTACTCCTATGCCTACAAATGTCGTATTTATACCTTGCTTGCTTGCATCTTCGGCCATTCCAAAAAGTCCTTTTTTGTCAAGCTCTCCAATGTTGGGCATCGCATCTGTGAGAAATATTATACGGTTTTCATATTCACTGTTTTTTTCTATGCCATCAAAAAGCTCTACTCCGGCTTTGTACCCTGCGCTCCAATTTGTGCCGCCTTTGTCTTGTATCTCTAATATATGTTTTTTGATCGCATCCATATCTCTAGCGGCTATGAAATTAAGCTTCATGGCTCTATATGCCCTATCGTCAAATAGAACCATGCCGCATTTATCGTCGCCTTTTAAGTGAGAAAGCATAGCTACAATTGATTCGTTGGCAACTTTCATTTTGCTTTTGCCGTTGTATGCCTGAACAACATCTTGCCTATTGCCGAATTTATCATAATAATATTGATCAAACGAGCTTCCCATTGAACCGGAAATATCAAGTACGATCACAAGATTGAGCTTTTTACGTTTAAAGTCGCTAGCTTTGATACCTGAATTGAGCCCGACGCTCAAAAAAACATCTTCTTCTTTTGTGAAAGGATTTGATCTTTTAGCAGATACATAGCTAGGGCAAAAAAGATCTTTGCATTCTCCTTTTAGTGCAGTATCAAAAAAGTGTTGATAAAATTGTCCTTCATATGTGATCGAATCAAGTTTTGGCAAAAAACCGCGATCTATATTTTCTTTGAAATTATTTGTATCTTTGGCTCCGCCTACAGCAAATCCAATGTTCCCGGCCGGCGCCATAGGGGACGGCATAGGCATACTGCGCATCATCATCCCGCTTTTTTCTAAAAGTTTTTCTGCTTCTTGCGTAGCATTGTATTCCCAATCATCTAAAGGTTTTGATTCTAGTGTGTTGATCGGCTTTGTTGTGTTGTCTTCGATCGGTTTTGCTGCGAATATAACACTAATCGTTATGATAAACAGCAAAAAAACTTTTTTCATATTATTCTCCTTTGGTATTTGTATTATTATAGCAAAAAATAATTAGCCGCACAGTTGAAAATATTATCTACATGCGACTAAGTCGCATCAGTTTTTAGAAATAATCTGATATAATCACTCTCATGAAACAAGATATACAAATTTCAAATATAGCGTCATTGCCGACGCGTCACGGTGATTTTCGCATCCAAGCCTTCAAGGACGGATGCCAAGAACATTTAGCGGTTTTTACGGATCCATTGCCTGATATTCCGATGGTCAGGGTGCATTCTGAATGTGTAACAGGTGATGTTTTCGGTTCACAAAAATGCGATTGCGGTTCACAGTTGGATGCAACATTAAAAATGATTGCCGAGCATGGAGGCATGGTCATATACCATCGCCAAGAGGGAAGAAATATAGGGTTGCTCAATAAAGTCAATGCATATGCCCTTCAAGATCAAGGATTTGATACCGTAGAAGCCAACCACCAATTGGGTTTTCAAGCTGACGAGAGAACTTATCATGCTATAGAATTTATTCTCAAGCATTTTGGACTAACAAAGATAAAGCTTATTACAAATAATCCAAAAAAAATAGAAAGCATAAAAGGCGTAGAGATAGCGCAGAGGGTTCCTATGATCACACCTCCTACAAAGTGCAATATAGATTATCTTAAGGTAAAAAAAGAGCAAATGGGGCATATGCTCTAATTAAAAGGGTATTTTTGAGCATAATTAACAGTCTAAAGGCAGAATCTATCGAATTGGATAACAAAATAATATCCAAGCTGGATACATTTGCTGCTTTATTATATGAATGGAATAAAATTCATAATCTTACCGGAGCGAAAAATATAAAAGCTATCCATGACAATATCATAGATGCTCTTTATCCGATTGATTTTATATCTTTTCCGAAAAATATTTTAGATGTAGGCACAGGAGCAGGCTTTCCGGGACTTGTGCTGGCTATTGCGTTGGCTAACTCTACTTTTGTACTTAGTGAACCACTTAAAAAAAGAGCTTCATTTTTGCGTTTTGCTATAATGGAATTGGGGCTTGAAAATGTAAAAGTTGAAGCTGTAAGGGTTGAAGAATTGAATGTCAAACCTTTTGATATGATAACTTCTAGAGCAGTTACAAATACAAATTTTTTACTGGAGCTTACAAACAAAGTTAGAGACAGCCATACTCAATACCTGCTATACAAAGGCAGTAAAGTTTTTGATGAGATCAATGAAGCATCGACTTATCAGCTGTGTTATGATATATTACAAAAAAACAGAAGAAATTATCTATATATAAAGAGTGTCGATGTGGCTTAAGGTTATCGTTTTTGGTTTAATATTGTTTGGAATATACAAGCTTTTCGGAGGCAAGTTGTTGTCTTCAAAAACATCACAAAAGGATGTGCAAAATATGATCGAGTGTGATATATGCGGTGCCTTTGTGTCAGAAAATGATCTCATAAGATTTAACAGTAAGCATTACTGCTCAAAAGAATGCAAAAATAATTCCAAGGCCTAATCATGCTAGTTTTTGGACACAGCCTCATCCCTTATAAAACTTGGTATAAAGTTAATTCTATCGATGATATATTAAATACTCCTGCAGGAAGTATTGTTTTATTGTCCGATTTGCAATACTCCAGTGAGATAGCATTGCATTGTATGAAAAACGATATACCTTATGCAGTAAAAACAATATCAATAAAAGATGCAGTAATCGCAGCGAATTTGGGTGCTTCTTATGCATTATGCAATATTGAAAATGTACAAGAGATACAAAAAACAGCCAATGAATATCTATGGAGTATGAAAATAATCACACTTATTGATGATGAAAATGAGATCCAATCCATTGCCATAATGGGAATAGATGGAGTGATTTTCAAAAATAGCATTTGTTAATGACAGCCAACTTGATCCAAATTTTTCTCCATTAAAATAATTAAAAACAATCAAGCATATATCTTTATACTATAATTAATTAATATATATAGTTTTTTTGTTATTTTTATTGACAAAACATAATAATTGATTTATCATATGAACAGGATTTAGATCCAAAATTTTAAAGAATATCTATCTAGATATTTTAAAGGACAAGAGATGAAATTAGAAAATACTATTGTTATTGTTGCAGATCTTGGAGAGTTAAAAGCTTATAAAATTCATGAAAATGACGGCGCTTTGAGCGGTGAATTTCCCAATTCGTACAGGCTCGAAATGATTAGAGATGAGAATTTTATAGAGGGCAGAAAAAAAATGGGAGAAACATTAAGTGATAGTACCGGTAGAATGATCAACGATACACTTGATGAACACGATGCAATACTTGAAAAAGATAATAGGGTTTTAAAAGATCTTGCCCAAACTATAGATAATATAGTAAAAGACGAAGAACCAAATCATATATTTTTGGCATTTCCAAAAGAACACAACAATCAATTGGTTGCGAAGCTCAGACATGACGTAAAAGAGCTCATAGAAAAAAATATACCTTCTGATCTAGTAAAAACAGACAAGAATAAACTTTTATCTCATTTTATAGGTTAAAAATCAAAAGTGCATATTCAAAGTAGTTACGATTTGCTTTACGCACTAAAAAAGTTAAATTATTTAGAAACTACTAGAGATTTTCTATGGTGGCCAAACAGCGGAACTTTTGAAGTAATTGTTGGCGCTATTTTGACACAACAAACCAAATGGGAGAAGGTGGAGGAGTCTTTATATAATCTGGAGAGATCAAACCTTCTTTCACTTGAATCATTAAGAAGCGGTGATTTGGAGCAAATAGCTGCTTGTATAAAACCCAGCGGATTTTATAATACAAAAGCCTATAGACTCAAAACTCTTAGCTGTAATATCCTCAAAGATTTCGGTTCTTTTAATGATTTTCAAAAAAATGTCACTAGGGAGTGGCTGCTGAAACAAAAAGGGATCGGCATGGAGAGTGCGGATTCTATACTTTGCTATGGCTGCAAAAGAGATATTTTGGTAGTTGACAGCTACACAGCAAGGCTTATTGAAGCTTTGGGATATAAATTTGATAACTATACACAACTGCAAAAATGGATGCAAGACGGCATAGAAAAGAATCTCCAAAAAGCAAAAGAACTTTATCGGCATAATTTCGAGTTATCCGTTATGTATAGCAGATTTCACGGTAAAATAGTAGAATATGCAAAAAAATATATCCGCGGCAAAAATGTAGATATCAAGCCGCTTCAAAATTTGATATAGTTTATTATCGGCTACAAGCTTTTCATTTGCGGCTTAAATTTATGTACTTGTAGTGCCTTGGCGTGTCATATCGTCAAGATATTCGCATATTGGGTTATCAGGATCATTGCAAATTGGAACGCTTGCCGATGATCTTAAAAGTTCTTTGTCCCCAAATATTTTGGAGGCATGTTCCCAGTTGACTAACGGCCAAAAATTATCTAGATATTTTGCACGCTCATTTCTGTAATCGATATAATAAGCATGTTCCCATACGTCACAGACAAGCAATGGCGTAAGATTGTGTTCTATAGGAGTGTGCGCATTTGATGTTGTGTATATTTGAAGTTTTTCATGCTCATCTATTATCAGCCAAGCCCATCCTGAGCCAAATTGTCCTATGGCGGCTTTTAAGAACGCTTCTTTAAAGGATTCCATTGAGCTAAACGTTTCATTTATTGCATTTAATAAGTGCGCAGACGGTTCTGTTTTTGTTGGGTTTAGGGAATTCCAATAAAAGTCATGATTGAATGTTTGTGCCGCATTATTAAAAATAGCACCGCTTGATTGACGGATAGTTTGCTCTAGTGACATCTCTTCGTATTCTGTATCCTTGATTAGTTCATTTAATTTATTCACATAACCGGCATGATGTTTTCCGTGGTGATATCTTAGTGTCTCTTCAGAAATATGTGGTGCCAAAGCATCCATAGCATAAGGTAATTCCATTAACGTATGTTTCATTTTTTCCTCCTAGATTATTAATTATGGGCTTGTAAACCTTGCCATATTTATTAAATCTCACAAGAGATTACCTCCAAACTCTTCAAATATTATACCATACAAGTTTGTCGTTTTTAAATTTAATTTATTTTTTTAGATAAGATAAATAAAAGCAAGAATGGCTTATGCACAATAGAGCAGATAAAATGGTTATTAGGGGAAAAAAGAAGAATAATTAACAAAACTAGCCTTCACGAGCGTAAAGGCTAAAAAAGATTATTTTAATTTTGAAACATAAGCAGCTACGTCAGAAAGTGCTTTATCATCCAAAGTTGCAACATTGCCTTTCATAACTGCACCCATACCGTTAGTATTTAGTGTGCCTGCTTTATAGCCTTGAAGTTTTTTCAACAATGCTGCTGAACTTTGTCCTGCGATAACCGGTGATTTGCCAAGAGCTACAGTTTTGCCGTTTGCACCGTGACAGCTTGCGCATTTGCTGTTATATGTTGCTGCGCCGTCAGCCATTAATATTGATGATGTTGCCAAAATAAGAGCAGAGATTGCTAATTTTTTCATAATTATCCTTTGAAAATATATTTAGTGATTTTTATTAATCAAATATATTTTATATCATCTAAGCTAATATTATATTTAATATTCAATTTTTTAAAAAAATATTAGATATATACGTGCAATATCGTATCTCATGAATCATCAAAATGGAAAGTAAACTTTTCTTGCCATCTCTTCATATTCGCTTTTACAATTACTATCCAGTGTGATACCGCCACCGCTTTTGTAATAAAGCTTTCCATCCTCTTTTTCTATATAACGGATAATAACAGCAGATTGAAGCGATGAGCCGTCATATATTCCAAATATTCCTGTGTACCATCTTCTATCATAATTTTCTACTTTATTGATTATATCAACCGTGCTTTTCTTTGGAGTGCCGCTTATAGATCCGGCAGGAGTGAGATTATCAAGTATATCACCTATTTGTGAATGCCAGTTGTCTGATAATGTTCCAGTGATATGTGAGCTGACTTGAAGAAGTTTTTCTTTACCTGCTTTGATACTGTCAATGTATCTGAATTTTTCTACTTTTATATCATCAGCTACCATACCAAGATCATTGCGCATTAAATCAACTATCATAGTATGTTCTGCCATCTCTTTTTCATTGGCCAATATCTGTTTTGCAGCATTTGGCAGTGATGCATCAATTGTACCTTTCATGGGATAAGTAGAGATCGTGTTATTTTCTATGGATATAAATTTTTCAGGAGAGAAACATATAAACTCGCCTTTGAAATATAATTTATATTTAGCTTTAGACGCACAAAATATTTCATGTAAATTCAAATCGGTCTCGATCGGCGTACAAAATGTCAGATTGAGCAGGTATGTGTTGCCTGATCTTATCTCTTCGATGACTTGATCAAATGTTTTTTTGTATTGTTTAAAGTCTATCAGGTTTCGTTTGAGATAATATGGTTTAGATAAATTTGCAGGCAAATAATTACGTTGTGATCCTAATTTATACAATATATCTTCATCTAGCCTGTTAAGCGAAGAGGCAAAAATACTCTGTTTGTCGTAAGAGATGATAAACAAAAAAGGTATCTTGCAAGCACCCAGATCATTGAGCGCTTTGATACCCTCAAGGTGATTATAATATGGCATTATGAATCAAGCAAGAGCATTTTTAATACCGCCATACGCACAAACACACCATTTGACACTTGTGTCAAGACCTTGCATCTTGCATCATTTAATACTTCATCAGATATATCAATATTCCTCATTACAGGACCGGGGTGCATTATGATGATATCACGATCACCTATGACTTTTGGTGTGATGCAAAAGTGCGATGCATAAGTCTCGTAATCATCAAATATCGGGGTTTTGTGACGTTCCAATTGGGCTCTTAGACTCATGATGGCATCCACATTATCTATAACATCTTGAAGATTATCATATTTTGCCAACTTAGTTTCGGTAGGCATAAACGGAGCAGGAGCTACTAAACTAACTTCTACGCCGAATCTTGGCAGTAAACTTATTGCCGAGCTGGCTACTCTAGAGTTTGCAATATCTCCTACTATAGCTATGCGTTTCCCCTCAAGAGAACCAAAATGTTCTTGCAGTGTAAATAGATCAAGCAAGCCTTGTGTAGGGTGTGCATAGTTTCCGGCCCCTGCATTGATAATAGGAGCCATATTCATATCTGCCAAAGCTTGCGGTATTTCATTGGAGGCATGTCGAATGATGACACCATCTGGCGCCATGGCTCCTAGATTAGCAAATGTGTCTTCTATGGTTTCGCCTTTGGATGTAGAGCTTTTCGATGGATCTAGATGCACAACAGCAGCTCCTAGTTTTTTGGCGGCTACTTCAAATGAACTTCTTGTTCGTGTAGAATTTTCAAAAAATAGAGTAAAAAGAAGTTTGTCGCGCAACAAGGCAGGCGGATTGCCATAATTTTTAAATCTAGAGGCATTTTGTAAAATATTGTTGATCTGTTCTGCGCTAAAATTGTCAGTTGTAATGAGGTGTTGCATAGTAGCTTCCTTATATATATTACAAAATTATATCAAAATAGCGTTTAGAGTTTTTGGTTTTGGAGGTTTGTTTTCCCGCCCAAAGGCGGATAAGGCTTTTTTAGTGTTAAGCCTTGTTTTTTAATTTATGAGTTAGCAAGTCTTTTTAGTCTTTCTTTGTATGCTGCCATATCAAAGTCTTTAACTTGTGCAACACCGTCAGCGATCGCAGCTTCGGCAACTGCGTAAGATACCCATTCCATAAGTCTTTTATCAAATGGAGAAGGGATGATGTATTCAGGGCCAAACACCATATCTGTTCTGTTGTGAGCTTTTGCTACATAATCAGGTGCAGGCTCTTTTGCTAGAGCTGCCAAGGCACGAGATGCTGCCATTTTCATGTTTTCAGTGATTTTAGTTGCTCTAACATCAAGCGCGCCGCGAAAGATGAAAGGGAAGCCCAAAACATTGTTTACTTGGTTGGCAAAGTCGCTTCGCCCAGTTCCGATGATAAGGTCGTCTCTTACTGATTTTGCAAGATCAGGCATGATCTCTGGTGTCGGGTTGGCACAAGCAAAGATGATAGGGTTGGCTGCCATAGAAGCAACCATTTCTTTGCTGATTTGCTCAGGGCCTGAAAGACCAAGTATCATATCCGCATTTTTAGCCGCATCTTCAGGTGTTCTGTCTTCTGTATCTATAGCGTAAGCTTTTTTCTGCTCGTTAAGGTCTGTTCTACCTGTATGGATAACGCCTTTAGAGTCAAGCATAGTGATGTTTTTAACACCAAGCTGTCTGTACATATTTGCACAAGCGATTCCGCTAGCTCCAGCTCCGATAACTACTACTTTAAGCTCTTCTGCTTTTTTACCGCTCATTTCAAGAACGTTAATAAGGCCTGCAGTTGTAATAACGGCTGTTCCGTGCTGATCATCGTGAAATACAGGCACATTACAAATTTCTTTTAATCTTGCTTCGATCTCAAAACATTTTGGAGCACCGATATCTTCGAGGTTGATACCGCCAAATGTATCAGCGATAGCTGCAACTGTAGCTATGATAGTCTCAGTGTCTTTTGTGTTGATCTCGATATCAACAGCATCAACTTTTGCAAATGATTTGAAAAGTACACATTTGCCTTCCATTACAGGTTTTCCTGCTAAATGGCCGATATCCCCAAGGCCTAGCACTGCAGTACCGTCAGAAATTACAGCTACCAAATTTCCTTTGTTTGTATAATCATATGCTTTGCTAATATCTTTTTCGATTTCAAGACAAGGATATGCAACTCCAGGGCTGTACGCCATTGAAAGTTCTTTTACTGTATCACATGGTTTTGTAATTAGTGTTCCTGTTTTTCCATTTGTATCAAATTCATTTTGAGCTTTATGATAATCTAGCGATTCTTGTTCAAATGTGGACATATTATTCCTCCTAGTTTAATTGTGTAATGATTATAGCTCTTTATTTGAGGTGACTTCTTGAATTGCAGTAAAGTTTTTTGGTTAATCTATTTTTGTGTGTATAGTTGAAACATATTTATTTAAATGCAATGGTTTCTGTGTAGATTTGTAGCCCATTTTGTACGCTCCACCATCCTGATGGCATAGAGTTATAATATGGCTTTGTTACTTTTGCGAAACTATCGATTTCTTCATATAGATTGACACACCAATCATACTCAAGATCTCTTGCTTTTAGAGCCTCGATCGATAAAAGTGTATCATTAATGCACCCAAGGCGCGATGGTGTAACCAACAGTGTTTTGGCACCAAAAATAGAAATCAGATCTATCATTTTGATATTACCTGTCACAGGTGTCATTAATCCTCCGGCACCTTCAATGATAAGTATATCGCAAAGCGAAGCAAGCTCTTGATATTTTGCCATGATGTGATCTATGTTTATGATTTTATTTGTATCGGCACAAAACGGAGCTGCAGGAAGTTTAAAAGTATAGGCTGTAATATCCTTTGGTTCTAATAAAGCAAAATCGGCATTATATTTTTTGCATTGCTCGATCAATAAAGATGCATCATGCGGTACATCCACTACTCCGGTCTCTATAGGTTTAAAAACACCGGCTTTTATGCCGAGGTTATTAAGCTCTTCTATGAGCTTGAGAGTGACAAATGTTTTGCCGACATTGGTACCGGTAGCTGTTATAAAAATAGGTTTCACTTGCAATTTTCCAAAAATTTTAGTATAAATAATGATTAAAATTTTAGTATAATAGTATTAAATAGTAGTAATTTTTTATAAAATAAATTTTGATCAGTAAATAGAATAAAAGACAGCTTTTATATATAGATAAAAAACAAAAGGAAAGACAGTGCCAAGAACCAATGTATCTTTAGAAACCGTTTATGCGCTTGATGAGCCAAAAAAATACAAAGTCATACTGCATAATGACAATTACACATCTATGGATTTTGTGATACATGTACTTATGAATATATTCCACAAAAATGCCCTAGAAGCACAAGAAATTATGCTTCAAATTCACGAAAAAGGAAAAGGCATCTGCGGTGTATATACGCATGAAATAGCGCAAACAAAAGTAGCACAAGTATCTAAGATTGCAAAGCAAAACAATTTTCCTTTGCTTGCAACCATAGAGGAGGAATGATCATGTATAGCGTATCACTCAAAGAAGTATTTGAAAATGCTTTAAACTTTGCCGCTGCGCATAGACATGAATATTTGACCGTTGAGCATATTATGCTATCCATTGCAAAAAGCCTTGAGGGCAAAGAGATATTGGAGCTCATGGATATAGACGTGGATGAGTATGCCAAAAATTTACAAAATTATATAATGGAAAATACTCCTTTGCTGCCCGAGCATGGCGAGCCCTCGCAGACCGTTTCGCTCTCAAAGGCACTTAATGACATGATATCCCATTTGCATAGTTCTGATAGGAGTCAAGCAGGTATAGGAGATATGTTAGCAGCCGTATTTTTGCAAGAAGAGGCATATTCAGTTTATTTATTGCAAAAAGAGGGGATTGACAGACTGGATATACTAGAGATCATTTCACATGGCGGGTTTGATGAATCATTGGAAAATCAAGACGAAGAACAAAATGAGGATTCATGGTTGGCTCTTTATTGTGTAGATCTTACTGTATTGGCAAAAAGCGGCAAGATAGATCCGGTCATAGGCAGATCAGGCGAGATCGAAAGAGTTATGCAAACTCTTTGCAGAAGAAAGAAGAACAATCCCATTCTTGTAGGAGAAGCAGGAGTAGGAAAGACTGCTATAGTAGAAGGATTGGCCCTCAAAATCGTTAACAATGAAGTGCCTCAGATACTTCAAAATTCACAAATTTTTGCTCTTGATATGGGGGCATTGGTAGCAGGCACAAAATATAGAGGAGATTTTGAAAAAAGGTTAAAAGGAATACTCAAAGAGATAGAAAGCATTAAAGACGCGATTTTATTTATTGATGAGATACATATGATCGTAGGTGCAGGAGCTACAAGTGGCGGCAGTATGGATGCTTCGAATCTGCTTAAACCCGCACTTGCGAGGGGAGAATTTAAATGTATAGGTGCTACTACATTTGCCGAATATCGTAATTTCTTTGATAAAGACAAAGCACTATCAAGAAGGTTTGCTAAAATAGATGTTAATGAGCCTAGCTTTGAAGATACATTGCTGATACTCAAGGGTGCCAAGGCTAAATATGAAGCATTTCATCATATTGCATTCACCGATGATGCACTCAAAAGAGCTATAGAGTTGTCAATTAGATATATTCATGACAGATTTTTGCCGGATAAGGCTATGGATATCATAGATGATGTGGGTGCAAATTGTGTACTTAACAATAAAAAAGATATTGTTATCACATCAAAAGAGATAGAAGCTAGTGTCGCAAGATCTCTTTCATTGCCATCTGCAATTGTAAGCAGTGACGATTTGACCAAAATCGCTTCGTTGCAAAGCGAGCTAAAATCAAAGATCATTGATCAGGATAAGGCTGTAGATGCATTATGCAGTGCAATCAAACGTTCATATGCAGGACTTAGCGGAGAACATAAGCCTATAGGCAGCTTCTTGTTCGTAGGTCCAACAGGGGTTGGCAAAACAGCACTTGCCGTAGAATTAGCCTCATCTATGCAGATGCATTTTGCCAGGTTCGATATGAGCGAATATATGGAAAAACATACGATCAGCCGTTTGATAGGAGCGCCTCCGGGGTACGTAGGCTTTGAGCAAGGAGGTTTGTTAACCGAGACCATCAAGAAGCATCCCCATGCAGTATTGCTTCTTGACGAGATAGAAAAAGCACATCCTGATATTATGAATATATTATTGCAAGTGATGGATAATGCAAAGTTGACCGACAATAACGGTGTTGTCAGCGATTTTAGCCACGTAGTACTTATTATGACATCAAATCTAGGTACCAAAGAAGCAAGTGTTATGGGTTTTGCAAAAGATGAGAGCGTCAAAACGGACACTGCACTCAAGGGCTTTTTTTCACCTGAATTTCGCAATCGTCTAAGCGCAGTTATAGAATTTGCTCCTTTATCGATACAAAGTTTGGAGCGAATTGTATCGCTTGAGATCGCCAAACTCAATACTGTTTTGGCACCAAAAAAAGTAATAGTCAAACTTACGCCTAAAGCCAAAGAGTACTTAGCCAAAGAGAGCTATGATATAAAATATGGAGCCAGACATATAGCTAGAATTATAGATGAGCGGATAAAAGAGCATTTGAGTGACGAGATATTGTTTGGCAGACTTAAAAATGGAGGCAAGGTAACTGTTGGACTTAAAGCAAACCATTTGGAGTTTTCATTTGGAGTATAGATATGGCATCTATGTTTGATGATGACTATCTGATATCGCCCCTTGGGATGGATCATATCTTTCCAAATCCTAGGAATGCTTCTGATGAAGGGCTATTGGCCTTTGGCGGAGATTTATCTCCAAGCCGTCTATTGACAGCTTACAAAAAAGGAATCTTCCCTTGGTATAGCAAAGGAGATCCTATTCTTTGGTGGTCGCCGGACCCTAGATTGTTGTTATATCCATCGCAATTTAAAGTATCCAAATCATTTCGCAAAACACTTAAAAGTAAAAAATTTGAAGTAAAATTCGATACAAATTTTTCTGATGTTATAAGAGCTTGTGCCTATACACCAAGAGAAGGACAAAACAGTACATGGATATTGCCGGAAATGCAAGAAGCATATCTTGAACTGCATAGACAAGGGTTTGCGCATAGTGTAGAGAGCTATATAGACGGCAAATTGGTGGGAGGATTATATGGTATTGCAATAGGAAAAGCTTTTTTTGGCGAATCTATGTTTTCTCACGTCAGTGACGCGTCTAAAGTTGTATTTAAAGCACTAAGTGATGTTTTAGCTCTGAGAAGCTATGATTTCATTGATTGTCAAATACCTACAGAACACTTAAAAAGTTTAGGGGCTGTTGTAGTGTGTCGAGATGAGTTTTTAGACTCGCTCAAAGCTACTATTAAAAAGCCGGGCGATTTGGGCTCGTGGCAACACTATAAATGGGAGTATAACGATGCTGGATAGAGACATACCATTCTCTTTGTGGTTGGATTTTGTAGAGCGAGATTTTATAAAAACCAAATTTGTTGAATTGATTGAAAAACGTATAATAAATGGAGCTACAAGCAATCCGTCTATATTTGCATCTGCTATTATGCATTCACCTGCATATAAAGAGCAGTTAGCATCCCTGGAAGGCAAAAGCGCAAAAGAAAAATATGAGGCACTTGCTATTGAAGATATCAAACTTGCAGCCCAAGCACTAAGGCCTCTATATGATGAAGGACATGACGGGTATATCAGTATAGAGGTAGATCCATTCTTATCTCACGACACCAAAGCCACAGTACGAGAAGCTAAAAGACTTTTTAAAGCTATCGGCGAGCCGAACGTAATGATGAAAATACCTGCTACCCCAGAAGGATACAGTGCCATGAGACAACTTCTTAGCACGGGAATTTCTGTAAATGCTACACTTATTTTTTCTTTATTGCAAGCTAAAAAATGCCTTAGAGCCATGAAAAAAGGCCTTAGTGTGTTTGAAAACAGCGGCGGCAGAAGGGCCAGGGGAGTTATATCTGTATTTGTCAGCCGTTTTGACCGAATGCTTGATCCTAAACTAGAAGCTCTTGGCATAGAGACGGCCAAAACAGGTATCTATAATGCTGCTAGAATATATAACATGATAGAAGAGAGCCATACACCTAGTGTGAGAGCGTTATTTGCCAGCACCGGTGTCAAAGAGGGCGAAAACTTACCTGAAGATTATTATATTTCCGAGCTTTACGGCAGTCATGCTGTTAATACCGCTCCGCTTAGAACGATCTATGCTTATATGGAACATCCGCAAGAATCTTTTGTACTGCCTATAGACAAAAGTATCATTTCTGCACATTTTGCCAAGCTAAAAAATGCCGGTATTGTAATGAGTGAAGTTTATGAAACACTTCTTGAAGAGGGGCTTAGATCATTTGAAGTCTCTTTTGGACAAATGCTAGAAAGCCTAAAATAAGATCAAAATCTTTGTTAAGCTATATCTTTTATCATAACATCCCATGATGTGTATGATAAAAGATTTTACATTCTACTTTTTATATTGACACAAAAAGATATCGTTTATTGTTTATTTTTGTCATAAGGGCGATAGGCCAAAGCTACTCTCCATTCCATGCCGTGCAGCAATACGCTTTGCCATATTACATTTTTGATTACTTTTTCTTTAGATCCAGGCGCTAAAAAGATGTACCTGCCTGATCCAGAGGATGCGGATGCTACTTTTTTCCCCAATGTCAATAAGCTTTCATATTCGGAATACATCGGGTCGCTAAAGAGGTTTCTGCCGATTTCATCACTGTCTTGATCATAAATAAGTGTGCCGTCTTTTTGCATGATCCAAAGCTCATAATCATCAGGAATTATATTTTGTTTGAGAATAGATCTGATAAATAGCTCAGGGCGGATTAATACGCTAACGGAGCCTATGAAGTTTTTTTGATTGTCATATACCGGATAGGCTAAGTCCACTGCCAAAAACCCTTCTGCAGCCTTAAATCCGCCGCTAAAAACAGGCACTTTGTTTTTGCGAAGTGCAGCAACATGTTCTTGAGAGCTGATATCAATACCTTCAAAATTCTTATAATCTCGCGGTTCTATATAACGCATAACACCTTTTAAGTCAATAAAAGCGGTTTCTACTGCGTCATGGTTTTTATCAAGTATGGAAACAAGTACTTTTCTAATCTCTGCTTCATTATTGACATCAAAGCTGCTTGATTTGATCAATACAGAAGTTGAATCGTCGATAGTATTCAGCCTTTTTTGAAGATTGGGCACAAAACGTTTTAACGAAATATTTAACAGGGGAGCAGCCTGGATCTTTGAGCTGTCAGTATCTACTAAAATTATCTGCCAAGGCATATTTGAGAGTTTACGATAATGTGCATATTTGAGACCTTTTTGCTCATACTGTATAGTTCCGCTTTTTTTTGTCGTGAGAGTTTGAGATAATGTTTCTTGCATGGTTTTGTTGACACGCATAAAAACATTTGTAAATATTATGTCGTTATTTTGATCGAGCATCGTATCGCCTTTGTTATCTAGAACAAACCATGTATAGTTTTTAGATATAGCAAAATCGCGATCTAGCTGAGTATAAAGTTCATCTAAAAAAACAGAAGTACCAAGAGCTCCGATAACTTTTTTGTCTACTGTAATTGGAACAGCCAATACCACAGATTTTTTTCCTGATGAACGGCTATAAAGCGGATATCCTTTTACCTGATTTCCTGCAAACAATGATTTAAAATATGTCCTATCGCTTAGATTTAGGTTGGTATAATCTTGTGTAACGGTATAATAATTACCATCAGGAAGGACAAAAAAATAAACTCCTGGCAAGTTTGGAGAAATCTTTTCAAGGCGGGCTTTAATTTTTGTCCAATCAGCGCTTTTAGCTTCAGGGCTAGCGGCTATAAGCTCTAGAGATGTTATAGCATTTGTAAAAATAGAGTCAAGATGATTAGCAGCGCCATTAAGTGTTGTATTGAGTTCGGTATCGGGTAATCCTTGTTTTGGCACTTGAGCCCATGCGAAACTTGCAATTAGAAAAGAAAATATTATTGAGATCATCGTTTTCATAAACTTCTCCTTTTTGTTATAATACATCTTATTTATTGATATTTAGCTAAAAAATATTATATATTACAAGATAATAAAATATTTTATTATTATATTAATTTTTATAATTATATAATTTGAAAAAAGGATTATTATGATTTCCATTTCTCATCTTGAAGCTGCCTTGGCTGCAGTAGACGCTGAAATTAATGCTCTTTTGTACAATAATATTATTTCTGCAAGAGAAAAAGATGAAAAAATGACGAGACTATTAAAAGAGAGCAAGGTACTCAAAAAAGCCCACGAGGATATATGCTGTTTAAAAGAAAAAATATCAAAAAACAAAAAAATCAATAAAGAAATAGATCAAAAATAAGAATAAGGGTTATTTTATCAGCCAAAAAGGCTGATAACAGCTGAAGATATCATACGTTGGTATGATCATCACCTTTTTCAAACAGAGTTTCTACTCTCCTGAAATGTGCCATATTAAAAGCAGTAAATTTATATCCGATATAGATGATCAGTGGCCATGAAGCCAACCAGATCAATGAAGTAGTATAATCAACCATAGTATATCTCCTTAATAATGGTGTTCGCCAGAAGATGTTATCTCATCCTCGGTAATTTTAACACGGTCCATCAAATACCATACATATGAAATGTAAGCCAAAACAAAAGGTACCATCAATGATGCATACGACATTGCCGTAAGAGTATAGTGGCTTCCGGATGAATTCTCTATTGTCAGTGAGTATTGCATATTATATACCGATGGATAACAAACAGTTCCATTTAACCCAACATTTAGTAATAATGCCACAATTGTCAACCACATGTTTTTAATGCACTTTAAGGAGAGATTATGAAAGAAATGATTATGATTTACAAATGTAAAAAAAGGGTATTTGATGAGCAAGAAACGTAATTATTCAATCAAGCCTACAAGTTTTTCGTTTGGTCCGTTAAGTCATAAGCCAAAAGAGATGCTATTGCTTTCTGCCGATGAATTAGAAGCCATGGTATTGGCCGATTTTAAAGGACTATATCATGAGGAATGTGCCAAAGAGCTTGGCGTGTCGCGTCCTACATTTGCCAAGTTGATCAAGCGTGCTAGAAAAAAAATGACCGAAATGGTAATGTTTGGCAAAGGTATTTCTCTTGTTGATAAAAAGCGAAGTTTTACGGTTGTTTTCCCTACTAACAATCGTTCTACGATTCATCCGCATTTTTTGAGTGCAAAACATTACGCATTTGCAAAAATTGAAAATGGTTCCATTACATCAATAACCTATAAAAACAATCCTGTATATATAGAAATGGAAAACAGAGGCATTGATATACTAAATGATGAAAGTGCAGCAGGGCTTTCTGCCGGAAGGGTCATTCCTCCGCTGCTTGAAGGGGCTGATATTCTCGTTGTTCGTTCAATTGGGGATGGTATACGACGAAATATCGAAGGAGCGGGTATCAATATTGAAATAACCGAAATGATGGATATTGATTCAGTGATCGAATATTTGATGTAATGAATAAATTGTAAATATCATTTAATGCATTTAGTTTAATTTTATATGAATATCAATGATATGCTCTTATGCTATAATTTAGTAAAAAATCAAGGAACCCTTGTATGAAAATAACGAAAAATATTCTTGTGAATATACAATATCGTCTAACAGATGAAGAAAATAATCATCTGAACCCCAACGACGATGAGCTTATATATCTTCATGGCGGCTATGGACATATTTTTGAAGATCTTGAAAAAGCACTTGAAAGCAAAGAAGTTGGAGATAATTTTAAAGTAACGCTTTTGCCGCAGAGAGCATTTGGTCTTTATAGAGAAGATCTTGCGGTTAAAGAATCGATCGATGAGCTTCCTGAGGATATTTTTATAGGAATGGAGCTTGACGGGATGGATGAGGTATCCAATGAAACACTGATCTATACGGTTACTGATATAGAAGATGATTTTGCTATTTTAAATGCGAATCATCCATTTGCAGGGCGCACCGTAACTTTTGAAGGGACTGTGATGGAGCTTCAATCTCTTAGTGATGAAGAAGCAGCAGCTCTTTTGGCATACGAAGAGGAACATCACTCCCATTATGACAAATAAAAAATAGGTGATGTTTTTGAAATTTTAAAACAATTTCTCTGACATCTTATTTTTTAGAACCATGCACAAATATTCTTATTTATCCTCTTCATAAATAGATAGGGAAGGAAAGGCAAATTCAAGGTCGTTTTTCTCTAAAATATTCATAATTTTAAACATCACATCTTGTTTTACTTCCAGCCATTCGTTCCAAACAACTGAGCTGGAAAAACAGTATACTAAGATGTTGATGCTTGAAGCCGCAAATTCGTCCAGATACACAAGCAATGTTTTTTTGACTCCGTATACATCATCTTGAGAAACCAGTTTAAAACCACTGTTTTCATATTGATGTATAGTGTTTGAGGTCGCTATGTTTGGATGATTTTCAAGCATCGTTCTGATCTCTTCGATTGTATTCTTGATATCATCAGGTTTTGAGTCATACTTAACTCCAAGGCTAATCTTGATCCGTCTGCCGACTGTTCTTCTGCTCCAGTTTTTTACGTCATCATTGACCAGTGTGGAGTTCGGTATTGATATAAGGGCATTATCAAAAGTTCTAAGGGTTGTTACACGCAGTCCTATTTCCACCACTGTCCCTTCGGATGGACCAACCTGGATCCAGTCTCCTTGAGCAAAAGTATCACTGACAAGGATTGAGATAGTTGCAAAAAAGTTTGCCAATGTATCTTTAGCAGCAAGGGCAACTGCCAAACCACCGATTCCAAGCCCTGAAAGAATAGCGGTAAGATTAACCCCCATTAGTGTCATGGCGACTAGTATCCCTACTAATATTATAGCAAAATTGAGTATCTTTAGCCCGACATTGATTACTTCATTTTTGACGTGTGTTTTTTTATCGATATGCTTTATTTTGATATCTACGATTGTGTTGATAAGTATATAAATCAAATAAGTGCTTAAAGCAACATATATGATATTAAAAATTTGTCGCAAAGGGTCTAGGAAAGAAAAATCGTTGTATATATAAATGATCAGATCAAAGTTCATAATAATAACCATAATTTCACTAGGCTTTCTCAATCTTAAAATAATATCTTTTGAATAATTTTCAAGACTTTCGATTTTCAAGAGACCTTTTTCTAAAAAATCAAATACCATTTTTCTGATAAAATAGATAGCCCCGATACTCACAAGGATAGCTATCAATTTTATAACTATGGGGTCGTAATTATTTAAAAATAAGATCTGTTCTTGTATAAATTTTTTAGATTCCATTTAGGTTCCTTTTTTATTGGCATGTATTTTATCGATTTATACTCTATTGAAATAGGATGAAAAACATTAGATTTTTTTAAGGCTACAAGTTGAATAAATTATTTTACAACAGTTTAAATAAAACCAAGCAAGTCGCTCATTGATTTTAAATTGTTTTTTATTATTTTGCATTGTGAAACATTGAGTGTCAAAGTATAGAATTAAACAAATGACATAATATCTCGCAATTTGATGCAACACAATACACTAAGGAGTATTGTAAGATTTTTTTAATAACTTTTGGATATAATGTTTGCCTATTTTATACAAAAGGAATCCAATGTTAGAAGGTATCGTTAGAGAGAGTATCGGTTCAGGCAATGCAAAACGCCTAAAAAGAGATGGTTATCTAATTGCCAATATTTATGCTAATGGCGTAGAAAGCGTTTTTGCAGCATTTAAAAAAGGTGATTTTATCAGAGCAGCAAGAGCAAAAACAACTCTTACATTGCCAGTAAAAGTTGATGGTAAAGAGTATAATGCTGTTATTCAAGAGTATCAATTTCATCCAGTAACTGGTGACATCACTCACGTAGATTTGCGTGTAGCACTCCCTGGTGTAGTTACGGATTATTTAGTTCCTGTTAAAACAACTGGAACACCAAAAGGTCTTAAAAATAAAGGCGTACTTATCCAATCTAAAAAAAGATTGAAACTAAGAGGTGCTATTGAGGATATGCCTGCAGATATCACTCTTGATGTAACTGATCTAGATCGTGATGATTCTATTTTGGTACGTGATATACAAGCTCCTGCAAACACACGTATCATGGACAGAAGCCATGTTGCGATCTGTGGTGTAATTAAGTCTAAATAATGTGGCTTTTCGTAGGTCTAGGCAATCCCGGTCAGGCTTATGAAAATACAAGACACAATATTGGCTTTATGGCCATTGATGTGCTTTTGGCACATCACTCTACACAAGAAATTTCAAAAACCTCATTTCATGGCAAATTATATAAATCGGCTAATGCGCTATATCTAAAACCGACTACTTTTATGAATCTATCTGGTAAAAGCGTGCAAGCTGTCGCAAATTTTTACAAGATCGATTTAGAGCATATCGTAGTCATTCATGATGATCTGGATTTGCCATTCGGAGCCGTAAGATTTAAAAGAGGTGGCGGAGACGGAGGGCACAACGGGTTAAAATCGATTGATTCAATGATAGGTAAAGATTATCTGCGTTGTCGCATAGGCATAGGCAAACCGGTTCATAAAACAGAAGTAGCTAGTTTTGTTTTGGGCTCTTTTGATCAAAAGCAAGAAGATACTTTAGAAAAATTATTAGATCATACCTCAAATGCATTGTTGCAAATTGACAAAAAACCGATTAATCAGATACAATCTCTCTATTCACTCAAAAGCATTGAGGATTTAAAATGACATTAATTCCAAAACTTTATTTTTTGTATATAGCCAAACTTTATACAAAAAATTTTTTAGTCATTTTGCTTGGTATGTCTTTGATGTTTGTTTTGATCGATTATCTGGGGCATGCAAATAAGGTCAGCGGTTCGACGAATCAGCTAATAATGTATGTTTATTATATTTGGCAAAGTTCATTGACCATGCTATATCCTTTGGCGCTTGTATTTGCGGTTATTGTAACCAAGATGAATTTGGTCAAAAATAATACAATGGGCGCCTTGCACTCTTTTGGTTATAGCAAACGCACGCTTTTTGCTCCGATATTCACCGTCGGTGCGATTGTTTATATAGTTTTTGTATGGCTGCAAACATCATCTTTTGTTTATGCCAAAGACGAAGCCCAAATGCTTATAGGAAACGGAAGTGCAAGAGCTTCTAAAAATCTTTTTTTTAAGTATAATGACACTTTTGTATATATAGATAAGCTTGATCCCGTAGCTAAAAAGATTATTGGAGTTTCACTTTTTAAAACCGATAGAGACCATATAGAATATACCATGAAGGCACCATATGCTTTATACAACGGCAAGTCGTGGGATGTGCATAATGTCGTTATGTACCGCAACCACTACACTAATGGTTATTTGGATAGATACTCTATAGAGCAATATAAAACCATGACTACGCTAGACGGTTATAAACCTGCCATTATGGAATCAATAAATGAAGGCAGTTCGCTAACGCTGATCGATGCTTTTGGTACATGGGAGCTTTTTGAGAGCCAAGGACTTAATTCTGACAAGATAAGAGCAGGCATATATGACAAGGTTGTATTCCCTCTTTTTGCTTTTAGTCTGATGGTACTGCTTTTTTTTAAGATACCATTTTTGAGCCGCTTTGGCAGTATAGCAAAAATCACCACAATATCGCTCGGAGGAAGCTTGCTTGCATGGGGTACTCTTATGGGGCTTTCTTATCTAGGGGCGAACGGTGTGGTAATGCCTGAAATATCCTCATTTGTACCGATAATGCTTTTGAGCGGATATGCAATAATGGAATATTTTGCAAGAGAGAGCACTGTATAGAAGATTAAACCAAATAGAGGCAATATTTGGGTAAAATCGCACATTAAATAATTAGGAATTTTAGATATGACACTTGATTTTTCGGCACTCGCAAAGAAATATGATACTCCTTTGTATGTATATGATTTTGACTATATCGAAGATAGATATCGTGCTCTCAAAGAGGCATTTAGCGGTCAAAAATCACTAATCAATTATGCCGTAAAAGCTAATTCAAATCTTTCGGTAATATCTCATTTGGCTAAGATGGGAGCAGGGGCGGATTGTGTGAGCATAGGGGAAGTAAAAAGAGCCCTCATGGCAGGAGTTGACAAATATAAAATAATCTTTTCAGGCGTTGGCAAAAAAGATGAAGAGATACATGAAGCGCTTAAACAAGATATTTTGCTTATTAATTTAGAGAGTGAAGCAGAGATGAAGAGAGTAGAAAGCGTGGCTGCATCTCTTGGCAAAGAGGCCAGGATCTCTATTAGGGTTAATCCAAACATTGATCCTAAAACACACCCTTATATCTCAACAGGATTGCATGACAACAAATTCGGTGTAGAGATAGATGTAGCTAAGCGCATGTACATATATGCGAAAAAATCAGCCAATCTTAATCCTGTGGGTATACATTTCCATATTGGTTCCCAGCTTACAGAATTGGAGCCAATAGCCGAGGCATGCGGTATAGTAGCAGATCTGGCTAGAACATTGAAAGCTTTGGAGATCGATATACGGTTTTTTGATGTAGGCGGCGGATTGGGCGTGGTATATGATAATGAAACAACTATAAGTGTAAAAGAATATGCCGATATGATCAAAGAAAAAACCAAAGGATTAGACGTTACACTTTTGTGTGAACCAGGACGATATATGGTGGCAAATAGCGGGTATTTTTTAACCAAAGTATTGTACGAAAAAAGAAATGACACAAAAAGATTTGTTGTTGTAGACGGTGCCATGAATGATCTTTTGCGCCCAAGCTTGTATGAGGCATATCATAAGATCGAAGCATTAAATAATGAAAGCGAAAAAACACCGGCAGATGTTGTTGGTCCGGTGTGCGAAAGTGGCGATTTTCTCGGCAAGGGAGTTTTGCTGCCGCAATTAAATCATAATGATCTGCTTATAGTGCATAGCGCAGGAGCATATGGATTTAGCATGTCAAGCAATTACAATACTAGAAACCGTGCAGCTGAGGTTGCTGTTGAAAACGGCAAAGATAGATTGATCAGGGCTAGAGAAACCTTTGAAGATCTAATAGCGCTTGAAAAAGAGTTTTTGGTATAATAAGGCATAAAGGATATATCATGGACTTAGAATCATTGCGTCGAAAAATTGATAGCATAGATGATGAAATTTTACGCCTACTAAACGAACGAATGGTATATGTCAACCAAGTAGGAGAGATAAAGACCAAAGTTGGCGGCGCTATATATCGACCAGAAAGGGAACAAGCCATAATCAATCGTTTGGTTGAAAAAAGCAAAGAGCAAAATGGAGCATTGGACAGAAGAGCAATAGAAGCTATTTTTTATGAAATAATAGGTGTTGCCAAAGATTTAGAAAGAGCAGAAAAGGTAGCTTATCTTGGACCAAAGGGTACCTTTACACACCAAGCCGCCGAGATGCGTTTCGGATCGATCAAGGAATATCTGCCATTAGCGTCAATATCATCCGTATTTAAAGCAGTTGATAGCAACCGGGCAGCTTACGGTGTTGTACCAATTGAGAATTCAACAGACGGTATCGTTGGAGAAACATTGGATTTGCTAGGTGAGTATGATCTCAAGATTTTGGCCGAAATTTATATGCCTATACATCATTCTCTATGTTCGTTGGCTTTGTCTTTGGATGATATTACAAAAATATATTCAAAAGATATTGCTTTTGGACAATGTCGTAAATTTTTGAGCGAACATAGACTAGATAGCGTGGAATTAATTCCGGTAGAATCCACGGCAAAAGCAGCCGAACTTGCAAAATTAGATCCCGCAAGTGCAGCAATCTGTCCGCATATTGCAGCTAAAATTAATAATTTACCGGTAATTTTTGATAATATAGAAGATATGCATGATAACAAAACCCGTTTTGTTATCATTGGCAAATTCGATAGCAATCCAAGCGGAAATGACAAAACATCAATTTTGGCAAAATTATCCAATAAGCCAGGATCTTTAGTAGAATTTTTGAGAGAATTTGAAAAGGCAGGTATTAATCTGACTAAAATAGAAAGTCGTCCGGCAAAAGAAAATAAAGCATTTTCATATTGGTTTTATATAGATTTTGATGGTCATTTTAAAGATGGTAAAATCGAAAAAATTATAGGAGATAGAGCTGATATAAAATGGCTCGGAAGTTATGTAAAGGCAAATGATGAAGTTTAATAAAACATTAGAAGATATAACATTATACGAAGCAGGCAAACCAATAGAATTGGTAGTAAGAGAGTTTGGCATTGATCCAAAAGACGTTGTCAAATTGGCATCCAATGAAAATCCGTTAGGCACATCGCCAGCGGTTGCAAATGTTATAAGCGAACATGCCTCAAAAGCGCATTTATACCCAGATGACAGTATGTACGCGCTTAAAGAGGGATTGGCAGAAAAATTTGGTGTTAGCAGCAGCGAAGTTATAATTGGAGCCGGAAGCGACCAAATATTGGAATTTATAGCTAGATCCTTATTGTCTCCGGAAGATTCTGTATTGATGAGCAGGGTTACATTTGCAATGTACGAGATATATGCCAAACAGATGGGGGCAACTATTATTCGTACACCAAGCTATGTGCATAAAGCAGATGAATTTATAGAAGCATACAATAAATACAATCCAAAGATCGTATATTTGTGCATACCAAATAATCCAATCGGTGATTGCATGCCAAAAGCTGAGGTTCTAAAAGTAATTGATGCCGTAGATAAACACACTTTGGTAGTTATAGACGGAGCTTATATGGAATATGCTTCATATAAAGATAAGACTTGCGAAGTCACCACAAAAGATATATTAAAATATCCGAATGTTATATATCTAGGCACTTTTTCTAAAGCTTACGGACTTGGCGGTATGAGAGTAGGATACGGCATAGCCAATGAAACACTTATAAGACAAATCGCAAAAATGAGGCCGCCGTTTAATATCGCCTCACTCTCATTGGCTGCTGCAATTGCTGCGTTGGGAGAAGATGAATTTATAGCTAGATCTCTTGCATTGCATGAAGAACAGCTTCTTAGATATGAAGAGTTTGCCGTGCTTAACAATATCAGTTTCATTCCTAGCTATACCAATTTTATCACTTACTTGCTCGATGAACCGTTAAATTCGACACAGATTGCAGATGCATTGCTAAGAAAAGGCGTGATTATCCGCAATCTAGCTAGTTATGGATTAAATGCCATTCGTATTACTATCGGGACTGCCGAGCAGAACGACAAATTTTTTCAATATTTTTCAGAGTTAATTGCTTCTAAGTAGCGAAGATGAAAAACATTAAAAACTATTCTATAGATGAATTGGATGAATTGGCTGTTGAGATTAGAGATAAGATATTAGCAACAGTGAGTAGTACGGGAGGGCATTTGAGCTCTACGCTGGGAGCAACCGATTTAATTATAGCGATGCACTATGTATTTGATGCAGACAAGGACCCGTTTATATTTGATGTAAGCCATCAAGCATATGCGCACAAACTTCTTACGGGTCGATGGGATTCATTTGATACTCTCCGTAAATTTAACGGATTAAGCGGATATACTAAGCCAAAAGAATCTAAATATGATTATTATATGGCGGGCCACAGCTCTACTTCTATTTCTCTTGCTGTTGGAGCAGCCAAAGCTATAGCACTAAAAGGCGAAGAGAGAATACCGGTGGCCCTCATCGGGGATGGAAGTATGAGTGCAGGTATGGTTTATGAAGCGCTCAATGAGCTAGGAGATCGCAAGTATCCCGTTGTGATCATACTTAATGATAATGAGATGAGTATAGCCAAACCTATAGGTGCAGTTAGCAAATTGCTTTCACAAACAATGGCAAGCTCTTTTTACCAAAAATTCAAACATTATGTAGAAAAAGCTCTTGATCATTTGCCAGACAGCGCTATGTATATAGCAAGAAGATTCGAAGAATCACTCAAGCTTATTACTCCGGGTATACTATTTGAAGAGATGGGAGTTGAGTATATAGGGCCAGTTGACGGGCATGATATAAATGGCTTGATCGAAACATTTCAAATAGCAAAAGAATTAGGCAAACCGGTTATTATACATGCTCAAACCACCAAAGGCAAAGGTTATGAGATAGCAGAGGGTACCGGCAAAGAACATTGGCACGGTGTCGGCTCTTTTGATATTTCAACAGGTAAACCGAATAAAAAAAGCAGTGAAAAAAGTACTACTGCAATTTTTGGCGAAACGCTTTTGACTCTTGCCAATAAAGATGACAAGGTAGTAGGAGTAACTGCAGCTATGCCAAGCGGTACTGGGCTGTCTGAAGCTATGGAAGTATATCCAAACCGTTTTTGGGACGTTGCAATTGCAGAGCAACATGCGGTAACATCTATGGGACCATTAGCAAAAGAGGGATTTAAACCATTTTGTGCAATTTACTCTACATTCTTGCAGCGCGGATATGATCAGGTTATTCATGATATTGCTCTCATGAATGTAGGAGTCGCATTTGCTATAGACAGGGCAGGTATAGTAGGGGAAGATGGAGAGACCCATCAGGGGGCTTTTGATATATCATTTTTAAGAGCAATCCCAAATATGACTCTTTTTGCTCCATATAATGAAACGACCATGAAACTTGCGATGGAATTTGCAAAAGATTTTCAAACGCCATGTGCATTTAGATACCCTAGAGGTGCATTTATAGCAGCAGATCGTGCATCTGTACCATTCGAGCTGGGCAAGGCTGATATTATTCAAAACGGAGAAGAGATAGTATTTGTTGGCTATGGCAACGGAGTGGGGCGTGCTTTGGAAGTTGCGAGTATAGTTGACTTTGCTCCTACTGTTGTAGATTTGCGTTTTGTAAAGCCTCTTGACAAAACATTGCTGATATCACTTGCAAATTCGCACAAAAAATGGTTTGTATTTAGTGATAGCGCCAAAATGGGTGGAGTAGGCTCGGCAATATTGGAACTTTTTTCACAGGCCAAGATACAAGGCGTAGATTTAGTAACTTTTGAGTATGATGATGCTTTTATTACTCATGGATCCATAAATGACGTAGAGGGATCATTAGGTCTTAGGCCAAAACAGTTAGCACAAACAATTAGTAGAATTTTAGAGGAGAAATGATGCCAAATTCATATATATTTACAAGCGAATCAGTTACGGAGGGCCATCCGGACAAAATGGCAGATCAGATAAGCGATGCCATACTAGACGATATTTTATCCAAAGATACCAATGCTAGAGTAGCGTGTGAAACATTAGTCAGTAATGGTTTTTGTGTAATAGCCGGCGAGCTTAAAACAGTAGCCTATTGCCCAATGCAAGATATTGCTAGAAAAGTTATACAAGAGATAGGCTATACTGACGCTAGTTATGGATTTGATTATAGAAGTGCAGCTGTGCTTAACGGTATAGGCGAACAAAGTCCGGATATTAATCAAGGAGTTGACCAAGCATCCGGAGAGATAGGTGCTGGAGATCAAGGGCTTATGTTCGGATATGCTTGCAGAGAAACTCCTGAGCTTATGCCGCTTCCAATTTCTTTGGCCCATAGACTTACTTCCAAGTTGGCCGAAGTACGCAAGAACGGTACGGTACCATTTCTTAGACCGGACGGCAAAGCACAAGTAAGCGTTAGGTATATTGACGGCAAACCGGTCAGTATAGATACTATAGTTGTCTCAGCACAACATCATGATGATATTCCTGAAAATATCATCAAAGATGCAATACTTCAAGAAGTTATAAAAGAAGCTATCCCGTCACACTTGATACATGATGATATTACATACCACATCAATCCTACAGGACGATTTGTTATAGGCGGTCCGCAAGGAGACGCCGGGTTAACAGGACGCAAGATCATAGTAGATACTTACGGCGGATCTTGTCCTCACGGCGGCGGTGCATTCTCTGGCAAGGATCCAACAAAAGTAGACAGATCAGGTGCATATGCAGCTAGACATATAGCCAAAAATTTAGTAGCAGCTGGTGTATGTGATAAAGCAACCATACAGATAGCTTATGCCATAGGCGTTGCTCACCCGGTATCTATATATGTAAATACACACGGTACATCCCAAGTCAGTGAAGAGAGCATTACTAAGTGTGTAGAAGATCTGTTTGATCTTACTCCAAAAGGTATTATTACTTCATTGAATCTTTTACAACCAATTTATCGCAAAACCGCAACTTATGGCCATTTTGGTAGAGAGAATCAAGGTTTTGGCTGGGAGCTATTGGATAGGGTAGAAGATATCAAAGCATATTTTTAAAATAGTATCTGGCAGGTTTCTTTCATGGTTTGCTATGACAACCATGAAAGACTTAATGCGCCTTTGTACTTCAGGTTATCATTCTTGCATACAAGAAGTATGATCCACATCTTTTGATTATCATTTCATTATATCTGCAAAATTATAAGCATAAAAATATTTCAAATAATTTACAATCCTTACATACTTAAAATAAATGATGTTTTAGTATCTATTTTTAATATATTATTTTTATTTAAGTATTTTCTTATTATGACAAGTATAAAATATATTTATCAAGATAGTAAGGATTGTTATGGCAAAAAAAATGATTTTGACTATATTATTTATATTGGCTGGCCAGCTATTGTATGGCAGTACAGCCGGGGAGCCTGTTATTGATTTAGGAAAATGCGGTAAGCTTATTCATCCTGTTAATATTGAGGGCAGGTGGTTTTACTATTGGGATAAAAGCGGTGATGGCACAAGCGCTGACAAAGGAAATCTTAACAAAGGGAAAGATTATGTAAGCCATGATTTGCTTGATGAGCTGTTTAATCACGATGTTAATGGCAAACCAAATACGAAAGTCAGAAATCATGACGGATATTACGGTACTACAAATGAATACAGGTACGGCACCATAAATGGAGTAAAATTAGCATTGCCAACGATAGGTACGAACAGCTCTTTTAAAAGCGGCTCATATTATTTGCAAGACGATCAACCATATACTGATTTAGCCAAAATATGGGATATGCACAATAAAGGGTTTAATACAAGCGGGACTCCCTCAGGTTGGCCAAATAGTTATTACTGGTCTGCAACACAAAGTGCTCTAGGCCACACCTTTATTGATCTAGATACCGGTTATGTAGATTTTACTTTTGATTTTGACAGTGTTTATGTCGTATTGGAGGTATTGTAGTATATAAAAAAGTTTTGTATAGGCAAATATTAGAAAAAATTTAGTCAGAGCTTGTATTTGATATCAAATTTAGTAGAAACAAAAAACTATTTAGCTGATTAAAGAAAAGATTTAAAAAACTTTTGCTATAGTCACAATGAAATAAAATTAAGGAGAAAACAATGGCTGTAATAATTACTGATATATGTATCAATTGTGCTGCTTGTATCGATGAATGCCCAGTAGAAGCAATCGTAGACGAGGATGAGAATCCAACAGGCGAAGAAACTTATTATGTTTATGCAGATAAATGTGTTGAGTGTGTGGGTTACCATGATTCACCAGCATGTGCTGAAGCATGTCCTACAGAGGGCTGTATCCAATGGAGTGATGTAGTAGAAGGTATGCCTTCTTCACCAAACAGAAAATCTAAAGGTACTCCTGTAGTAGAATAATACTACGCTAGACTATCGGCAGCACCGATGGTCGTCTTTGCTTCTTTAATACTATTTTTAACATTTTTTCGATATAATCCCCGCCTACATAACTAAGTTGCATATGCAATATATAGTAAATTTATATGAGGGAACCAATAAATATGGAACAAACATTATCAATCATCAAGCCTGACGCAGTAGCTAAAAATGTAGTTGGCAAAATTTTGAGTCGCTTTGAAGATGCGGGACTTAGAATTGCAGCAACTAAAAAAATTCAACTCAGCCTTGCAGATGCAGAAGCTTTTTACGCTGTTCACTCTGAAAGACCTTTCTTTAAAGATCTTGTAGAGTTTATGATATCAGGGCCTGTTGTCGTATCTGTACTGGAAGGCGAAAATGCTATGGCTAAAAATAGAGATCTTATGGGTGCAACAAACCCAAAAGAAGCAGCGTCTGGCACAATAAGAGCTGACTTTGCTGACAGTATTGATGCGAATGCGGTTCATGGAAGCGATTCATTGGAAAACGCAAAGACTGAGATAAACTTTTTCTTTGCTGCAAGAGAGATTTGCTAAGAGGAGTTCTTGTGCAAATTGCATTTGAGAAGCTATCTTCTACCCCAAAACCGTTTGAGATTTCGCTGCAAGGAGTAACCTTAAGCGGCACTCTTTCTAAACAGCATCACGATACGGCAATTTTGGACGGTATGCTTGATGGAGCATTAGAAGTACAGTGTGACAGATGCGGTGTTTTGTTTGATGTTGCCATTAAGCAACCATTTAAGCTGGAGTTGAGTCAGCATACGAGACAAAACAAGGATAATTTAGATATAATTGAGTTTTTAGATGGCATCATAGATTTGGAGTATATTCTCCAAAGTGAAATTGATTCCATCAAGAGCGCCTATCATTACTGTGAAAAGTGTGATGGTATCGACGATTTTGAAGTTGAAATTTAAATAAAAGGATAAAAAAATGGCAGTACCTAAGAGACGAGTAAGTAAAACAAGAGCGGCAAAAAGAAGAACACACTACAAAGTAACTCTTCCTATGCCTGTAAAAGATAGTGATGGAACATGGAGAATGCCACACCATATGAATATGACTACCGGCGAATATAAAGCCTAATTGATGGTAACAATAGCTATAGATGCTATGGGCGGGGATCATGGCCCCGAGCCTATTATAGAAGGTGTAGTACAAGCATTAGAAGAGATGGCATTTACTCCTATTTTGGTAGGAGATAGAGAGAAAATTCTTGCATTTTTACCACAATACTATCATGAAAAAATAGAGATTATTCAGGCTAGTGATGTGATAAGTATGAGCGATTCATCCACTGATGCACTAAAGCGAAAAGACTCATCTATATATAAAGCAGTTGAGCTTGTCAGAGAAAAGCATGCAGATGCCGTAGTTTCTGCCGGACATAGCGGTGCTACAATGGCTTTGGCAACTTTGCGTATAGGCAGATTGCCACATGTTTCAAAGCCGGCACTTGCAACATTAATGCCAAGTTTAGGGAAAAACAAAACTTTAGTTCTTGATGTTGGTGCGGTCGTTGAGTGCAAAGCGCAAAATTTATATGAATTTGCCATTATGGGAGAGGCTTATGCAAAGAGCGTCATGAAAATCCCAAATCCTAAAGTGGGATTATTGGCTAACGGCGAAGAAGAGAGCAAAGGCAATGACCTTACCAAAGAAGCATTTAAATTAATTAAAGGATTTAAGTGGTTTGTGGGCAATGTTGAAGGCAGAGATATCTTTAATGGGCATGTAGATGTTGTAGTATGTGACGGCTTTACAGGAAATGTTTTGCTTAAAACAAGCGAGGGGGTTGCATCTACGATCTTTACTATGATGAAGCAATATATTCGTAAATCGCTTCCGGCAAAACTTGGTGCAATGCTCATGAAAAGAAAAGTTTTTGCCAATATTAAAAAACAAATTGATTATGCTGAGTACGGCGGAGCACCACTTTTGGGTATAGACGGATGTGCTATTATAGGGCACGGCAGTTCTAACTCAAAAGCTATAAAAAATGCTATTTTTCAAGCAATAAGCTATAGCAATTCTAATGTCAATAGTGCAATTGAATCACTTATGACACAATCACATTAAATTACAAGAATCAAAAAGGATATACAATGGCACAATATGCGGCAATGCGATCAATTGGAGCTTATGTGCCAAAAAAGGTTTTATCAAATAGTGATCTTGAAAAAATGGTAGATACTACCGACGAATGGATAATCAAACGTACGGGTATAAAAGAGAGGCATATAGCTGCAAAACATGAAAGCACAAGCGATATGGGCGCAAAAGCTGCAAGTATGGCGATTGAGCGTTCAGGTATAGCAAAAGAAGATATAGATCTGGTATTATGCGCCACAGTAACGCCTGATTATTTCAATATGCCGTCAACTGCTTGTATTATTTCCAAAAAACTGGATATTACCAATGTTCAAGCCTTTGATATCAGTGCTGCATGCAGCGGTTTTGTATATCTTCTCTCGATCGCTAAAGCTTTTATAGAATCTGGAATGAAAAAGAATATTCTCATTATCGGAGCTGAAAAGTTTTCATCTATAGTGGATTATACTGATAGAGCAACTTGTATTTTATTTGGCGATGGAGCAGGTGCAGCAATAATTAGTGCTACATCAAATAAAAAAGAATCTATTGTTGATATACATGCAAGTGCTGACGGCACTTATGCAGATTTTTTAGTAACTCCGGCTCCGGGTAGTGTAAATCCAGCAAATCAAAAAATGCTTGATGAGAAGTTGAATTTTGTGCAGATGAAGGGAAATGAGACATTTAAGCTTGCAGTTAAGACTTTAACACAAGATGTTATTGAGATATTGGAAAGCAATAATTTACAAGCATCGGATATTCCTCATTTTGTACCGCATCAAGCAAACTATCGTATAATTAAAGCAGTTGGCGATTCTCTTGGCATGACAAAAGAACAAGTAGTGCTGACCGTAGATAAGTACGGCAACACATCAGCAGCATCTATTCCTATGGCCATCAATGATATTTATGAATCAGGCAGACTCAAAGAGGGCGATCTAATGCTGCTTGATACTTTTGGCGGCGGCCTCACATGGGCTAGCGCTTTGCTTCCTTTTGCCGGCAAAACCAAGTAAGGGGCTATAATGACCATCGGTTTTATCGGTGATATTGTAGGTAAACCCGGCAGAGATATAATTGCTAAATATTTGCCAAATTTAAAATCAGAGTTTAATATAGATTTTGTGATAGCTAATTATGAGAATGCCAGCCATGGCTTTGGACTTAGCGTCAAAAATGCTGATGAATTATTTACTTGCGGTATAGATATGATGACTGGAGGAAATCACAGTTTTGACAAAAAAGAGGTCATATCTTTATTTGATACCCACTCTATTATTAGACCTCTTAATTATCCGCAGGCAATGCCAGGCAGCGGCATCTTGCGTACCGCGATATTGGATAGAGAAGTTGCAGTTATTAATTTAATGGGCCATTATGCTATGCCTATGGTAGATAATCCATTTACGGTTATTACTGAAACCATACAGCAATTGCTATTAGAAGGGATAAAGCATATTATTATAGATATGCACGCAGAAGCCACAAGCGAAAAGCAGGTCCTTCTTCATTTGCTTAAAGACAAAGTAAGCGCGATATTGGGTACCCATACACATATTGGAACAGATGATCTGAGCATAGTAGATGGCTGTTGTTATGTAACCGATGTTGGACTAAGCGGATGTCGCGATGGAGTTATTGGTATGGATGCGAAAGCTCCTATTAAGCGTTTTTTAACCGGCATAGGTGAGTATTTTGATGTACCAAAACATTGTAAATCCATACTTCAACTTATAGTTTTTACTCTTGATGACAAGGGCCACTGCATAGAAGCCAAGAAAATAAAGCTTTACGACACTGATGAACGTATAATAACACAAGCTTTTATGGAAAATGACATCTAGCAATAAAGAGTTGGTAATTAATTGCCAAAGAAAAAGAAACTAATTAGATATAATATAATAATCAAAGGCATTTCATGTACCATCCGATCAAACAGTTATCCCAAGAGTCTAGGGAAAAATTAGAGCAACAAATCAATAGTTATGCAATTGCAATGGGCGGCAAGAATGCCTTTTTAAAACTATTAGAGGCTATTCGTAATGCTTCACCGCATCCATTGGTTTCAAAAAAAACCGCATTGGAGTTTTCAGGCGGGCTTATGAAATGGAATAAACAGATACACAGAAACAATCTCTCGATGCTGAGCATACAAATGAATGCCAGAACAGAGGATAATGCAAACTTGATGCCAAGCCGCGATAATAAATCATATAAAAATATATCCAATATGCTTAGAACACTTTCGCCTTTAAGCGTATCAGTTGCGCTCAATAGTGATAAAACTACTGCTATATTTGAGACAAAAGCATTTAAGATCATAGATACCGATACAACAGTTATGGAGCCATTGTTTGAATTATTGTTTTTTGCACCAATATCGGTGGCAAAGAAGTTGATCAATAATTAATCGGCTAGAAAACAGGTCAGACTTTTTGTATAACTCTTACTTTTGACGGATTAAAGAGTTCGATGGCTTCTTTTACCATCGGCTCTTCCAGCAAGGAAGACGGATCCTTTTCTTTCCCGGCTTCATTGGCAGCTTCTGGCATCATGCAAGAGCTTGATGACATCTCAATCTCTTCTATCATAGATCCTGTTTGGCATTCTTGTGTTGATAAAGTTTCGGTTTTATTTATTTCATTGAGTGTAGATTTTTCTTCTTGAATCTTTTGTTCTTTGGTCTGGCCTTGCTCTATAGGCAGATTTTTAATCTGAATATTTGAGCCAAAAATCTCATTTGCAAATTTTTTAATAACTCCAAAGCCAGCCCTGAGTCTATCTTTATCTTCCTCATTGGCACTAGAATGCCAATACAAGATCCCGTCTTCAAAGCGGTTAAAAGCAGTCGTTCTATCAAAACAACTGCCTAGCATATAATCCCTATCGTATATTTTTTGTATCAATTGCTCAAATCTTTTACTATGGTTAGTCTCGCTCGTTGTCTGATCTTGAGAAATAGAAGGTATGGCTTGCACCGCATTAGCAGTTACAATAGCAGGAGCAATCTGCTTGGCAGCTGAGGCTTGTGCCGGTTCTGATTTTTCCGGCAGACTGTGAAGCTCTTTTTCTAAATTTTTGATAAGAGTATCAATGTCCCTAATTTCCAAAGATTCCATCATTTTAAAAAATGTCAAAGAGAGCACAAAGGTTCCATCGCTTCCCATTTTCAGCAATTCTTTTGAGCCGGCAATAACGCGAAAAAATCTCTCTATAATAAGAGGTGAGAGTATTTTGTCTTGAGCAAACATCAAATCTTTAATATAAAGCGAAAGTTCGTCTAATATCATTTCTGTTTCATACTCGGAAGCCAAAGCAATAAAGTCAAAAACCTTATCATTATCCTTTAAAAGAATAGATGAAATCAAATTTTTCAGATGTGATGGCTCGATGATGCCTAACATATGAGTTATGGTAGATACATCTACAAAATTTTTAGAATATACGATAGCCTGATCAAGCAGTGTTAGTGAATCTCTTAGGCTCCCAGCACCGGTACGTGCGATTATCTCTAAAGCTTCTTTTTCGTATTCTATATTTTCAAGATTTAATATATGTTCCAAATGATTAAATATCATTTTTTCCGGGATTTTTTTGAATCTAAAATGTTGTGTTCTAGATAGAATAGTAGATGGGATTTTGAGTGGATCAGTAGTGGCCAATATAAATTTTACAAAACTAGGCGGCTCTTCTAATGTTTTTAGCAAAGCATTATGCGCTTGAGTAGTAAGCATATGCACTTCGTCTATAATAAATATCTTGTATCTGCCGCTACTAGGCCTATATTTCGTATGTTCGATAAGTTCTTTGATATCATCAATACCGCGATTGCTGGCCGCATCCATCTCCACAATATCCATATGGCGATTTTCATTTGCCATTAAGCAATTGGCACACTTATTGCAAGGCGTTGATGTTTCTCCAATTTCGCACAATAAAGCTTTTGCAAATATGCGTGCAGTAGAAGTTTTTCCGCTGCCCCTAAGTCCCGAAAATAGATACGCATGTGATAACCGTTTAGAATCAAGGGCAAGAGACAAAGTCTGAGATATAGACTCTTGTCCTATTAGATCTTCAAAAAGATTGGGACGATATTTGCGTGCAAGGGCTAATGACAAAAATGACTTCCTCTGTGTTGGTATATTTAATCTATTATAGTCAATTTTTACTTTTAAAAAGCAAATTATTGCTTTCTTTGCAGCAGTTATTATATTATAAGAGAAACTAACAAGTAACTGCTCAGCAAAACCAAAATTGTAATAGTATTAAAAATAGCAAAGTATCTGAAATTTTCTCTGCTTCCAAGGAAAAAACTATAAACTAATTTTGATATTTGGTTGAATATTGTAGCAATGATTATGCTCAGCCCAGCAACTGAAGTAGTTATATTTGGCATTTCACTTAATGCAATTGTAATAGCATCAACATCACTAATTCCGGCGATAATAGAAACTATATAGAGGCCTTGATTGCCAAGATAATCATATCCCAACTTAATAGCTATAAAAACAATCCCGAAAAGTAAACCATATTTTATAGATTCAATCACATCAAAAGGGTTGGTGAATTTAATTTTTTGTGTTATTTTTTCTCCGCCTTGTGAAAGGATATAGAGATATAGGAATCCACTAAATGATGCTAAAACAAAGGGTATTATAATAAACATTGCCAATGATATATTTAAAAGCAAAACCCACAAAAAGACCCTAAAAAACATCATAGAGTTGGCAAGACTGATCCCAATGGCAGTCTCTTTGGATATTAATTCATTTTCCTTACTTCTTTTGGAGAATATTATAGTTGTTGCTGTTGACGAGACGAGTCCTCCAAGAAAACCGGTAAGATAAATTCCTTTATCGCTATACCTTTTGCTTAATATATATCCAACAAAAGATATTGAAGAGACTAGGACTACAAAAAGCCATAGCTTGAACGGATTTATCAAATTCCACTTATCAATAGTCTCATTTGGTAAAACCGGTAAAACGGTCAATGTTATCAAGAGAAAAATAGCAGTTGCATCAATTTCTTCTTTGTCTATTTTTTCCTCTATTTGAACCAATTTATCTTTAATATTTAAAATAAATACTATTAAAACGGCGATAAATATCGCCAGAACTTGGTCTTTGGCTATCAAAATCCCTAATAGATATGTTAGTATAAGAGCAACCTCAGTGGTAATTCCTTTGTGGTCATCTTGTTTGGCGTTAATATAATAGCCTACACCTATTAATACAATAAGACCTAAAAATATATTAACATTTAAAAAGGCACCAAGATATCCTAAAAGAGCAACAAGAGCAAATGTCCTTGAGCCTGCTAGATCTTTCCTGTTTCTATAAATATTATTTAATTCTCTTTGTAGCCCTATGATAAAGCCTATAACAAGAGAAAGAATAATATGACTTACTATGCTATACTCTATCATTCAACAAATCCTTTGTATAAATAAGACCATACTTACAGTACGGAAAAATTTTATTTTTGATAGATCTTAGCAGCTATTTTAGCACCAATTTACTAAAAAGTCTATCAAGGAATTAATATCGATTTGATTATGAGAGAAAAAGTTTTTTAATAAGATAATATGAGGCACGAATAGGGCCATATAATACATAGCCCAAGACAAGCAACGCAAGCCCTTCTATGCTGTACAAATATAGCATTGATGCTATTATGGTCAGTATCACTAAAAGTCGATAAAAAAATCTATGGTTTATCTTTATTTTTTTTGGTGACGGATATCGTATATGGCTAACCATTAGTACTCCTGCAAAGAGCATTATGACTAAAAACAGAACTTTATAGGATTCATACCCGTAATTTAAAAAAAACAAAACCCCCATAGCTATAAGAGAAGCAGCAGCAGGAATTGGCAGGCCTATAAAGACAGATGGGTCAGAGATCGCCAATGTGCTATTGAATCTTGCAAGTCTCAATGCGCCAAATATTACATAAAGCGCAGACACCAAAAAACCAAATTTACCAAAATCATCTCCTGCGAAAAAGAATATAAGCATTGCAGGAGCGACCCCAAAAGCTACAATGTCAGCCAAAGAGTCAAATTCTGCTCCAAAATTGCTCATGGTTTTTGTAGCTCTTGCTATGCGGCCATCTATACCATCAAAAATCATTGCCAACATAATTAACCACGAAGCAATCCCAAATTCACCTTGGCTTGCTTTTGTGATGCTTAACATGCCCAAAAATATACTCGATGCTGTAAAAAAATTTGGTATTATGTAAGCTAGTCTAGGCTTCATGATATTGGCTTATCCTCTTCATGAGCGAGTAAACTAGGAAGTCCTTTTTCTTCTTCGTATGTTTTGATGATCTCTCTGACTTTTTGACCTTCAATGACTTCTGTTTCAAGCAAGACTTTTACCATCTCTTCTATTGCTTGTGCATACAAATTAAGTTTATCTTTTACGTTGTTATAGTGTTTATCCAGCATATTTTTTACAGCATTGTCTATTTGCTCAGCTGTTTTTTCACTATAATCTTTGAGAGTTTGACCGCCTCCTAGAAAGCTGCCGCCTTGTGATTTTTCAAGTACCATAAGACCGGCTACATCGCTCATGCCATATACTGAGATCATTGCTTTTAAAATGTCTGTAGCTCTTTGCAAGTCATTTGCTGCACCCGTGCTGATCTCTTTTAGGAATACATCTTCGGCCGCACGTCCTGCTAGCAACACATCTATTTCGGCCAAAAGCTCATGTTTTTGTTTTAAGAAACGATTCTCTTCTTCCGGAAGATGCAAAGTGTATCCAAGTGCTCCAAGACCTCTAGGAATAATAGAGACCTTAGTAACCCTGGTAGCACCGCGAGTAAGTTCAGCTATAAGAGCATGTCCGCTTTCGTGATATGCTACTATTTTTTTCTCAAGATCATTGATTTTTCTATTTTTTTTCTCAAGCCCTACAAAGGCTCTCTCTATAGCTTCCATAAGATCACTTTGATCTATCTCTTTTTTATTATTTCTGCCTGCAAGAAGAGCTGCTTCATTGATTATATTTGCCAAATCAGCTCCAGCTAATCCTGCTGTTGCTTTAGCAACAATGGCTAAATCTACTTTTGAGCCAAGTTTAACATCTTTGATATGAACATTAAGAATTGCTAGTCTGCCTTCATAATCAGGTTTATCAACAAGTACTTGTCTGTCAAATCTACCTGCACGGAGCAATGCTGCGTCAAGCACTTCAGGCCTATTGGTAGCAGCAAGAACAATTACTGGAGTATTTGTCCCAAAGCCGTCCATTTCTGCCAGTAACTGATTGAGCGTCTGTTCTCTTTCATCATTTCCGCCCATCGGTCCACCGGCGTTACGGCTTTTACCTATAGCATCGATCTCGTCTATAAATATTATAGAGGGCGCTTCTTTTTTTGCTTGCTCAAATAGATCTCTTACTCTGCTTGCACCGACGCCAACAAACATCTCTATAAAGCTAGAACCGCTAACAGAGAAAAATGGCACACTAGCCTCTCCGGCTACTGCTTTTGCTAGCAATGTTTTACCGGTACCAGGAGGTCCTACAAGCAAAACACCTTTTGGGATTTTGGCACCGAGTTCTATGTATCTTTCAGGATATTTTAGGAAATCAACAATTTCTTTGACTTCTTCTTTTGCCTCCTCGGCTCCTGCTACATCATCAAATTTTGTTTCCGGTTTCTCGGAATTTACGAGTTTGCCGGTTTTGCCTACTCCAAGGATGCCGCCACCCATATTTTTGCTCATACGTTTAGCTAAAAACATCCAAATAGCAAAAAAGATCAAAATCGGCAAAAGCATACCAAAGAGTTCCGAGAAAAAACCGCCGCCCATGATGCCTTCATAGACTACTTTTTTCTCTTCTAGTAAAGCTATAAGCTCCCTATCTCCGGTAGGCACAAGCTGAGCAACATATCTTATCTGTTTTCCGCCTTCGGTGCCGATAGCTTCTATATTTGTCGGTGTTATCTTAACATTTTGAATTTTACCATTTTTAATAGCATCTTTTATATCTGAGTATTTGACTTGTTTGGTTTGCGCTACTCCGCTGTTTAGTATGGTTCCAACTCCTTGAGCATCACCATTGCCGCCTACAAATGATTTAAAAATAAGTATTATTACTATTGCAAAAATAGCAAAAACAAGAAGTGGATTGTTGTTAAAAAAATTATTATTATTATTATTCTGATTTTTATTATTCATATCATTTGACATTTTGTTCCTTTTGGTAAACTAAGGTTACCCATTCATCCTTTAATTTTCTATTTAATAGTTTGAGGTCACTATATGACTCAGTAACTAGGGCTTCTTTTTTATCTAAAATTCCTGAAAGAATTAATAAACCATCCGCTTTAGTTATTTTCTTTAAGTCTTTTGCAATCATTACCAAAACGTCGGCTATAATATTGGCTATTACTACATCATATTCTTTTGATGCATTATTGGCTGAGCCTTCCCAGATGGAATTGTAAGTTTCGTTATTGATTTGAAAATTTTCTTTGCAACTTTCTACTGCTAGCGGATCGGTATCGCATAGATCTACGCTGGAAGCTCCCTTTTTTTTGCATGCAAGACCAAGTATCCCGCTGCCGCATCCTACATCGATCACATCATCATTTGACTGGACGTATTTGCTTATCATTTCTAAGCAGCTAGCAGTTGTAGCATGATGGCCTGAACCAAATGCTAAAGCAGGATCTATAGTTATATTGATCTTGTCTGCTTTTGGTTCATGCCAGCTAGGAAATATGTAGAACTCTCCAGCTTCTATAGGTTCAATTGAAGCTTGATATTGTTTCATCCAATCACTGTTAACTTTTTTTGAGAGAGTAAAGTGTATATCTATTTCAAGTGGAGTTGTTATCTCTTCAAGTTGCATTTGCAGATGTGATAGGTCATTTTCGCTTCTAACTATTATATTGTTACCGTCAATTTCTATGCCATCGTCACAAAGTACAGCTGCGGCATCTGCGATAGCTTCTGTGTAGCTCTCATCGGTTGTGATTTTTAATTCATAATATTCTTCGTTCATTTTCCCTCTTTGATATATCTAAATGCTTGTCCCAAATCCAATGTGCCCTCATAAAAAGATTTACCTACTATCGTGCCGTCAATTCCTGCTTTTACTAATTTGCGAATATCGTCCATATCTCTAAGGCCGCCGCTTGCTATGGTTTCTAGGCCGCTTGCTTCTTTGATGGCAAGTGTAAAATCTACATTTACCCCGCTCATCATGCCGTCTCTGCTGACATCCGTGCAGATAATCGCCTTTACTCCCGCGTTAGCAAATTCCTTTGCTAGATCAGTTGCTTTCATATCGCTGACTTCCGCCCAGCCATCAACGGCTACCATGCCGTCGATCGCATCGATACCTACAACAATAGGGTATTTTGCAGCCATTTCCTTAACAAAAGCAGGATTTTTTAGAGCGATCGAGCCAAGGATAAGTCTATCTACGCCAAGATCAAGATACATCTTGATAGTCTCTTCATCTCGGATACCGCCGCCAAGCTCTAGTTTTAGATTGCAATTTGCTCTTATCTTTTTTATCTGCTCAAGATTTTGAGGCGTTCCAGCGAATGCGCCGTTTAGATCAACCAAATGGACCCACTCGCTGCCCAACTCTTCAAAATGTGCGGCAACCTGCCATGGCTCATCGCTATATATCTTAGCACTCTCCATAAGCCCTTTGTTTAATCTTACTGCTTTGCCATCTTTTAGATCTATGGCCGGTAGTATCGTCATTGTTTTCCTTGTTTATAATTTTGCAAAATTTGTTAGAATCTTAAGTCCATTGTCATGGCTTTTTTCCGGATGCGGCTGTATACCGTATATATTATCTTTTTGCACACTGCTTACGAACTCATATCCATAATGAGTTTTACCAATAGCGTATTTATCATCGCAAACTGCATGATATGAGTGAACAAAATAGAGATAGAAATCTTTTGGCATTTCATTAAAAATAGGGGTATCACGTTGCACGAACATCTCATTCCATCCCATATGCGGAACTTTGAGAGGGTGGTCAAATTTCGTTTCATCAAATTTGACTACTGTGCCGTCTATTAAACTTAAGCCTTTGTGAGCGCCAAACTCTTCACTGCTGTCAAATAATAATTGCATACCCAGGCAAATTCCTAAAAGCGGTTTGCCGCTAGCTGCAAATTCCAGCACGGCCTTATCCATCCCATTGCTTTTTAGATGCTCCATGGCATCACCAAATGCGCCAACGCCCGGAAGTAAAAGTCTGTCGTATTGTGCTATCTTATCAGGGTCGCTTTGTATCTGAGCATCAATACCGAGTTTGGCAAATGCATTTATGACGGAGGCAAGATTGCCCATATTGTAATTTACAATACCTACCATGGATACCTTTTGTATTATTTTAAAGTATTGTGATTATAGCACATTAAGCTTTATGGAGTGCGTTTTTAGAGTATTGCGATATAATTAGCACAATGTATTTAAATGGAAATGTATGAGAGAAAATATAGAATATTTCATAGTTAAGTTTTTGCTTTGGTGTGCGAGTTGGATGCCAAAAAGCTTGATATACGGTATAGTCAAAGCTATGGCAATTGTTTTGTATTACATATTGCCAAAACGACGAAAATTAGTATATAGAAATCTTAAAAATGTGTTTCCTCTGTTGAGTAAAAATGAGATAGATAGGTTTGCTAAAAAAGTATACGATAATCTTTCCCAAAGCGTTGCCGAGATACTTTTGATGTTTGTTGATAGGTTTGACATTGATAATGCTATCATAAATTTTGATGAAGCCAAGGAAAAAATAGCCCAGATCGGCAGCAGTAAAAAAGGTGTTATACTTTTTACTGCTCATTTTTCCAATTGGGAGCTTTTGGCGCATTTTATCTCAAAACATGGTTTGCCGTTTTTGGTCATAGGAAGAGAGGGGACCAATAAGATCATTGATAAAAACATAACTATCCCATTTCGCAGTAAATACGGCAATAGGGCCGCATATAAAAAGAAGGCAATGATCTCAATGGCAAAAGCTCTAAAAAATAGAGAAACCATAGGTATGCTTATAGACCAAAAAACAAGCGGAACACATAGTGCCAAAATAGATTTTTTCGGACAAAAAGCCAGTACCACTTTATCTACGGCTGCACTGAAATTAAAATTTGACCCTCTTATTGTGCCTACATATGTCGTCAGAGAAAAACGAGGATGTTACAGAATGTATATAGAACCGCCTCTTGAGTATACTGCAAGCGAAATAGAAGATGAAAAAGAAAAGATGAAGGCTATGACCTTGCGTTATAATCGAGCTTTAGAGGAGATGATATTAAGAGCGCCTGAACAATGGTTTTGGATGCATAATAGGTGGAAGAATTGAAAAAAGCGCTCATTGTCAGTGACGGCAAAAAGGGTCACTTAAATCAATCGATAGCTTTTTGTTTTTATATTGACAAAGAATATGACATTTTAGAGGTTAAGTTTAAAAATAAATTTTTTAAATTACTCTCATATATGCTTGATAAGGTTGGTTTGTATACTATATTGATATTTATTCAAAATGAGATTCTGAAACGAGTTCAGAATGACTCAGTTTGTCGCCCTGAACCTGTTTCGGGGTCTCGAGTCAAGTATGACTTGGTAGTCTGTGCAGGATCAGGTACATACTATGCCGCTAAAACAGTAGCAAAAAAACTAGGCATCAAGTCTATTTCCATGATGCTACCGCGTGGATATAAATATGATTTTGATGTTATCTTTGCACAAACTCATGACAATCCGCCAAGACGTTCAAATATCATAGAGATCCCTGCAAATTTTTCCCATATTAAACCATTGGGATTATATAAACCAAATAAAAGATCAATAGGAATTGTGATAGGTGGCAACAACAGCGTATTTAAAATGGACGCAAAAAGATTAAAAGAACAGCTTGACTTTATAGTTTCGCATTATAAAGACCATAAAATAGCGATTACCACATCACCAAGAACTTCAATTGAGATTGAGGAGCTTTGCAAGGGCTATAAATTTGACTATGAGGTGATATATTCCGAAAATCCCATTAATCCCATACCGGATTTTTTGGAAAATTGTGAAACCATTTTTATCACAAGCGACAGCACATCTATGATAAGCGAGGCTATATCTTACGGTAAATCAAATGTAGTAGTATTACCTTTGGAATCCACAAAAACAAATAAGTTTCAGAGTTTCATTGCTTCGCTCGAAAAAGATAGCTATCTGCATATTTTTAATGGAATGATAATTCATAAAAACCGCAAGATAGATTTTGCTTCTTATGCTAAAAAGGCAAAATTATGAAAATAGCATATTTCCCAAATACGGCAAGATCAATCAATTGGGGAGGCCAAGCGACTTCTGCGGGTATAAAAAAACTTATAAAAGAGACATATCCGGATGCTGAGTTTATTCCTCTTGATTTGCCACTATTTCCTTTGCATAAAATAAGAATTTTTAGAATATTTTTAGAAAAGCAGCTTGCTAATGCTATTTTGGAAGATGATAGAAATAAGGTGATCAAATATCTTAAAAAATTAAATATTGATGATAGTTTTTTTGATAATATTGATACGGTCTGTTTCAATGGAGAAGGAGCTGTGCATCCAAAATCAGGATATTTGATGCGTTTCATGGGCATGTTGTATGAATATAAAAAAAGGGGCGCATTTGTTGCAGTTTTAAATCAAACCGTTGATTTGGGCAATGATAAGTTTCTAAAAAAAATAATCAAAAAAGTATATTCAATGGTTGATTATCTTGCCGTCAGAGAGCCTGTATCGCAAAGAGAGTTGCAAAGCTTAGGTTTAAATCCGGAACTTGTCGGAGATGCCGCTTATGCCATTGAAAAATATTCACATGAACAAATTGATACTTTGGTATCAGATTTGGATCTACCTGGTAAATTTATTGCCGTAACAGGCTCATCATATTTAAGAAGAGATGGCAGGTCTCTAAAAATGCTCAATAAACTTTTAGAAGAAATTCAAAAATTTTACAAAGGTGTACCAATCTATTTTCTTGCAAATGCAAAAACTGATATTTATTTGGCTAAGAAACTTCAATTAAAATATGGTTTTACTATTTTTGCTGCCCCTAAAGAAAAGTATCAAAGAGCCATAGCGGTTATATCAAAAGCATATTTAGTTATTGGAGGAAGGCAGCATCCTAACATTTTTGCTGCTATGTATGGAGTGCCATTTATTCCTTTTCAAGGCAATACACATAAAATGAATGGCGTTGTAGAGCTTTTAAACTATCCCATGAAAGTTCTTAATTGGGAAGATAGTGAGCAGTTTAAAGATGCCTTCAATAAAATTGAAAAGATTAGAGATACATTGAATGATTCAGTTAAAGTACCAATATTGCATACTATAACATTAAGTTAAATTTTGGAAACAATTGATGAACTTTAAAATAGAAAAAGCAAGACCGCAAGATCGCCCCGCGATAATAAAAGTATTAGAACCTTGGAATATGCATCGTATACCATCTCCTGAGGCAGAAGAGATGGATCTGTCATGTTTTTTTGTTGCCAAAATGGGTGAAAACATAGTCGGTGTTGCAGGATATAAGATATTATCAGACCATGAAGCAACCACTAGACTTCTAGCTGTTTATCCGGAATTTCAAGGCAGCGGTATAGGTAAAGCACTCCAAGATATACGTTTAGAAACCATGTACAAGCTTGGCATCAAGAACGTCATCACATATTCAGATCGCCCAGAGATCATCATATGGTATAAGAAGCATTATGGTTATCAAGAAACCGGTAAACTCAAAAAATTATCTTCTCATGGACTTGACAACGTAGATAGCTGGACTATTTTAGAGATGGATCTAGATAATTATTTCAAAAACAAAACACAAAAAGAGTATCGCGTAAAAACATATATTCAAGATAACGACCCAGTACCGCTAAGCCAATATGATCCATTGATCATAAACGTATGTCTTACAGGCATGATCTATTCTAAGATGAGCAGTCCATATGTACCGATAAGCACAGACGAGATAATAGAAGATGCCGTAAAAGTATATGATGCAGGGGCAAGAATGGTGCATATACATGCTCGCGATGAAGATGGAATGCCTGCCCATAATGCCAAATATTATGAAAAGATCATTTCGACTATACGCAAGGAGCGCCCAGGTTTAATATGCTGCGTTACAACATCAGGCAGAAATTGGTCTAGCTTTGAGAGTAGATCAGAAGTATTAGAGCTTACAGGAGATGCCAAGCCGGATATGGCTAGCCTTACTTTAGGGTCTTTAAATTTCCTATCGGGAGCTAGTGTAAATTCTATTGATATGATAGAAAGATTGGCCATAAAAATGAAAGAGAAAAATATAAAACCGGAACTTGAGGTTTTTGATCACGGGATGATCAATCTTGCCAAATATCTAGAAAGACATAATATAATTTCAGAAAAAAAATATTTTAATTTATTGCTAGGCAATTTAAATACAGTACCGGCTACTATAGGTAATCTCTCAATGCTTTCTGAGACTTTGCCAAAAGATTCGATCTGGGCCGCAGCCGGACTAGGAGTATTTCAGTTGCCGATGAACACAGCGGCGATCATAGCCGGCGGCCATGCGAGGGTTGGGATCGAGGATTCTATATATTATGATCATAAAAAAAACAGATTGGCAAGCAATTTAGATCTAGTTAAAAGGATAGTACGTATAGCAGAAGAACTGCAAAGACCTTTGGCTGATGCCAAGGAGACAAGAATGATGCTAGGATTGTAGATAGATCAAAAAATTATTAAATTTGTTTGTTCATATGTTAAATTTACTATTCTCCATCCATTTTTGCTTTTATTAAGTGTTAGAACATCTATGCCTTCTCTCTTTTCTTCGGATGTTGTCAACGAGTAATCAGCTTTGATAACACCAATATTGCCATATTCATATTTTTCTATATTTTTCTATTCTTCAATAAATATTTTGGTCTTTATTCCGTATTCTATCTGTTCAGGCAAAGCATCATCAATATGCATTGAGTATACCAAGCTATTGCCTTCGATCTTGGAAATATTTGCATTGTCGTCAAACAATGATCGCCATTGCATAAACTCTTTTTGCGAAAAATATTTTGGGTAATTTTCTATTATATGATCAAAATTTTCAAAATACTTTTCCATACTAAACTTTCACATGAAATGCTTTATCAAACAAAGCCACGCTATAAAGCGAAAGGAGCAAGGATTTTCTAAATGTAGGCTTGTTTAAGCTTTCTAATGTTTTTTTAGAAAGTATTTCATTTAAAAAATGTGATGCTTTTATCTCTTTGATAATATCGTTTTTATTTCTTTTTAAAAATTCCAATGAGCTCCACTTTAGGCCATGGGTATTTTTTCTATATATCACCACGGGATCCATGATTCCAAGCATGGCTTCTTTTGCAAATTGTTTATTGTGTTCATTATGTAAAAACAAATGTTTGTCATTGTCTATGTATTTTATAAATCTTGTATCCAAATATGGCATCCTAACTGAAATTCCAGCTGCTATGCCGTTGTGATAAGTTTGATATGTAAATTTTTGCAATATTCCGCCTCCTAAATAATTTTTATAGAAATCTATAATATCAACACCAAAAGATAATTTTTCTGTTTTGGTATTATCCCTGATAGGTTGTATTTTGGAATTAAAAAAACCTGTAAAATCTTTGCCTTTTATTTTTGACTTATATGTTAATTGGTTATTTTGTGATGAATTTAGAGAAGAGCGGATCTCTTTAAAAATTTCGTTAAAAGTTAATAGTTTGTGTTTATGATTATACCTTATGGTATTAAATAGTAATCTCCAATCGCGATTTTTTATACTTTCGTGTATAAATAATTTTATGTTCGATTCAAAAATGCCACCAGACACGACATGTTCAGACGAGCCGCTTATCAATGCGTCAAAACCATCTTCATTTGCATTTTTTGCAATATTTGCATTGCCTATTGTATTTCCCCAGATATGTATGGGTCTGCCATTTGTTTTTGTTAGTTCTAGAATATTGGATAATTTTAATATAGTGTGGTCAACGTCAATTTCACTTAAATTTGCTCCCATGTATGATGCTGCAAGCCTTGCATATGCGAGGTAGTCACCAAAACCGGTTGAAGCAGTATAGCATTTAATTTTTTTAGAAGTTAATGTTGCCCCAACACTAGAAAGCAGGGTACTGTCAGTCCCGCCCGATAGATTATATGCTGTTTTTGTATCAAAGGTGGCTGCTTTTAATGCGTCTTCTACGTCATTTTTTAGATTGGGCGGAGTAAAAGAAAAAGATGGATTTCTAAAGTCATCGAAAGAAGCTTGTTCTGTAACATCGATAGAATTTTGTAAGATATCGAATATTAGTTTTCTATTTCCTTGTAATCTATGAATATATTTAAAAAAAGATAAGTAATAATCGCTAATTTCACCTGAAACAATAAATTCTATAATCCGATCCATATCCGCGTTTCTTGGTATGCTTGGAATAGATTTTAGCATAAGGTCAATAGATGTGCTTACTGCAAACGTATTTTCATTATGATAATAAAATAAAGGAAGCTGTCCAAACATATCGGTGTGAATTTCTAATTTATTATTTTCCAAAGAGATGTTTATCCACGAAAAAGCCCCACTGATCTTGTGATAAATTTCATCTTTTGTATCTGTTTTAATATACTCAATAATTGATTTAGATTCGTTAGGATACATTTTGTAAAAATCACCTATGATCAAGTTGATTTTTTCATATTCGAAATCAACAATACTTGATTTAGATTCAAATCCAAGAAGAATATTATTGGAACGTAAACATATCTCATTGTTTGGTTGTATAGATTCTATCTTTTGATCTTTGTTTAGCAAATACCATTTATCAATTTGCTTTTGAAATGAAATTTCAATAGCTTTTTCTTTTGCGCAAATCAATATAAAGTTATTCATTATTCGCCTTCCTGTTTAATTATAATTATAACATTTAACAAGATAAATTTAAAGCATTTCCATAAGCATCGAGTGCTTCATCAATGTATTCTGACAGCGAAGCCCCCATTCTGGCATTAATTTCAAAAATTTTTATACATTCATCGACCACTTTATAATCAATACAGCATACCCCCTCATAATTAATCGCATTTAAGATGTTTTGAAATTGATCTATAAAATGTGAATGATCTACGGTTGTTTGCAAATATTGTTTGTGTCTGCTTCCTTTGACAAATTTATTTTGTTCAAAAGTATATTTTATGGTTTTATAATAAATTACTTCTTTTTTGTACATTATGATATGCATTGCATATTCATCGTTTCCTTCTATATACTCTTGTGCAAAAAACTCATCAGAAGCTAATTCATTTTGATATCTGCTTTCTATTTCTTTATCATCTATGATCACCGTGTTTTCACCGTCTGCATCTACTCTTTTTTTTACCACATATGGATAGCATAATTTATCAGGTGTTTTTATTGCGTAAGTTTCAAATCCGTTTTTTAAAAGAAATTCTGTAAATATTTTTTTGTCTTTGCAAATATTGATGGCTGTGTTGGATGGTACGATAGCTTTGATGTGGTTTAAGTAAGAATAGTGATCATTCAAATAAATAGATTCTTTTTCTGCCAAAGGAAAAATAATGTAAAAATGATTGGGATTTACTTTTCTAAAACTTGCAAAACAAGGAAAGCATGTGTTGAGTTTTCTAATAATTTGTTTCTCCTTGGTAGGCTTTCTAGAAAAAAGAACCGTTTTTTTATAAAAAAACCTTCCAGCCAATATTCTCAATATATTTTTTAAACTCATTTTGATTTTAGCACCTGTCTTAATTTGCAATCTATATAATAACAATTGGAAAGATACATTATTTCAACTTTGTCTGCCCTTTGAATAGTTTTTGTATCTTATAATCAATTGCGATTAAATTTAAATCGTTAATACAAGGTATTGCTTTTTGTTACTTTGTATATATTTATGATAAAATCATATTTAATATAAAATTATTGTGCTAATTCTTGGAAATGCTTCATATAGCAAATTTTTTTCTTTATATTGCCATATTCTTAAATTCCTAGATGAGATGACGAAGTTTTAAATCACGCCATATGATATGATAAATTTTTTATTATTCGTATTGTGTTTAGCTTTTTCATTAAGATATAATTAGTAAAGAATACTGCAAAAACTATTGCAAAGCAGAAAAATATAGACATAACAAAAAGAGAGTAAAGCCCAATTATTTAATAGACAAATAATTGGTTTGCCATAAATGGATGGAGATCTTATGCAAAAAGGCAAAACTGTGAAAATAGTACAAATATTACCGGAATTAAATGAAGGTGGTGTAGAGCGTGGTACAATGGAGCTTAGCCGGGAGTTTGTGAAGAGAGGCCATGAAAGTATAGTTATTAGCTGCGGAGGCAGAATGGTTTCCATTATCAAAGCAGACGGCGGCAGGCATATCAAGCTTGATGTATGCAGTAAAAACCCATTTGCCGCACTATGGAGAATTTATAAATTACGCAAAGTATTGCATGAGCTAAAACCTGATATTGTTCATGTGCGCAGCCGAGTACCGGCATGGCTTGTTTATTTCGCAAAAAGAGGATTGGAATTCAAAATTGTAAGTACGGTGCACGGATTTAATTCAGTTAACTTTTATAGCAGTATCATGACAAAAGCAGATGCCGTTATTTGTGTAAGCAATAGCATAAAAGTGTATATACAAGAACATTATCATACACCAGAGAAAAACATTACAGTAATTCCAAGAGGCATTGATCTAGATAAATTTAATCCTCAAAATATTGATCATGAATTTATAAGTAAATTTTTACAGCAATATCATTTGAAAAATAATTTTATTATTACTACGGTTGGGCGAATTACTCAATTGAAAGATATAGAAACGTTTATTAGGGCGATAGCTATTGCTAAAGAGACAATGCTGGATTTACAAGGGCTTATAGTCGGCGGCGTGAATAAAGATAAACAAAATTATTTTGATGGTTTAAAACAGTTAATCCATGAATTAAAACTTGAAAATGAAATAATTTTTACTGGTAGTCAGAATAATGTGGCAGAAATCTATACTCTTAGCAATGTGGTTGTGAGTGCTTCTAAAAAACCTGAAAGTTTTGGCAGAAGCGTAGCAGAGGCAATAGCCATGAATACACCGGTTATCGCAACAAATCACGGCGGAGTGCTTGATATAATACAAGAGGATATAAACGGATATTTGGTCAATGTCGGTGATGCAAATGAGCTGGCTGCAAAAATAATAAAATCTAAAGATCTAAAGGTGGATGGATATAAATATATAAAAGATAACTTTTCATTGGAGCAAATGGTTGAAAAAACATTAAAAGTTTATAAAGGAATTTTGTAACATGATCTGGTTCATTATATTCTCGATCGCTATTGCAATATGGTTTTCCTATCGTTATGCATGGTGGAGGAGTAATACCGACTATAGATATCCTAGAATACTTATGTATCATATGGTAAGGGAACATATTAGCGGGAAAAAATTCAATTCATTAAGGGTGTTTCCCGATATGTTTGATAAACAAATAAAATATTTGAAAGAGAACGGATGGCATTCTTTTACAATAAGCGAAGCGATAGCAAATAAGGATAAATTGCCTGAAAAAAGTGTGATCATTACCTTTGATGACGGATACAAGGATAATTTGATAAACGCTTTGCCAATATTAAAAAAATATAATTTCAAAGCAACAATATACCTCGTAAATGACAGACATGATCGTGATTGGTCGGGATATCGAAAGAGCAAAAATGAGGGCGCAGGATTAAAAGATGAGCCAAAATTGAGCAATGATGAGGTTAGGGAATTGATAAAAAGCGGCCTAATTGAAATTGGAGCCCATACTGTAACCCATGCAAATCTTTCTACCCTTGGGAATGATGATAGCCATAAAGAGATTTGCAAATCAAAAGATTTGATAGAGAAAGAATTTAATATAATATGCGGCAGCTTTGCTTATCCGTTTGGTCTATATAAAAATAGTGATGTTTTAAATGTTGAAAATTGCGGATACACAAATGCAGTAACAACAAAAAACGGAATTGCCGATCTGAAAAATTGCAGTTTGTTTGAAATACCTCGCATTACGATTAGCGGAAAAGATAATTTTTTGTCATTTAAACTAAAAATTAAAACCGGAAAGAGAGGATTTGGTAAATGAAGGTTCAAACGAAAAATTTGGTAAAGTATTTATGGCATTAAAAATATTAAAAATTACAGATGGGAAAAGCGGCCATATTTCGGTTAGCAACGGCGTTATAGAGGCCATTAAAAAAAATAATGAAATAGAAGTTATTGAAGAAAAAGTAAAAATTAGATTAAAACTATTTTTGTTAATTTTAAAGTTTATATTAAAACACGATCTTTTTTCAAGTAAACTGATACTAAATGATTTATTAATAAGATTTTTTTATAAAAACTATCATAAGCCTGATTCTAAAATAGACTTGGTTATTTCTTCGGGCGGTGATACTTTATTTCTCAACGTATGGCTTGGAAAGGTATTGAATGCAAAAAATATATATTGCAGTTCCTTAAGGGGAGTAGATCCAAAGTATTTTTCTCTTGTTGTAAGCATATTTGAACCAGATTTGAAAAATAGTATAAAGATGGAAATTGCACCAGCACAAATAGGTTCTGAAGATTTGCCACAGAGAGTAGAAAAGTTTTGCAACGAGAAAAATATAGATAAAAATCAAAAATACTTTGTTTTGCTTATCGGTGGTGATGGGGAAGGGCATATCTATACAGCAAATGATTATAAAAATTTAATTAATAATTTTATGTCTTTAGTTAAAAAATATAAAGCAAAAGCGCTAATAACAACTTCCAGAAGAACGGGCGAAAAAAACGAAAAGTTATTAAAAGAGCTTTTTGTAGACTATAGAGATGATATAGCATATAGCATATATTTTGGTGAAAATCCTGAAAGAGTGGTTCAATTATATCTTGAGCTCGGATCTGCTATTTTTGTTACAGAAGAAAGTGAATCCATGATCACGGAGTCGTTGTGTTTTCAAAAACCTGTTTTTGCTTTGTATCCTAAAAAGGTACAAAAAGGAAAGAAATATGAAAAATATGAAAAATATTTAAACCGTCTTAGCAGCAATCAAAGAATAGTTAGGCTTTCGATAGGTAGTGATTTGTCAAATGCTAATTTGGATAAATTTGATTTTAAATTTATTGAAAAATTGCCAATTGATCATTTAGCAGAGAAAATTCAACCATATTTGTAATAAATTTAAATGATTACAACAATGACAAAAGGGAAAAAATGAAATATAAAAATATAGCAATAGTAGTAACAAATTTGGCCGGTAGTGGAGCAGAGAAAGTCGCAATTACACAAGCTAAACTATTTAAGGAAAAAGGACACAATGTTGTTTTGTTTTTACTTGAGGATATAAAAAATTATAATACAAACGATTATGATTTTCCAATAATGCTTTTAACAAAACAAAAAGATACATATAAATTTTTGAGTAAAATGGGTGATTATATATATGCTCAAATTTTACAAAACAAAATAAAGTCTCTTAACATAAAATTTGATATTGTTTTTTCACATTTACCAAGAGCAGATAGGGTAGTTAAGCTTATAAAACATCCAAATAAATATTTTGTGATCCATATGTCCTATAAGGCAGAACTTGAAAAGTTTAGTAAAAGAAGAGCTGCAAAGAAATTAAAACTCTATAGATATTTATATGAAAGCGAAAAGATCATAACGGTATCAAAGGCCATGGTGAAAGATTTTGATGAGCTGGACATCAAATATAAATCCGCAGAAGTAATATATAATCCTTTTGATATTGATGAGATCAGGCAAAAAGGCAATGAGCCGATAGAACTTGATTTTGGCTATATAATTTCCCCATCTGCTTTTAGAGAACAAAAAAGATATGATGTAATGTTAGATGCTTTTAAAATGTTGGAACATAATACTAAACTTGTTATTTTAGCAAAAAATGATGATAAACTTATTCAGATGATTAAAGATCGACAATTAGAAGACAGGGTCATTAATCTAGGTTTTAAACAAAATCCATATAAATATATTAAAAATGCCTCATTATTGGTTTTGTCATCCGACAGAGAAGGTCTCCCCACTATCGTAATAGAATCTTTGATTTTGGGTACCCCGGTGGTGAGCACAGATTGTCCTACCGGACCAAGTGAAATTTTAACCGGTGACTTGGCCTATTGGCTTGTACCTGTACAAAATCCAAGCGTTTTGGCTGCTAAAATAGACAAAGCGCTTGATATGAAAATAAATATACAAGATAAAAATATTTACAAATTTGATAAAGAATACATATATCAGGAATATAAAAGATTATGGGAAAAATAAAAGCAGCACATTTTATATGTGATTTACTTCCAGGTGGTGGACAAAGAAGCACCATAGATCTGATCAGAAGTACTAGTGATAAAGTTGACAATTATTTGATTTTATTAGAAAACAAGAGAGCATATGAAGTAAACGATATTAAAACATTTTCACTTTGTCGAGAGAGAAAAATATATAAACAATTAGATATATTGGGTGATTATTTACTTTCCAAAAAATTGGATAGATTAATTAAAGAATTAAAAATAGATTTAGTTATTTCACATATGGAAGCAACTGCAAAAGTTTTGAGATTTATCAATATCCCAAAAATATATTATATGAGAGTAGATATCACTCAGGAGCTAACTTTATTCAAAGAAAAATCATTTTTAAGATATATAAAAAGAAAAAATTTATATAAAAATATTTTTGACAATCAAAATTTGATTACTATTTCCCAAGATACTGAAAAAAATTTATTAAATTTTATACATCCGAAAAAGATCCAAACGATTTATAATCCTTTTGATCTTGAAAGGATTATGCGCTTATCAAATGAGCCGGCAATATTACCTAGTGAAGATTATTTGATTCAGATAGGTTCGGATTTCAAAAGGAAAAGACAAGATATTCTTTTGGAAGCTTTTTCGAAAATAAAAGATAAAAAAATAAAACTATTGCTTTTGGGAACAGCGGAAAACAAACAAATATTAGAATTGAGCAAACGTCTAGGAATCAAAAAAGAGAGAATTATATTTCAACCATTTGCTGCAAATCCGTATCATTTTATAAAAAATGCAAAAATGCTAATTATGAGTTCTGAGAGAGAAGGTCTTCCTAGAGTAATTGTCGAAAGTTTAGTTTTGAAAACACCTGTTGTAAGTACAGATTGTGATACGGGACCAAGGGAGGTTTTGGTTGATGAGCTAAAAGGATATTTGGCAAAAGTGAACGATTCGGATGATCTGGCAAAAAAAATTGGCTTGGCGCTTGAAAGTTATCCAGAGATAACAGATAAATATATTGAAAAATTTAATAAAAATGAGATCAAAAAGCAGTTTCTTGCTTATATAAAAAATATAGCTAGATGATATATTATATGCCAAGGATAACCTACGGATATTTGTAGATTAATCTTATAAAATACCTAAAGGCAAGAACGCATTTTACTATATTTTTTTGGTTTTATAAAATTGTATTTTAAGCATATCAGACGTTGTCTTATGCAAATAAAAAATGACTTAAAACAGTTCTTTTTTATATTTTTATCATAATCATTTATCGCCATCAAGAGGTTTGAAATTGCTGAGTTGGCTGTATCTTCGTCCCAGATATCTTGTTCTGTAGCGGGGTACTTATCAAAATTCTCATTAAATTGAATTTCAAAGCGTTCCTCTAATTTTTTATTGCTTTCTTGAAAAATTTTATAGTATTCTTGTGCTTGTGGTCTTGAAGAAAGCATTTTTCCTTCATTGGATAAATGGTTGAAGAGATGGAGGCGCAATTGCTTGTTTTGAATATATCTGTTCAAAAGATGACCCACCTTGGTTTTTTCAAACCCGTTTGATTCATTGAGCGTATATGTTTCTTTTTTTGGAACATGTAGATCAAAGATCGAAAAAAAGTCAGCTACAACATCATGTTCTTTTAATTTATTTTTATCAAAATTTTTAACGATCATATTGTTGTCACCAAATACATCTGCCCATAATGAGATTCGTTCATAGTAGTCCATGTAATAATGATGATGCTCTGTGTATTGCGGGATTGCATGATTGTCGGTTCCAAAAAATAAAACTTCTGTACCGGCTTTTGATTCTTGTTGATGGTGTGATATGACCTGCTCATCCTGTCGTCTTAGATAAACGATAATCTTTATTTGATTGAAATATTTTTTTAGTGCATCATATAAGTTTTGAATGTGTCGCTTTTTAAAAATAAATGATAAAGATTCGGCTGACATTATTACCGTATCATATGGGAGATTGCCAAGTTTTAAAGCCAATTTATTTACATCTTTTACGTAGCCGCCGGCACCGTTTTCTACATGTTCCGGATCTACATAAACCCAAGCACTTGTATTTCCTGTTTTAACATTCCCCCCGCTGGTATGTTCGGAAAAAAAACTTATATTATGGCTCTCAAGGAAATGACGATTATCTAGCAGAGCATGTTGGATAGATGTTGTACCGGTTTTATGGTTTCCTATATGCAAATAAAGCACTTTGCTCATTTTGATCCTTATGTCTGTTTGTGATATATTGAATATTGCTAGTGTATTAATCTATTTTACTCAATTTAACCTAATATTTTCTTTTTTTTAATTACAGTTTAAATAACATATTATTAAATATGTGCAAGATATAAATTCATTTTTTATATATTATAAAACCCTTTATACCACTTTACAAATTCACCAATTCCGTCCGCCAATGACGTGTCAGGCTTGTAGTTAAAATCTCTCGACAGATCATCAATATCGGCATATGTTGATTTTACATCGCCAGGCTGCATATCCATAAAAATTTTTTTTGCGGTTTTACCAAAACTATCTTCGATCGTAGCTATAAAATCAAGCAGTTGTACCGGTGTATTATTGCCAATATTATAGACACTGTATTTTTCTGACGGATTGTCTATGACATTTATGATTCCGTCAACTATATCATCTATATATGTAAAATCTCTGCTCATATCCCCATGGTTAAATACTTTTATTTCCCTATCCTGAGTAATCGCGTCAGCAAAAAGCATCGGTGACATATCCGGACGTCCCCATGGACCGTACACGGTAAAAAATCTCAGACCCGTCGTTTTGATACCGTATAAATGGCTATAAGTATGCGCCATTAATTCGTTTGATTTTTTGGTAGCAGCATAGAGGCTTATAGGAGTGTCCGTCTTGTCTATAGTACTAAACGGCTGCTTTGTATTTAGCCCATACACTGAAGAGCTTGAAGCATAACATAGATTTTGTACGCCGTAATGTCGACAGCACTCCAATATATTCATAAATCCTATGATATTGCTGTGGATATAAGCATCCGGGTTTTCTATACTGTAACGCACTCCTGCTTGTGCAGCAAGGTTACAAACTGCATCAAACTTTTCATTTTTAAATAAATTTTCTATCTGTTCTTTGTCAGCCAAATCCATCTTGACAAATTTGTGTTTGGGATATTTATTGCTCGTTGCGAGTCTATTGTCAGCTAAGTCTTTTTTGTCGATACCCAGTTCGCCGAGTCTGGCATATTTTAGATTTACATCATAATAGTCATTGATATTGTCAAGCCCAATTACTTCATCGCCACGTTCGAGCAGTTTTTTGGCTAGATGGAATCCAATAAATCCTGCCGTGCCTGTCACTAATATTTTCATTTTTTTTCCTTAGTCATTGCCAAACAAATCACGAGTATATACTTTTTCATTGACATCATCCAGCACATCGACATGACGGTTGGCGATGATGACGTCTGAGAGTTTTTTGAACTCATCAAGATCGCGGATGACTCTGGAATGGAAAAATTCATCCTCATGCAATGTCGGCTCATAAATCACTACCTCGATCCCCTTGGCTTTGATACGTTTCATGATCCCTTGAATCGCTGAAGAGCGGAAATTATCAGAGCCTGCTTTCATAACCAGGCGGTAAATCCCTACGACATTAGGATTGCGGCGGATGATCTGGTCGGCGATAAAATCTTTTCGGGTACTATTGGCATCTACGATCGCTCGTATAATATTACTTGGCACATCAGCGTAATTGGCCAGCAGTTGTTTGGTATCTTTTGGCAAACAATAACCACCATATCCAAATGAAGGGTTGTTGTAATGCATTCCGATACGCGGATCTAGACCGATTCCCTGTATGATATGGCGACTGTCAAGCCCATGGGTTTCTGCATAGCTGTCAAGTTCGTTGAAGTAGGCAACACGCATCGCCAGGTATGTGTTGGCAAACAGTTTGATAGCTTCAGCTTCTGTGCTGTCTGTAAAAAGAATAGAAATATCTTTTTTGATGGCACCCTGGGCTAAAAGATTTGCAAAAACTTTGGCTCTCTCGCTTTGCTCTCCGACTATGATACGACTTGGATAAAGATTGTCATATAGCGCTTTTCCTTCTCTGAGGAATTCCGGAGAAAATATAATATTGTTTGTTTGAAATTTCTCTTTTAAGACCTTAGTATAACCGACAGGTATAGTTGACTTTATGATCATAACCGCATTTGGATTGATGGATAAAACATCATTGATTACAAATTCTATCGATTTGGTGTTAAAATAGTTGGTTTCGGGGTCATAATCAGTCGGTGTGGCGATGATGACGAAATCGGCACCCGTGTAAGCTTCTGCTTTGTCTAGTGTTGCTTTGAAATTCAGATCGTCTCTTTGCAAAAATTCTTCTATCTCTTTATCTTCGATAGGCGATTTTTTAGCGTTTAGAAGTTCTACTTTTTCCGGGATGATATCCAGGGCTACTACTTCATTATGCTGGGCAAGCAGCATCCCGTTGCTTAGCCCTACATACCCTGTGCCGGCTATTGCTATTTTCATAAAACTCCTTCTAGTTTAGCAAAATGATTTGTAGCTTCTACAAATCCTTGTACGCTTCCGCAATCAAATCTTTTGCCTTTAAATTTATAAGCGATCACTCTTCCCTCTTTGGCTTGGGTTAGCAATGCATCAGTTATTTGTATCTCTCCGCCTTTGCCAGGTTTTGTATTTCTTAGTATATCAAATATATCAGGTGTGAGGATATATCTGCCGATGATTGCCAGATTGCTTGGGGCATCTGTGGGATCCGGTTTTTCAACCATATTGGCCACACGATATATATCGTCATTCCCATCAACTAATTTTCCGTCAATTACACCGTATTTGCTTGTTTCCTCTTTTGGAATTTCTTCTATAGCCACTATTGAACATTGATACTGCTCATAGATTCTAACCATTTGAGACAATACCCCTTCTTCTCCATCTTGGCACAGGTCATCTGCCAAGATAACAGCAAAAGGTTGATTGCCAATAAGTGTTTCACCTGTAAGAATAGCATGGCCTAAGCCTTTCATCTCTATTTGTCTAGTATATGAAAATGTGCAATTATCTATAATATGTCGAATATCAGCCAGCATTTTTTCTTTTGTAGTGCCTTGGATCTGATGTTCAAGTTCATAGCTGATATCAAAGTGATCTTCTATTGCTCTTTTGCCTCTGCCTGTAACTATTGCCATGGTATTTATGCCGGCTTCTAAGGCTTCCTCGACTCCATACTGGATAAGCGGTTTTGTGAGGACTGGCAACATCTCTTTTGGCATTGCTTTGGTTGCAGGCAGAAATCTAGTTCCATAACCTGCTGCCGGGAATAGGCATTTTTTGATCATTAATCGGCCTTTTAATTTTTTGTAATATATCTTCGCGGTTTTTTTTAATCAAGGAAATAAGAAGACCGTAACTCTTGATGCAACCATGTTTTATTGATTGATTCAAATTTTATTATCGGTTCAGTATAGATTTCTCGTCTATAACGACATAACTGCTAATTTTAGTTTGTCTGTCGTATCCTTGTTTATTCTTTTATCTAATCAATTAGATTTTACTATAAATTGTATAAAATATAAAAACAATTTAAAGGAATTTTTTGCTTTTTAACAGCTATGTATTTATATTTGCTTTTTTGCCTGTAACTTTTTTTATCTATTTTTGGCTCAATAAAAAGAGGTTTACATATGCTTCTAAGGCTTGGATGGTATTTGCATCACTCTTTTTTTATTCTTGGTGGAATATCATTTATTTGCCTCTTATTTTGGGCTCTATCCTCTTTAACTTTTCTATAGGCACAATAATTTCGCGCATACCAACTGCTTCATCCAGCAGAGGAATTTCTAGAAAGGCTGTGTTGGTGTTCGGCATTATTGCCGATATCCTTCTTCTTAGTTATTTTAAATATATGGACTTTTTTATTCTTAACCTGAATACGGTTTTGGAAACACATTTTGATTTAATGCATATTGTCCTGCCTCTTGGGATCAGCTTTTTTACCTTTACCCAAATTGCTTATCTAGTGGATGCATACAAAGGCAAAGTAAAAGAGACAGATTATCTCAATTATACCCTCTTTGTCACGTTTTTCCCACATTTGTTAGCAGGGCCTATTTTGCATCACAAAGAGATGATGCCGCAATTTGATTCTCTAAAAAATAAAGCCCTAAACTATCGCAATATTTCCATGGGACTGTTTTTGTTCTCTATAGGTTTGTTTAAAAAGGTAATGATCGCAGATACCTTTGCAAAATGGGCTAATGCAGGATTTGACCATGCAAGCACTTTGAGTTTGTTTGAAGCATGGGCAACATCCCTGTCTTACACATTTCAATTGTATTTTGATTTCAGCGGTTATACGGATATGGCATTGGGCGCTGCATTGCTGTTTAACATCAAGCTCCCTATTAATTTCAATAGTCCCTATAAAGCACTAAATATACAAGATTTTTGGAGAAGATGGCATATAACACTTTCAAGGTTCTTGCGTGACTATATATACATTCCGTTAGGCGGAAACCGACAAGGAGAGTTACGCACATACGGCAACTTGTTTGCCGTATTTTTAATAGGAGGCCTTTGGCACGGTGCTTCATGGATGTTTGTCCTTTGGGGGGCATTACATGGCATTGCTATTGTTATTCATAGGGCTTGGCAGCAAATGGGCCTGCAAATGAATAAAATACTTGCTTGGTTCATTACTTTTAATTTTATCAATATCACTTGGGTTTTTTTTCGTGCAAACGAATTGGGGGATGCCTTCAAAGTTTTAAGCGGAATGATCGGGCTTGGCGGCATTGTGTTGAGTGACAAGTATGAACAGCAACTATCTTTTTTGCATGCATATAACCAAATTACTTTTGGTAATATTGCCGGGCACATTGGGAATACATCAGATATATTGATCTGGTTGCCGATCGGATTTGTTTTGGTTTTATTGTTTAAAAATTCAAATCAAAAATTGGAAGATCTCAAATTAGATTATACGACACTTTTTATATCGATTATACTTTTTGTGATCGGCATTTTATCGTTAAGTAAAGTATCGGCATTTTTATATTTTAATTTTTAGGGATAGTGTAATGAACGGAAAAAAATGGGTAAAGATATGGTTTTTTATTGTAATTACTATTATTCCTTTTATTGTTGTACTTAATTTTTTTATTGACCCGTTATGGTTTTTTACGCATTCGCACAGGTTAAATACTTTGCAGGTGGATTTTGATGAGAGACTGCAAAAATCTATCAAATTAAAATACAGTCAAGATTTGAATAACATTGATACGCTGCTCATGGGAAGCAGCAGAACTACATATTATGATCAAAACAAATTTGGGAACCTTAGAGTTTTTAATTTTGCTTTTAGCAGCGCTTATCCTGCTGAATACAAGGATTATATTAATTACGCTAAATCCCTAAAAAAGGGTGAATTTTCCAATGTTATTTTAGGATTGGATTTTTACGGGTGTGGAAAAAACAAAGAGAAAAACGAAAAGCCGGATTATTTATTGGACTTAAAGAGAGATTGGTCATATATTTTATCTCATTATACTTCTTTGGATGCAACACGGTATTCATTAACAAATATTTTTCGGTCTATTGCCAATCGTGCCGGAGGCAGGTCATATGACAGGAATAACGTCGTCATTGCAGACAGGCAAAATGTTAAAAAAGTTGAAAAACGCGCATTTAGCAGAAGCAGGACATATTGGAAAAATTTGGAATATAATGAAAATTATTCAAAAATCCTAAAAGAGTTAAAAATTCAAAATCCAAGATCGAACTTTATAGTCTATACTACTCCATTATCGCAGCCCTTTTTAAAAGTGCTTTATGGCGATAAAAAATTAAAAGAGTATTATTTAAGATGGATAAAAGATATGGTTACAGTATTTGGAAAAATTTATTTTTTTACTTTGCCAAGCAAGCTGTCTGAAAATTATGCGATCTATTCCAAAGATGGTGATCACTACTACCCTGATGCTACGCAAAATATTTCAAATATTATTGCGGGACGTCAGAATATAAAAGGATTCGGTGTTGTCATTACATCTGACAATATCGATCAATTTTTGGTTAATCTGGAAGATCAGGTAAAAAACTATGATTTAAACCATACCTTGAAATAAAATTATGTTAAAATTAGAATAATAAAATTTGTATAATTAGTCAATCAAGGCTCTGAATATTTTTCATTCTTTAGGCCTCAATAGTCCAAGAAGAAAAGTTTTGTCATGTTGCATTTGTGATTATGACCTATTTGAGCGTCTTTATATAAAAATAACATATACGTAAAACAAGGGTGTTAGGTTTGTCAAATCAAAAAGATCTTTTAGTGCTGAGTGAAGATTTATTGCTTGGCGAAGGTATGGGTAGAAAATGCTATATTGATCCGGAGGATAAAAGTTTATGCGTAAAAATAGCTTCACAAAGAGCCAAAAGAAGCGCCAAAAGAGAGATAAATTATTTTAAGCGGCTCCATAAAAGAGGTAAGTCTTTTGAAATGATCGCTGATTATCATGGCGATATCATCACAAATTTAGGAAACGGTAATTTATATGAGCTTGTAAGGGATCATGATGGCCGTATATCCAAGAATTTAGAGCATTATCTAGCCTTGGACGATGAAGTTATCACTTTTAGTATCTTGGAATTGATAGAAAATCTGCGTCTATATCTCAAAAAAGAATATATTTTATTTTCAGATTTGGATATGGATAATATTTTGGTCAAAAAAATAAATGAAGATGATTATAAACTGATGGTTATAGATGGGATAGGCGATAATAATCAAATTCCGCTTTTAGAGTATTTTCCGCTTCTTGGAATCAAAAGATGCATAAAAAAGTGGGATAAGTTCAAAAGAGGAGTTACTAAAAAATTCCCTGATTTAACCAAAAGTATCAAAGATTTTAACGATTGATATTTATCTTTTAAAGATATAATGCTGCGAGTTTAGTACAGCATGGAAGGTTTTTTGGTGATATATTTTGTGATTTTACTATCGATAGCATTATGTTTGGGAATATATTTTTTTATTTACGGCAATTTTCATAAAGTTGATGCTAATGTATACAGATCTGGCCAACTTTTTTGTTTTAATCTCTTTTATCTAAAAATATTTGGCATCAAATCTATTCTAAATCTTAGAAAAACAAGAAGACATAAAAATAAAAAATGGTACAAAGACGAGATAGAAGCTGCCGATAAACTTGGTATTGAAATGCACGAATATCCGATAGGAGATAGAGAGATGATCTCTATTGAATCAATGACAGAAATTGTAGAAATTATAAAAAATGCACCAAAACCGATACTTCTGCATTGCAAATCAGGCGCAGATCGAACCTCATTGGCTACTGCGCTCTATCATTATGCTATCAATCATGACCAAGATAAAGCATACAGCTCCTTATCGATCATCTATGGCCACTTTCCATGGTTTGGCTCCAAGACTGCAGCGATGGATAAAAGTTTGGATTTGTTTATAGAGAATAAATTAAAATAAACAAATCCAATAAAGTTCAGCTTTATATCTAATTTTTATATCATCTCTTTTGCCTGAAGTATGAGCCTGTTTATTTCTTCTTCATACAGTTTTGCCGATTCATCGGAAGTTGATTCAAACCTAGTGACCAATACGGGAGTAGTGTTACTTGCTCTAACAAGTCCCCAGCCATCTGTAAAATTGACCCTTACCCCATCTACATCGATAATATTCTTAATCGTCGGAAAATCAACCGGAGGATTTTGAAGCAATATTTTTAGCTGCTCCATGATGGCAAACTTTTCGTTTTCCGTAGTTTCAACTTTTATCTCTTCTGTAGAGAACAGTTTGGGCAGTTTTTCTATCTCGGCATCCAAATCCATACCATTCTTGATAAGCTCTAGAACCCTCAGAGTTGCATATATCGCATCATCATATCCAAAATATCTGTCACTGAAAAATACATGGCCGCTAACTTCACACGCAAGCTGTGCATTCAATTCTTTCATTTTAACTTTGAGATTTGAGTGTCCCGTTTTATACATTACGGCTGTGCCGTATTGATTAATAGTATCATACATAACAGACGAACACTTTACTTCGCCTATAACGGTCGGGTTCCCCATTTTACTTGATAAAAGAATTGCTAATATATCACCTTTGATGTTGTGCTTTTTGGTCAATACTGCTATACGGTCTGCATCTCCGTCATATGCAAAACCTATTTCAAATTCGCCTTGGAGCTCTCTTTTGATATCTGCTAAATTATGTTCTTCGGTTGGATCTGGATGATGGTTTGGAAATTTTCCGTCGGGCTCCGCAAAAAGAGCTTTATAATCAAGCTTTAATGCATCAAATATATCTGCAATGACAGTTCCTGCAACTCCGTTGCCGCAATCAAGTATTATTTTTTTATCCATCTCTTTTAGATGCGAAAAATGTTCTATTATAAAGTTAATATAATCATTTTTGGTATCTATGAATGTAGTAGCGGTATTGTCTTCTATATACATATCTTGATTTGATATGATCTCATCACCTAGAGCGTAAATATCTTCACCGAAAAACGGTTTTTTGTTCATAGTGATCTTAAATCCATTATATTCGCTTGGATTGTGTGAACCTGTTATCATAATAGAAGCATTAACAGGGCTATCAACATTCTTAGGTTGTACAAAATTGGCAAAATAATTGACAGGAGTTGCTACCATACCCATATCAAGGACCATGCACCCAGCTTTATTTAATCCGCTAGCAAGATAATCTCTCAATATAGGAGAATGGGTTCTAGCATCATATCCTATTGCAATCACACCGCCCAGCTTTTTAATTTTGAGCCCTAAAAAATATCCTATTAGCTTTACACTTTGTTCATTTAACTCGTGAGGATATATCCCGCGTATATCATATTCTCTAAAAATAGATGTTGTTATCATTGTTTACCCCGTATCAGTCTGCCGGTTTATAGTTTTTTTCTTTATTGTGTTTTTCTTTTTGAGCACGTTGTTTTTTTTCCATCATAACGGCATCTTTTAATTCTTCTTCATTGTCATATCTGGCGCCATCGATAAATTTGGATTGGTCATCAAATTGTCCGGTTTTAAGCCCCCAAAGAAGTGCCAAGAGACCCAATGCACCCAAAAATGTAGATATGCTTAACATCAATATCATTATATTACTACTCATTTTTTTCCTCTTTGTCAAATTTAATACGTTTAATTCTTATGGAATTACCTACAACTATAAGCGAACTTAGGCTCATAGACAAAGCAGCTACAAGCGGATATACAAACCCCATTATAGCTAATGGTACTGCTATTATATTGTATACGATCGAAAAACCGAGATTTTCTTTGATTGCTTGATATGTTCTTTTTGATATACGGTAAGCCTCTACAATTTTATGAGGTTTTTCATCCAATAGCACAACATCACTCACGCTTATGGCTATGTCCGCTCCGCTTCCCATTGCTATAGCGATATCTGCTTTAGCTAACGCAATTGAATCATTGATGCCATCCCCGACCATCAAGACTATTTCTCCTTGGTCGTGGAATTTATCAATTAGTGAAGCTTTATCTTGAGGCAATAGGCTGTTGTATACACTCACGATACCGGCCTCTTTGGCTATGGTATTGGCGCTTAGTGCATGATCCCCTGTTAACATAGCAATTTTCATATCTAATGATTTAAGTGCAGATAATGCTTCTTTTGTACCAGGGCGAAGTTTGTCACTAAGTTCAAATGATGCTATAAGCATTCCGTTAATGGCAAAAAAGAATAGTGAATGTTGTGACAAAATTGCAGTTTTGATACCAAGTTCTTCCATTAATGCATTATTGCCGCCGGCTAAAGTGTAATTATCATATTTTGCAACGATACCTTTGGCTTGTATTGTTTGTATCTCTTCTAATTTTAGTTCTTGAAGATCGTCATTTTTTTCTTCTAGATATCTTTTGATACCTTGGCTGATCGGATGATTTGATGATGCTGTTAGTGAATATAAAAGGTTATGATCAAATTCTTTATGAATAATGGCATTGACAACAGAAGGTTTGCCTTCTGTGATTGTACCTGTCTTGTCGATTGCAATCATGGTACTTTTCGCCATAGTCTCCAAAAAAGTTGCTTCTTTAAACAGAACCCCTCTTTTTGCTGCCACACTAATTCCTACAAGAGTTGACATAGGAGTGGCCAACCCCAAAGCACACGGGCATGCTATGACTATAACCGATATAGATACAATAAGAGCTTTTTCAAAATCACCGTCATATAGATACCAGCCGGCAAATGTAGCTATAGCAATCGTGAGTATGATCGCAGAAAAATAACCCGATATGTTGTTGGCAAGTTGTTCTATTTTTGGCTTTTTGGTTACTGATTCTTCAAGGAGTGTTACTATAGAGTGAAGCAGTGAATTAGAAGCATCTTTGATAGCTTTGTATTGCACTACACTATCTAAACAAATAGAACCGCTCAGTATGGTATCTCCTTTTTGTTTGTATATCGGTATACTTTCTCCTGTGAGCGAACTTTCATCGAATGATCCTGCGCCATCTGTGATGATACCGTCAATAACGATTTTTTCTCCGGCTCTTACCTCTATGATGTCACCTATAACTATATTTTCAACCGCTATTAGATTTTTAACCCCATTGCTTACTATCATAACCTCTGTAGGTATAGTGCTAGTAAGAAGATCGAGTGTATCAACGGCATGTTTTTTGCTGAGAACTTCTAGATATTTGCCTACAAGTACAAATGTGATGATCATAACAACGGAATCGAAATAGACTTCACCATGTTTGCTGATCATCGCATATATAGAATAAATGTATGCCATAGTAGCTCCGGTGGCTACCAGAGTATCCATGTTGATCATACGATTTTTATACCCGTAGTACGCCCCGCGAAAAAAGACCCAGCCGCTATAAAATAATACCGGCGTAGCTAATATAAATTCTGCAACATTTAGTATATCTTTGAATTTTTGCTCTATGCCGGTAAAGTAACCTGCATATTGAGCAATTGCTATCCACATGATATTCATCATACCAAATACAGCTACCAAAATACGCGCGTAATAATCTCTACGGTTTTTGACGGCCCTTTCTTCTTGTAAAGCCGGATCATATGGGAAAGCATCGTATCCTATAGAACGAATGGTTTGTATGATTTGCGAAAGATTAATGGTTTCGTTATCCCATATAACTTTTGCTTTATTGTTGGTATAGTTTATAGTAGCTTCTATGATACCGTTGGTTTTGTGAAGTACTTTTTCATTGAGCCATACGCATGCAGAACAGTGTATGCCTTCTATAATGAGATTTATCTCATTGGTGCCATCGGGTCGTATCTTGACATATTTTTTGCGAAACCCTTCCAAGTCAAATCTTTCTAGATCGTCTTGCGTTATTTTCGCAGGAGGCGTAAGTGTGGTTTTCCCAAGTTTATCATAAAATGTATCAAGTCCTTCACTGCTTAGCAGATGATAAACGCCCTGACATCCATGACAACAAAAGTGGCATGTTTCATTGTTTATTTTTTCTACTATCATTGCACTTTCATCAAATATTAGATTACAGTGAGTACATTTTACCTTTGCCAACGCCAAGCCTTATTTTTTTGAAGTTGACTATTTTACCAAAATAAAAATAAATAGAGACGGTTTATTTGAAAGATTTAATTTTTTAAGAGTCAAGATAGTATAATACAAATATAAACTTATGGCAATTTGCCTATTTTATCTTCATAACCATATATTCCATGCAATAATAAGAGGCACAATGAGCGATCAAAAAAAACCCACTCACCATAACCGCAAAAGCAGAACACACGTACCTGTAGAAGGTTATAAGGTAGAAGAATTACAGCAAAAACCATTAAATCAACTTCTTGAAATTGCAGAAGAGATGAAAGTGGAAAATCCGCATGAACTTCCTAGAAGAGACCTTATATTTGAAATTCTAAAATCCCAAGTTAGTCAAGGCGGCTATATACTCTTTACCGGAATATTAGAGCTTATGAATGATGGATATGGATTTTTGCGTTCAATTGACAGTAATTTTGCCAATTCTAGTAACGATACATATGTGAGCAGCACCCAAATAAAACTATTTTCACTTCGCAGCGGTGATATAGTAACCGGGCAAGTGCGTCCGCCAAAAGATCAAGAAAAATACTATGCACTTCTAAAAATAGAAGCCATCAACTACCTCTCTCCTGAAATCTCTAAACAGCGGCCATTATTTGATAATCTTACGCCTCTATATGCCAGCGAACAACTTAAGCTTGAATATAATCCAATGAAACTTACAGGAAGGGTATTAGATCTATTTACCCCGATAGGCAAAGGCCAAAGAGCATTGATAGTTGCTCCTCCTCGCACCGGTAAAACCGAGCTTCTTAAAGAGTTAGCCCATGGAATCACTTATAACAATCCGGATGCTTCACTGATGGTATTGCTCGTGGATGAAAGACCTGAAGAGGTAACCGATATGCAACGTTCAGTTAAAGGAGAAGTATATAGTTCTACGTTTGATCTGCCTGCTCAAAATCATGTCAGGACGGCTGAGATGGTTATAGAAAAAGCAAAAAGACGCGTAGAGCTAGGCAAAGATGTCGTTATATTACTTGACTCCATTACAAGATTAGCAAGAGCTTACAATACGGTTACTCCGAGTTCGGGTAAAGTGCTTTCAGGCGGTGTGGATGCAAACGCTTTGCATAAGCCAAAAAGGTTTTTTGGAGCTGCTAGAAATATAGAAGAGGGCGGAAGTCTGACAATTATAGCTACTGCACTTATAGAAACCGGTAGCAGGATGGATGAGGTGATCTTTGAAGAATTCAAAGGGACCGGCAATTCGGAAGTAATCCTTAGCCGTTATGTTGCAGACCGTCGTATCTATCCTGCTATTGATGTAATCAAATCAGGCACTAGAAAAGAAGAACTTTTACTTACTCCTGATACGCTGCAAAAAGTATGGGCTATCAGAAATGCTATGCAAAATATGGAAGAGGTGGAAGGTCTTAAATTTTTATTCTCTAAAATGCTTAAGACTAAAAACAATGAAGAATTTCTCTCTATTATGAATGATGGTGCATAATTGGCTTTTGGCTGCTAGTTACGAATTTTTAATGTAACACTACAATAAACTAAACGATGAAACTATCCATTGATTGGCGGTAAAAATGAATATCGGTGTATTTGACTCTGGTTTAGGCGGCCTAACCGTAGTTAGTGCGATGCTTAGATATTTAAAAGGGGTAAATATATATTATGTGGCCGATACGGCCAATGCTCCCTATGGAGAAAAGACAAAAGAGCAGATAATAGATTTTAGCATCGCCATAACTGAGTACCTTATTAAAAATCATAATATAGATGCATTAGTGGTTGCTTGTAATACTGCAACAAGCGCAGCAATAACCGAACTGAGAAATAAATATCCAAATCTCATTATCGTAGGAACCGAACCAGGGCTTAAACCTGCTATTTCTCACAGTAAAACCAAAAAAGTCGGTATATTAGCTACCCCTGCTACTCTAAATGGTGAAAAATATAAAAGTTTGGTAGATGAGCTTAGCGATCAATATTCGGTTGAAGTTTTTGAGCAAGCTTGTGATGGATTGGTGCAGCAGATAGAAAATGGGGAAACCGATACACCTAAAACCATATCAATGTTAGAACGTTGGCTGGCTCCTATGAGGGAAGCAAATGTGGATACTATCGTGCTTGGATGTACTCATTATCCATTGGTTGGCAAAGCTATAAAACAAGTCATAGTCCATCCTGTTGAGTTAATTCAAACTGCTGATGCGATCTCCAAAAGAGTCCTTTCCTTGCTTCATGAACGCGGACACGTAAATAGCGGAGAAACTCAACTGTATATCGCATCAACCGGAGATATAAAGCCCTCAATGGTAGAATATATACTAGGCAAGAAAATAGAGATAGATAGAATAGTAATATAAAAAGATCATAACTTTTTTAGTCCATATGCTTTAGTGCATAGAGACTAGAAAAAGCTATGTTATTGCGGTTTTTTTGTAGATAATTTTGAGTAATTTGTGTCCAGTAAAATTCTATTTTCTGTATATTCTTCAATTTTTGGAGAACAATTTTTCAGGCGATAGCGTTCAGCCAAGACTTGATTTCTTTTAATAAATGCATGCTCCTTTTCAGCTTGGCTAGGAACACTGTTGACAAATACAAAAGGAAAGACGATAAAAACACCTTTGACATTTATTGGTGTATCTGAATTTTGATTGTGTTCTTCGATCAGTTTTTCCGCCTCTTTGGTATTGAGTACCATTGATCCTAGAATTTGTGTACAGTTTAATCCATCATCACCCGCTTGCACTGCCGGAGTAACTTTCTCAACACGGCCGATACAACCGCTCAAAATAGATATAATTATAAGACTGCTTATCATACCGTTTAATTTCACTTTATCTTTCCTTATTTTAAAATTAAAATTATTGTAACATTTCTTTTTTAATAATATGTTTAAGATAATAAATATAAATTATTATATATTTACAATTTCGGCAGATGCCAATCTCTATAAAAAGCGATCAGACGTAACGAAATTCCGCCTATGAACACTCCCAAAACAGCAGCACTGTTTAGCATGTCGTTTATATACAAAATATAAAGTACCATACCGACAAGCAAGGCTATGCTTCCATAAAAATCACTTTTGAGCAGCAATGGTACTTCATTGAGCAGCATATCCCGCAATACTCCGCCGCCAACAGCCGTGATAAGAGCTAGAAACATTACTCCAATGATGTGAAAATCTGCTGCTATGCCCAAAAGACTGCCGGTAATTGCAAATGATACAAGTCCTAATGTATCGGAGAAGATAAATAAATAATGGCTTGCTATTTCGCTTTTTTTGTGTAATTTAAACAAAAGTCCGATGATAACTACTCCGATAACGAGAAATGCCGGCAAATAATGAGTGAAGCTCATAAGCGGTCTATCTATGATGATATCACGGATTACCCCGCCGCCAAGAGCTGTTAAAAATGCAATGATAAAAAGTCCAAGAAGGTCAAGGCGCTCTTTAGTAGCAATAAAAAGTCCGCTTAGAGCAAATGCAATGATACCTATACTATCAGCTATGAGTAATAGTATATCATTGGTCATCTATCTCAAACCCACTGCGTCTTTTACGATTCTTAGTTTCATTTGAGCCAATTTTTTGACTTTTGATGCGCCGTTTTCAAGTATCTCTTCTACTATGTGAGGATTTGCTTCATAGTAAGCTCTTTTTTCTCTAGCTTCGGTAAATTCATTCCAGATAAGTTCTTTTAGATATTTTTTGAAATGTCCGTATCCTTCCAAGCCGCTTTGATACCTTGTTTGAAGTTCTTTCCTTCCATTATCATCCAAAAATAGCGATGCAAGCGCATATACATTGCAGTTGCTAAAATCCAAAGGTTCGCCAAGCGGAGTAGATGTGGTTACTATCTTATTGCACTGTTTTTGCAATTCTTTTTCATTCATAAATATATCTATGGTATTGCCATAGCTCTTACTCATTTTATCACCGTCAATGCCGGGAATTGTAGCAAGCTCATCTTCCACTATGTATTCAGGGAGTGTGAATATATCTCCGTATTCATTATTGAATTTTGTAGCTATGTCACGTGTGATCTCAATGTGTTGGATCTGGTCTTTGCCTACAGGGATTTTTTGAGAATCAAGCAATAGTATATCAGCAGCCATCAGTACCGGATATGAGAAAAGCGCATGATTGGCCGGTATCCCTTTAGCTACTTTATCTTTATAGCTGTGTGCTCGTTCAAGCAGTCCCATCGGAGTAAATTTTGATAATATCCAATATAGTTCAAGCACTTCAGGCACGTCGCTTTGTATCCAAAAAGTGGTCTTGTTCGGATCAATACCCAAAGATAGATAATCGATTGCAGCATCATGGGTATATTGTCTTAGTGCATTGGCATCGGTTGAACTGGTCAAAGAATGATAGTTGGCTATAAAAGTAAACAGCTCATGCTCTTCCTGGAGCTTGATCATAGGTTTCATTGCTCCAAAGTAATTGCCTATATGGAGCTTTCCGCTTGCTTGAATACCGGTTAATATACGCATTTATCCCCTTTTTTATTGTTCAATATCATCGTCTCTTTCTCCTCTTTTGCGTGCTATTATCTCCAGTGGCACTCCCTCGAAATCGAATTTTTCTCTCAAAAAGTTTGCTAAATATCTCTTGTAGCTAAAGTGAATATATTCGGGACGATTCGAAACAAGTGCTATGCGAGGCGGTTTGGTGTCGTATTGGGTAGCAAATTTTATTTTGACAGATGCCCCGTTATGTGACGGTACATGGTGGCGGCCAATAGCTTCACGAATAATTTCGTTTAATTTGGCCGTAGGTATCCTCATGGAATATCTCTCGTAGATCTTTACTATTTCATCTAGGATCTTGTGTACTCTCATGCCGGTTTTTGCAGATATTGTGATAAGTGACGCATAGTGCAAAAATTTGAGCTTATGCCTTACATTTTCTACAGCTTCTTCGTATGTTTTGTCGCCTTTAAGATCCCATTTGTTTAATACAATAAGGCATGCTAGACGATATTTTTCTATAAGGCCTGCTACTCTCTCATCAAGCTCGCTTACGCCTTGTGTAGCATCAATTACAAGCAGTACAAGATTGGCTTTTTCTAACATATCAGTGGTTCTGCCAAGAGCAAATTTCTCAATTCCTACTATTTTGCTTCTGCGTCTAATCCCGGCAGTATCTATAAATGTTATTTCATAATCGCCATGTGTTATTGTTTCATCTACCGGATCTATGGTAGTGCCGGCTACATCGCTTACTACCGAGCGTTCTTCTTTTAGTAACGCATTTAATAAAGAGCTTTTGCCCGTATTTACTCGTCCTATGATGGCTACTTTTATGCTTTTTTCATCTTCAGCCTGCTGCGGTGCTTGTTCTTCTTCTTCGTCAAAAAGCGGATCAAATTCTTCTTGAATAGTCAGGGTTTCTTCTGCTTTCGGCGGAATGTATTTTTCTAACCATTGATAAAACGGTACAAATTTACGATTATGGCTGACAGAAACAGGGAAACTGACCTCTGGCCCAAATGACATAAATTCCCAATATCTCTCTTGTTCTTCTTTGTCGTTATCTATCTTGTTTACAATAAGAGCTAAGGGTTTGCCTAATTTTTGAAGACGGTAGAATAACTGTTTATCTTCTTCGTCTGGCAGCATTTTTCCATCAACCATATAGAGTATTACATCTGCATCTTGCGCTGCTTTAAATGAGAGTTCAGCTACTTTGCTAAAAAGTTCGCTGCTTTCATCGATACCGCCGGTGTCTATGACTTCAAATTCTCTGTTCTCAGAAATTGTTACTATTCTTTTTTTGATGTCTCTTGTAGTGCCGGCTACATCGGATGTGATAGCATCTCTTTGTTTTGCCAGACGATTAAAAAGAGAACTTTTGCCTACATTTGGGCGTCCGAGTATGGCTACTTTTTTCATATTTATCCTATTTTTATTTGGTATATATTATACCATAACAACTCATAAGGTGTGATTGTAATATAACTTCACGTTTATCTCACAGCGTTTTTGTTATTATGCTGTATATTATTAAAGGAACCATATCGATGAAAAGAGCAGTTATATTTATATTATTGTTTTTGAGTACTTTTGGACATGCAAAAAGTATTAATGTTAATTATGGTGTTAGTTTCGGAGCATTAGGAGAGCTTGGTGTAGCCAATATATATCTCAATGAATCTAATAATAAATATATTATAGACATTAAAGCCAAAACTACAGGCATAGTCAAAACAATGAGCTCTAATCGCCAAGAGAGACATACAAGCAGAGGACATATAGTAAACGGAAAGTATGTATCTGATAGCTATATCGTACATATTTCCCGTGCTGAAAAGATCAAAGATAAGATATATACAATAGACCATAAAACAAAAACAGTCACTAAAAGGATCATTAAAAAAGAGAACGGCAAGGTCGTATCAGACGTGAGAGAAAAACTGTCATTTTATAGTTCTGATGATTTGCTCTCTATGTATATGAATACACCAAAACTTATATCCAGATCAAACGGTACAGCCAAAATTTATCGCTTCAAAGCAGTAGGCGCTGAAAACCAAAACGGCAATATAGAGATATTTGTTCCGGCTATTTCAAGTTTGCCCGGATATAAACAAGAACTAGGCAATAAAGGGCATTGGTACTTTAAGGCCATCATCAATCAACCTATTTTTGCTAGCAGGCGAGGGGAGTTTATGATCGCTATGGACAAAGATGGCGTGACACAAAAAGCAGTATTGCAAGACCTTATATTATTTGGGGATTTGGTAGCTGTCAAACAGTAGTTCATTATTTTCATTTAAGTGTACTAATTAAATAATATATTTATTTTTAATATATTATAAAGAAAAAAATGACATAATATTTTTTAACTAGGAGTAAACATATAACATCAAAAGGTAAATTAAGAAAAAGGAAAGTCAGTGAACTTAAAAGAAAAACTTTTTGGTGATTCAAATAATACAAAAAAAATAAAATACTTGATGTATTCACTTATGGCTATTCCTTTGCTTCCTGTTCTTTTTCTCTCAGAAGATTTTGTGGCAAATAGTGTATTTTGTCAAAGTTTTATATCTTTTATGTCTTATCTTGTTCCAGGGATAGAAGAATTTGCAAGAATATCCGATTATGCAAACATACTAGGACTTCAGCTCTCAATAGTGTGGGCAACTGCTCCTATTTTATTTATAGTTTCACTGAAACATTACAAAAATAACACAGATGATGTAAAAATATCATCCGATAGAGAGATGTATATATTTATATTTTTAGGTTTGATTGTGGCAATAGGTTTTTATCTCGGATGGTTTTCTGATAACAGAAGTTCTCGTCGAATGGTTGATTATAGACTCGGCATAGAAATGATAACTTTATTGCATATGTTTGGAATTTTATTAAATACGAAAATGATTTCTTATCGCAAAAATAAAAAGGATAAAAGATGAGTTTTAAAGATTGGTTAGACAACACAGATAATATTCTTGATTATGGATCTTTGCTTGCCGGGCTTGGAGGCAAAAAGGGTTGGTATGAATTATTTGAAGAAATTGGCAAAAATGTTGATGGAGCAAGAGCTGTCCAGCCTAATATGACTCCTTGCGAAAGACTTCTTGTCGGGAGCGAAATGGCAGGTGGCATACTTGGTATAGCATTAGGTTCAAGAGTAGGTTTTGTTGGAGGTATACTTGGTGGATTTTTTGGCGAAAAAGGTGCAGAATATACTATGGGTAATTTTTGTGAATTTATGGTAACTCCTATCGCCAAATCTGACACTATTGCAACAGAAGAAGATACACAGATGACTATTAATGAACTTTCCAATGATATTTATGCGATCAGGGATAAATTGATGGTTACCGCAACAGCGACAAACGGAACGATTATTGTTAATGATGATAAGACCATCTTATATACTCCAAATAAAGATTTTAACGGAGATGATACCGTATCATATACCATAAAGGACTCATTTGGCAAAGAAAGCACAGCTCATATTTTTATAACTGTAGCTGCCATAAATGACAATCCTGTAGCAAACCCTGACACTGCAACAACAAAAGAAAATACAGAAGTAGTTATAAATGTGCTTGCAAATGATACGGATGTTGATGGAGATAAGTTAACAGTTTCTATTGCTACAGCAACAAACGGAGCCATTATCATAAATGATGATGGAACACTTACATATACTCCTAATATAGATTTCTATGGAAACGATACCATAAACTATACAGTGAGTGACGGCAACGGCGGAACTAATTCATCAATAGCATCTATATATATTAATGAAAATATTAATTTTGGATATCGAATAACCAAAGAAGTGCTACAAGGATTTAATGGGACAGGCGGTCAAACGGTATTTGAAGTTGTTCACGAATATGATGATATTGGAAAATTAATCGGAATACATGGCATTACAGGAATTGATGGGATTGTAGATTTAATGCTTGAACCAAATGGAATCATTGATGATAATATATATTTGGATTTAAATAATATCGATCAAGTTGTTCAAGAATGGGACGAGAAAAACTACTATAATCATGGAGTCGTAAGTTGTAGATATGAATTAGAATATGCCCCATTAGCTGATAATAATGTTTATTATCTACTGTCAAATACAACACTGGGATCAGAGAATTGTTGGATAATGACGGGACTATAAAATAATTTTCGTAACCTGCCTCGCCTGTTTAATCATTTAGTTTTGATTTAATTATAATTTTATTAACATTTGTGTTAACATCTAAGAGCATAAAGACCGTATTGTTTTTAGTCTATTGCATAAAAGAATCAAGTATATAGTTCAATATCATATTATTCCAAAGCAGTAGGTGCAGAAAATCAAAACGGTAATATAGAAATATTTGTTCCGGCTATTTCAAGTTTGCCCGGATATAAACAAGAACTAGGCAATAAAGGGCATTGGTACTTTAAGGCCATCATCAATCAACCTATTTTTGCCAGCAGGCGAGGGGAGTTTATGATCGCTATGGACAAAGATGGCGTGACACAAAAAGCAGTATTGCAAGACCTTATATTATTTGGGGATTTGGTAGCTAGAAAAACAAATTGATATATACGAGGGAGCAAAAGATATTATGCTGTGGAGGACTTTTAAATGACAGTATTTTTTTTGATAAAGAGTATATTTTGACGTGTTATACCTTTTTGCTCTCCTCGCCCGACAATTTAATATAGTAAAAAATAAATTGCCGATACAAGAATAATAATTTAAAAATGTTAAATTGACATTAAATAATCAAAATATTAAATTAAAAATAGAAGATTTGCTATCATATCATGATTAAAAATAAACACGCGAAAGTATCTGATAATTATTCATACGTGATTATTGATGTCAATGTGCTTAAAGCCGTAATATGGTTTGATTTTTAAGAGATAGTAGAGATGTTTTTGGTATAATCGTGATAATTATATTCAAGGAGAAATTGCTATGATATTAATAGCCGGCCCATGCGTGTTGGAAAACAGAGAAAATGTCATGCGAATAGCTGAGGCTTTGCAAGTTTATCACGAGGATTGCACTAAAGACTTTTATTTTAAAGCCAGTTTTGATAAAGCAAACCGCACAAGCATAGATAGTTTCAGAGGCCCTGGGCTTGATGAAGGATTGCGCTTATTGCAAGAAGTTAAAGATACATTTGGTTACAAGATACTTACCGATGTGCATGATGCGTCGCAGCCAAAAAGCGTAGCTGATGTTGCAGATGTATTGCAGATACCTGCATTCTTGTGTCGTCAAACTGATTTGTTGGTTGCTGCAGCAAAGACCAATGCGGTTGTAAACATCAAAAAAGGGCAATTCCTTGCTCCTGCGGCTATGGCTCATTCTGTAGGCAAAGTGTTAAAAACCAGAGGATATGAAAGCAAGCCAAATTACGAAGCAGCACAAAAATACGGGGTATGGCTTTGTGAAAGGGGCAGTACATTTGGATATGGAAACTTGGTAGTAGATATGAGAGGCCTTCCTATCATGAGAGAGTTTGCGCCTGTAATTTTTGATGCTACACATTCAGTACAAATGCCTGCAAGCGGCGATAGCAGCAGCGGAGGAGATAGTTCATTCGTGCCATATCTTAGTCGTGGAGCTGCTGCAGTCGGTGTGGATGGTTTTTTCTTTGAGACGCATTTTGATCCTAATGTTGCTTTGAGTGATGGTCCAAATATGATACAATTAGACAATTTGGCAACTTTAATAGAGCAAATAGATGCTATTAGAGCAATAGTAGAGTAGAAATCGCATCATCAAAAATTGATTTGCAACCTATATGTTTTGGATGTTTTATTGTGCATGACATTATAGTAGCTGTTCAATTGATTATATTTAATAAGGAGAAGATATGAAAACAATAGAAGGAAAATTGCAAGTAGATACTACTAAAAAAGTAGCTATCATCAATGCAAGGTTTAACCATTTTATCACAGATAGTCTAGTAGATGGAGCAAAAGATGCCTATGCAAGACATGGCGGAGACGCAAGCAAATTGGATCTTATTTTAGTTCCTGGGGCATTTGAGATACCGTTCGCATTGGATAAAGCATTAAGCAGCGGCAAGTATGATGCAGTATGCTGCCTAGGAGCTGTTATTCGCGGTTCGACCCCTCATTTTGATTATGTTGCTGCCGAAACCACAAAAGGGGTAGCAAGTGTGACATTAAAGTATGGAAAACCTGCTACATTTGGCGTACTTACAGTAGATACGATAGAACAAGCGATCGAGCGTGCGGGCACTAAAGCCGGAAATAAAGGTGCTGAAGCAATGGTAAGTCTCATTGAGATGATCAATCTATATAGTGAACTTGCATAATGGCTACTAGACATCAAGCACGAAGTGCTGTTATAGGTTTGTTGTATGCGTATGATTTGGGCAATGATACTATAGGCGATTTTTTTGACGATATACTTGAAGAACAAAAGATAAGAAATAAGCAAAAAGACTTTTCGAAAGAGCTTTTTGCAGGAACGATTGCAAATTTACCTCAAATTGACAAAGAGATAGACAAACATTTGGCTACATGGGATATGTCTAGCATCGGAAAAGTCGAAAAAGCTATTATGCGATTAGCTGCTTACGAGATATTAATAGCGGGAACTGATAGGGCTATTATTATCAATGAAGCTGTTGAATTGGCAAAAGATCTAGCTGATGAAAAGTCGCCATCATTTATTAACGGCGTATTAGATGCTATAGGAAAAGAGTAGATTCAATGTTAAATCGAATGAGCATCGATGAGGCGGTTGAACTTATAGAGGCCGGTGATCTGAAAGCATTGGGCCAAATGGCATATAAGCGCAAGCAAGAGCTTCATCCGCAAGGAATTACTACATTTATCGTGGACAGAAATATAAACTATACCAATGTATGTTGGGTGGATTGTAAATTTTGTGCATTTTATCGCCATGAAAAAGAAGCTGACGGATATATACTTTCTTTTGATGAAATAGGCCAAAAGATCGAAGAACTTATAGCGATAGGCGGCACCCAGATATTGTTTCAGGGGGGAGTTCATCCAAAGCTTGAGATCGAATGGTACGAGGATCTAGTCGAGCACATACACAATAAATATCCAAACATTACGATACACGGTTTCTCGGCTATCGAGATAGATTATATAGCGAGACGTTCTGGGCTGAGTATCAGAGAAGTTTTACTTCGCTTAAAAGCTAAAGGTCTTAGCTCTATCCCAGGGGCTGGCGCTGAAATACTCAGTGATAGGGTCAGGGATATAATAGCGCCAAAAAAATTAAATAAAGATAAGTGGCTGGAAGTGCATCGCGAAGCACACAAGATAGGCTTGAAGTCAACTGCAACGATGATGTTCGGTACCGTAGAAACCACAAGGGAGATCGTAGCGCATTGGGATTATGTACGTTCATTGCAAGATGAAACAGGCGGTTTTAGGGCTTTTATCATGTGGTCGTTTCAAAGCTCCAATACACAGCTCAAAGCTGAAATTCCTAGTATAGAAAAGCAATCATCCAATAGATATTTGAGGCTTTTAGCAGTTGCCAGACTATTTTTTGACAATGTGCCAAACATTCAAAGTTCTTGGGTGACACAGGGGAGCTATATTGGTCAAATGGCGTTGCTTTACGGCGCAAACGATCTTGGTTCAACAATGATGGAAGAAAATGTAGTGGCAGCTGCAGGTGCCGTTAATGCAATGAATCAAGATGAAATGATACGACTTATTCGTGATATTGGCGAAAAGCCTGCCAAACGAAATACGGCTTACGAGATCTTGGAGCGGTTTTGATAACCAGAGTAATTTATACTTTAATATTTTTGATTTTTACAGGAGAGGCTATGGCTATTACAATTACTGATATTGATGTTAAGGGGGCAAAAGTTCCTTTGGTGTTTGAAGAAAATTCGCAGTTGCCTATCGTCTCTTTGCAAATTGTATTTCAAAATAGTGGAGAGCTCAGCACGTCACATGATGGCTTGGCGGAAATGAGCGCCAAATTATTAAGTGAAGGAACAAGTGCTGACGGAAGTATAGCTTTTGCTACCAAACTCGACGATAAGGCGATACATCTATCTGCATATGCCAGCAGAGAAAATTTTATTATAGCTGCAAGCAGCCTTAAGAGTGAATTTAAAGATGCAGTCATGCTTTTAAAAGCTTTATTGAAAGACCCAAACTATACAAGAGAGGCTCTAGCCAAGATCAAAAGGCAAAAACTAGGGTGGCTTGATCAGAAAAAAAGTGATTTTGACTATCAAGCAGGCGTACTTTTGAGACAAACTTTATTTGCCTTTACTCCATTAGCCAGGCCTTATGAGGGAACCGAAGAGAGTATCGAGTCAATTACCTTAAAGGATATAAGTTCATTTATAAATTCCCATATAGGATACAATAATGCAATTGTAGTAATGGGGGGAGATGTATCCTTCAAAGATGCCGAGCATACAACTAAAGATATATTATCGTTATTACCAAAAGTCGATAGTAAGCCGCTTCCTTTAATTAAGGCTTCTGTTGAAGAAAAAACAAATCACGTCTACAATAATGACACTGAGCAAGCATATATCTATTTTGGCTCACCTTTTGATTATTCATACAGCAGTGATGATCAATACAAAGTTATAATCATGGAATATATTCTTGGAAGTGCCGGATTTGGGAGCCGTATCATGGAAGAGATACGGGTCAAAAGAGGTTTGGCATACAGTGCATACGCCAGTTTGAGACGGACCAAAGTATCTAGTTATCTAACCGGTTATTTGCAAACAAAGCTCGAAAATGAAGAGAGCGCAAAAGCGTTGGTAAAAGAGGTTGTAAGTGAATTTGTAGCAAAAGGCATAACAGACCAAGAGTTAGAAAGCGCAAAAGAGTTTTTGGTTGGCAGTGAAGCATTGCGTACAGAGACATTATCGCAAAGACTCAGTCGCACGTTTGATGACTATTATTATGGTAGGCCTCTTGGTTTTTCAAAAGAACAAAATGAGAAAATAGCCAGCGTAACATTAAAAGAGATGAATGAATTTATAGCATCTCATCCAGAGATCACAAAATTATCATTTGGAATAGTCACGAAAAAGTAGGGTGGGTTTGCTAACCCCACCGTTATAACAACGTATGTGGCCATGGCGGGCTAGCAAGCCCACCCTACGTACACTTACACACAAACATACATTTCATTTTGTCATATTTTTTGACAATCTACGCACCATTTGGATAATATAGCATTAGTTATCCAAAAGGCATATCATGCAAAACGATCATATTAAGCTTTTTCATAAACTTCATATTTCAAGCCTGTTGGATTTGGCTTTATTGATACCGTCGGGATATAACGATACTACATTGAGCAAAGAGCTCGTACTTGGCAGTTTGTTAACTGTTGAAGCATCCGTTATTAGTGTGAAAAAACATGACGGGAAGCTTCACATTTTATTTGATCTTCCTGCATTTAGACGTAAAGTAAGTGCTACTTTTTTTCATGTTACACCATATCATATAAATACATTTACACCTGATTCTACCCATTTTATACAGGGAAAATTGAGCCAATATCAAGGTTGTTTACAATTATCACAGCCGAAAAAGATAAACAGGCCAAATTGTATTATACCAAAGTATAAAACAGTATTGAAAAATTCTGAAATGATAGAACTCATCTTATCTGTGCTTTCGTATGAAAAGCTTATCAATGAAGGTTTAACTTCCTATGAAGCAAATATTATTTTAATGCTTCATGCTCCAAAAAATCTGGATTTGATATATGAACAAAAACAATTTAAATCAAATATCATACATATACTAAAAACAATTGAAGCTTTTAATCATTTCAAGAAACTAAAAGGCAAAAGAGTAGATTTTCCTGCGACAGTAGTTTTGGATGGAGACGAGAAAGAATTTGTTGATAATTTGCCCTTTAAACTTACAAGTGAACAATTAAAAACCATCAGAGAGATAAAATTAGACTTTGCAAATATCAATAAAGCTGCCAAGAGAATGATAGTAGGCGATGTAGGAAGCGGCAAAACCATTGTGATCTTGGCATCGGCAGTGATGGCAATGCCTAAAACCAGTGTTTTGATGGCTCCTACTTCATTGCTTGCATTGCAACTATATGAAGAAGCTATAAAATATTTGCCAAAAGAGATGAAAGTGGCCCTTGTAATGCAAGGAAAGATGATAGGAGATTATCGTGAGGCTGATTTTATTATCGGTACGCATGCATTGCTTTACAAAGATGATCTTCCGAAAATCGATCTTATAATGATCGATGAGCAACATCGTTTTGGTACAGCGCAGCGTTATGCTCTAGAAAAACTTTCTTCAATAGGTAAAACAAAAGCCCATATGCTGCAATTTTCTGCTACACCAATTCCGCGCACGCAAGCTATGATGGATTCGGCACTAATTGACATAAGCCTAATTACCAGTACGCCGTTCGATAAAAATATTACTACAAAGCTTATATCAAAAGAAGATTTTTCATCATTATTATCTCATATCCAAGAAGAGATACAGGCAAATCATCAGGTTCTAATTGTTTACCCGCTTGTAGAACAAAGTGAGCAAATACCGTATCAATCACTAGAAGAAGCAAGAGGTTTTTGGGAAAATAGATTTGATAATGTTTTTGTAACCCATGGCAAAGATAGAGACAAAGAAGAGGTTCTTTTAGACTTTAGGACAAATGGAAATATTCTCTTGGCTACTACGGTTGTAGAAGTCGGTATATCATTGCCTAGATTGACCATGGTTATTGTAGTGGGAGCAGAGAGGCTGGGACTTGCCACACTTCATCAATTAAGAGGAAGAGTAGGGAGGTTAGGGCTTAAAAGCTGGTGCTATTTATATAGCCACAATAAAACCAATACAAGATTAGAGTCATTCTCAAAAACTATAAGCGGATTTGAGATAGCCAAGCTTGATCTGCAGTTCCGCAATAGTGGAGATATATTAGAAGGCACTATACAGAGTGGTCAAAAATTTAGATGGCTGGATATGTCAACAGATGAAAAGATAATAACCATAGCTAAAGACAGAGTATGAATATTTTGGTTTATGAAATGGAGTGTTTGGCAAATGTAGAATTATGCTGAATTTATTTCAGCATCTAAATCAATGTTCTTAGCTGTCTCTTTAAGACATTGCTTTTGGTTCTGAGCCTACCAAGTCAAAGCAGTTTGACTTAGTTTATCGGCTCTCAAGTTTAGGGTAACGAAAAATTCTGATTGCTTCTCCTTTATTATCAATAAAGTCCGAACTTGCCATCGGCTCGTTTATACATTACTCGAAGATTTCCGTCTACATCATTAAAGACAATAAATTGTCTACGTTTTTCATCTTTGAGGGCTTGCATGGCCTCATCAAAGTCTATAGGTTTATGAAGACTTAAGTCCATAGGTACGATTTCGACGTTTTCATCACTTATAGCACTAAATTCACTAACAGCTTCAGCTTCGGCACCCAAATCTTTAAAGCTCATAATTTTATGGTTTTTGATTTTATCTGCGTGTCTTCTCAGTGTTTTTTTGACTCTTTCTATAGCAATATCGATAGCGCCATAGACGTCTTTGTCTCTTTGTGATATAACAACGCTATTTTTATCTTTAAGGTTTATGACAAATTCTACCATGAACCCTTTTTTGCCATTTTTTTCTTCGCTGGATATTAGTGTAGTTGCTGATATAATGTCTAAATGGTATTTATCCAAACTATCTATCGCGTTATTAGCGTACGCTTTGATAGGCTCAGTTAATTCAAAATGTCGTCCTACAATACTTCTGTTCATCTTATCTCCTTTTGGATACCTAATATGTAGAAATTACTCTACATTCTTATTGTATTGCTTTATGCTTAATGAATGATAAATAAGAAGTTAAATTTTTTGAAGTGTACGACGATGATATGTAATAGCAGGAGCATTTGCAGCTCCGCTTGTAGCAATATGTTCAGGATCTTTATAACGAACATATACATCTATGATCACGTCAGGTACACTTCCGAGAGGTAACGAGAGAATCCTTAAAGTATTTAAGACTCTATTGCATGGAGGAAGAGGCAATAGTGCTGCTCCATTACCTATGTAAGATATCGTAGTAGCTATTTGATATCCGGAACCATCATCATAATTTCCTATAGTGCCGTTGATAGTGTTGACACAATTATTGTTTAGTGTTCGATCATAATCCAGTACGGACATGATGGCCAGTTCTGTATAGCTTTTGGCATA